>TARA_R110002095_G_scaffold81637_1_pt1 | contig 174638 bp, 133 predicted proteins | sample TARA_R110002095 | Tara Oceans TARA_R110002095 (sample SAMEA4397255) | marine metagenome | biome: Polar Biome; feature: [SRF] surface water layer (ENVO:00010504); material: water (ENVO:00002006), including particulate matter (ENVO:01000060) such as... | depth 5 m | reverse complement strand
AGTACGCATTCTCAACAGTTTCCTGCTCGCTGCGCTCGGCCCGAATTTCATTCGGGCCCACCCCTTGATTTTAATTTCGTGCGTTTTCGAGTCTTTCGTGGTAGCAATCATTCTTGTGACTACTCTCTGATTTTCAGTTTGTGCCGTTGGGGGTGATGCATAGAATCTGGCTCAGTTTACTTCATCCGTTTCTCGTAGAGTGCATTGAATTCCTCGTCGCTCATGGCTTGGAGTTCGGCGGGGGTCAGTTCGGGTTCTAAATGAGTCTTCACTGGCATGTCGAGCCCCAGGAGCTTGTCCATGCGTTCGCGGGCACGGAGTTTTTCGCGCGGATGGGCTTTGGGGTCGTTAATCATGCTACGGTAAAAATGAAAGGCGTCGGAGCGGTGGTATTCTACCGAAATTCCTGTGCGTTCCACCATTTCCTTGCGGGCGCGTTTGATATACCGTTCGACGGAACGGCGGGAGAGATGGAATTCCTGAGCGACGGCCTGTTTGATATCTGACGTGTATTTCCCCATGCCGAGCATTTTTCTGATCAGACGAAGGACGAGCTTCCGCTGGTCTAATGAAAGTGATTGTCTTTTTTTGGGAGAGGTTTCCGACATGGGTTTTGATCCTTTGAGTAAATTCCGATTCACATATTCCATCTTGCTATATCTTGCCGGTCGGCGTGAAGCGGTCAAGAGACGATGGTCCTGTGATCGCTCGGGAACAGGTCATGATGTTCATCGAAGCGAGAATGAAGTGCCCGTGAAGACGATCGAAGAGAACATGAACAATGGGAAGTGGAATTGCGAGAGTCGAATCAATGTGCGAAAAACAAGTGGGTTTTATGGTGCTGAAATCAACAGCGGCAGATTGATTCCGCAGAAATGCGACTCTGCCTCACGCGCGCAACTCTATTAGCACATGTTAAAAAATGGCATCGCTGCGTCAACAGAAAGAAAACTCCCTGAATTTCAGAGAGTAGATAACGGTTCGCAGAATCGCACACGTGTCAAGCGAATTATTTTTCGCCGGATTGTAATATCACAGGGGGAGAGAAGGTTAAGTCTACTTTTCTCACTTGCTTGCCCAACGAAAAAATCCATGTTCCCGGTGATCAGAGGGAACATGGATTTCGCGTGTTTGGTTATATCACTGACAGTCGATCGGCTTCATCTAACTCTGTTGACTTAGCCGCGCCGATTCGGATGATCGGTTTTTTAGTGCGATCATTGTGTTGGATTCACGGCTGGTTGTTCAACGGCTGGTGGTGCGGCGTGTGGTTTATCCACCGGTTTATAAATCATTACCATGGCGGCACCGGCGGCTGCCAGGACCAATCCAAAGAAAAACCGCATGTCGGGCATTGTTTTCGCAGGGTGGAAAAAAGTGATCGTGGCGATGGTATTCACAATGGGGGCCCCGGCAAAAACGAGAGGTGCGACATAGATGGCGGCTCCTTTACCCCCGGTGGTAACGGCAAAAATCACGCAGAGTGCACCGATGGCTCCGGCCGTTCCGGCGAGAATTCCCCACATAATGGGGCCAGCATCAAAGTTGGGAACCCCTCTGACCGTGGGATCTTTTCCTAGCACAAAAATGAAGAAGGCAGGAATCAGGACAGCGACGAGGAAGTACGCGACCCCCACAAACAGGAAGGCCCGCAGGTTACTGTGCAGTTTCTGGGCGGCAATATGAACCAGAGGCACATAGGTTCCCCAAGAGAGTGCAGCACAGGCAACAAAAATTAAGACAATCGTCCATTTCGACATGATTAAAACTCCTGGATTTGTGGAGAGGATGGATTATTTCCAATGGCGAGAAATTCAAGGTGTCATGATAGTAAGTTTGTGAATTCGCAGCACCCGACAGGCATGATATTTTGAATGAATCAGGGAAAAGCGGGTCTGTACAAACTCTTATTGCGCGCGTAATGTCGCCAGAATCGGAGCGCGGACGGCATCGGCGACGGCCAGTAAGGCAGCCAGCATACCCACAACGAGAACAGTAGAAAGAATGATAAGCCCACTTTCCCAGGGAAGATCGGCGCCTGTTGACAACAAATGGGGCAGCATCGCCAGAAGAGCCGAGATGGTTCCGGACATGAGCCCCCAGACTAACAAGAACGCGTTTTCCGCGAGCACGATCAGCGCTACATTGCTGCCCGTCATACCAATGGCGCGAAGCAATGCAAGTTCGCTACGTCGTTCGACGACGTTACGTAACATGACGGTGGCCAGTCCCAATGTGCCAAGCAGCAGCCCCAGGCCACCCAGTGTTTGAAATGTGGAGAGGTAAGTATTTTGCACAGCCAGGAAATCGGCCAGTCGATTGGCGACGAGGTCGGCATCGAAGCCATATTCGGTGAGCCCGGTTTCCAAAATCCCCGAAAGCTGGGCGGCGTCTTCCGGAGGAACTTCGATCAGAAAATATTGAAAGCCGGCCTGTTCGGGAAACAGCTTTTGGAAGTCGGTTTCCGAGACAAGAAGGACTCCCTGAAAGATGCTGCCATCAAACATACCTTTGATTTTCAACTTGTGTTCGGGGCGTTCGTCGGATGGAATGCCGACGGTGGCGCCGACGCCTTTATGCAGGCTATACATCAACGTATTCATATCGCCGAGCGCGGGGATTGATCCATCCTCTTGTGGTTCGTTCAAAAGTTTCCAGGGATTATCGCCGGGGGTGTCAGCGAATTTGAAGCCGCCCCGTTCGATCAGTTCCTGTGGGACACCCAGGATAGTGGGGACGCTGGTTTGATAAATATTCAGACAGCTGGCATTTTCGCCTGGCTTAACGCGAAATGGAATCGGATTCATTTCGCTTAATAATTTATGAGTCTCTGGATCATTGGGAATGTTGACCAGAGTTTTGGCGCGGCCGTCAGCCGTATTCAGATCATAGATCAGTGGGGAGGTTGACTCGGCGATGATGGTAAAACCACCGTTGCCGGAATTCATATCAGGCGTTTCAACGGCCGGGTTCCGATGACCGGCGGCGACGGAGACGAGCACGAACGTGGCAGACGCGATCAGCGCGGTGGTTAAGACACTGCGTTGACGAAAGCGGCCCGCATTGCGGAAGCCGAGCTTGATCAAGGCTCGCATACCGGTACCTTTAATGGGGATGGCCGATTCAATTCTGAGTCTGCTGGATAAAAAGGAAAGACTGGCAACGAGAGAAAGTATGCCGACCAGAAAGAACGAAACTGTCTGCCAGGAGAAACCGGAAAAGGCTTCCTGTTTGGGAATGAGGAGGGAGATTGTCGCCAGTAGCAGAATGAAAGCGGCCACGGAGGATGCTTTATAAACATAACCGACGCGGCGGGCGTCTTTGGCTTTGTCAGACTCCGGCGTGTTTACCCCCAACAGCATGCTGCGAATCGAGAGTTGTTTGAGTTCGGCCATCGCGCGCCAGGTGACAAAGGTAGAGCAGAGTACCGAAATCATCAAGCCGACGATGATACTGGTAGCCGTGAGATCAAGATATAAGAAGCGGGTTCCGATGGCCCCGATCCACCAGGTTTTTAAGCCATAGAGCATCAGCCAGGCATAACCGATGGCAGCGGCGATGCCGAGGATGCCTCCGAGCAAAATGACGGCGAAGGCTTCTTTGAAGATAACCTGCCTGACCTGCTGCGGAGTGAAGCCGATGGCCGACAAGAGACCGATGGATGAGACGCGTCGGTCGATGCCGAGCTTGAACAACAGACGGATTAAAATAATCGCGGAGAGAATAATAAAGAAACTGAAGCCGATAAACAGACCGCTGAAATCAGTCGTGCCACTGGCAGCCATCAGGCCGAGGAACTTGATGGGTTGGACCGTCAGTCCCATTTTGAAGACGTCAATTTTCTTGAGCACTTCATTGCCGAACAGGTTTTCCGATTCCTTAAGCGACTTATCGGCCAGGGGGCTGACGCGTAATGAAGTCAGACTGCCGTAACGGCTGTTCCATAAGTTTTGCGCTGTCTCCAAAGCGACAAACGCTTTGGGGGTAGCTTTGTATTTATCCCAGTAGGCTTCATCCCGATCGGTGACTTTGTCGAGTTTCATGGGGAAGGGTTGTTTCCAGTCGCCGAAGGTGTCGGCATCGGTGATGCCTTCCATTTCCGGAGTGAGCTTTCGGTCAGCGGCGGGAGTACCATCGAGGGCAACAATGCCGCGGACGTAGAAGGTTTGTTCGACTTCAGGCAACTCTCCCCGCGAGCCCACCACATGATATTTCATGAGCACGGCCTCGCCGACTTTGGCGTTCAGATCTTCTGCCAGCCATTCGTTAAGTACGATTTCATTTTCTTTAAGAGGCAGCTTTGGTTTGTCTCCGATGAATTTGAAAGGACCAAAGGGGGCCTGTTCGGTGAACTCGATGCCAACCATGATCGAATACATCGAGAAGCGTGTCTTAGGGTCGGGTTGCTTCGAGACTGCGGGCCTGATTTCATTGGCGATGTAAACCATCACGGGGGACGCGGTGAGCATGAGAGACTTCGCCGCCGTTCTGCCCGCCTGTTCGATTTGCGGGTCGAGAATCATTTGTTCGCTTTCCAGCGAGAGATAGTTGAACGCCTCGTTGGGGGCGATTTTGAGATTTAAGTCTTCGAGTTTCAATGCTTCTTTGAAAGCGGCTTCCAGGTCCTTCGCGATTTCGAGCGCGGCGGGAGTGGTGCCTGCTGCTGGATTATCGGAACTGAAAAACAGGGAGTTCACACGAGCGGGCCGTGATTTCGGATTGCGACGCGAGGCTTGAATTTCATCCAAGTCTAACGCCTCTTGGAGCGTGCTTAAGGAAACGAAGAGATCCAGTGGCAGCTGCTGATTGGGCATGAGCGCCAAGCGTCCTGCTTTGGAAGACTCATCAAGAATCGCGCTGACGGTGAGTGTGATTTCGACCGATTGTTCTTCGCGTTCGCCGAGCAGCGAATCACGGGGAATGGCGGAGGGGAGTTCGATCCAAAGCGTGATTTCATCGCCAACATCAGCCTCTAGCTGTTCTGCAACGCGCGCATTGAGAATCGCCTCGTCACCTGAGGGATGTTCCTGGTTCTGGTGTTCGAGTAGCGACCAGAGCCGCTCATCGGTACCAAAGATATTGACCTGTCCGACGCGTAGATGCTGTTCTTCTTGATTTTTTTCCAGGCTGCCTCGGAGCAAGAGCGCGGGGGCGATGGTTTTGATGTTGTCGGGTAAATCGGGTGATTCCGCGAGGTCAGAGGCGAGTTGTTCGCGGAAAAAACGATGGCCGGAAACGACGAAATCGATTTGTCCCAGGCGGTCGAATGTCATTTGCCGCAGGCTGGCGCGGACGGAATCTCCGACAATTAAGGCCCCCCCGATCACGGCGGTTGCCGCGATGACTCCCAATAGGACAGCCAGGTTGGTGCGCCAGTAATACATCAGGCTTCTGATGACAAATCGCGTTTGATTCATAACACGAACTCTTGTGAAGATTTTGAAAACGAATGTCAGACCGCTTCGGTGACGAGCAGTCCGTCGCGTAATCTCTGATGTTGGGGGAACAGGGTCGCCAGTTCGCTGCTGTGGGTCACGCAGATGAGGATCGTATTTTGTTCCTGATTGATTTCGAGCAGCAGTTTGCCGATCGATTCGGTATTGGTGCGGTCGAGATTTCCCGTTGGTTCATCGGCCAATAAGAGACGGGGATTATTTATCAAGGCACGGCAGACGGCGACGCGTTGTCGTTCGCCACCCGAAATCTGTGCGGGTCGGTGCTGCATGCGGTCTTGCAGGCCCACGCGTTCGAGTAGATGGCGGGCCCGTTCTTCGGCACCAATCGCCGCTTCCTGATTGACCATGGTCGGAATTAAAACGTTTTCCAGAACGGAAAATTGCGGCATCAGATGATGGTCTTGAAAAATGAAACCCACATTCTGATTGCGATACTCGGCCTGTTCTTTGGCGTTCAGAGCGAACGGGTTTTGGCCGAACTGGATGACTTCACCGGAAGTCGGTTGGTCGAGGACTCCCAGAATGTAGAGCAGGGTGCTTTTCCCTGAACCGGAAGGACCAGTGATGGCGAGGGCGTCTCCCCGGCTGAGTTCAAGGTCCACGCCGGCCAGAATCGGCAGTGATTCGGCAGCGATCGAAAATGCTTTGGTTAACTCGCGGACAATGAGCTGGTCGTTGGAGTCATTCATGATGGTCCCTGGCAAACAGACTATTCAGCGTGATCAATGGAATCTTCGATTTTCTTTTGAATCCACTCTGGAATTTCAATCGACTTCATGGGATTCCCGTGAGTGAAGTGACAGCAGACGGTTTTCATACGTCCTTTGGCAATTTTCGTTTGATCTCGCCAGAACTCGTATTCAATCGTGAGCGATTTTACCCCGAGACGTTCGACGGACAAACGGATTTCGAGCAGATCGCCATAAAAAGCAGGAGATTCAAACGAGCATTGTGCAGAGACACGCGGCCAACCCAGCACGGAACCATCCTGCTGTTTATCGACAATGGTCAGATCCAGCGAGCGAAAGTATTCATGCTCGGCCTGTTCCATGTACTTATAAAAGTTAGCGAAGTGGACGATGCCGGCCATGTCTGTTTCGTGAAATTCAACACGGCGCGTTGTTTTAAAAGTACAGGACATGTGGAACTCGATCGAAGTCAGTAAACAGCAGGCTGTGACGAAAAAAGGAATGACCGTCACAGCCTGTCTTGGTATTTATTTCATAACGTAGCAGAGCATCGAAAATTAATTTTCCGGGAAGAACCGAACCAGCGTTTCTTTGCTGGGTGGCCTCGTGACGAGCGAAACCAGGACCATAGCGGTCGCAGACGCGACGACCATTGTGGCAACCGGCATCATTCCCAGAAACGTATAATTCGGATTCAAAGCATACTTTGCTTCTTTAAACAGGTAGAGCCAAGATCCAATCGCCACGAGTACTCCCGCGTAGGTGCCGGCTTTGGTGAGTCTCTTCCAATAGACCGCCGCAAAGATAATGGGGAACAGGCTGGAAAATCCACTAAAGCACCAGACCCCCAACGTAAAGACCCGCCTCGGTTCTAACAGGCTGCAGCCATACGTGATGGCGACAACGAGAATGATAAACATGCGGGCCATCATGACAACCTGCTTATCTGTAAAACGATCTTTTCCGCAGTAATGGACCACGATATCTTCGGTAAACATTGTCCCGATACAAAGGAACTGACTATCCAGCGAAGACATAATCGCCGCCAGAATTCCGGCAGTTAAAAATCCGGCCAGCATAGGCGAGGTCATTTTTTTCACCATCGCCGCCAGGACGGCATTGGCCGGGAAGTGAGGCGGAAACATGGGAGCCCCGTTGAGCATTGCCGAAGTAGCCCATACGCCAACCAGCACACAGGGGACCCACACAATCATGATGAAGAGCGGGTGTGCTACGACAGGCAGCTTAAACGTGCCCGCGCTGCGTGCGGTGAGCCAGTGCTGGAACAGGTGAGGAAACATGCCAACGGAAAGCGGGACGAAGAAGTAAGTTAAAAAGACAAGCTTACTCATGGGATGCGGTGCATCGGGCGCCCAATTGCTGGCACGGTAGACGCCGACTGCTTTTTTGATCGACCATTTTTTCCCTTTTGAAGGATCATCCGGATCGAGGTCATGTTCAGGATGCCCCACTTTTCCACCGAAAATCAACATCGCCTTCTCTTTTTCGGCGTTGGCTTTTCGTGGATATTCGCGTACATCATGATGCGACATCAAACCCATTGTCCATTTTTCCGGGAACGGGTCTGGCATGACGCGGTCATCTTGAGTTAACAAAGCCTTATTGACTTGTTCCGAAGATAAATCATACAGTTTATTTTTTGAAGCATAGAGGGCTTCAGCCGTATTTTGCCAGTTGGGCATACGTGGCTTGAACTCTTTATATGCTTCCGTTTTCTGTTCGGGAGTCAGTTTCAGAGTTTTGAGAATCCGTACGGAGTAATTGTATTTTGCGATTAAAGTCCAGCGTTGATACTTTTCGGCGTATCGTTCACGGTCCAGGGGATCGACGGCTCGCATTAACTTGGACGGATTCTTTTCCAGAACCGCATGACTGGCAGCCTGGAGGCCTCCCAGCTTACTGGAAATGACGAAGAAGGTGACGACGCCGAGAATCATGAAGACAATCGTCTGGAACGTATTGGCCCAGGCTGTTCCTCGCATGCCTCCAAAAAAGACATAGATCAGAACCACCAGACTGATGACCAGAGATCCCAGCCAGGGAGGGACGCCGTAATCGTAGGCGGCGAAGGAGCTTTCGAATGCCCCTTCGGTGATGCTGCTGATGACGACGCCGGATGACATCACGCCGATCAAGAGGTAGGGAATCACCAGTCCGACAAGAACCGGAAACAGAAGAATCCCGATGCGGTCACTTTCGAGCCGATCACGGAAGAATTGAATCTGTGTGGTATAGCCGTATTTATATCCCCAGGACCAGAGTTTAATTCCGAGCAGGAAGAAGCAGAGCGAGTGGATGATACCGCTGGATGAAGCCAGCATTCCATATACGCCGACGCCTTCTTTGTAGGCTTCACCGCTGGAGCCGACTAAAGCAAACGCAGTCATCGTGGTTCCGAAGATTGACATTAACAACAGAAAGGGGCCAATCGAGTGACTGGCCAGCATATAGTCTTTACTGGTTCCCTTAAACAGGCGGCTGGAAAACAGGCCTAGACATAACAGCAAACCTAAATAGATTCCGATGATTACTAACTGGGTCATTATTCTGTTTCTCCTGTTTCCTGGGCAGGTGACTCTTGTGCGGGATGCTCTTGCACGATTTCTTCAAGGTGATGCGGCCAGGCAAACTTTGTAGCGAGAAACCAGACAAAGGCAGCCCCCATGGAAATTCCTGCCTGATAGAGCAGAGTAATGGGCATGAATCCGAAGATGAGTCTTTTGTCATCCCAGAGCCAGTTGTCCTGGTGAATAATGATAAGCACGACAACCAATCCATAAACGGCGTATCTCATATGTCATCTTTTCTATGTAGACAAAGTCATCACGGTGGGTTTGCTAATGCCAGAAGGCAGCAATCACTTTGGCGGGAAACAGGATTTTTGGAGATCCCGCTGGTTCGCACAGGCCTACTATTGTGACAAAAACCCAGTAGAGTCACAACGTAACGGTTCAATTTGTGGAAATAATCCTCCTGAATCCGCCGGAAGCGAAGCGAGGTGTGCTAACTTCCGTTTACAAACCTGCTGTTCAATGGATCAAGTACTTTTGGAAATTTCAAACGTCAATTCCAGACTTGCAAATGGTGGACGCTCAGCCCAAAATGGTGACTTGCGTATAATTGTCGATCTGTTTCGATTAAAGCTCTTGGAGAGGATGGAGAATTGATGTTTCGCCTTGCACTTATCGGGTTATTCTGTGCCAATTGTTTGCTGTCATCTGAAGCGTTCGCTCAGGCGAAAAAAGGTGATAAGAAATTTGCCATTCTGGACATCAAACAAGTTGACGAGGATTTCCAGTATCAAGGCGAATATTATGGCCAGATCGGCGCTGACTGCTCCTGGTGCGGAGAATGTGCGATCGGCCTGCAGGTGGTAGCCCGCGGCGACGGAAACTTTATCGCCTCTCTCTATAATGGGGGGCTTCCCGGAAATGGCTGGGATCGTTCACAGAGACAGGAATTATCGGGCAAACGGCAGGGGGATGTGCTGACACTGACAGACGACGACTTCCAAGTACAGGTACAACAGGGAGGAATCGTTGATGTGCGCGATTCACAAGGACATTTACTGGGTCAACTTTCTAAATACCAACGGAGCAGCATCACGCTGGGAGAGAAACCGCCGAGGGGAGCCACCGTGCTGTTTGATGGTTCGTCAGTCGAACATTTTAAAAATGGCAAAATTACGGACGAAGGCTTGCTGAATGTCGGTACCGAATTTAAGCACAAGTATCGCAGTTTTCGTCTGCATGTTGAGTTTCGTTTGCCTTATATGCCTTATGCAACCGGCCAGGCCCGCAGTAACAGCGGCGTCTACCTGCAGAGCCGTTATGAAGTGCAAGTCCTTGATTCCTTCGGACTGGAAGGGGTCGAAAATGAGTGTGGCGGGCTGTATAAGCAGAAACGAGCTGATGTGAATATGTGTTTTCCGCCTCTGTCATGGCAGACTTATGATATCGCATTTGTTGCTCCCAAATTTGATGCGGACGGCAAAAAGATCAAAAATGCATTCATCACCGTGCTACAGAATGGGGTCCCCATTCATCAGGATTATTCGATTGTTGCCAAAACGGGTGGTGGCAAGCAGGAAGGGCTTGAATTATTCCCCATCAAATTGCAGGACCATTCTAATCCGGTTCGTTTTCGCAATATCTGGATCGTGGATTTAAGCGATCAGCCCGATCCGACGTATTGCCATCCCTGTCAGCCTCTGCTCTGTGATCGATGTGGCAACTAGCCTGTATCCCGTTCATTGCAGTATATCCAAGGTCATTACATCGAGAATCACAGTCTGGTTGACGCTCTGGTTAATTCAACAGGGCGTGATTGAGTCCTACCAGAATTGATATCTCACTGGTAGCATCAACTTGGTCACATCTGCGGTCAAATCATTCCGAAGCTGGTTCTTCCCCTTCGCGTCTTGCCTTGCTTTTTAAAGCCGGTACAATAGGAGGGTGTGCCTTAAGGGATATCTTCCTTCAGGCATAGGATTTCCGGTTACTAATTTATTGACTCCAATTACTGTACTGATCCGGTTTGAAACCGGTTTGAAACCAGAACTCGAACGTGTGAGTTACGGAAAGTCTACAGATCTAATGGATTATTCACTGATTGCAATTCTGGCATTGGTCGTGACGCTGATGCTGTTTGTGGCAGAGATTTTTCTTCCCTCGGGAGGCCTGATCGCCGTTCTGGCGTTGACGTGTATGGCCAGTTCGGTCTGGGCCGCCTGGATGGCGTGGTGGGGAACGAGTCCTACTCTGTGGTGGACTTATATTGCCAGTGTCATCATTCTGATACCAACCACAGTGGGATTTGCCGTCAAGTTTTTTCCGAATACGAGCTGGGGCAAGAAAATAATCCATGAACTCCCCACCCTGGAAGAGGTCACCGGATTTCAGCAAGAGACGGCACATCTGCAGTCTTTGATCGGAAAAACGGGAAAAACGCAAACTCTTTTGAACCCCAGCGGCTTTGTGCTCGTTGATCATGAAAGGCTGCACTGCGAGAGTCAGGGGATGATTATCGAAACACAGACCGATGTGGAAGTGATCGCCGTGGAAGGCGCAAGACTGGTGGTGAAAGTGAAAAAGCAGCCCACAGCCGAGAAGAAATCACCAGAACCGGAAACCTCACAAACCGGTGAACCTGTTGCCGGTGATACGCTTGATTTTGAGATTCCGGAGACCTGATTTTCTGGTAGTCTCTAGATGGTTTCCAGGAATTCCCTTACAATGGGTTCCTGTATGATGGATGGATTACAAGACAGTTTCAGCGGATAGTTTACAACACTTGAAACGACATTTTTCTCAGGATAGGAAATCGGAATGAATGCCTTGAATCTTTTGGCTGTCGAAAATAGCACAACAATCGCCTGGATTGTGGGGATTGTTATTTTTCTCGGCATGCTGGTCTTTTTTGCGGTTTTCGCGAGATATGCCGGGTTATGGATTCAGTGTAAGATGACAAAAGCCGGGATTTCCTTCCCGAATCTGGTCATCATGAGCATCAAAAAAGTGAACCCAACGATTATCGTTCGTTGTAAGATCATGGCGATTCAATCGGGAGTCACGCGTCACTATGATATTTCCACTCGCGATCTCGAAGCACATTATCTGGCTGGCGGAAATGTGCCGAATGTGATTCGCGCGTTGATTGCTGCTCAGCGGGCAAAGATCGAGCTCGACTGGCAGGCCGCTCAGGCAATTGACTTGGCAGGGCGGGATATTCTAGACGCGGTGCGAACCAGCGTTTATCCCAAGGTGATTGATTGTCCCGATCCCCGTAAAACCAACTCGACCTTGGATGCCGTCGCCGGTGATGGAATTCAGCTTAATGTGCGTGCACGCGTTACCGTGCGAACAAACCTGAAACAGTTGGTTGGTGGTGCGACGGAAGAAACCGTGATTGCACGTGTGGGGCAGGGGATTGTGCAGGCCATTGGTTCGACAGACACCTATGAAAAAGTACTTGAAAATCCTGACAAAATCACACAGATCGTGTTGAATGAAGGTCTGGAGAAACAGACGGCTTACACGATTGTTTCGATTGATATTGCCGATATTGATGTTGGAGAAAACATTGGTGCCCGCTTGCAGGCCGATCATGCCGAAGCAGAAATGCGGGTTGCTCAGGCGAAAGCAGAACAACGCCGCGCCGATCAAACGGCCCGCGAACAGGAAATGGTCGCGTTGACTCAGGAAAACCGGGCCAAGGTTGTGCTGGCAGAGGCCCAGGTTCCTAAAGCGATAGCCGAGGCATTTCGCTCTAAAAAAATTGGTTTGATGGATTATTACGAATTGAAAAATATTCAGGCTGATACCAAGATGCGGGATTCTATTTCGACTCCTGAACGAGAAATTGCTACGTCAACATAAGCACTACTCAAGGCCGTCTTGCTGAGGGAAGTAAGACCTTGCTTGAGAAAAGGAATCAAGGACCGGGGTTAGTTTATGGACATTCCACTATTTGCCGCTGACTGGGTAGAGGGGATCATTGGGGTCATCTTCCTGCTGATCGCCGCAGTAAGCGCCATCAGCAATATCGCCAAGGAAAAGAATAAAGGGCAACCCGGGAAAGTCAAAGAAAAGGCGGCGCTTCAGAAAGAGTTGGAAAAATTCCTGCAGGATGCGATGAACCCACAGCAGAAGAAAAAAGAGAAACCAGCCGAAGTCGATATTTTTGAAGACGTTGAAGTCGAACCCCAGACTTCTGCTCCGCCGCCACCACAACGGCACAGACGTCAGCAATCTCAACCACCACAACGATCCCGCTCTCAAAGGAAGCAGCAGCAAGCTGAAATATCTGCTGCAGTCGGCTCCCAAGAAGCATCAGAATCCAAGTCCCATGTAACACATCGCGAGCGGGCTCTGGTTCATGCACAAGAACAGAAGAAACGGATGGGAGGCGGGGTACGAGATCGTATTGAAAGGAAACAACAATCTCATATGGGAACCCGGCTTACCAGCCATCTCGAAAGTAAAGTCGGCTCTCATTTTGCAGAGACATTCGGTTCCCGTAGAGTGCAATCCCGGAAGAGTACATCTAAGACGGGAGGCAGTAAAGTAATCAGGGCGATGCTCAGAAATCCTCAGTCATTCCGTCAGGCAATCATTTTGAATGAAATCCTTTCTCCTCCCAAATCACGCCGTCATTCCTGAGGGCGATCTGTTACAGCACATCACTTTGATCGTGTTTGACCGGTTGAATTACGAGAAGAGTGAATGAGTAAAGCAGATTCTCCACCCATTAATGTATTGCTGTTTGCCGGCCCTTTCGAGTTGCGGGGCACGTCTGCTTATACACTGCGGTTGGCACAATACGCTCCCGTGTATGACATTCAAACACGCGTCGTCTGTCCGGATGCGTCAAAAGTTGATCCCTGTATGCGGTCGAAGCTGGAGATTTCAGAGTATCGGAATCTGGGTATGCCGATACTCGGACAACTTATTTTGCAATTAGTAAAACAGGAGTCGAAAAAGAATCCGCCTGATTTGATTCATATTCAGTCTCGGCATGTTCTACCGCAGGGACAGTGGCTCGCCAGAAAGCTCCAACGTCCATTTCTGTTAACCGTCAATGACTATCTACAGAGTGATGAAAAATTGCGAATTGACATGCGCTGGTGTAAAGGAATCATCACAGTCAGCGAGTCGGTCAAAAAAGATCTCCTCGCACGCACGGGGCTGCCGGAAGACTTTGTGTTAGTCATCCCCAGCGGTGTCGATGTTCCCGATCACTCGCATCTCTCCCCGGTTTTATCTCAAGACCATCAACCTGTTGTCGGAACTGCCGGGCCTTTAGAAGCAATCAAAGGCCTGCCTTATTTTTTGGGAGCCGCCAGCCGTGTGCTGGAAGTAAACCCGAAAATTCAATTCCTGATTTCTGGTGCGGGGCCTGAAGAAAGCAACCTGCGTCACTTAGTGCGCGATCTGGAAATCTCCGAAAATGTAACGTTCGTTCCCAACTTGTATGACTTCTCGATTTCGCTCAAAGCGATGGATGTCTTCTGTCTGGCATCACTGCGGCAGGGACTGGGGACGATCATGTTGGAAGCAATGGCATTGGCAAAACCCGTGATTGCTACGGGAGTGGGCGGAATTTATTCTGTCATTCGTGATGGGGAAACCGGTCTCGTGGTGCCCCCTTCTAACAGTGAAGCTCTGGCAGACAGTATACTCAAGTTATTAAAAGATCCGTTGAAAGCGCGGGCGATGGGAGAGTCGGCACGAGAACTGGTCAGGCAGGAATTCCGTGTCGAAACGATGATCGAACGAACCGTAGAAGAATATAAACGAGCGTTGCAGGTTGTATCATAACTCTGCGACAGCGTGTGAAACAGAATTCTTGAGAGCGAGTACCGGTGGTTGTTCGATCTCAATATTGGATTAACAAATGCAAGCGGAAATCATTGCTCTTGGTAGTGAATTGACCAATGGTGAAAAACTGGATACGAACAGTCAGTGGCTCAGCACAGAGTTAGCTGCTACTGGGATCTCGACACACTTCCATACGACCATCGCCGATCACATCGATGAAATCGTGGATCAGCTCCGCCTGTCATCTCAACGGTCTGATCTGGTTTTGATCACAGGAGGACTGGGGCCGACTCTGGACGATCTGACAAGACAAGCGATGGCAGAATTAATCGGGACAGACCTGGTACTGGATCAGGAATCATTGCACACCATTGAAAGTATGTTTCAGAAACGCTCTCGAGAGATGCCTGAGCGAAACCGGATTCAAGCGATGGTTCCCCAAGGAGCCGAAGCGATTCAGAACCTGCACGGAACGGCCCCGGGCATCTGGATGCAGGTGCCACGTACTGATTCAAAACCGGACTGCTGTATCGCCGCTATGCCTGGTGTTCCTTCGGAAATGAAGCCGATGTTTTTTCAATCGATTCTTCCCCGGCTCTCCCATGAATCGAACATCATCCGTTTTGCCCGCATCAATTGTTTTGGTGTGGGGGAATCGAAAACGGAGGAACTGCTCGGCGACATTACCAGCCGCGGACGTGATCCAGAAGTCGGCATTACCGCTCATGAGGCTACGATCACATTGCGAATCAAAGCGATGGGGGAGTCTGTCGAAGCGTGTGAGCAGAAAATATCAGAGACGTATGAACTGATCCATGAACGGATCGGTGAATTTATCTTTGGCTATGAGGATGAAGAGCTGGAGCACATTGTGGTGGCGTTACTCGGCCAGCAGGAACAGACTCTGGCGACCTGTGAATGTGGTACCGGCGGCCTGTTATCGTATCGCTTTAATGACGTTGCCAGTTCTGCTAATTTTTATGCTGGCGGCACAGTTTCCACGATCCAGAGCGTGCTCAATCAGAAGGCTCAGCAAACAGGAAATAATCAAATCACTTTAGATGCTTCCGATGCGATTTCCCTGGCAAAAGCAACGCGTGAAAAGTATGCCAGCGATTTTGCGTTGTCGATCATTCTCGACGTGAATCAATCCTGGCAGGAAAGCGAGAACGCGCCGCAGGCTTTTGTCGCTTTGGCAGCCGAGGGAGTCGAACTGGTTGAAGAAATCGGGTTAACGGTGAATCGGGCGATCGCCAAAAGTCGAGTCACAAAAGCAGCCCTCAATTTGTTAAGACGGACGCTGATTTCATCGGCAGATGAAAAGTAGGTTTCAGAGCCGCATCAAGCAGCACGCAGCTTTCTGGCTTGTTGAGACCAGCTGATCCAGTCTGAGATTTCCTGGAAGTCAGGCTCTTTTCCATTGCGGATAATCTGTTGCCCCTGGCTTGTTTTGACAAACGACTTCACTTTTTCGAAAAGTTTTTGTGGCGCAGTACGGGCAATGGCTTCCGGCTCGTTTAAACCACAGGCAACCAGGATCTGTGCGTCATGGCCGCGCAGGCCGGGGATGCAGCAGACCAGCTTCGTTTGTTTTTTCCACAATCGAATCGTCTGCTCTTTTATGTGCCGCACTTTTAACTTCTTTGCGATAAATTCGGGATTGCACTCCAGCAGATCATTCACGGTGAAAACACCTGTTTTTTCCAGCCGATGTGCTGTTTTGGGACCGATTGAAGGGGCTTCTTCCACAGGCATGGAGCGGCTCAAATAGAACGGGGGAATCGTCGGGTTTGAACTGTTTAACTCCGCGTGAGAATTGTCACGCCGATATCCCCGATTACCGCGGGAATGTTCCGCCTGCTGCGTCGTCGTATCTTGTGCGGATGCGACTTGATCAGCAGGATAAGTCCGTGCCTGTCGAGCCCAGTGACTCCATTGCTTTACCCGCTTCAGTGTAATCTGCAGATCGGGCTGGTTTCTTGATGAATGCTGACAGGATTCGACAAAAGACCAGAGTTCTTTGACTGGCATTGTAGCGACTTCGTCTATTTCAGTAATACCACATGATACCAGCTGAGCGGCTTCCGCTGGTGAGATACCACGAATGCACGAAGCCAGTCGTGCCTGACTCTGCCATTCAAAAATCAGACCGGCTGTCAGATGTTCCTGTTGCAGTTCCCCGGCGATCTGATCTGCACTGCGAGCAAGAAAATTATGGATGGTATGAATGCCAATCTGGTGCAGTTCCTGGATCTGAGACTCATTCAGAAGTTGCAAGTTTTGAATGGGAGACGACCAGTCGAGACGATATTCCGGTGTTTCGGATTGTGGTTTTGGAAGATTCTCCGGAATCGGCTCGGCAGGTGTTTCAGCATTCGAGAGATTACGCGCGGTATCAGTCTGTCGTGAATATGACTGTGAAGAACTAGAACGCTGTGAAGAACTAGAACGCTGTGAAGAACTAGAACGCTGCACACGAGTTTCGGGAAGCCAGACAGGCGAACTGCCATGCTCTTCGAACAGACGCGTCAGGTGCAGATGGCAGGTGAAGAACAGGATTTGCTGGCCTTTGGCTGCGACTGCGTTTAACGTTTCGATGGCGGCCTTGGTGCGTTCCTGATCGAAATTCACGAGCACATCATCCAGGATAATGGGGAGTTCAACACCTTGATTCCGAAAACGTTCGACCATAGCCAGCCGAATCGCCATAAAGAGTTGCTCACGTGTGCCGCTGCTCAATTCGCTCACCGTCAGCGTGTGTCCGTGATCGTCATCAATTTTGGGAAACTGTTCTCCCAGCGGAGTCCAGATATTTCTGTATTTCCCATTGGTTAATTGACAGAGATACTCAGAAGCAATCGCCAGTGTTTCCGGTTGCGAGGTGCGTTCATATTCTGAGCGTAACTGGTTGAGTCCCACAGCAGAGAGCTCAGCCGTAAACCAGTTTTCGCCGGCCTGTCTGATTTGTTCGAGAACCTGTTCCCTTTGGAAACGTAACTGAGCTGAACTACGATCGGTTTTGGCATTTTGATAGTCCTGTTTTAACCGCCCCATATTTTCCGCGGTCGTCACCAGGTCCTGTTCGATGTCTTCCAGTTCCAGATTCAGCATATCCAGATGCTCGGTATTTTCGTCTGGATTGAAGTTCAGTAGATCTTCTTCGACAATCGCCATTTCCTGTTCGGAGCGGCTGACTTTTTCCAACTCGGTCTGTGCGTTCGCCAATAGCTTTTCAAGTTGGATGCGTTCCTGCAGAGAGGTGGCGCGTTGCAGGAATTCTTCCCGGTTTGCTGCGCCGCCCTGAATCAATAATCCCGAGCGATTGTGTTTGAGTTCCTGGATTTTTAATTGCAGCGAATCTGCTTCCTGATGTAATCGGTTCTCTTCTTTTCGCAGGCGCGTCCGTTCTTTCTGGTGACCTGAGAGTGTGTCGAGTTCGCGTTCCCATTCTGAAATCACATCAAAGGGTTTGTCAAAATCATGCTGGTCGCGATTCATGCGCAGACCCAGATCTCTGACGCGACTGTAAAACATGCTGATGATATCGCCGAGGGGTTTGATCCGTCGCTGTTCATGATTGAGCTGATCCGCGTACAGATTGGCATTGGAAACCTGATGCCACATCTGGAATGCGTCATTAACTTTCAATGTTTCTGTTAATCCCAGTTGTTTGAGACATTCACACCATTCATGCCGTTTGTCGCTAAACTGCCGTTGAATTTCCTGAGAACGATTTCGCAGTTTGACCAATAGTTGACGGGTTTTCTGCGACCGCTCCTGGGCCACTTTCAACTGTTCCAGTTCTGCGATTTTCAAAGCGAGTTCGTGCAGGAGTTCGGTTCGCAAAATATTTTCGTCATTGAATTTCAGCGAGGGAACTTTTTCCTGATGTTTGTGGCTGGTCAGCGAGTGTCCTTCTTTAATCAGCTTGAGCGAGAAGTATTCGTCTTCCAGAATGCGATCAATTTCTTGCCGCGTTTCGCGCAGATGTACGTCGAGCGCCCAGATTTCATCCTGCAGTGTTTCCGTTTGATCATCAAGATCCACTTCAAAATGTTTTTTAAGTGCCCAGGTCGTGCCCCCTAAAAATGTGCCTGAAAGACAGAAGATCAAACCGATCAGAGCTGCATCAGAGACGCCGCGCCAAAAACCGGCAACAATTAACAGCATGCCCGCTAATGCAAAACCAAATAATGTTTTCTTGGCCCAACTTGGAATACGTGCATGGCTTTGCAGCCCCACCAGCTGTTCTTTAACTGCTTCCTGACGAATTAAGAGTTCGGACTCCCGGAACCGCAGTTGGCTCAGGCGTTCCAGATGTTTCATTCGTTCTCGGGCGCGTTGCAATTCTTCGTCAATGGAATGCCCGTCGATCAGTCGGCTCGATTTCTCTTGAAGTTGCGCTAATGTCTGCTGGTATCTACGGGACACTTTTTTGTACCGTTGATGCGCATGCTTTCGTTTTCCTGCGGACAGTCGATAGGCCCGTTCTGCGTTAATCAATCGTTGATTGTTATCGGGCGTTGTTTTAATGTGTGCGATATCGCTGAGCGTCTGATTCTGTTTCAGATGTTTTTTCAGCGTCTGTTCCAGATCAAGCACTTGCGATTCGCCTGCCTGATGCTGTTGTTCCAGATCAACAATCCAGGTTTTCTGATCGGCCAGACTTTGGATATTCGGTGCAAAGTTGAGCAGCTCGTTATCCAGTTCATATTGCTCGACCTCATTGCGAATTCGTTTGATTTCGGCTTTCACCTCGATCAGTTTTGCTTCGGCCTGTTTGAGCTCTCGATCATAATTGTCAAGCTGAGCGACACCCCCATCGGGGAAATTATGCACAACGGGGAGCTGTTTTAATTGCTGATGTAAGTCTTGTACTTCCTGCCAGGGCCTCCAGACTCGATCCAGAAAACGATGTCCCCTGATTTGGTATTGCAGACCAGTCTTGCGCTTTTTGAGACTGTCGGATTCCGACCGCAAATTCTGCAACTCGCTCGACAAGTTGAAAAAACGTTGTGCCCGTTGTTCCAGATCGGCAAGTTTTGAATTCAGCTCATCCAGCCGTTGGTACAGATCTACCAGCTTTCCATTTTTGAAGTCACGGCTCAAAAGTGATTGTCTTGATTGATTCAAACGGCTGGAAGCATCGAGAATCGCCTGACCTTCCGGGCCCAGGGAGAGGCCGTAAATATGTTCGGCAACCTGGTCGCCGTGCAGTGTTCCCAGTTCTTGCAACTCATTCAAGCCGATCGCGAATACGTTTTCATAAACGCTCTCCTTCACCCCGGCATGCAGCGACGTGAGCAGATCCTGGCTTAAACTACTACTTGAGTCACCTTGAAATGAAAATTGCCCTCTGCCTTTGGCACTGGTCTGACGGCGTATTTCGTAGCGTTGTCCTTGATGTTTGATATCCAGTAGAGCAGACCAGGGAGCCTCATTCGAAACACGAGAATGTTCGCGAATTTCTTCAGTCTGGAACCCATACAGGATACCGCGGATCATGCGCATCAATGTCGATTTGCCGGTTTCATTGGGGCCGTAAAATACATTGATCCCTGCGTTCAGAGACGCAAGATTCAAATCGTGCCAGTTTCCAAATTGGTCGACATGGATTCTGGTAATTTTCATGAGTGTACTTCCTCATCCGACGTAATGTTGAGCCAGGTCTGTCCGTTTCGGATGGCTGAATTGAAGATGGTTTGCTCATCGATTTGTTCTGTGAGCGAACCAAGACGTTCATGCCAGGTCTGATCAAGCTGAGTCGTGTGTGTGATTAATTGTTTGAGCGATGAATCTGTTTCCTGTTTGAATGCTTCAATTTGTTGCTGAAAACGATGCACCAAATCAGATGTGGTTCTGCTGGAATGCGCGTCTCTGTATTGAAGATAAAAAGCTTGCTCAAGCATTACAGACAGACGATCTTTGATTTCGATTGCCAGTTCGCGACTCCATTCACCCTGATGCTTGAAGCTTCTGAGTGAATCAAATAATTCCCCTGAGCCTTTCATGTGCCAACGAACCATCCATAATGTTTCATGGCCCGCCGACTTCTGTGAAAGCAAAGCTTCTTTCATCAATTGCTTGAGTTGTTTTGAGGTTGTTTCCGGCTCCAGATCAAGCTCGATCGCCAACCAGCGAACAGCGGCGACTTTGAGCAGGCGCAGGTCCAGCTTGGCCTCTGGTTCGACAGTAACCAGTGTGACTCCGGTCTGCTTGTGTTCGTCATAATTGAGCCCCTGAGAAGTTCCCGGGTGGTGAGCCAGCCCGGGATGCATTTCAAACGTATGCCGCTGGGTGCCTTTACAGAGTGCAATATAGTCGACAGCCACTTCATTGATTTCATCCGCTTGCCAGTTAGCAGGGAGAAAGTCACCCGAGAGAGTCAGGGGGATTGATTGATTTGACTCTCCGTAATGATCAGCAGACTGTACTGATGAGTTCGCCGCGATCAGGCCAATAGAGAGTGCACGCTGGTCATCTTGATTAAACAACTGATTGCGTTGATTTAGTTTCAAAGGCTGTTGTTTTTTGAGATGCGCCGCCCCGAGTATCTGCAGCGTCGCGATGGTTTCTTCGTTGCGCAGAATATCAAGTGTGTCATGATCTTGCGGAGAGAGAAATGTGACGTTGCCAGGCCAGTTGGATTGTAAATCCCAGGCACTCAACGGATCGTGTTGGCCGGGAATGACAAAGACCTGAATGTTTTCCGATGCGAGTTGCTGGAACCCGTCCAGTAGCGCAATTCGGGCACGAATGCTATGGTCTTCATTGATAAAAGTGTTGCCACTCAGCAGCAGGAAGTCAATTTCATGTTCCAGACACGCTTTAACGATCTCCTGGAACGTAATCAAAGTACAATCTTCGAGACTGATCTGTGATTCTTTTGAAACTGCGCCAACCCCCTGAGGTTGATGGTCGAGGCGCAGATTACTGGCGTGAATAAACCTGATTGGTACGAATGGCATGGCAGACTCCTTTCCGCCGCACAACCTGCCTGTTTCTTGTTCTACAAAGCGACACGGGATGCAGGTGGCAGTTATGCTTTTACGAAATTAATTGCGAGTGGGAGTGTACTTCACTATGCAATTTATGAGAAGTCGATTCTACAGAAAAAGCCGTGGACGCCACCAGGAACACAGCCCGGCCCCCCGTCTCTAAAGAGGGTGACGCGAAAGGAGCGACGTGTCTGAATATTTCAGGCTAGTGCTTTATCAAGCTAGAAATTGAGGGTTGGGGGTGTTGTTTACGTGCTCCGTTGTCGCACTCTCGTGATATCTATCAACCCAAAGTTTAAAAATGACGCTCCGCTAGTTACCTAACCAGGAAGGCACATCTGGATCGTGATACGTGTCTACCAGGGCATGTGCAACGGTCGTGACTAACTCCTGTCGTTTGAGCGGCTTAGACAGAACCTGATACGCTTTGGCGGCACTGGCATCCTGCCGTAATTCCTCGGTTGCATCGGCGGTAATCAGGATGCAGGGCAGAATCTCGTTGGTCTGCTTGATGATGCGTACCGCTTCGATTCCTGTCAAAACGTCCATGTGCATATCGAGCAACACAATATCGACATGGATCTGCTCGACGAGTTCGATCGCTTCTTCTCCCGATTCTGCTTCGAACAGCATGAAGTAAGGAGCTAAAAGCTCCTTGAGAACATCACGGAACCCGGAGTCATCATCAGCAATCAGTAATTGATAAGGAGCTTGCGATCTGGCATTGACCATGATACATCTCACCAAATAATCCGGAAGTCAGCCGCATCAGCGGAGATTTATGTGAATCCTGTCCCCAAAACTCTTCTGATGCAAAACACGTTGGAACGAATTAATAGCAAATCAGATACCATTATCAAATAGAAACAATTGCGTATCTGTAAGTTGTTACTAATAAAACGCTTAAGGGAACACGGCCGTCGGGGGCCCTACGTGAAATGGCTGTATTCCTTAACAAAAAATGCGAATGCGCTGTCAAATAGGCAGTGCTTGGGGGTTATGCAGAACGTTTTCTGAATGGCGATTCGGAATCAGGCCTGCGCTCGGGGACCAACTCGATTTCCATCTGATTGGTCAATTGTTTCTGAGCAAGCGTTTCCTGTTGTTGTGAAAACTTCAACGGCATTTGTGAGAAGAAATTGATCAAGGCAGCATCAAATTGATCTGGCTGAGTAAATCGACCCGCATTATGAATGGCTTTCGGTAGCAGGCAGACTTTGGTTTCTGAATGCCGAATTTTTTGAACAATCAGCTCTGTCATCCGCGGGATCACACTCCGGTCGTTTTCTCCCACGAGAAACAACAGTTCTCGGCTTTTCAGGAATTTGAGATATGATTTCAGATTGATGTAACGACAGCCCTGAAGACGTTGTGAATACCAGATCATAATCCGAAATGCCCGGATGACCTCACTGGTGGGGACTAATTGAATAAACAAACGCGGCAGGAACCGTTCTCCCCAGCGAATGGCATGATCCAGGAAGAGTTCCTCATTCAGGAAGGCACCTTCACAGGCAACGAACTGAATTTCAGGAGATTGTGCTGTGACCGCCAATGCTGCTCCCGCACCGCGGCTCATGCCCAACAAACCGAGTGACAGCTGATTTAATTCCGGCTGCTTTCTGATATACCGAATGGCTGCTTCGACATCACTGATCTCATGGTTGGATAGCCAGTGAATCGAGTGATAACGGGGGTCTCTCTCGCTTTCGCCGTGATTACGAAAGTCAAATGAGAAAACGGCAAACCCGGCATTGAGTAAACCCCGGCATTGAAACAGCGAGATCTTTCCCGTTGATTTAAATGGATGACAAAACAGAATCAGCTTGTGGGGATCACAGCTTTTCGGGGTAGCGATGAAACCGCGCAACGTCAGTCCGTTTGAAGTCGGGAATGAAACGGCCTTAATCTCGATCGTTTCATCGTTTTCAGGAAGGGTCGTGAGCGTGCCCGCGAGATTAAAACGATCCGGCATGGGAGCAAACAGCACCGGATAGGCAGCGCGCATGATGCAGTATTGAATGACCAGCTCTATAGCCAGCGCGATCAGAATGCACCAAAACAACCAACTCACTGCCGTCTCCATGGAGGTGATATGGCCTGCCAAATCCTTCGACAAGCTCTGTTAGCCTACAGGTGATGTATACTCTTAATGACTCGAATTGATCAAGGCCTTATTTCTCCTTGAGGAGCTTGACCAGCGAGCATTTTATGACAGTGTCATCTGTTTCCGAGTGAGCGTCGTTGTGGTTTTCATTTCGACCTGGAAATTGAAAACGGCTTTAGTCTTTGAACTCCGATAAAATCAGTGAAATATTCTGACCACCAAAACCAAAACTGTTAGACAGCGCGGTTGTTACCTTTGTTTGGCGTGCTTCATTGGGAATATAATCCAGGTCACAGTCCGGATCGGGAGTTTCATAGTTCATGGTGGGAGGCACCACGTTATCACGAATGGCCATCAGACAGGTAATGGCTTCCACGCTTCCCGCTGCGGCAATTAAATGCCCCATCATACTTTTGATACTGGAAACTGGGACTTTATAAGCATGTTCGCCTAACGCACCTTTGATGGCTCTGGTCTCGACTTTATCGTTAACCGCCGTACTTGTTCCGTGTGCATTGATGTAATGGATGTCTTCCGGATTCACGTTCGCATGGCTCATCGCCATTTTAATGCACTTGATGGCGCCACGTCCTTCGGGATGAATGTCGGTTACACGATAGGCGTCTGCACTGGAACCGTAGCCGACGAGTTCTCCATAAATGCGGGCACCCCGTTTTTGAGCCCGTTCCAGATCTTCCAGAACCATCATGCCGGCTCCTTCACCAAGCACGAAACCATCACGGTTTCGGTCGAAAGGACGGGATGCTCCCGCGGGGTTTTCGTTGTTTGTTGAAAGTGCTGTCAGCAGACTGAAGCCGGTGACACCAAAGGGGTGAATCATGCTGTGAGCACCACCGGAGAGCATGATATCAACATCGCCACGGCGAATCAGTTCTGATGCTTCGCCAATCGCCTGACTGGAAGCAGCACAGGCTGTGAGGCAGTTCAGGTTCGGCCCTTGTGCATTAAACAGGCTGGCCAGATGGCCGGCTGGCATATTGGGTTCCTGCTCAAGTTCGAAGCGTGGATTGAGTTGTTCCAGTCCGACTTTGGTAAACTTTTCCAGATCGACATGACCATCACTTTGTGCCTGTGCGATGATCTTCATAAATGTGTAAAAGTCTTGTTGTCCTTCACCGGCTCCCAGGTAAACACCGAATGTCGCAGGATCAAAATCGTCATCCAGAATACCAGAATCTTTGACGGCCTGCGTGGCGGCACCAATGGCGTAGCGAATATTGCGGCCGGAATGCTCAAAACGGTCCAGGTTGTCGACATAGTCTTCAAAGTGGAAGTCCTGGACTTCGGCCGCAAAGCGGGTAGGGAAATTCGAGGCATCAAAATGAGTGATGTTGGAAACACCGCATTTTGATTCCTGGAGCGCTTTCCAGGTATCTTCCACGGTTTTTCCCAAGGGAGTAATAGCGCCAATTCCTGTGATCACAACGCGGCGGTTCATAGCTTCGAATTCTTGTTTATAAAATTGGAATTTTGTAACAGCAGGCGAATCACTGTGTCATCAGACCCAGCCAGTTGAGATTTGCTGCCAGATTATCAATCCGGTTCTTGATATCGTTGAATTATGATTGTAGTCCATTTGGAATCAAGGCCTCCATAGCAAGCTTCCCAAAATCGAGGGCTTACGCCTGTTCTTCACCCGTTCCCGCTTTTCCGACATCTAGAATTCCCAGTAGATTCATCGAAAACACGAAATTTTTCTGGTCGATGGCGCCAAATTCGGAATCACCCTGATCCAGGTGAACAAAAATGATGCTGCCTTCTGCCACCAGACGATCACCGACCATGGCGGTAACGTCGACAGCCCCTCCTTCTTCACCGGCGTTTGTAATTTTCGCGGTGTAGATCAGCTGGTCCCCCGGACAGGCCCAACTGTGAAAGGTCATCTGTGGTACCTTTGCCAGAATCACGATGTGTTCAAAATCGTTGATTTCGCCTAGCAGAATGCCTCCGGTTTGCGCCAGGCCTTCGATCATTAAAGAGCCGGGCATCACCGGGAAGCCGGGAAAATGATCATGCAAATGTTCTTCCGCGAGTGTGACGTTTTTCACACTTTTGGCGTGAGAACCGCTTTCGAATTCAATAAAGCGATCTATCCAGAACCATCGCATTTTGATGAACCTTTAAGTTGGTAGCTTGGGGGCACAGGTAAGGCTGGCAGATCAGTTAACTGATCTGCCGTTTGTATCAATGCAATTCGAATAAAAGGTGCACAGCTCACAAACGTGAGCTGTGCCTGCATCTGATATAGCCATCTTGATTTACAACAGTTCCTGATTAAGCAAGACGTGCATTCAGGAAGTTCACCAGCATATCGACGGTAAACAGGTCCTGCATTTTTTCGACTTTAGGATCGTCTACAAATGAATCAACGTCTGCGTGAGGCATCTTAATTCGGAGTTCTGCAATGCCGGATTCTGTGAATACACCATCTTTAACAAAACCGGAATCCGAGGATGCGATATTTTCGGGGAACAGTTCACCACGGGGAATTTTAATATCGAAGGCTTTTTCCAGACGGAATGCGATATCAAGAAAGTCAATAGACTCAGCTCCGAGGTCACCCATCAGGGTGGCTTCTGGCACTACTTCGTCGTCATCCAGTCCGAGAGCGTCCACCAGTGTTTCACGAACGGAATCGAAGATTTCATCTCTAGTTGGCATCTGTAATTACTCCTTGGTTCGACCTGATGGTCGATTGGTCTCGCCGACCCAGCCTGATTAAAAAAACTATTCGGCGAGAAGAATAGTTTTGACAATTCTCGTTACCAATATGTTGAATTGACCCAATTCGAAAATATACTGATAACACAAAATAGTTGCCCCGAAAGCAGCGACGAGCCGTCTCGGAATGGCGTCAGTTAAATTCCACCCAACGTTAATCCGCCGTCAACAGCCAGCGTCTGGCCGGTAACGTAGGATGACTCACCACAAGCGAAAAACAGTACCGCGTTGGAAATGTCTTCTGGAAGACCCAGACGACGGGTGGGAATATGTTTTTTGATTTGATCGCCGGCCGCATTTCGCACATCGACGGTCATGTCGGTTTCAATAAAACCGGGAGCAACTGCATTGACAGTAATTCCCCGTTTTGCGAGTTCCGTTGCCAGGCAACGGGTAAAACCAATGATTCCCGCTTTACTGGCAGCGTAATTGGATTGTCCCGAGTTACCAAAGTGAGCGGCAACACTCGACATGTTGATAATGCGTCCGTAGCGCTTTGACATCATAGGGCGTGTGACTGCCTGGCAGAAATTAAATACACTAGTCAGGTTTGTATCAATGACCGCTTGCCAGTCTTCTGATGACATGGTTGCCAGAAGTCCGTCCCGAATGATGCCGGCATTATTGACCAGAATGTCGATTTTTTCCCATTTTTCAATGACCTGTTCCACAACCGCGTCTGCCTCTGCTTTATTGGCGACGTCTGCTTGAATGGCCATCGCTTCACAGCCTTGGTCAGCGAGCTCTTTCACAATTTGTTCTGCAGCTTCCACACTGGAACGGTACACAAAGGCAACCTTTGCCCCTTCACGGGCCAAGGCTTCTACGACGGCTTTTCCAATACCGCGACTGCCTCCGGTTACCAACGCAATTTTTCCTTCCAGTTTCATTCTTTTTCCAATCTAACTAAATCTAGTTATTTAAATTTCTCAAAATTACTTTGACTGAAACAGACCATTCAGGCAAACGCGGTTTCAGGATGTGGTTTGCCGGTTGGGGTTCCAAAGCTGGCCAAATTGCGTCCGGAGATCTTTGACTCGATCTGCATCGTTCTCTGCCATCGAAGGGGTTTTGTCCCGCAAGTTAAATTGCTCCAAAACAATGCGACCACTGACGGCGGTTTCCCCTTCCACTTCGCTGGTCGCTTTCAATGTACACAGATTCCCATCCCATTTTTGTATGCTCAGGGAGACTTTCAGCTGCTTTCCCGGGGTCACAAAACTGTTAAAGCGGATGGCTTTTGTTTGTTTCAGCAGGATGGTGCTATATTCAAAATCGTTTGTGTAACGCATCAACCAGGCACCAGCCTGCACGATTGACTCGACCATTAAAACCCCCGGCATCACAGCGAAGCCAGGAAAATGGTCCTGCAGGTATTCTTCTGCCAGAGAAAGGTTTTTGAGAGCCGTGATCGACTTTCCTTTCTCTAGAGTTAGTATTTGATCGACGAGCGAAAATCGCATGTCAGTATTATCTCGCTACAGGTCAGGGAAGGGTTGTGTCAGGAAAACCGGGGCAGAAGCTCGTCTGCTGTCAGGACTCACAAGTTTTAGAGTGATTGTCAAACCGGTTTAAATAGAGAAACCCCTAATCGATGATCGAACCGACAATACTTCATTCGATTCTTATGAGTCATTGGAAACGTGGCAGTATAATTTCCTGATACCTGTTTCTCAAGCTAGTTGCCGACCTGACAATCCCGAAATCACACGAATTTTTCACGTTTTATATATTTGTGTGGTAAGCCACTGTTATAAAAGGGGTTGTATCACCCTTCCTGATTCAGGTTTCTTTATGTCAGGGCACCGACCCTCGACTGTTGGAACTGGACGAAATATCGGTACATTCGAAGATTTCTGCTGCATGTTTCAAAATAAGGACGTCCTGTTTTTGACCATAACTCATTTGTAACCTAGGTTTAAACAGGTAAATTTAGCAGTCCCATATCACCGGGCCTGCTCTTGTGGACCGTTTTTGTCTTGTTTTTGTCAGGTTAATGCACATGAATATTTTAATGGACGCGGAGCCACAGGTTGCTCCAGATAAAATCGCTGTCGAAACGGAAAAAGTCGTCTCCTCTGCGAATAATCAGACAGCCCAGTCGATCTCATTCCGCCAATGCCTGGGTAGTGCCAGACGGCCATTAAAAGTTCGCCCGCGCAATTCGGGGTGTTCGTGGAACAGCGTTCTTTCGAAAATTCAAGCGAATTCTCCAACAACAACAGAGGCTCTGATTCAGGTGCCCCAGAGTCAAAACAACCAGAGTCAAAATAACCAGGGAGAAAACAAATCGTTCGAACGCCGCGAATTTCCGCGACACACCAGCGAAGCCATTGTCCTGGCTTTCAGTAAGGACGAACAAAGTCTTTCCGGCGCAGGAGACCATCCTGGGGCAAAGGGATATGCCATCAATGTCAGTCAGAACGGGCTTTCATTCGCATCTCGTTCCGAGTTTCCCTTGCGGGATGAACTGCAACTGCATGTGGAAGATCAGCGCGTGAAATTTGCGCTGGACGTCACCGCTTCGGTAGTCCGTGCAACACCACTTGACGATGAATTCTGGCGGATTGATTGCAAACTCATCGCTCCGTTAACCGATCAACAGGTTGCTCTGTTGAAAGAACACGTCCCTTCCTGCTACGCCGGCTAAGCTCGAAAACTGCCTTAAAAGGCTACATTCCCTGTGGTGGAACGCCCAATGATTTTCCACCATCAATGCGAAGGGCCGTTCCGGTCACCATTAAAGAGTCCTTACTGGCCAGATAACAGATGGCAGAAGCAACTTCGTCTGGATCGATCATTCTGTTGTTAGCTGCAGCGATGGGGCTGGCACGAATCATTGATTGTATCAGCCCATCCGGGTCGTCTGCGTTGGCGATGTCACTATTCATCATGCCGGTTTCACCTACCGGTCCGGGGCAGACACAGTTGATCCGGATGTTGTCCTTGCCATGACACAGCCCCAGGCTTTCGGTCAGCGCTACAACAGCATGTTTGCTGATCGAGTAAACAGGGTCATGCGCGCGAGGCAGCAGGCCGGCATTGCTGGCAGTATTGACAATGGCGCCACCGCCTGTCGCAAGCATATATTTTATCGCATGCTTACAGCCTAAAAATGTGCCTTTGAGATTGGTGTCGATGCAGGCGTCCCACTCGGCTTCCGTGACCTGATGGATCTGTTTGACTAACCCAATGCCAGCGTTGTTGACCAGAATATCGATCCGACCATATTGATTGACCGCCTGTTCGATCAAAGCCTGAACCTGCGATTCCTGTCGCACATCACAAACCACTTCCGTGATTTCCAGGCGAGTAAAGGTTTCCCTGTTCTCTTCAAGGTGGTGTAAGTCGCCGGCAAAAACATGGGCACCCGCTTCGGCCATCATGATCGCGGTGGCACGTCCGATACCATTACCGGCCCCGGTAATGATGACGACTTGATCCTGGAAATGGTATTGGTTTGTCATGTCTTCTTATCTGGTTATCTGGATGAAAAAGGATAATTTGTATCCATGTGTATATACGCTAGGTGTTTTTCAGCCCTGATTAAGGGCCTCTGCCAAAGCTGCGATGGTCCCCCAGCCATGGGGATCAACCTTAAGTCTTTTCATATTGTTACTTTATGCGACACTTACTGGTAGTATAGCTATAAACGTTACATCTGACTTGCTTGATATTTAGATGGGAAATTATGCAAAATTGAGTACGCTTTTATGAACAAATTCGTATAAAATATTGATATTCTTTGAGACTGACTTCGAATGTTTTGTCTTTTCAGGAAGTTAATACAGTAGCGAGGCAATTTTCTTTTCGCAATTTGTCTGAGAGAGAGTTGCCGATAGAGAATATTACAGGGAGTTCATCCTGTCATTTTTCAATACAGTGGAGAACACAGTGGAGAACACAGTGGAGAACATGAAAATGCGTCGTTTTTCTAAACAACTTTGTGTTGTTTTTACATTTGTGATCTGTGCGGGTTCCCTGGTGTCCTTCGTGGGCGCCGCGCCTCCGGAAAGCAGGGCGAAGTCATTTTCTACCGGTGCACTGGATCCTTTCGTTGACTACATCAATCAGCGCGTTCGTCAAGGTTGGGAAGACAATGAAGTAGAGGCCTCTCCTGTCGCTTCTGATGAAGAGTGGCTGCGTCGGGTACATCTGGATATCATTGGCCAAATCCCTTCCACAGAAATAATCGAGCAATTTATCAAGGATCGTGATCCTGCGAAGCGATCAAAAATCATTGATAAACTGTTGGATGACCCTGCTTATGTGCAGAACTTTACAAACGTATGGACGAATTTGCTTATTGGTCGCCGTACTCCTCGACGCGTAAGCCGCAACGGGATGCAGAAGTTTCTGCGGGAAGTATTTACGAAGAATCGCCCTTGGGACGAAGTTGTACAGGATATCGTGACTGCGGAAGGGCACTTTGAAGAAAATGGTGCCGTTAATTATCTGCTGGCTCAAATGCAGAATAATGATGAAGCAGTTCAGGTTACTGCAGCAACCACACGTCTGTTTCTGGGGATCCAGGTACAATGCACGCAGTGCCATAACCATCCCTTTAATGACTGGAAACAGAATCAGTTCTGGGAATACAACAGTTTCTTCCGTCAGATGCGACGTGTGAACCACCGTAAGACAGACCCCAAAACAGGGCGTCAGGTGGATGATTATTCTGAAGTGATTGCGACCGGTTTTAATGGACCTGTCTATTATGAAAAACGTTCCGGACTAATGCAGGTTGCCTATCCGATTTTCGAAAACATGAAAGTCGATCCGGCAAGCGGCGTAGAACGCCGTAAAGAGCTCTCCAAATTGATCGTTCAGGGGGAAAAACCTCTGATTGCAACAGCGATTGTAAACCGTATGTGGGGCTATTTTATGGGATATGGATTTACCCGTCCCGTGGATGATATGGGGCCGCATAACCCTTCATCCCACCCGGAATTGCTGGCTAAAATGGCCGAAGAACTGGTCAAGAAAAAATACGACTTGAAGCAACTGGCACGTTGGATCTGTAATAGTGAAGCATACAATCTGACCAGTCAGTACGGTCGCAAGAATGAAATGGACAGTCCTGAGCGAGGAGAAACCCCTCTCTTCTCTCATATGTATGTGAAGAACATGACTGCCGAGCAGCTCTATGATTCGTTAATCGTAGCGACTGGTGCTCACAAGTCAGGGCGGTCCAACTGGGAACAAGCTGAGGAACAACGTCGACGATGGATGCGTCAATTTATGGTCGCATTTGATAACGATTCCGGCGACGATTCCACAACGTTCAACGGAACGATTCCACAAGCACTAATGATGATGAATGGCGAGTTGACGAAAAATGCCATTAGTGCGGATCGCGGGAGTTACCTGAATCAACTGTTACTGGAAAAAGGAAACGACCAGGCTAAGATTCGCAAAATGTTTATAGCCACATTAAGTCGATATCCTGATCGTCGTGAAATCAACAGTGCTCAGAAATTGATTGGCGGTTCGCGGGACAAATTATCCGCGTACCAGGACCTCTACTGGGCATTACTGAATTCAAATGAGTTTGTCTTCAACCATTAAACTGAAACAACGTATCGCATCGCGATCTTTTTACAAACAATTTTCATCACTATAGAACCAAAAGAGGGCATTCGTTATGACTATTCTCAATCCTTACGGAATGACACGTCGGCACTTCATGAAGCATGTCGCTGGTGCAGCGACAGCAATTCCTACGATGCATTTTCTGTCTCATCTGGAAGCGAATGCAACTCAGGTTAAGAAACAGCAGAAAGCCTGTATTCTGATTTGGATGGCTGGTGGCCCGCCAACAATTGATATCTGGGACCTCAAGCCTGGCTCCAAGAATGGGGGCGAGTTCAAACCGATCAGCACTCAAGGAGATATGCAGATTTCTGAGCATATGCCTAAGACGGCTCAGATTATGGGCGATCTCTCATTGATTCGCTCGATGAGCACGCGTGAAGCCGACCATGCTCGTGGGACATACTACATGCACTCGGCTTATGTGCCTAATCCCACCGTAGTTCACCCCACATTTGGTTCGGTCGCCAGCTATGAGCTGGGCTCTCGCCGCAAAGAACTGGATATCCCGTCGTTCATTTCGATTGGTGGTAGCCGGGGAAGTGCCGGATTCCTGGGAATGTCGCATTCGCCGTTTGTTGTGTCCAGCAATGGAACCATTCAAAACGCAGAAGTGAACACAGCAGAACAACAGCGGTTAGGTCAACGACTCGACATGCTGCAGGTTTTGGAGTCAGGATTCATTAAATCGAAACGAGGTGAATCTGCGAACTCTCATAAAGATATCTATAAGAAAGCTGTGAACCTGATGACTTCCAAACAAATGGAAGCATTCAAAGTGGATCAGGAACCAGCAGCTTTGAAAGAAGCTTATGGAACCGGAAACTTTGGTCAGGGATTATTGCTGGCTCGACGTCTGGTTGAAGTCGGCGTGCCGTTTATTGAAGTTTCTGCTTCAGTCGGCAGCTGGGACTTGCACCAGGGTGTATTTGATACCTTGAAGAATCAGAATCTGCCTCAGTTGGACATGGGCATTTCAGCACTCGTCGCAGACCTGAAACAGCGTGCGATGCTGGACGACGTGACCATCGTCTGTATGGGTGAGTTCGGCCGAACTCCTCGTATTAACCAGAACGTAGGCCGTGATCACTGGGCTGCCAGCTGGACTGCCATGGTTGGTGGTGGCGGACTCAAAAATGGTCAGGCGGTCGGTAAAACTGACAGCGATGGAATCGGCATCGAAGGCAAGAGCTATCTGCCTGGCGACCTGTGGGCAACAGTCGCTCACTCACTGGGCATTCCATTGGATATCGTACATACATCCAAACGCGGTCGTCCCATGAAGCTGGCGAATGGCGGAACTCCGATTAAGGAATTGATTGGCTAATCCTGAGATTCAGCCAGTGAAATTGACAAGCCATAAAACAGCGGACGCTCGAAGAGGGTGCTTCCGCTGTTTTACTGTCGACCATGTTATAGCCGACGATGAAAGAAATTAGTGCAGACCCACTTTGACGAAACGAATTGGAATTACTTTGACAAGTTCGACCGATCAACCTGTTTACCCAGATACAGAAACAGATGAGGGACGTGAATTTATAGCGTTGTTTACCCAAAATCAGCGACGCATTTATTTATACATCCTCTCCATGATTCCACATCCGCTGGAAGCAGAGGAGATTCTGCAAAATACAAACTTGATCATCTGGAAAAAAGCACAACAGTTTGAAGTGGGCACGAATTTTTTTGCCTGGGCGTGTCAAATTTCACATTATGAGATTTTGAAATTCCGAAAAAAACGAGGCCGCGATAAGCATCAATTCAGTGACGAGTTTGTCTCTCAGGTCGCTGAGGCGGTACAAGAAAATCAGGATGTCTTTGAGTTACGTCGCAACGCCTTAACATTCTGTCTGAGCAAATTACGCAAAAAAGATCGAGAACTGATCCAGAGACGTTACCAGGGAACGAACCAGGGTAAGGATCTGGCAGATGAATTAGGCCGCCCGGCAAATTCTGTTTATCAATCGCTAGGGCGTGTCAGACGCACTTTGTTTGAATGTATTAATCGTTATATCGCAACAGAGTCCTATAGTCATGAGTAAGAAAGAAGTCGAAATCGCTGAGCTTTCTTTGCTGATGGAAGCATTGTGCGAGGAAAGTCTGTCTGCGAAGGAAAGCACCAGACTGGAGGAGATTGTTCTTTCTGATCCGGATGCGATGCAATTCTATCTGAATTATTCACACCTGCACGGCACCTTACACTGGGATCAAGCCTTAGGTTCTGACGCGATGATTCCTGTTGCATCTGCTGTGGATGAAGAAATTGCTGCAGAAGAAGCCGTCGAAGAAGGGGAAGTCACTGTAGCCGAGACGGTCCCCCTCCCGAGAATGTCGCGCAAAAATCGCTGGGTCGCGGGGATCACTTCTGCCTGCCTGCTGGTCGCATTCATGCTCGTGTTAAATTCATGGCTGCAAAAAGGCGATGCACCTGGTCTGGCTGAAAATCCTTTACACCAGAACCAAACCCCCGAAGGGACCAATGGTGCTTCAGAGAACCTGGTTGACACTCCCTCAAAACATACTCGTTCAATTCAAGTCAAACCATTCCAGCATCCCATGTTGCGTCCCGGTCAGGGAGGCTCCCCTAAATCACTCAACGACCGTCCTTTAATTGCCGCCAAGCCGAAACAATTAGCCCCGGTCGAAGAATTACCGTCTGGTGCTTCTGATGAATCCATCATCACGTTCATTAATCATCGGATTCATGATGGTTGGGCCGCCGCGAATATTTCCCCTTCGCCCTCTGCTACCGACGAGGAATGGGTCCGGCGCGTTTATCTGGATGTCATTGGACGTATTCCGACCGCTACCGAAGCAGAACAGTTTTTGAAATCCAAGCAGCCAGATAAACACCAGCAACTGGTGAAACAGTTAACCGAAAATCCGACCTATGTGACAAACTGGTCAACAATCTGGACACGTTTACTCATTGGTCGGTCTATGTCTCGCGAGATTAATCGCCGCGCGTTGCAGGACTTTCTGGTTCAAAGCTTTGCAGAAAACCGTCCCTGGAGTGATGTTGTTTATGATCTGGTTTCTGCGGAAGGGGATGCGGATACGAACGGTGCCACCAACTTTTTACTGGCACATTTGAATAATCAAGCCGTGCCCGCGACCGCGATTACCACACGACTGTTTCTGGGAACACAAATTCAATGTACCCAATGCCATAACCACCCTTTCAATGATGCCACGCAGAGCCAGTTCTGGGAAATCAACAGTTTCTTCAAGCAGACCAAAGTGGTTCGCAAACAAAACATGGGAGAGCAAGGCGAAAAGAAAGCTCCAAAACTGGCATTAGTTTCTCTTTCCAAAGGGGGAACCACGTTTTATGAGACGCGGCAAGGCTTGATGCAGCCCGCTTATCCAAAATTTGCAGGAGTGAAAATCCCCTATGGTCCCGGAGTGAATCGGCGTCAGGAACTGGCACGATTAATGACATCTGGTGAAAATAATCAATTGGCTCGTGCAATGGTCAATCGGATGTGGGCTCACTTCTTTGGTTATGGATTCACTCGACCAGTCGATGACATGGGCTTTCATAATTCCCCTACGCATCCCGAGTTACTGGACCAGTTGTCTCATCAGTTTGTCGACAGCGGCTATGATATTAAGCAACTGATTCAATGGATCTGCCTGTCGGATGCGTATCGGCTCAGCAGTCGTTTTCTGGATGAAAACGTGACAGACAATCCCGAGGATGGCAGCACTCCGAACTTCAGTCGTATGTATGTCAAGCAGATGACCGCAGAGCAGCTTTATGATTCGCTCCAGGTTACAGCAAAGCCGTCGCAGATCGTCACCAACTACTCGACGGCCTGGAACAAAATGCAGAAACGCGATCAATGGTTGCAGCAATTTGTCTATACGCTGGAGAATGAAGAAAACGACGAAACCACAACCTTCGATGGTACGATCACGCAGGCGTTGTTAATGATGAATGGTCCTCTGGTGAAACAGAGTCTGGATTTGAAACAAGATGGAAGCATTTTGACACAGGCACTCAAAGAACGCAGCCCGGATGCCAGAATCAGGAAGCTAAGTTTGGCCGCGTTGACACGTTATCCCACTTCACGTGAGCTGACAGAACTGAAGCGTCTGGTGAAGGAACGTACTAAATTTCTGACTGCCCGAAATGTGCCGCTTCCATCAGCAGTCCAGCAAAGCTACCAGGATGTCTATTGGGCTTATCTCAACTCTAATGAATTTATCCTGATTCATTGATCGATCTAACACCGCTTGCGATTTCAATATCGAATTGCTATAGGTAGTTTCTACTTACGCATTCTTCGTTCGCATTTCCGGCGATTCAGTAAAGGATTCTGATGACCGATCTCTTGTTTAATAAAGTTGCTGTTGTCACCGGCGCCAGTAGTGGCATTGGTCGTTCTATTGCGGAGCATTATCTAAACGAGGGAGCAAAAGTGGTTGTCTTTGCCAGAAGGAGCGAACCACTGGAAGAGCTGGAAGCACGTTTTCCCGCACGGACTCTGGTCGTGGATGGTGACGTCACTAGTGAAACGGATCTGAAGCGACTGGCAGACGCAACAGCGCGCCGGTTCGGCCGTGTCGATATTCTTGTTCCCAATGCGGGAATGGCACGTGTGATTCCAATTGAAGATTCAACGCGTGATGCCATCAAGGAAACATTCGATGTGAATTTTCATGGTGCGTTGCAGACCGTACGAACTTTTTTGCCGGATTTGAATCAAGGGTCTGCCGTCATTTTTATCACCACCTTTCTGACCCAGGTCGGCTTTCCCGGCCTGGCAGCCTATTCTGCTTCGAAAGCTGCTTTGAAATCATTGGCCCAGACGCTGGCGGCGGAATTAGGGCCTCGTGGAATTCGCGTGAATTCAATTGCCCCGGGACCAATCGCAACGCCCCTCTGGAGCAGTGTGGGGCTGAATGAAGAACAACTCAACAGCGTTGCAGAAACAGTGACCAGCCGATTGATTCCTCAAGCCTTTGGGAAACCGGAAGAGATTGCAGAAGTCGCCGTCTTTCTGGCGTCAGATGCCGCCCAGAATATTTTCGGACAGGAAATCGTTGTCGACGGCGGTTACACGATCGGCTAAAGTTTTAGCTCCGCATGCAATCATTCATACTAGAGATGCGATCGACAAACTCATTCAGCGTTTTTTCCTGCTTTTCTGTCAGTAAGACACACAATTCACAGCCGGTCGAATATTTCCCGGACTGTTCTTGCTCTTGCCAGACAACTTTTGCAGTCGAATTAAAGAGGTGCTTGCCTGAGTTATGGACTTGCACAAGCAGCGACTCGCCGATGGAAAGCGGCAGATCCAATCGAATGCGAATACCATTTGATGATACATCATACAGAGTACCATTGATGGGAGCTTGGCCAGTAGAGCTGCCAGATCTCAATAAACTGACTTCTGTTTCGACTTTAATTCGTTGATATTGGCGTCGCTCGTTTCCGGAACGTCGGCTTGTTGAATTTCTTCGGTCAGTCATGGGCGCTGCCTGTCTTGTTTGGCTAGGCGAATATTTCATCAACTGTGCAGAAATGAGGGGAACGACTTACCCTGCAGGTCAAGTATAGACCAGAATATCGCAGACTTCGTGAGAGAGTTGCAGAATATCAGAGGATTTTCCTGACAGGTCCGCCTGTATCAACTTTATGCTTTGACCGGCTTAAACAAGGGCAGGACTTCGTTCAAATTGTCTTGTTCACACAAGAGAATGACGGTATCACCTGCCTGAATCTGATCATCAGCACCGGGCACCCGAACACAATCTTCTTTGACAACAGCGGCAATCAGTGCCTGTTTCAGTTTGATGTCTTTTAATAACGCTTGAGTGATGGGGGTATTCTTCCGAACTTCAAGTTCGAGGATTGCCGAATTCCCTCCGCCAATTTCCGAGTGGCTGATAATGGGGCCTGAGTGGACCATGCCCATAATCTGCCGCGTAATGACTTCGCGTGGGCTGACTGCAACATCGATACCCAGTTTTGTCAGTACATTGGCATAATCGGGACGCCGCACAATACTTAAAATGCGGCTGGCTCCGAGTTCCCTGGCTTCGACACCACACACAATATTGTCTTCATCTCGACCGGTTGCAGCGATAAATACATCAGATTTGCCAACGCGGGCCTCTTCCATTTCCGTTCGCCTGGTTGCATCGGCGTGCAGGACTGTTGTGGAATCGAGGTGCCTTGAAAGAAATTCACAGCGAACGGGATCCGTTTCGAGAATCGTAACCGAGTATTCTTTTTTCTGCAAAATCCGTGCGAGATTAAAGCCAATATTTCCACCGCCGGCAATGATCACACGAAATTTCACGGCTCGTTTGTGTTGAAACATGCGGTGCACTTTATCGATATGTTCCTGTGTACCGATCAGCGTTACGATTTGCCCTGCCTTGATGACGTTGTCAGCGCCGGCGATGAATGTATTCACACCGTCTGAAATCAGACCAACACGAACGCCACTGGGGAGACTCAGGTTCCGCAATAACATTCCATCTGCTTTGACGCCCTTTTGCACATCCAGGACCTGAATGACAACTTCCCCCCGCGCGAAGTTTTCCACCGCGAATAAGCCGGGTTCGCCGATTTGCTTGGCCAGTTCGAGAGCCGTCAAATATTCCAGGCTCAATAAGCGGTCGATATTGAAATGACGTTGATAGTCGAACGTACTCAGGTTTAAATACGCATGATTAAATACACGGGCAACACAGCGGCGCGCGCCCATTGCTTTAGCGAGGCTGGCACCAACCATATTGACTTCATCCTGACTGGTTACAGCCAGGCAAAGATCTGCCCCGAGTACGCCGGCTTGAAACAAGATGGCTGAATCACAGGCTGAGCCGCAGATCGTCTGCACGTCGACTCGTTCCTCAACCAGTTCCAAAGCACTGCGAGATTTGTCGATAATGGTGACATTATGTTGCTCGGCACAAAGTGTGTCGGCCACAAAAGTACCAACCGTTCCAGCCCCCATAATTACAATATTCATAGTTTACTCTATAGAAAACTGATTTCAGTTTGATGGTTTGAATTCGCTCATCAGCTGCTGGCGCTGCGATAGCTGTTTAAAGACCAGTTGAAGATGTAGCGGGAAATAAATAACAACGCCAGTGTGACTGAAACAGACACGAGCGTGATCCAGGAAGGTACCAAAGCTTTCGATAATAACTGTCGCGCCGGAACCGTCACTACAAGCAAAATCGGGATCACATACGAGAATGCAAATCGCAGTAGCTCACCTGTCGGAGAACCGCTGTAAATACTCCGTGGATAGCGGGCGAATACCGTAATATAAAACCAGAAATCATACAGCCCCTGATTGCGCCCAAACCAGATACTGCTGCTGGCTAACGCAATCATTAAACTATAAAAGAAGGCGACCCCAACCCCCAACAGCAGACAATACATGAAAATTTGGCCTACGCCCTGGCAGCAGATCAGCAGCAGAGTCAGCCATTGTCCTGAGTGGATTAGATTTTGTAGCGCGAGAATCCCCAGATCAATATGTGCGATTTGCGACATCGAATAGAACAAGAGTGCGCCCGCCAGGAGCACCTGATTCAGCATTGCCACATTGACCTTCTCAAAGGAAACAAGAAACTGAGTGTCGATCGGCTTCAACAGCACAAAATCCAGGTTTCCATTTCGTATCAATTCACTGAAATTGGCACAGTTGGGCATGAAAAACGTTTCCACGATGGCATTGATCAGCATCCCGGTAGCCATAAAGGCAAAATATTCCTCACGGGTCCAGTCATTGATCGTATTCACATTGCGATAAATAATATCAAACAGGATCAACTGAGCCGCAAACCAGAATCCGCGCGTGACAATGGTAATGATCAAGTTGCCTCGAAACGTCATTTCACGAATCAGGGAATTGCGCAAGAACGTCAGCCAGACACGCCCATATTGAGGCCGGGTAGAATTTTCCATTTCAGGAAGCACTTTCTGTACGATCTTGGAATTCTCTCACTGATAGTTTTATCGAATCACGCATCAGCATTTTATTCGATTTGCCTTGCCTTGTCTTCTCTGACTGCCCCACCAGAAAAAGAAACTGATATAGTATGTTAAATTATCTCGAATAAGGAGTTTGTGAAGAATGTGCCCGTAGTGCCTCTCACGGAAACAAATTAGACGGACTTCGAAATGTGAAGTAAAAAACACTGATATTTCTGAGGGAAAAAAGCCTTGCCTCTGTTTGGCGTGTAAACTTGAGGTAAGTGTTTCCTAATAGATTTGCTGAACCTGAGGTGTGATCAATGAATTCAAATGTTTTTTTCTCCAATAATGTTCTTCAGCTCTGTCGCGTGATCGTGGTGGCAGTATTGATCAATTTTACAGGAGGCAGCCTCGGCCAGTTTGCTCATGCTCAAAATGATCCATTTTCTTCGGATGCTGAGCGGGCGAAAATGACGCCGGAGCAACAGGAAGCAGCGGCTCAGGAATTATTAAAAGGCGTGCAAAAGCTGGTTCTTTCACAACAACAACGAATTGCGCGAAAAGTGATTCGACTCTATCCCAAATCAGAATCTGCAAAAGTCGCCAAGTTGCTTCTGGAAGAATACGAGCGTTTTTCTCAGCTGAAAGAAGAGGAACAGCAGGCAGATATCGAGTGGCTCGACCAAGTGAGAAACCACTGGTTCAAAGAGCGAAGCCCGGTACATAATTCCTGTTTCTTTACCATTCTGGAAGGGACGCAAAAGTCGGCAACCACGGTCATCAACAAATCGAATTCGCCCGTTTTGTATGAGTTGAAAGGCCCTTCCATGCCTTGGAATGGTCCATTCCGTCTGCGTATTGGTGAATCGCACAAATTCTATTATTCTGCCCAGGTTCGTTTCTTTTCCGACCAGGGAGTTGTGGTAAAAAATTTGGCGCCAGGCCAGACGCTCCAATTAAACGAAAAAAACACTCTACATATCAAATAAAAAAACGCCCCCTTGTTTTTTGTGCATTATCTCACACACTACAAGGTTTTTTTTTTGATTCTGCCGACAGAGCTCTGGCTGTAAACTGTTTAAAGATAGCAGCTTAATACCTGTTAAAAAACTTACTTGCTCCAATTCCTCTAAGACGGTATTCACCTTTTCCCTTCTTAAACATCTCGCTATACTCCGTCCGCTCATCTTATTCACATCCTGTGAATCTGCCTCTCTCAATCTCTCCGTTCAGATTTTCTGATCTTCTCACACATAATATATTCGCAGCATATTTTTGCTGACGTTCACAATAAGGAGCCTCACCAGTGAGGTTATTTATTCCATTAATCATACAACGCACTCTGTTGGGGCTTTTGTTATGCGCTTATTGCGGAGACTTAAGTGCACAACAGGCTTCAGGCAGCAATCCTTTTATGGCACCATCGCCCTATAGTGGTCGTCAGGAAAGTCAGAGTTTGCAGCCAGCAAGTCAGGCACAGGTTTATCTGGAACAACAATATTCCAACCAACAACAAAAACGAGTGCAATTGGGATCGCCTTTACATCAAACCGATCCCGGCTGGAAGCAGGATCTTACTCAGAGCTTGCCTCCTCTTTATTCTCAAAACCGTGCTCAGACACGCCGCGGCCAATCCGGTTCGATTCGGCAGGTAGGCGCGACACAGACAGATTACCCCTCGGCCTTTGAGGCGTTTTCAGACGATCAGGAGTATCCGGAGCTGGAAACAAGGTCTGTTTCTGAGGAAGATTACGCCGAGTCCATCGACGAACTCTGTGGTGGAAACTGCTGGGGTTGGACGGTCTTGCCGACCGATCTGCTTTATACGTCTTATTTAGCAGGTCCTAAGGAGCCGAGAATGGGTCTGGCGGTTCTGAATGAAAAAGACATCGGCTGGCAGATGGAACTGGAAGCAGGAGCGCGCGTCGGAATTTTGCGTTATGGTACAATGGATGACGATAATGTTCTGGCAGGCTGGCAGCTTGATATCGAAGGAGCGGGTCCGCCTCGACTGAACATTGAAGAAGACCTTGATCTGGATGCCGCCGATTTTCGGGTCGGTGTTCCATTAACCTGGAGGCAGGGCGCCTATCAGGCTAAGTTCGCTTATTATCATACCAGCGCCCATGTTGGTGATGAGTATCTCAAACGGCATCCCGGTTTTCAAAGAATCAATTACGTACGTGATGCCTTTGTGTTGGGCGGAGGGTATTTTGTCGATCCGGACTTGCGGCTGTACGCCGAAATTGGTTACGCATTCAATACAGACGGGGGAGCAAAACCCTGGGAATTACAATTTGGTGCTGAATTCAGTCCGGCCGAGCATTCTGGAATCTATGGTGCTCCATTCTGGGCCATCAATGGATATTTGCGTGAGGAAGTGAACTGGGGCGGTAATGTGAACTTCATGTTTGGCTGGCAGTGGCGCGGCGATCGAAATAATCATCTGCTCCGCATCGGTTTTCAATACTTGGACGGAAAAACCATGCAATACTCGTTCTACCAGAATTCCGAACGAATGGTGGGCTTTGGTACCTGGTATGACTTCTAACCTACTCGCCATCTCTACACACTCTGCTATAATGTCGGTTTACGATTCATATTCAGTAAACAGTTGTTGTGGAGCGAAAGAGAGCAGATGGCGGGAGGAAAAGTCTATTTAGTCGGCGCTGGTCCTGGGGACCCCGGTTTAATTACCATCAAAGGGGTCGAGTGTCTCAAACAGGCAGATTTAATTCTGTATGATGGACTTGTCAATCCACTGCTGCTGCACCACGTTTCTTCGGAAATCGAACGCACCTGCCGTGTTGCCGAAGGATGTAATAATCGTCGCGTCTTACAACAGGACGAAATCAATCAGCGTTTGATTGACGCCGCCCGTGAAGGAAAGACCGTCGTTCGACTAAAAGGGGGCGACCCTTTTATTTTCGGTCGAGGCAGCGAAGAAGCGGTGGCGCTACGCAATGCCGGCATCGACTTTGAAGTGGTTCCCGGAATTACCGCCGCCACGGCTGCCGCCGGCTATGCCGGTATCTCTGTCACACACCGGGCTCACGCTTCCGCTGTCGCGCTGATCACCGGGCATGAAGACCCCAGCAAAGCGGATTCGGCATTAGATTACAATGTATTGGCGAAGTTTCCCGGCACACTCGTGTTTTATATGGGCCTGCATAAAATCGAACGCATCGTGTCTTCGTTAATTCAGGCCGGAAAATCAGCAGACACGCCTGCCGCTGTTATCAGCCGCGGAACCACGCCTTTTCAGAAAACGGTTCAAAGCGATCTTGCCCATTTGCCGGAAGCAGTTCGAGAAGCGAACCTGGTCGCGCCATCGCTGATTGTCATTGGAGAGTGTGTTTCCCTGCGCGATCAAATTGCCTGGTTTGATCAAAAACCATTATTTGGACTGCGAATCGGGATCACCCGCCCCTGGGAACAGTCAGAAGCAGAGATTCAACGCGCGATCAAGCTGGGAGCACAACCGGTTCTTTTACCAACGATTGAAATCAGCGCCCCCGCAGACTGGAAGCCCGTCGATGATGCGATTGCACGGCTGGAAGAATATCAGTGGCTCGTTTTTACGAGTGCCAACGGCGTGCAATATTTCCTGAATCGATTATGGGAGACCGGCTTTGATGCCAGAAAATTGGCGCATCTGAAACTTGCCACAATAGGTCCATCCACTGCTGAAACTTTGAACGCCTGGCACTTACGCGCGGATGTCATTCCCCCACACTATCGAGCAGAAGAGTTGGCGGCAGTACTGAAACCGTTGGTGAGTCAGCAAAAAATTCTCTGGGCAGGCGCGAATCGGGGGCGTGAAGTATTACAGACCGAATTAGCCGAAGTCTCTGCCACCGTGGATAAAATTGTCGCGTATGAAAATCATGATGTGACCGCCTGGGATCCGGAAAGTGTCCAGTTACTGGAATCAGGCGAATTGGACTGGGTCGGTTTAAGTAGCCCTTCGATTGCGCGAAATTTTCACCGCCTGTTACCTGAAAAAGCACGTGAGCAGATCGGAAACACGATCAAGCTGGCCAGTATCAGCCCCGTCACGACCCAGGCAGCGGAGGAAGTCGGCTTGAAAATCAACGCCGAGGCAGACGAGTATACCTGGGAAGGGATTTTCGCTGCGATTCTGAAGCAGGAAGCGGCTTGCTAATTCTCAACCGGCGCTGTTGAAAACCGCAAATCGGACAAAAAGGTTGCTATTGACCTGAATTGAAAGATTTACGATATTGCCCACCTATGAAAACAGGGTGCGGGTTTTGACTGGTCATTGTGGTGCCAGATTCACTTGCGCGACACTTTTATTTACAGTGTTTTAAGAATTACTGATCTCATTGTTAAGCCAGGGAAGGCTATTCGGATGCGATTATTCAAACGTGGACTCACTTATCTGACCATTGCCGGCTATGTGGGAATTTTAATGTTTGGCATCTTGAGCCATACATTTACCTATCAGACAGGCCGGCATCCCGCCATGTACTACATTGTCTGGGATATGTTTTGTGGCTGGTCAGCGTATTCAATTCGCACCCATATTATTGGTGAAGGAATCAGTGGGAAATATTACGAATTGTCGCCAGGCCCCTGGGGAGATTTCAAGCCTTACGGTGATTTGGGACGGCGTCATTACGATACAACCGGTGATGCCTGGATGAGAATTGCCATGAACACACTCGATAAGACCGAACACGAACCGATGCTTCGCATTTTATGTATCGAAGAAGCGTGGTGTAAGAAGTATAACCTGCCCGATGTGGTCTGGGATCAGCGTTATGATCAGCCTAAAGATTTTCAAAATTATTATCGTTTAAGAAAAGTCATCACGCCTGAAGGCGTCGTCGCGCAAACGTATGTGCCTTGGCTGACCAGACAACGATATCTTCAGATTAATGATAACCCTCGACTGATCGCCGACATGAGCCGTGCGCGTCCTTTTTTTGCTGCGACCGTGGGTAGCCGCGTTGAGCCTCCCAGCCCGCAACATGACCCTGACGTTCCGATTCATTTGGCTTCCCCTGTCGGAAATTAACCCACACCATAGTCTGAGCAAGATCATTCCCGTTCACGGCATTTTGAGTCACAACATCAATCAGGAATTCAAGCATGGATGCTAAAGAAGTGATTCCCACACAAACTAATTCGATTCGTGATCGCTTCCAGCGTTTCTTTTTCGCAGAAGAAGTTCCCTACGGACTGGCCATTGTCCGGATGTTGCTTCCCCTCGTCTTATTGGGAACAGTATGCACCAGATGGCCTTACGCCCGTGAGTTGTTCTCGGCAGATGGCGCGCCGGCCCCTTTGGCAGAAATATTTCGATTTTATGACTTCTTACCGATTCTTCCAGGAACGATTGCCGTAGGATTATTTGCCGCGCTCGCATTTTTTCTGTTCTGCAGCACCATCGGCTGGATGACCCGGTTTTCCTTGATCGCTTCCGTAACGCTTTATACTTATTTCTGTTTCATGGATTGCATCAGCATGGCGACGAAGTATTCTGCCATCGCGTCCCATGTTTTGTTTCTACTTTCGCTGTCACGGTGTGGATCGATCTGGTCTGTTGACAGCTGGTTGAAAGGCCGAAAGGAAAATAAAGCACTGCCGCTCTATACAAAACAGGAACTACCTCGCTGTGAGATCTGGCCGCAGAGGCTGATGCAGATTTTGATCGCGCTGATCTATTTTGGCGCTGCCATCACAAAGTTCCACACACCCGGATATCTCGAAGGGGATCAGATCAGTTATTGGGCCATGTCACGTTATAATAATCCTCACCCTGTGGGTGAGTTTCTGACAATGTATCCCGTTCTGTTATCTGTGATGTCATACGTTGCCATCGTCTGGGAGCTCGTTTTTGTATTTGTAGTCTGGCGAAAGTGGGGACGCATTATTGCCCTGGCATTGGGAACCGCTTTCCATATTGGCACGACCTTTTCTCTGGGGCTGTACATTTTTCCGATGATTTCGATTTCGATCTATTTCTGCTTCCTGACCGAAAACGATGTGCAATGGATGTCTGCTCAATTTCGTCGGCTTGCTCGTCGTGAAGGATGGATCAAACAAACTGCTGCAAGCCTGCGAGCAGCTATTGAAAAGTATCGCCCCCAACCGGTTGCTGGCTGGAAATCTCCCACTGCCTGGGTGACTGGAATTGTGGCTGTGTTATTCCTCAGCATTTATGTCGAGCACCAACAAGATCCCTACGGCCTGCGGCGCCCTGAAGGCCGGATGTCTCTGCATGAAGTTGATCCGGAACTGATGGCAGAAATGCTGGCACCAGAGCAGACGATGCGACAGAAAGACAAATTCCTTTCTGTCGATACGGGAACCCTAATGGTGGGGGGCTGGCTGACCAATCGTAAATCCGAATTTATGATCGGAGAGATGATTCTCGTTCAATGTTGCCTGAATCCACCCCATGAAGACATCTGGATCGATTGCCACTTCTGTGAAGAAGACGGACGCATTGTTCATCGCAGTGGACAAATCGTAGTACGAGAGAATTTACGCAGTGCCTTCCAAATCTACCCACCTGAGGCTCTGGAACCAGGAAATTATTATGTTTCCATTAAATCGAAAGGCAAAGAAGTCTTGCGGCGATCCGTCACACTGCTTCCCAAACTTTCAGCGGTTGCAAATTAATTAAGAGCAGAAAATGCGGTCGCGTGGTGGTGATGCCTGCCTGTTTTGGCATTCAAAACTAACATATTGGAACAGCTTTGCTATTTTGCCATTGTTCGTTAATCGTCGTGATGGTGATGACCCGAAGCAGTACCTGATTATTTGAGCGACTCTGCTCGAACCGGTCATTCTTACTACTGATGTAGTATTTCCCTTTGCCGATACTCTGACTACGTACTCTCGATGTCTCAGAGATTTGCAAAGGACTGCAATGACGACTCCTATTCAATCTGCTTCTCGCCTGTTGAGCAATCATGCCCAACTAAAACGATATACCTTTGTGGATTTTATCGCTTCCTTTTTTTCCATCCTCTGTTTGTTGTGCTTCCTATCTGGCTGTTCCCATTTTGAACAATATACGGTGTCCGAAACGCAAAAACCGGATGCCCGAAAGTCGCTTGCTACAACACCCTCTGCTCGGAAAACAATCGTTGAAAGTCGTGCAGATGAATTTCAAGAAGAAATTCCCGTGCTGGAACTGGCAGACTCGAACGTGCCTGAATCCAACAGTCAGGATCACTCCTCTCTGATCACACGTGTCTCGCTCAAGGAAGCATTAGTGCCTCCCGCCCCCTCAGATAAACAGAGTGCGGCTTGGAATTCGGGAAAGAAAACGTATTCACTGGCTGAGCTGGAAGGGTTGGCGAGTCAATATAATCCCACCCTGTCTCAAGCATCTGCCGTTGTGGGAAAAGCCTGCGGCATTCAAACACAGGTCGGAAAACGGCCGAATCCCATCGTGGGCTATTTTGGCGATGAAATTGGCGATGGTGGCACAGCCGGTCGGCAAGGCGCTTATATCGCCCAGACCTTTGTGACTGCGGATAAACTTCGGCTCAATGAACTGGTGGCCGAAAAAGACGTACAGGAACGATCGTGGCAATATGAAGCCCAGCGGATGCGTGTCGAGAATGATGTCCGTTCCCGCTATTTCGAGACCTTAGGTGCGCAGCGACGAATTGAACTGGCGAATGAATTACTCCAGATTGCAGAAGATGGATTAAAAGTCAGTCAGCAGCTGTTTGAAGCACAACAGGCAAGCCGGGCAGATATTTTGCAATCGAAAATCCAATTGAACGAAGTACAGATTGTGCACCAGAATGCAGTCCTGGCACATGAAGCAGCGTGGAAGCGAATGGTGAGTGTCGTAGGAACTCCCCATTTGGAACGGGGGCGTTTAGCAGGAGATCTGAAACAGCAAGTCGCACCTGTTTCTGATTGGGACACGGTTTATCATGCGTTAATTTCTAACAGTCCGGAACTGCAGGCTGCCTACTATCGCGTTCAGCGAGCACAGTCTCAAATCGAACGACAGCAGGTACAAGCGAAACCAAACTTTCAGACGCAGGTTGGCATCGGACACGATTTTCAGACAGGGAGTGAAATCGTGAATGCACAGGTTGGCGTATTTTTGCCGATCTTCAATCGGAATGAAGGGAATATTAATCTTGCATCATCAGACTATCATCGTGCTTTGAATGATGTCGAACGGATCGAACTGATGTTACGGGATCGACTGGCAACCACGTATCAAAATCATCAGCAGGCCGCACAGCAGGTCGAAAAATACCAAAAAGACATTCTGCCTTCCGCGAAAGAAAATCTGGATCTGACCAATGAAGGATACCGTCAGGGAGAATTCGAATTTCTGCGCGTGCTGACAGCACGTCGTACGTTCTTTGAAACGACGCAGTCCTATGTCACTTCACTCATCGCATTGCGGCAAGCAGAGATCCAGATTTCTGGTCTGCTGCTCTCGGGTGGATTGAATGATGTGCCTGATATCAGCCAGGGTGCCGGTGGTACCAGCCAACGCGGACAGGCGTTGAATGGTCAATAAACGTGCCTGATTCTAGAGGATGATCATTTTAAGGGTTCTCTGGTGCGGAGGTGACCAGGTTTTGGATCACCTTCATCAGGACTGATTCGACTTCCGGAGCCACCAGACTTGCTCCGGGACTCGACTCATATCCTCCCTGTGAATAAGCGATCTCCGTGCAAATATAACCGGGACCATAATCGCCGTAGGCAGCCATGCAGACGGTTCGCTTGGGCGCAAATTCCTGCGCTTTCAATTGGTATTCAATAAACAACTCTCCCGGAAGATGCAGAATGGACGCTGATTTCAAATGCAGGCAGGTAATCGGGATCTGATGCCCGGCGGCGGCTCTCCGATACCAGACCAGTCGAAACGCGGCTGAGGCGCGCTCTTTCGGAGTCTTTGTTTCATCTTTGACCGTTGCCAATAATTTTTCCGGATCCAGATGGGAAGCGACAGGCAAGGCGGTCATTTCGGTTTTCCAGCTCAGGTCGGCGGAAGTGACTTCTGTTTTATTTTGATGTTCAAATGCGTGCTGCATTGCCTGTTCGACACGCCCGGCCAATATCGGACGCATTTTAGTAGAGCCATCATTATACTTCCCGGCTGCGATATTGCCCGCTGCACCGTTGAAATAAACATTGAGTGTACCCGGTAGTGCTTTATTTCTGGCCTCCCGCGCCATGCCAACAAATTCATAATTGACATCGCCTTTTCCATAATAACTTTGAGGATGTGTGGCATAGTAGTTTAAGACTGCGACCGGGTGATCCTGATTCCAGAAGCAGAGCGAACGCAACACAGGATCGATGACTCCTTCCGGAGCCTTGATCGCCTCTGGAGACTTCGATTTGCTCCATCGCATCAAACGTACTTTGCCATCTCCGCCCAAAAGACGCCGATTCGACGCGACTTTTTCCACTTTTGCTTTGCCAATCCCCAGGTGCGTTACCGTTTGAGGGGCTTTCAAACCCTGAATGATGGCATCTGCGACTTTCTGAATACATTCTTGATTGTACGCATTGTCATAATTTTTGCCTGCAAGTCCCTGTTCTTCCATCAGTTTCCCGGTGGCGAAGTCGAATCGCGGCGCATCATGCTGGTGCAGTGAATGCACGGCGACTCGATCTGCGGTCGTATTTGCAGCCTCGGCCAATTCCTGACGCCAGGTATCATAGCCCGCATTTCCAATTCCGATCGCATCGACCGCACACAAGACAACCGGTCGCTCGTCGGACAAAAGGACAATACCCCTTGCATAGAGTGGCGTGACAATTTTCCTGGCGGGAGCATAGGCGACAGGAACTCCCAGTTCAGGGGTCACGTCGGCATTGAAGGTGACAATTTTCAGCTCGCCTGCTGACAGACATTGATGGGGGCCTGTTACAAAACAGATTCCGGATAGAACGATCAATTGAAGAAAGGAAAGTCGTTTGAAACTGAAATGAGACATGCAGGCGGGCTTCCTGAATCAGAACCGGGAAAAAGATCCAATAGGACAGACAGGATCTGGTAGTAACAACTTTAACTTAAACGGGTTGGGGATCGGAAGCAAGTAAGAAACGCGGGGAGCGTCTTGGGATGTGAGAGGTTTAAAAAGAGAGTTGCTCTATTCAACGGCAGACTGAATTCCCCCTGCTTTCTCAGTTCGAGAACCCGTCGTCAATCGTCTTCTTACTGGGCAAGTGAAATCAGGCCGCCTAATTCTCTGTATTCGATTCAAAGAAATTTTCGTTTTTTTCGCAATTTCACTCGTCTCACTTACGTCCAATCTTCCAGTCAATACGCGAAAAAAACTATACTGTCTTCTATAAACTCTGAATTTGACGCTTTTTACGCGATCGCCCTGTTTGTTGTCTCTTTTCACAAAAGGACAGGAGATCGAATAATGTACAAAAGGTGGGTGATATGCGATACCTGAGATTCACACCTCGATTTATTCTGTTTGGGATAGTAGCTTGCGCCTTGATGGTGGGGCCTCGTTTCTCGTTAGCACAATCAACGGTCGAAGCAGACAAGCCGGCCGCAAGCAAGAATGAGAAATCAGAGGAAAAACAGGATGACTGGGATCGCCTGATCTATGTCCCTTTCAAAAATATCAAGGATGTGTTCGATAAATCGGACGCGACCATTTTTATGCCTTATCTGGAGTATTTAAAACTCTGGTCAGAGTCGGCGGGTCTGGGCAAGGATGGGGGAATTCAGTTTCCCGTGAAAGCGGTTGTCACCAGCGCTGCTTATAAGGGAACCGTTGAAGAAAATGTGGTCCGCATTCAATGTGAGCTGACGATTCAAGTCATGGGCGATCCCTGGGTTGAAGTCCCTCTGCGTTTCGGTGATGCGGCGATTGGAAAAGTGAGTTCGGCGAAGTCCAAAGTCTTTCTACGCGGAACCGGTAATGGGAGCTACTCGCTGTTGCTCTCGGAGAAAGGCGCGCATCAGGTCCAGATCGAATTGCTGACGCGTGTGAAAAACTCTCCCGAAGGGCGCAGTTTTCAATTTGTCTGTCCGACGGTAGGAATTACCACGCTGGAATTAACTATTCCGGAAGCCGACCAGGCAGTAAAAATCACTCCGCAACTGGTCCGACTGCCTGCGACGTCTCCCCCCAAAGCAACCCTTATCAAATCTACGTTGGGAGCCACGGATCAAATCAGTGTGCTCTGGTATCCCCGTGAAAGCACAAAACCGGAAATGGATTTACTCGCCAGTGTTGACAACTCGACGCTGGTTTCAATTCGTGATGGCCTGGTTCATACGCAGACGTCATTAAAGTACGACGTCCTGCGGGGCGATATGCAGGGGGCACGGATCGCTGTGCCACTGAACGACCGCATTCTGGATCTCTCTTCTCCGAACGCCAAAATCAAAAGCTGGAAGGTGGAAAAGGCCGCTGATCGGCAAGTGATCTCGGTCGAATTCCTCAACAAGCTGCAAGATGGTGCTGTAATTCAGGTGCATACGGAAAAAGAGATTCCGGAAGAACCATTTGAGATTCTCGGTTTGACCGATTCCGCTACGCACGGAATTCATGCACTGGACGTCATTCGGGAAAGCGGCCAGATCGCCATTGATCCTGGTGAAAGCATGACATTTTCTGTCACGAGTATGGAAGGCGTCACCCGCAGTGAAGCGACGGGCATACCGGCAAGTATTCAGAGAACCAATGCCGTTTATTATCGATTCTTCAATCCATCAGCAAAGTTACAAATTAGTGTGCAGCCGCTTGAACCTCGGATCTTTGTCAATCAAATGACCGAGTGTTATTTCGGCGAAGATGAAATCAGACTGGGGGCGCAGCTCGACTACGATATTCAGCGGGCAGGTATTTTTTCATTCCAATTGAAAGTTCCCAAGCCACTGCTAATCGACTCGGTCAATGCGATGGGGTTAAAAGAATACAATTTTGATAAGCAATCACGGCTGTTAACCATTTCATTACTGCAAAAGTTTCAGGGAAAGCTGAAACTACATATCCGCGCTCATCAGGATTTCCCCCAAGGGGAACAGGAATCAAAAATCAACATTCCGTTACTGGAACCGACCAGTGTTGAACGGGAAACTGGCAAAGTTGCCATTTATGCACCAGAGTCAATGGAACTGATTATCAATAACCCCGATGTTGTTGGCGCACAGCCTGCCACGAATGCCAGAATAAGGAATTCTGGAAATATGGCACTGGCTTCAGTGTGGGATTACAATCGACGACCAGTGGATATTCCGGTGCAGATTCGAATCAAGCCCACCCGACTTGTCGCAGACGTCTCTACCAGCGTTGATGTCAAAGAGCAGATTGCCGAAGTCACAAGTCAAATTTCCTATCAGGTGCAGTATGCCGGCATTGATACGTTTCGGTTTGCTGTGCCGGAAGTGATTGCCGATCTGATTCAGATTCGTTCTTTATCCGCGGCTCCCGCACCTTCGATCAAGCAGAAAAGCCGTTCTGAACAAGCCGTTGACGGTTGGGTGATCTGGACGGTGACCACGCAACGCAATGTGCAAGGCCCTTATGTCCTGGAAGTACGGTATGACATTACACCAGGTCTGTTAGCATCCGTAACCAAGCCTCCAGAAGATGGTGACGCCGCTGCAGCGACAGAGAAAGCAGCTAAGAAAAAGAAAGAAAAACCCGAAGATGAGTCGGGGGAAGTCGCGCTGCAGAAAATTCGTTTACAGCCTGTGAAAGTACTGGGGCTGGAAAAATCGGATAACAATAAACGCTCTCGCGATGTTCCGCTGTCCCGCGTCTACGGGGAAATTTCGATTCAGAAATCAAAAACACTTTCTGTCTCGACCTCTCAGCTCGATGAGCAACTCGATCCGATTGACATTCGCGAGTTGAAGCTATTACCCCAAGACGGATTTCTGGCGTATCGCTACTTCACTCAGCCTGTCACTCTTGAACTGGCTTCCACGCGACACAAAATTCAGGAAGTCGTTGAGACGATCATTTTGAAATCGTTGGTCGAGGTGGTCGTGAGCAAGGAAGGGCGGTCGACGTATCGTTGCCGCTACTTAATGAAATCCAGCGAACGGCAGCAATTGAAAGTGGCGTTACCAGAAGGCATGGAGCCTTTAAGCGTGACAGTCGCCGGCCAGCCGGTCCCATTGGAAAAAGATGAACAGAGCCAGAGCGAAAAAGGCTGGTCAACCTACTTTGTGAATGTCGCCCGTGACCAGGCTTCCGATCAGACATTTCTGATCAGCCTGTTATTTACGAAATCGGTTCCCCGAATTACCGATTCACCGGGTGGCAATTTAACGCTTCCCTTACCCCGCTTTGGTGGAACTCAGGCAGAAAACGTGGTCGTTCAACAATTGAGAACTGCCATCTGGGTTCCGGAGAAATATACTCTGGTGAGCGTGTCTGACGAATTTGAACCTGAGCACCAACCCTATCTCGCCGGGATCATTCCCAAACGTGGTGGCCGACGGGCTTCTGGCAATGACTTTGATTCCTGGATCGGAAAGTCCGGTGGTTCTCTTGTCGATTTCCCGACGGAGGGCCGTGCGTTTTTATATACGCGATTAGGCGACAGTAATGAAATCAGTGTTTCGTGGTGGAAACTCTCCTTTTACTCCTGGATCTTGAGCGGCGCTCTGGTGCTGATTGCCTGGGTAATGCGAAAACGATGCTGGCAGAATAAGCTGACCCTGCTGATCTTTCTGGTCTTCATTCTAGCGATGTTCTCGTTAACGAATGCCAATATTGTTTTGAACGGTATCTACACCGCACGTTTTGGAATTCTTACCATGCTCGGGCTGTGGCTTATCTATGCATTCTCAGGACTCCGTAATGGAATGTCATCCCATAGACTGTCCGGTTCACTCGATTCCAAAGCCAACAATGAGGGCTCAACAGCGGCAGTGATTCCACCGCCGGGAATTTTTGATGACTTCCTGGGTGATCCCTCGGACAAAAAATAGCCGATCGAGAGCTCAGGCAGCGACAATGTTTTGTGAAATGATTTAGAGACTTACAGTGAGCGACAAACTTCAATGAGGTTCGCCATGATTCAGAATAAAATAAATCGAGCCGTGTCTGGAAGAAACAACGGGCGTCTCCTGGTTCATCGAAACAGCATACCCTTGTGGCTGTTCTCGATACTGAGCTGCTGCTTCTGCCTGACACTCTTCTTTCAGCAGATGACACTGGCAGAGAAACCGGCTACAAAAAAAAGTGCTTCGATGCCTGCCCCGAAGAAATGGCCGAAGACCGCGGTTTATCTTCCCGTCGATCAATTGGATGCATTACTCACCCGCGATCGCAGTGGTGTGCTATTGCCGCGGAAACAGTATGAAGCATTGAAAAAACAGGCTGAGACAATCGCGGGCGGCGTGGAACTTCCTCAGACGAATGCCATTATTTATGCAGCCGACTATCAGGCAAAAGTGGTTGACCATCAGCTAATAATCGAAGCAACCATTTCATTTCGCCAGTTCCAGCAGAAATTGACTGTGATCAATCTCCCCTTGAATGGACTGGCAATTGAATCGGCGACCGTCGATCAAAAACCGGCGATGATTGCACGTTCGTCAGGGAAAACTCAGGTTCTTCAGTTGTTCAATCAACGGCCAGGTGAACACCAATTGAAATTGCAAATGTCGGCGGCACTCAATTCCGTAGGCAGCGATCAGGTCTCGCAATTCCAGCTACTGCCTCAAGTCGCCAGTAGCCTCAAGATGGAAATCCCCGCCAGCCAGCATCTGGTTGTCAACGATCTTAAAGTGAAATCGTCTACCCCAGATGGGCAGAAAGGCGTTTATGAATTTCCTATCGGCGGTGAAGCCCGCGTCAGTTTAAAGATCACCGAGCAGGCTCGCGAACAGACCAATGATTCCCTGATCTTTGCCCGCAGTGGCATTGGCGTTTCAGTGAATCCGGGGAAAGTAGCCTGGCAGGCACAAACCGCACTCAATATTTATGGTCAGGCGCTGGATCGAATCGTTCTCAGCGTGCCTCAGTCTCTGGAAATTGTCAGTGTAGAATCGACGGGCCTGGAATCGTGGGTGCTGAATGACAGTATGCAGGATCGAAGTCGGACTGAAATTACCCTGAATTATCGGCAGCCTATCGAAGGGGAACGACAGATTATCTGCCGTGGCGTGATGACAACCGAAACAGAGAAGTCTTGGAAAGTCCCCGATCTCACAATCGAAAAGGTCAACTCGCATGTCGGTTCTGTATTGATTCGCTATCCACTGGGTGTGCGGCTGCAGGTGGAACGAACCAATAACGTCAGACGCAAAGAACTGGCACAGCCGATCACGCGTAAAGGTTCTCCCGAACGTAGTTTGAAGAATCCCGGTCTGGATTTTGATTTCTGGCAGCAGAAATTTAACATCACACTGATGACTCAGGAAAAACGCTCTGAAGTTCAGATGGCGGCTTCGACCGTGGTCAACATCAATGAACAGGGGATGGATTTGCAGCTCGTCACAACAGTGGAAAGTTTGTTTGCACCGCTGTTTGAGTTTCAGATGAAAGTTCCCGCCGAGTGGACCATTCTGGGAGCAACACTGCAAAACCAGCCTGTCGTCTGGAAAGAATCGTCACGAGAAGCAGGCATCAAATTAATTCGACTGCCTTTCTCCAAAGCACTACCCGCTAATACTGAAGCCAAGGTCGTCGTCATTGCACATCGCGACTTGGAAAACTGGCCCCCGGATGCGGACAGTCTGTTGCTCGAACTGCCTAAAATTGAATTACCACAGGCGAAAATCCTCGAAGGTTCATTGGTCATTAATGCGGATAAAGACTGGGATCTGGTTCCCAGCAGTTTAACAAATCTGGAACCGATGCAGGAACGCATTCCCAATATGCGGTTTGGGTATCAGTATCAGGATAATAATTATGCGGGCAGTCTAACGGTGTCACGCAAGCCATTACAGTTAGCGGCCCATCATTTGCAATATGTACGCCTCGATCCGACGACTCTGTTTTCACATTTTGAAGCGACACTAAATGTAGAGCGAGGCAGTTATCGCTCCTTAATGGTGGCGCTCCCGGAAAGCGTAGGAACAGACTTACAATTCCGCCTGATCAAAACGGCTGGCAAGATTATTGAACAGGTGGCTGATGAACCGCAAAACGGTGTCCGCGTCTGGACATTGAAAATGGATCGACGTTTAAGTGGAAAACAGATCCTGGTGGTGACGGTCGAACAGCCTCGAAAAAAGGGAGAAGTCGTCAAGATTCCTCAATTGCAGATCATGTCCGCCGATCGCCAGTATGGCGAGGTGGCATTTGAAGCAGAAGGGGATCAGCGTTTGAAAATTCAAGCGACCGGCTTGCGAGGTCAATCGCTAACCGCCATTGATGCCGCCGAATTACCGATGCCAATTGCTTATCAACCACGCGAACGAATCGTGGCCGCTTACCGATTTGTCGGAGTCGGACACGAGATTCAAGCGGAAGCGACCCGCTTTGATCAGACAGCGGTTCCCACAGCAATCGCACAACAGTTGAGTCTCAAAAGTGTGCTGGGACATGCCGGCGAAGTGCAGAATGAAGTGCTGCTCTCCTTTTCCGCGGTGGGGATTCAATCTCTGCAGGTCGTCTTGCCCGATCAAGGCGAATTACTGTCTGCGCTGGTGAATGGGACTCCGGTGGAAGTCCGCAACACCGGCGAGGCGTTTATCGTTCCGATTTCGTCCGACACACAGTCTGACGGCAGCCACACGTTGAAATTATTGTATGATGCGAACCGCGCGCCGGTTCATGAAGCGAAACAGTTTTCACAAACGCCACCACAGTTGGCAGTCATCGATGGTACCGGCAAGATTCAGCCTTTGATAATCCTGAACCAGTCCTGGACGATTCTATATCCCAATGAACTGTTAATTACTGAAAGTTCGGGAGACTTTGTGCCGGATCAACCTTTAATGCGACCGGGGATGATTGAATATCTGCGTCAGCATCTCGCGGTGCTTTCTCTGGGCGATATTATCTGGAGAGTCATTTGTGTCTGTTTTGTTGCCGCGATCATTGCCATTGGTGCGTACTCATTTCGCAAAAGAGGCATCTCGTCTGCCGTCTCACTGATTGCCGGATTTATTATTCTCTGCGTGCTATTTGCTTTAATGCTGCCCGCAGTCCAGCTGTCGCATGAAGCCGTCCAACCTTTGCCGTCACGAAACGAGCTCAGCTATAGAGATATGAGCGCGGTGCCTGGTAAGTCTCTCGAGCCAACGAGTAACAGACAGGCGACGCCGCAATTGCGAGAATTTGTAGAGCCTGAGTCGGCGCCAAAGCCTTCCGCTAAAAATGCAGGAACTGTAGAATCCCCTTTACTTGTCGGCCCAGAAGATCTTGCTAATAGGAAGTTAATTACAAAATCCAAACGGCGAATTGAAGGAGGGGCGGTCTTTGAAAAATCACAGCAGGATAATCCCTTTTCTTCCAATACAAAATCCGGCGAAACGGTATTCCAAGGAATGGCCGCTGGTGCTGAACCAGCAACACCCATACCTGCCAGAGCATTGGGGGGACGGTTGTCGGTTGAGGCACCGCTACCCGAACCCGAAGGATTTCGGTCGCTGGCATTTCAATATTATGGGGAACCGCAGCAAAAACCTTTGGCGCTGACCGTTTCCTTACTACAGCGACAGCGGAGTCAGCGAATTTATCTGACGGTCATCGCAGGCGTTCTCTGGCTATGTTGGCTGTTGCGGGGGATTTCCTGCTTGCGAAAACTGCTCGTCAGCATCGTTGGAATTCTGGTGCCAGTTGCCTGCAGCGCTCTGTTCCCGGTCTGGTCTCAAGAGATTCTGGATGGCATCTTTACCGGGACCATCCTAGCCGTCTGCTTCTGGGGATTAGACTGGCTTGTGCGGCAGCTTCGATCTGAGATGAAAGAATTACTGAGTCGAGTAGACAAAACGAAGGCCACCACTGCATCATTGATTCTACTGGGAACGTTGATGAGTGACCCTGCAGTGAGTGTTGCACAGCAGAAACCAGTTGTCAGTCCACGATCGCCTCAGAATCTAGTCGTTCCTTATGAAGCGGGTACGGACCCGTTAAGTTCACAACGAATCTTTCTGTCACGTGAAGAATTCAAAAAACTCTGGAATGCCGCGCATCCCGAACAGCCAGTGGATCAGGCAGCCACATCTGTGGGAGCCGTCAGTCAGGCGCTGTATGCTGCCCAAATCAAACCAGGCGCAGAAGCCGGGCAGGCTGTCGTGCATGTGACGGGCCGTCTGGTGATTCACACCATTGGCAAACAGCCGGTCACACTGCCTTTACCATTAGGAGCCACGGCGATCAGCAGTGCGCTCTTAGATGGAAAGTCGGCCATGTTGTTGGCGCATCCATCCATTAAACAAAAAAAGGCGACCGAACATTTTTATTCACTCGTAATTTCGGAACCAGGCCTGCATTTACTGGACCTCGAATTTGATCTCCCCGCGCAGCAGACGGGTCCCGCAGGCAGCTTTCGTATCGATTTAAAGCCCGTTGCCAGCGGGCGATTGACGCTGGAACTTCCGAATAAGGACTCCCAGCTGAGTGTGACCGGAACCAAAGCCTCTTATCGTAAGCAGACCGCTGGCGAGAAAGCAACGCTTGAACTTCCCGTGGATCAGGGGGGCGAGATTCAAATCGCCTGGAGACCGGCAGAAGAACGCGGCGCGATTCAGGGAATCGTGCATTGTCAGTCAACACAGGCGACGATCATTCAAGATGCCGGCATGGAACTGCAGAGCACACATCAATACCGCATCCGACAGGGGCAAATCAATCAGGCCAGTCTGAAGATCTCAGAAGATTTACGGATTCAATCGATCACTGGCCCTGATATAGGGGGCTGGGAGATTGTCGGCACCGGTGAAGCACGCCGCATCAAGATCTTTTTAAGACGTGATGTAAAAGAGACAACGACAGTCAACGTGGTCGCCTTCCAACCCTTGTCAATTGGTAAACAAGCGCGGGCCGTTAATCTGCCTCAAGTTGTGCCCGAAGAGATCACCAATGAAACGGGGACGGTGGGCGTGTATGCCGAGTCTCAGTTTCAGGTTCGTCCAGCTGAAATCGCAGGAGCGATCCAGATTGATACCGGGCAATTTCGAAATCCGGCAACGTCTTCCCCGATAGTCAACATTGCCGGACAGAAGCTGAATCCACAGTGGGCTTATCGATTTTCTCGGCGGCCTTTGACGTTGCGATTTTCCGTTTCGCGACGGCAACCGGAAAAACAGGCGATTGCAGAGCATGCGGTGTTAGTTTCCCCGCGAAAGACGAGTCTTTCCAGCCGGATTCGATATCAGTTGAAGGGAATTCCCGAATCCACATTTGTGATGGAACTGCCGGAAGATTATCTGGTACTAAACGTCAACGCCGAAGGTCTGGATGACTGGTATATTATCGAGCAGAATGCCGATGATATGCGAGTGTTGGTTTTTGAATTTAAAGAATTGAAAACCAATCAGGTAGAAATTGTGTTTGAAGGGGTCATTCCTCGCGATGCAAATCAAGCGGAAGCGGAAGTCATGATGCCCACGCCGCTCGAAGTGTCGTCCGTTCGCAGCGATCTTGCGATCTGGTGTGATGAATCTTTAGTGGCCCGCGCACCGGAATTAAAAGACTGGCGTTCGATTTCCGCCACTGATTTATCAGCCGAACTGAAAGCACAACAAAGCCGTCTGCCACAATTCGCATTTCGTTCGACGGCGGAGTTGCCTGAGTGGATTAAACTGGCACTGACTCCGGCGCAGCCGGGCATTACAGCGAATTCCCTGGTGATGACCACGGTGGGCAATGTTTCGGTGAGTCATACGGTAGCGATTCGCTGGTCGATTCAGGGGGCTGCGACGAGCGTCTTGTCGTTCACCACTCCCGCCTGGTTAGGCGAGCATCTTGATTTTCGCGGCACAGCGATCCGCCAGGTGGATAAACGCGTGATCGGCGGCTCTGTCGTACAATGGACCATTTACTTACAAGATTCAGTCGAAGGGGCTTACTTCATCACCGCTGATGCGACATTATCCCCTCCGGCTTCCGGTCAAATTGAAATTCCGCAGGTTCGTGTTATGGATACCAGTGCCAAAGTAGATCCACAGACAACCGAACTGGAAACACAACAGCATTTTCTGATGCTGGTTAATCACTCGTGGGCCCGCCTGTCTTTAATGAATCAAGACAGTCTGATTTCGGTTGATCGTCAGGAAGTACCTTTAGTCATCAATGACTCCCTGGCGAATCAGGCGATGGAATTGGCGCGGATCATCCCCAACGGCAAACCGCCGCTGTATCAGATTCAACAGTTTCAAGCCGATCAGGGCGCTGCGGCCGCCGTCAACATGGCAGAACTCACGACGGTCCTGGCCCATGATGGAAGCTGGAAGACCCATGCCGACTATCGAATCCGAAATCGTTCGCGACAGTTTCTGGCCGTGCGACTTCCTGAAAATACACAGGTATTGAGCGCATTCGTGAAAGGGGTACCGACGGCTCCCGTATTGTTAAAAGGGGATGCGAAACAAACAGAAACAGACTCTGCGATTTATCTACTGGCACTGCCGAAAGCCAGTGCGGCGGACCTCTCGTTCTCAGTGAATTTGATTCTCTCAGGCCGGTTACCTGCCCCCTTGCCTCAAGGAGCCTTTCGTTGGCAGTCAGCGACAATTGATTTACAGCCGCCGCAAATTGTGGTTCCCGCTGAAGATCCAGAATATGGAATTCCCGTTGCGCAAACGAAGTGGTCAGTTTATGTTCCTGATGAATTTACAGCGACCGCACTGCTGGATGATCCACGCACGAATATGACGCCGGTTCTAACGCCGGTCGATTCGTTGAAAAGTTATATGACTACTGATGACGTTTCGGTGACGAGTATGGCCAAAGATGTCGAGAACTTGTATTCAGTTTATAGCGGCAGCAAAAGTGATCGTATTCGCAGCCGGGTCGTTGATAATCTGAAAAAGCTAGAACTCGAACTAGATCAAAATTCGACCCTGAATTCTGGACAGCAGGGACAACGGATCAAACAACAGATCGGTGAGATTCAACAGAGAGAGAAACAACGCCAGTCACAACAGAAGAAACTACTCAGCTACTCCGGAGATAAGAGTAAGAATGGCGTGGCGGACTTTGATTCAGAAGAGACATTTAACCAGCTCGTCATCGGTAACAGTGCGACGTTATTCGACGCGAATCGTCCTGCGTATCAACAAGAGAGTCGAAACAGCCCCGCCAAACCGCAGTCAGGCACAGTTCGCACCGTACCAGATTCGAAGTCTCAACTGAAAGGGTTCTTTTACAGCAAAGAGTCTGATAAAAAGGTGGGCCAAAAGCGAAAAGGCGTTCAGCCCCAAGCTGCTGACAGCCGCGCTCTGAGAAGAAAACAAAGCTTCCTGAATGCGAACGAACAGATTCAGTCTCAAGTGGAAATGCAACAGCAGGCAACAATGCCGAATGCTGCCCCCACAATCACTTTCAATGATCGTATTAGTTCTGAAAAACTACCTCTGATGCCCCCGAGAGATAATTATAGACCCGAATTTAAACGAAATCGTTCAAAACAAGAGGCTCTCGGAACAGATATGCCAACGCAAGTTCCTAATATTCCTCTTGGAGGACCAGCCAGTCTTAAATCACACACAATCCGTAATCGTGCTTCTGGAACATTCTCTACTCCAGTAGATTCAGTCATTGTGGATGGAGAGGTTGCCAGTCAAGGACAACAAACCGCTTGGACTCAAGCGGGGGGCATTTCGCTGAACTTTGATATTCCGTTGCATGGTCACAAGTTGGTGTTTACCAAAATCAATGGTCAACCCAAATTGGCATTAAGCGTGCGACCGGAAAACACCTATGAGTTTGGCGGAGCGCTGCTTTGGACGGTTAGCTGGGCCCTGATTATGCTCGGTTTGATCTGGTGCGTGTCCCGTAATCTGCAATCCGCTTTGGCCCAGAAAGGACTGGGGATGCTCCTGACGCTGGTTGGTTTAACAGGCTGGTTATTGCTTTCGGGAATGATTGCCGGGCTAGCGATTTGTTGTTTCATTGTCGGTGCCATTTTTCTGGCTTATCTGTATGTGAAGCAAGCAGCTTGAAATCCATTGTCATTCTGTAGTATCTTGCAGGCGTCATTTTCAAGTTAACTTCTTCCTCCAATCCTCAGAGGCTATCATGGCAACGAAGATCACCTGGCTGGGACATTCTACCTACCAAATTGAAACCGCCGGTAAAACGATTCTCCTGGACCCGTTTCTGACTGGGAATCCTAGTGCCACGATCTCTGCGAATGAAGCTTCCGCAGATGTGATTATCGTCAGCCATGGTCACGGCGACCATGTTGGGGATACAGTCGATATTGCTAAACACACGAATGCCCTGGTGATTGCTAATTTTGAAATCATCGACTGGATGGGTAAGCAGGGCATCGAAAACGTGCATCCACAGCATATTGGCGGCGCGCATGAATACGAATTTGGAACGGTCAAACTCACGATTGCCCATCATGGTTCCATGCTGCCGGATGGAAGTAACGGGGGCAGTCCTTGCGGGATTCTGTTGAAATTAAACGACGGAACGATTTACTTCGCCGCAGATACGGGCCTGTTTTACGACATGACTTTGATCGGTGAAGAAGGGGTGGATCTGGCAATCTTACCCATTGGTGATAATTTCACGATGGGGCCGGAAGACTCTGTCCGGGCGACAAAGATGATTGCTCCCAAACGGGTGATGCCGATGCACTATAATACCTGGCCGTTGATTGAGCAGGACGCCGCCGCGTGGGCAGAACAAATCCGAGCGAGGACAGAGGCAGATCCTATCGTGTTGGAGCCGGGCGAGTCCTGTCAGCTCTGAGGCTCGCTCGATTCGGTTTCTTCTGCAGGGAGTTCGAGACCGACCTGGATCTCGTCTCCTTCAATACGAAGCGGATACACAGGAACGTGCAGCTTGGCTTTGGGATTATCGAGCCAGGTGCCATCTTTGATGCAGAAACGCCAGGCATGCCAGGGACAGGTGACAGCGCCTTCATCATCGACGTATCCTGTCGAGAGCGGCGCTCCCTGGTGCGGGCAGAAATCGTTGATGGCGGTATACACTCCCTGTTTCAGAAAAACGGCAATCATCAGTCCTTCAATATGAAACGCACGTCCTTCCCCTTCAGGAATTTCTCCCACCTTGGCAATCGTATGGTATGTGATCACAAAAACGCTTTCGTAGTTTAATCTTTAGAATGTCCGGGTTGGGCTGCTTGACGAATTTCCGATAGCTGACGGATTAGATCGCCCATTTGATGACGATCGATTTTTTCTGATTTGGTATGTTTGGCTGCCTGTTTCAGGAACGATTTAATTTGTTGCGGATCTTTTTTCATCCGTCGGGCGATGGGATCAATCACACGATGCTCTTCTCCCCGAAAGTTCCTGAGATGCAATTGAGTAAATAACTGTTTGACATATGCGTAGAGCAAAAACCGTCCATTCCCTTTTTTATAGTGCAGATTCCCGACATTGTCTGTGTGAGAAACGATGTTGTGCCGGGGGAGAATATGAGAGGAAAGGATCGGGCCAAATCGGGTACTCCGCCACCAGCCAAAGATTAACAGGGTAATCAACAGTTGAATGGTTAAAGGCCTGAAAGTCGGGTCGATTAATAAAGCGACTACTTTTGAGGTCCCCGAGGCATTCAATGCTTCATCAACAACCACATAGTCGGCTGCTCCCGCGGCTTCAATCAATCGATACGCGGGAACGCTCCCACCATCAACCATGGATTGATTGGAAAAGAGTTCAGACGAAGCGGCGACGACAATCTCACCAATGCCGTGTCGCAGCTTTACTGCTTGTTTTGTTTCTCCCGCCGAAATGAGTGTCTCTCCGGTTGGGGATTCGACCTGTGCGTTGGTCTCCCAGATAATGGAAGGGGCATCAGAAAAGACGGTCGTGGCCTGACTTTCCAGCAGGCCGTGTACCTCGTTTTGTGAGAATGAAAGCCGCGCTTCATTCATTTTTTCAGATTTCGCACGCGGGATATTCTCACGCTCGGTTTCATCGAGGTAGCTGACTCTGATATCTAACGGTACGATTTCAAATTCCGGATGCTCGTGATTCGCAGCTATGACCAGGCGGCCTCCTTCTTCCACCCAGGCAAGTAGCGATGCCCATTCGAGTGGACTGGGATACCGGGCCGGCCCCAGGAGACAAAGTGTTTCATCATAATCCAGTGATTGAATCAATACGTTTAATGGAACACGGTTTCGTTCCGCGCCAAATGTTTCCGTTTCGAGCAACAGGTAAAACGCTTTTTTGCCACTGGCAGACGAACTATAGGAATCGTCCATCGCGCCGGTTCCCAACTCTGGAAACCAGAGGTGGAGCGGTAGTAAGAGACACAGAAAAAACAGCCAGACCCAGCCGGCGTTTCTGCGTTCACGCTTTTTTCTGGAAGGCTGATTCATAATATTGGAGCGTACTTTCAAAGTGTTCTCTGGTGGCTTCGCGACGTCCGAACCCCAGCGGTTCATAGGTGCGAATGATCTGGCGAAATGAATCGCCGGGCAAACCGTGTGGCCGCGCGGCACGGAGGTAATCGCGATAGGTTAAGCCTTTTCGAAAACGAATCCAGCCGGCGCGTTCAATAAAGCTCATTGAGCCATAGATCAATTGAATGATTGCATTGTGATAGTCACCGGTCTGAGCAATGGTTTTTGCGCGTTCCAGGTAGATTGAGACCTCGCGTTCAGCCGGTGAAACAATCTGTTCGAATGTGACTTCTCCCTGTAAGTGCCGGCTGTCGGACTCGTCTTTTATTTTACGCGAGTACTTATAACCGGTCAGGGCTCGGTAGAGTAAATACAGAATCAAACCGCAGGCACAGATGACGGCGGTATAAGACAAGAACAGAATGACAGAGCCGGCAATTCCGGCCAAAAACTGGGGGACCTGAGGGGGTTCTGCCGGGTCCTGATCTTTGAGTAGATCCTTTAGATCAAAGGGGGCATCGCCGGAAATTTGTCGCTCCCGTGTCAGGTGACGAAACTCCGGGCGGTTCAGGATTTGTTTTGTATCCTGTTCGATCATTACCTGATCGGGTGAAGACAGATCAATCGAGTCGTTCTCGGTCGTTTGTGAAAATGCGGTCGCTGTGATCAGCGACAGACAGGCAGTTACAAACAGCATGTGACTTCCCAAAAGACGGACTGTCTGATGAGATCCAGGGCGCATCATAAGGTGGTCCCCCGGGAATGCAGATCCTGCGCCACTTCAGCCATCCTTAGTTCCATATTCCAGCAGTCAAGACGGACGCGCAGATCGATATAAGTAAAGAACCAGGCCAGGCGGCCGATGGGATAAACAAGTAGAATAAAGCCGGTCAACACTGATAAAACTCGTGGATCCGTTGTCATCAGTAGTAGAATATTAGTCAGAGACTGATCTATGGTATCCGCATCAAAAAAATACGGAATTTGCCCGATTAGAATCGGGAAATCGAACAATTTATAGGAAAGATAATCGAATGTAATAAACAGTACCAACGTCACGACATAGCAGAAAAATAAAGTCCAGAACCCACGTGCAAAGAGTCCGCCGAAATCATGTGAAACCAGGTCTTTGGTACGATGATCGTGAGAGGTTCCTTCCTGCGAAGCGACACCGGCAAAACTGAGAGAAGCCTGTTCTGCACGAAACCCATTTCGCAAGGCCAACCAGATGCCGGGGAAGAAGAGAAAGATAAATCCCAGTAGAATGAGGAAATTGCCAGAGAATAAAATCAACGCCGGGCCAATAAAGAGAAGCGCACGATCAAATAGACAGCGCAGCATTAACGGAATCAGTTTCGGATTGAATTGACTCTTGAGACTTCTGAATCCCTGAGCATTGCCAAAAGTAAATAAAGCAGTATTCCAAGTAAGAAGTACTCCCAGCGGCGAAGACACAAAGTACGCCACGGTGATTGCCGTTCTGATATCCACCAGAAAATAATAACTGAGCAGATAAACCAGCGTGCAGGCCGGGACAGCGAATAACGCCCAGAGTTTCAGAATCGGGATGAGAAAGCGACCATAAAACATGATCGCCAGATCCACACAATTGAGGCCCTTCCGAGGGACGAGCGCAATATTGACATGCTCAAATCTCATGCCTGCCCCTTGTTACTGATCCGCTTGGGTTGAGAATTTGATTGCAGTCCTGCAAATCCCAGATAAATAAACACGATCAACCAGAGCCCGCTGCCAACAACATATTTCACGCTATTCGGGATATCGGAAGAAGGGGACCAGAATGCTTCAATGAACGCCGCGATCACCAGCATGACGGCGGCTCCTCCGGCGATCTGCACTGCTTCGAGGCCACGTACCTGCAACGATTGAAACCGGGTTCTCTGACCGGGATGAATCAAGGCATTTCCCAGCATCAACCCCGCACCTCCCGCTACGGCGATCGCCGTCAATTCAAACGAGCCATGCGAAATCACAAAGCTCAAAAAACGTTCCCCATTCCCTTGGCTGACAATATAGCCGGAAACGGCTCCTAGATAGATCCCATTAAATAACAGCGTATAAACGGTGCCAATCCCCAATAATATCCCCAGTGCAAAACACTTCAATGCGATGCCCACATTATGGTTGATATAAAATCCGGCCATTGAAGCGCGCTGGTCTCCATAGTTACCGAGCGGTAGTTCTTCAGTCTCGTCTGATTCCGGTTCATCCTCGGTTGTTTTTTCTTCGTCTGTATTGAGAGCACTATCTTCTCCATACATCTGATCGAATTGCGACATCATTTCCTCTGGAATGACTCTGTTTGCGAGACTCGGATTATTCTGAACCACACACCAGCTGATTCCCAAAGGGAGAAAAAACAACAGGCACGCTGTAATAAAATAACCAATATTGGCGCGAAAGAGCCGAGGGAATTCAAACGCCAGATAGTGATACACGCTGGCAAGATTTGCGGGAGGCGCGCTGTAAAACATGTTATGACCGCGGGCGACCAGATCATTCAAATAGGAAACCAGCTCCTGGCCCCAGCCCCGTGATCGAATGGTGGCTAAATCATGCGAGACTTCACGCAACAGCTGTGAAAAATTCGCAATTTCTTTCGCGGGTAGTTTTGATATCGATTTTCTTGAGGCATTCGCAAGTAGTGCTTCAAATCGTTTCCAGTGAGGTCGCCGCTCTTGAATAAATTTGTGCTTATTCATGTTTCAGATCCGCAGAGAACCCCTGGCCATGATAGACGTCGACGGCTTCCTGTTCTTCTTCCTCTTTCGCAAAACTGAATGTCTTATAGACGGCCGCCAAAAATGCCATCGGATAATGAGTCACTTTTTTTGGGTCACCCGAATAATTCAATCGTTCCGCCAGACTCTGGGCCAGGATTGCCGCCAATGCATGACCACGATCATAAGTAAGAACGTGCCTGCGGCCAATAAATTCATCAATCAGCGAGAGGACTTCATCGCGAGGCAGAAAGCTGCCGATTTCATTTTTATTCAGTGGTTGAATTTTATCGAGGATGACTGGTTTTCTCGGCAGTGTCACCGAACGTTCCTGGATCACGACTGTTCCCGCCACGAGATCCCCCAGGCGTTGAAACCGTCGCGTCAGCAACATGCTTGTGATGCCGATGCCATAAAAGACAATCGCATCTGCACTGCGGACAAGGTTTCGTAATAAAGCAGGCCAGAACGTAATCGGATAACCTTCATCGCGAATCACGCGCAAACCACAGAAATGTTTACCGATGGACTGGCCTTTAAAGAAACCTTCGGAAATCGTGTAGTAGCCCCAGGTATTCAAGAACATCAAAACCAGCATGATCCCCACCGCTGTTCCTGGTAACACAATTCCCACCATGGGAGTGACGACCATCATGCCAAACACCATCAGCACGCGGATTACCAGATCGATCATATACGCAATATAGCGTTGCGCCGGCCCAGCGAGTTGATAGGTCAGAATCACATTTTCTGGTGTCTCGATCTGCATCTCCAGCCCAAAGACTTTGTTCTGTTGTGAATAGTCCTGCTGTCGAATGTCAGCGGCGGCGTTGGATGTTGCAATAGTCGTCATTGTCGAAGTCTTGAAACACAGATGTTGAATTAAGGTTTCGGGGAAGAAAGTCCTGAAAGAACCCCCTTAAAGTACAGTGATTATAGACCAGAGTCAGTGGTGTTATCTATACACACGCGTTTTTTTATGAAATCTCCATTTCACTGTATTCTAACCTGTGCGCGTCTGGATATAATTGGCCTGTACCCGCCGGAAAATCATATGGAGTATCATCCAGGCTGAGCGATGTCGATTCGGTTGCCGTTTCCGATAGAAACGCATCTTGGACGACTTATTTGTTAACGCCCCTATTTCTGTTTTCGATGATACTATTCCAATATTTGAAACAGTTCAAACTGACAGTGAGGATCAATTGATGTTTTTGTCTCGACGTAATCTGAAAACCGCTAGCCTGTGGTCTCTGCTTCTGACCGGGTTATTATCTACCGCATTTGCTGCAGAACCGGCGCTGAGCGATGCCGATTTGCAGACTTTGAAAAAAGAACAGCAAAAGGGAATTAATTATCTGAAGAACAGCCAGCTGGCTGACGGGCTGTGGACGACCGAGACGGTGCCGGGAATTAGTGCTCTGGTTGCCACTGCCTTACTCGAAAGTGGCGTTCCCGCCAGTGATCCCGTGGTTGCGAAAGCACTTAAACGCCTGGAAGAATTTGTTAAGCAGGATGGCGGAATTTATTACGCGAAGAGTAATCACCGTAACTATGAAACCTGTATTTCCATCATGGCATTCAGCGCGGCCAATCAGGGGGGACGTTACGATGCCACTATCAAAAATGCAGAGCTGTTTTTACGAGGCCTGCAGTGGGATAAAGGGGAAGGGCTGGAGTCTTCTGATACAAGTTTTGGTGGGGCCGGCTATGGTGGCCATCAACGGCCCGATCTCTCAAACACACAATATCTGATTGAAGCGTTACGCGAGGCGGGTGTTAAATCAGATGATCCGGCGATTCAGAAAGCACTGGTTTTTGTTTCACGCACGCAGAATTTGGAATCGGAACATAATACGACTCCCTTTTCATCCAAAATCAATGATGGCGGTTTCTATTACACACCTGCCGCCGGTGGGACCTCACAAGCAGGAAAGACTCCCGATGGAGGTCTGCGATCCTATGGCAGCATGACGTACGCTGGACTCAAAAGCATGATCTATGCCGGAGTTGATCAGAATGATAAGCGCGTCAAAGCAGCAAACGAATGGATTCGTCGGCATTACTCTTTAAAAGAAAACCCGGGGATGGGCCAGCAGGGGCTCTACTATTATTTCAACACGTTTGCGAAAGCACTCAACGCGTTGCAGGTAGAGCAATTCACAGAAGCTGATGGCACGGTCCACAACTGGCGTGCTGAATTGATCAACCATCTGGCAGGGTTGCAGCACGAAAACGGAAGCTGGACCAACAAAGCGGAACGCTGGTACGAAGCCGACCCTAATCTGGCAACCGCGTATGCTTTATTAGCACTGGCGCACTGTCAGCCTGCAAAATAAACAGACAAGTCGCTTGTTCCCCTGTTTTATCTATTAAAGATGAAACGGGGGAATCTCGGCTGTGTTTGTTCCGTCAATCATACCTGCGATGTATTGTGAAACCTGTTTGACAATTTCATCGATCATTTTCTGACCGGCTTCTGCCGTGGCTTCTAAAGGCTCCCGATCTTCCTGATCCTGCATGGCATCCGTACGCACATTTTCAGGGAAGGCTGCCAGTGCAAAAGCCGTTTCGAATTCCTGCGCGTGACCGGGCCAGCGTTTTGTTTTCAAATTCGCCAACGCGACTTCTTCCGGTAACAGATTCCAGTATGATTCAAAATGCAGATTGATTTCCAGTCGCTGTTGAAACTGTCCCCACATTCCCAGGCAGGGGGCAATATTCCCGCCATGCCCGTTTAGTACCAGAATGTTATCAAAGCCAGCCTGGTGCATACTGCGAATGGTATCAAACAATACGCTGAGCCAGCTTCCGGGTAAGGCAGACAGCGTTCCTGGATGCTTCATGTGGTGCTCGCTGATACCAATGTTCATGGAAGGTGCAACGATGACTTCCGGTGCCAGGAGTCGGGCGGCTTCCGTTGCGACCAGCATCACGCTTCTCCAGTCATGCTCCATCGCCAGATGTTCCAGATGCTGCTCGGTGGCGGCAACGGGGATGATGCAGGCTTTTAACTCACCTGACTGCATGCGTTCGCGAAATTCCCGTCTGGTGTGTTTATGCAGCAGAACTTCACTCGGCTGACGATTTGATTCCGACATTGATTAATTTCCTGTGATGGATTTCTAAATTGTAAGCGGCGGGTAGCGCGAGTCTTGCTCTTCCCTAACTGGTATATCATCTATAATTGGAACGAGTCAACGTTTCAGCATCTTTTCCATCACCTGGTATCCCGGAAAATTAAAACCGATTTGACGGTAGGTCGATTGTGCGCGTTCGTTTTCTGTTTCCACATACAGACGCAGGCCGACGACATCCGGATTGGATTGTGCCAGTGATTGGATATGGGCAGCGAGTTGTTGAAAGACACCCTGACGTCGGAAGGCCGGATCAACATACACACTTTGGAACCACCAGAATTCACCGTTCCGCCAGTCGCTCCACTCGCGTGTAAACATCACCTGTCCGATAACACGTTCCTGATAGCGGGCCACATAGTAACGGCAACCCCGGGCATCACCCAGCGATTCCACAACGCCGGTTCGAACCAGCTCTCGATTCAGAGATTTAGACTCCGTTTCCTGAGCTAGCTGAATGTTAAATTCGGTAATAACATCACAGTCATTCAAGGCTGCCTGATCGATTTGGATATCCAGCATTAAAATTTCCTCTCAGAGTTAAAACGGAAATCGAGGTGGGTTTCATCGCTCAAAGCTACCATTGTGATTGCTACGAAACAAGTTGCGGCATTGATTCTCTCTCAAAACACGTCTGCGATATTGCTGACTCAGGCTGGAATTTCGAAATTGTTCCCACTTTTATTCAATAATGATGAAACTCAGAAAGTCAATCTGGCGATACTAGGTAGTACAGCTTAGTTGGTTTTGCAAGGATGCATGGTTAAACCTTACAGGATGTACCATTTATTTGTCCGTGTTAAACCAAATATTCTGGGAGATAGAGCCTTGAGAAGTTCAGGGGAACGACAATATCGATTGGATACCAACGCCCGGTTCTCGACTGGTCAGAACACTTGGACGATGATGGTGATGGGGGTGGCGACAGGCCTACTAGGCACGTACTTCATGGTCGCACGTCCGATGTTAAGCCAGATCAATCACCTGCAGACAGAGTTAGTCGCTGTCCAGCAGGATATGGATAAACTGGTGGGTGCGAAAACCAGCGCCTGGCAGGTCAATAATTTGCTGAGTGTTTTAAATTCTCAGGCAAATCAACTCACTCACGCCCAATCTGCGGTAGCAGAGATTCGAGACTTACGAATCCTATTGGAAAAAGAGTCTGCCAAAACAGAGCAGGCTTTGGTCGCTTTTCAGAAGGTCAGTGATTTCCAGAAGCGTGTAGTGCAACAGGATGGCTTAACATCGAAGGCCCGTATGACGTTGGATGAAATGCTGGCGATGCAGGATCAGCTTGCATCTCAGACGGCCCAGACCAAACTGACGCACTCTACATTGGAAGAGATGGTCAAGCTGCAAAAAATGGCGATGGATCAATCGACGGGTATCAAAGATGCCAAGACCGCCTTTAATGAATTCACCCAATTCAAGCAGCAGATCGTAGACCAGTCTCAACAACTTGACGCGGCTCGTGAAAACAGCAAGAAGATGATTGCTCTGCAGGACACTCTGGTAGCCCAAACCGAGCCGATTGCTGCTGCACAAAAAACGACGCAGCAGTTAATCTCACTGCAGGAGACGCTAACCAATGAGGATGTGAAAGTGGCAGAAGCCGGTACGAACCTGCAATCGCTGATGACGATTCAGGCCAAATTGCTGGCGGAAACGGGACGGGTTGTTGACGCCGTCGAAACTCTGGAAGTGCTGGGAGACCTGCAGGATCGGGTTCAGGAACAGGTCGCTTCTATGAAAGGCATGCGACGGGAGCTACTGGATATTGTCCTGATGGAGAGCACTGTCGCGAAAGCAACCAAAATCCTGGGACCGTTGGCAGAGCTTGGAAATCTGAGCCGGTTGAGCGATGCGGAAGTGCGGGAAGCAGCCCGGGTGATCATGGATCAGAGAGACACCCGGATGGGGAAGAATTCTCCCCAGTTTCGCCGTATTCAACGGGATCAGCTTCCTTCTCGGACATCCAAGCTGATGCTGGATGGAAACCCCGTCTTTCATGAAGACAGTAACAGCAGTGGTCTCGCTGATAAGCTGGTACCGACACCACCTGCTGAAGAAGAGTGAACAGTCTCCTGGCTGAAAGTGGCTTGAATTAAAACAGGGCATGGTTGTTCCATGCCCTGTTTTGATTAACTGATCATCGGCAACGAAGAAGCATTGTTACTTTTCTTCTTTCTTTGCCTCCGGTTTTGATTCCGGTTTTTCTGCTTTCTTCACTTCAGGTTTGGCTTCTTTCTTTACTTCCGGCTTTGCAGGCTTTTCTGCTTTCAGCTCTGGTTTGGGAGCAGGTGCAGGCGTTGCTTTTTCTGGTGCTGGTTTCGGTTTGGCAGTCTTATAGACAATCGCGCCAGAAACGGGGACCGAAGCAACCTGGAAGATATCTTTGGAAAGTTCTCCTTGTACGAAGACAACAAAGTGGAGTTTTTCCAAAGCTAGAGGTGCTCCAGTGAAATTTGTTCCTGATTTTTCTTCAAAGGCAGACAGATAATCTGTGAGGCGCCCTTTGAAATCACTCAGTGGAACAGATTTGGTTAGAGATAATTTCCCATCAACGGCAGGAAAACCGGTTGGTTCGCTCAACATGGACCGCACAATCATGTCATGCACGTTGATGCCGTTAGGTGCTTGGAAATTCAATTCATCTTCAGCAAGTACGGCTACCAGACGCAGCGGCTCTTTAATTTTCTCCGTGCCTGTTACATTTACCTGGAGATCCAGTTTGCCATCTTTTGCGGCAGCAGACAGGTCAATTTTGACATCCGTATTTTCGGAAAGTGCTGGAATCAGGGCTTCCAGAATCTGTTGATAGGAAGAATCAACCTGCTCTATGCCGCCAGCAACTCCGGGAATCATTTGACCATTCAAGTTCGTGGAAGGAGTTCCGCGGTGGTTGTAGAGAATAAACCGTGCTTCCGAGTCTGTATTGGTCAGGGGATCGGGAGCAGGAATATGCTGGTGATAACGTAGCACGATCACTTTTGATTCAGGAAACGAAGCTTCAATTACTCCGGTTGCCAGATCTGCTGCAACGCAGGGAGGACAGGAAGCGCCAGTAAATAATTCAATCAGCGAGACGCGGTTGCCTTTCTTTAAATCCACGGCCTTCGCTTCTTTGGATACATATCCCTCAAGGAAACGCTTGAATGATTTCGTCAGATATTCGTCGAGACCCTCAGTGGAACCATGTTTCTTTTTCCAAAGTGCAGTCAGAGTATCCCGAGGATGTTCATATTTGACCGTTTCCGGACTTTGTTTGGAAACTGCGATCAACTGTTGCTCACGCCTCGTTAGAGGAGAACCGGCCAGAAGTCCCAAGTGATCAATTGCCTTGTCGACACTGCCGTGGGTTTTTTCATAATTGACCAGCTCTGTCAGGAGCTCACGGTTGTGGGGATATTTTTTCTCTTCTGTTTGAAGCAGCTTACCGGCTTCCTGAATCTGTTCCTTATTGTCAGATTTCAGTCCCACGCGTGCCTTGGCCATTGCAATTTCCAGATCCCAACCTTTGAGTGGCGAAACTCCGTCTGTGATCAACTTGTCTACTTGATCCAAATATTTTGTCGCCAGACTGGAATCCGAATCACTTCTGGCCAACATTGAACTAACACTGATCAATGCAGTGGCCTGCTGTCGTTTGCCCCAGAGATCAGCCGTTTCCAAATAGCGGCTGATAATTTCTTCAAGAGTTTTGGCATCTTTATTCTGACTCAGAGCAATGGCGATCAACGCCGGATAAGCGTCCATTGCCAGCGGAACGGTCTTCATCTTTTGTGTGAAATCATTCAGCTGCTCGAATGCATCAGGTGATCGCATTGCCTGCATTAATTCCTGCGCACCAGGTGAAGGCATTGGTTCCTTGATTCGGGAAAGATCTTTTTCAGTGGTTGGCAGCAGTAAGGCAGGAGTACAATTTTCGTTATTAAAAGAAATCGTCCCCAGAATGGCCCCTTGATCCAACTTGCCTTGAAAATTCAAGCGGACAAATTCTTTCCCTTCGTTTAGCAGACTTTCTTCAAACTCAACCGTTTTTTCAGTCGCTTTGGATGAAACGATTTTTCCCGGTGCGACTTCTGCTCCTTTGGAGAGCAACTCAACAGCGACTGCGGCAGGTTTTTCTTCTGCTTTCTTGTCTGTTTCTGCTGAGGCTTCCGGGGTAGTGATTTTAAACAGGTACAAAGGCATCATTTGCTGCTGTTGCGGCAGCATTAATACCCAATTGCCCTTGACTGATTTTGGCAATTCGGGAGCTTTGGGTTTCTCAGGTTCCGCATCTTTCTTTTCATCTGACTTAGACGCAGTCTCTGTCGTTGAGGATGCTCCTTTTTCTGACTCCATGGGAGTCGATTCATTTGTCGACGAGTCGGCGGACTTTTCAGCGCTTGGTTCTGAGCCTTTCTGGCAGCCAACAGTAATTGTCAGCAGGCAGAGTAGCAGGCTAATACGAGAAATCGAAAGCATATTTGTCCTCAAAAGGTTAAGTGTTATTGATTCCCAAAGCGGTTCGTATTCTGGTTTTATACGAATTCCGTTTGAATGTTGATGGATATTAAATAAAAAACGCCAATCTTATCAAAATAGAGCGGGAAACAATTGTTCTCTCTGAAGTCACTTATCTTGTTAGTGGCAAGCAGGTTCGAGACTCAGAACCTGGATCGTTTTCTGTCAGTCAACAAGCTGTTGCTCCAGTATTCCCCTCTGTATTTTGCAATTTCGCCGAAACGCTTTACCCCCCCAGTTCCTGCTTTAAATCTAAAAATTGCTGGCCCAGTTGTTCCAGCGATTCTGTCAGCGTATTGACTTGTTGTTTGAGTGATTGATTCTCGATCTGAAGTTGTTCAATCGCATCACGCATCGCTGTCAATTCGCCGGAAGCGGGTTGTGCGACAGGCTGAGCTTCCGATGCTGTTTCTACTCGGGTTGGCTCATTTTCGGGTGCTGACTCAAACCCCAGTGTCTTGCCTTCTTTTTCCTGATACCAGTTGTGATCGACTTCGATGCCACGCCGTTCAATGCTTCCATTTGATTGTACGTATTTTCGATCCAGAAGTCCTTTAAATTCGGCTCGTAACTGGTCTAACGTCTCAATCGGAACCATACGGCTGGCCCGGCCTCTGAGCTCACCCATGGTTTGACGACCACGCAGCCAGAGTTCTGTCAGAATGGCCAGCTGTGGTTCGGTAAATTCGAAACGGTGCCGCATGTAGTGCCGATACCGTTCGGTACGGCTACCGCCTGAATGCACAACAGCCACGATGCCTTTTTCGCGAAGTGCGTCCAGAGTCTCAAAAACCTGTGATTCACTATAATGCGAGATTGGATCGCGGTTACTTTTTTGATTGCAACCTGTGGTAACAGCTTTTAAAGAGAGCGGATATTGATCGGGGGTGGTAAAGGCTTTCTCAAGTAAAACGCCGAGTGCGCGTCGTTCTGCTTTTGAAAGTTCTGTAATGGTAAGCAGAGTTTTTTCTTCCTGAGTCGCGTCGTTCATGATATGTCAAATCTTCGTTAGTGAGCAGAAAGGATGAAACAAGAGTGTAATGTTCAATATCCACCATGCAGTATCAGTTTTGCCGCTTCCAGACTCCCTTGCGCTACTTTGGTCAAGAATTCAAAATCGAGTGTATCGACCGTGTCGGTTGGTTGATGGTAATGCGGATTTCGCAGAAAACTGGTATCGGTAATCATTAAAGCCGAGAAGCCGGCATCCCAGAACGGGCTATGGTCACTCAAACGAGTGGCCTGCAGCATTTCACCATTTTCAGGCACCTGCAATGCTTCCACGGGCAGATCAGTGACTTTTTGCAGCCCCTTCTGAAATGCTTCGATGAGGGCTGTTGAGTTTTGATTGCCGACGACGGCGATGAAATCGCCCGTATCTGGATACAGGCCCACCAGTTCTCTGGGTAAGGTCTGGCTGCCTGGCGTGGGATCACAGTAACCGAGCATTTCCAGCGAAACCATGCCGCGTAGATCGGTCTGTTGTGCTCGATGCATCCGCGCGTGTTCTGCACCACCCAGCATCCCATTTTCTTCCAGGTCGAAGGCAACCAGCTCCACACTCCATTGCCAGTCTGATTCCTGAAACAGCGGTAGCAGTCTTCCCAGCTCCAGCAGTGTCGCGACAGCGCTGGTGTTGTCGTCAGCGCCCGGAGTTTCAGGGCGGGTGTCGAGATGCGCGCCAATACAAAACTGCGGTTTGTCGGGAGAGGAAAGGCCAGGGTGCCTCGCAATCAGGTTTTGTCCTGACAATGTCGTCAGCATGGAATCCTGTCCCTGAAAAGGATGTCTCTCGACTGCCCATCCCGAGGCTTCTAATTCACCAATGACATACTGGCGGGCGTCTTCCAGTTCCGAACTTTCTGCCGGTCGCGTTGTGCGGCAAAGCAGATCACAGTGCTTTCTTAAACGGCTGGTGTCTATATCCATCATTATGGCTTTCGATTCCTTGAAGTGCCTGCCTATTGATGTATTTATGGACTATTCTCTATATCATCCCGATGAATTCGAAATCGGATTGCACTCGGGCTATGACTTCTGAGAGGTTTTATCCCCTGCTGATTCTACGAGAAACTGAAAATCTTTGTCACTTCGCAACGAATCGAAGTCGGGCTCTTCTTCGATTAATTTTATCAAATCGGGCTCCATGCGCAGTGAACGTCCGAGCCAGGAAAGAGCATTGATTTTGTCACCCGTTAACGCGAAATAACAGGACAAGTTATAGAGTATCACGGGTTCTTCGGCGTGGCTGTGATAGGCTTCTTCCATCACAGAAATGGCCAATGGTAACTGATCCGTCCGTTTGTAACACCAGGCCATGCCCATCAGCGTGGTTAAATTTTCCGGGTCAATATCATACGCACCTTGAAATGCATCCAACGCTTCCTGGTATTGCTTTGCCAGTTGGTGTGCCTGCCCCAGTAGTCGAAAGTATTTTTCGGTAGTTCTTTCAGAAGGGTCGATGCGGGAGAGCGCGCGCAAAGCCTGTTCGTGCATCTCAAGCATGAGATAACCTTCGGCAGCGTTGAGATGCCGTTTTGGTTGTGAAGCAGGCAGCAGTACCATTTGAAAACCTATCGCTGAATAAAAATAAAACCTTTGCCCTATTTTAGTAGATCGGGCAAAGGTTTTTCTATTCAACGTGCAATGATATTTTGCTCGTTCATTAAATTATGTTGCTGAGGTCGTCATCCAGGCCTTATAGCCGCCTACCAGGTCCAGAATATTACCAAATCCCTGTTTTTCAAGCAGACTAGCGGCAATTGCCGAACGGTATCCACCTTGACAATGCACGATAACGGTCTTGTCCCGTGGGATTTCGGCAAGTCGTTCTGGCAAATGATTTAAGGGAATATTCAAACTACCAGCGATATGCCCGGCATCCCATTCGGAGGGAGAGCGAATATCGACGATTGTGGTTGGTTCTTTTAGTTCATTTAAAGCTTGTGCTGAAATTCGCTTCATTTGGGAAACCAGTTCCGGGCGATCCTTGAGACTGTTTAACCCCTCTTTCAGGTAACCTTGGACGTGATCAAAGCCGATCCGGCCCAGCCGCATGATCGCCTCTTCGATCTGCTCTTCCTCTTCGGCAATCAGCACAATCGGGGCCTGCTTATCGAGCATGGTTCCTGCCCAGGTCGCATATCGGCCCTCAAGCCCTATATTGACGCTCCCTTTGAGGTGTGCTCCGGCAAACTCTGTGGCATCTCTGACGTCAATTACCTGGGCACCACTGTTAAGTAGTTCCAGAACTTCGTCCAGGGAATATGCGTGCCATGAAGCGCTGATCGATTCGCTTAACGTCTGCCTGTCTTTCCGATTTAATATTGCATCGTGGACAAAATAATGTGGTGCTTCAGGAAGATCCGTCGTCACCATTTCTATAAACGCCTCTTTGCTCATCGGCTGAAGTGCATAATTGTATTTTCGCTGTTCACCCAAAGTCGTCACCGATTCACTGCTCAACTGCTTCCCACACATCGAACCGGCTCCGTGTGCTGGATAAACCAGCGTTTCATCGGGAAGCGTCAGGATTTTCTTATGCAACGAGTCATACAACATACTGGCCAACTCATTCGCCGTCACTCCAATCGATGCCAGCAGGTCGGGTCGACCGACGTCTCCCAGAAACAGAGTATCCCCTGTCAGAATCATTTTGGGTTGATCCGGATTTTCGTTCAGATCATAAACCAGCATCGAGATCCCTTCGGGAGTATGGCCGGGCGTTTCCAGTGCGGTTAACTTGACCGACCCCAACATGAGGTCATCGCCGTCAGACAGTGGCTGAAACGGAAACTCGGCTTCGCCTTTGCTTCCCAGATAAATCTGGGCACCGACTGCTTTCTTCAATTCAATATGACCAGCGATGAAGTCGGCGTGAAAGTGAGTCAAAATCACATGCTTAATCTGAAACCCGTGCTCCCGGGCATCTTCCAGATAGATGTCAATATCTCGTTGGGGATCGATCACCACCGCCTCACGCGTCTTTTCATCAGCAATCATATAAGACGCCAGCGATAAACAATCTAAGTAGTAGCGTTGAAAAAACATGGTTCACTTCCTTATTTGTTGAATTGGTTCTCACACACGGCATTGTGCTTTTTCGCCAGTCGCGACCTGATTCCAAGGCATCTTGGCAAGCATCATGGCCATTCCACAGGTATCTGTAATTCCGGCGAACATCAGACCGGCACCAACAAACGCCGATAGACCGCTAAACCAGGGATTCACAAACATTCCCAACAGCGCCCCGATCAGAACCAGAAAACCAGCAGCAATCCGCACCTGTCGTTCCAGGGAAATTGTCTTTTTTCCACGATTCACCGGCAGCCCCAGTTGATCCCAGGCTTTCGTGCCTCCCTCGACGCTGACTACGTTCGTCACACCCGATTCAATCAACTTCTGACATGCCATTGAAGAACGGTTTCCGCTCTGGCAAATCACATAGACCGTGGCATTAGCATTACCGTTGGTCCGTTCTTTGATATGAGCTGCACTCAATTTGTCTAAGGGAACATTCACGGCGATTGGTGCATGCACTTCGCGAAATTCAGCGGGCGTCCGCACGTCAATCACGTCGACGCCTTTTTCTTTATGAAGCTTGGCCAACTCGTCCGGTTTGATTGTTTTGACATCTGCCATTTTTTCACCTCGTTATGTCGCAAGTATACGACATGTTTTTCTAAAAAAGACCATTACTGGAAAAAACGTCCTTCGATACAGGCCATCATTTTATTCAAATGCGGCTCGGCAACCTGATAATAAACGCTTCGGCCTTCTCGTTCACTCACGAAAAAACCGCACCGCTGCATCAGACGCAGATGCTCAGACGCGACGTTGCTGGGTATACCACAATCTTCTGCAAGCTCACCAACAGTATAGCGCCCTCGCAGAAGTAGTTGTACAATTCGAATTCGGGCAGGGTGCGCTAAAACTTTGAGGCATTCTGCAGCCTCTGCCAGCGCCTGGCCGTTAAAATCGGGTGTTTCTTTTGAAATCATCGTTTCGTCTCCTCATGTATATAATATCGTGATATTACGATATGTCAATCAGGATATTTTACATTTTTCAAGTATTTTGAGGCCGGGAATTCATTCTTTGGTCATTGATTCTTCATAAATGTCTGTCAAAATAGAGACTTAGGACACAACCAGAACTATCCTTCCAACGAGGTCCCCCTGATGCCAAATCTGACTTCTCTGCAAAACGAATCACTGGGAAGACGTGCTTTCCTCAAAAATGGCGCCCTGTTTCTGGCAGGGGTTTCCTCGCCTGCAGTGGGATTGTTATCGGCCCGGGCAGAGGAGTCCAATCAACGAGGCACCGTACGAATCGGTTTGGTGACCGACTTGCATTATGCCGACAAACCGCCCGCCGGCTCCCGGCATTACCGTGAGACGATTACCAAACTGAAAGAGGTGGTAGGGCAGTTTCAAAGTGATCAACCCGATTTCGTCGTTTTTCACGGCGACCTGATCGATTCCGGTGTTTCTCTGGAACAGGAAAAAGTTCATTTGCAGACGGTCGTCAAAGCCATCTCGGCGATCCCGTATCCCAAGCATTATGTCCTGGGAAATCATTGTGTCCATCAGTTGAAGAAAGTGGAGTTTCTTCAGGGTGTGGGACAGAAGGCATCATATTATTCATTCGATAAGAACGGCTATCATTTTGTCGTACTCGATTCCTGTTTCAAAAGTGATGGCACCCCCTACGGCCGACAGAATTTCAAATGGACCGATGCCAATGTTCCCCAGCCGGAACTGGAATGGCTCCAGGCTGATTTGAAACAAAACGCTGTTCCCACAGTCATCTTCGCTCATCAGCCGCTCGATTTAAAAGACACCGATGCCCACGCGGTCAAAAATTCTTCAGAGGTCCGCAAGGTACTGGAAGAATCGGGTAACGTCGCAGCCGTCTTTCAGGGACACAGTCATCGGAATCACTATTCAGAGATCGGCGGCATCCATTACTGCACAATGGTTGCCATGGTCGAAGGGTCGGGCCTGTCGAATAACGGATATAGTACACTGGATATTCTCGAGGACGGATCCCTGGTTCTGAATGGATTCCGAAAGCAGAATGATTATCACTGGAAGCAGGGATAATCGATGGTTGATTTTCCTCGCTGAGGAAATCCATCGTTGCAGTCGCTGAGTGAGTCTGTATAAGATGGAGTCTCTGCCGGACAGGTTAAAGACTTCAGACTGATTCACCGAGGAGCCCGCGATGCGCCATATTACCCGACTGCTGTTCGTAGCAATTTACTCTCTCTGCTGTTTGATCACGACCAGTGATGCAGCAACCGACAAACGACCGCCGAACGTTGTTTTCATCATCGCCGATGACTTGGGGTATCAGGAACTGGGATGCTACGGGCAGAAATGGATTAAAACGCCGCACATCGACAAAATCGCCAAAGATGGAATCCGCTTCACGCAGTTCTATTCAGGCAATGCCGTCTGTGCTCCCTCCCGCTGCAATCTGTTAACGGGCAAACATCCCGGCCACGCCTACGTACGTAATAATGGCAAACCCAACTATGTGCAGCACATGAAAGAACAAGAGGGATGGGAATATCCCGGTCAGCATCCAATTCCGGATGCGGAAGTCACCATTGCGGAAATGTTGAAGCAAAAAAAATACGCTACCGGTGCCATGGGCAAGTGGGGGCTCGGACATTTCGGTACAACCGGCGATCCGAACCAGCAAGGCTTTGATCTGTTTTATGGCTTCAACTGTCAGGTTCACGCGCACAATCATTATCCCAAATTTCTCTGGCGAAACCACGAGAAGGAAATTCTGCCGGGTAATGACCGAACTTTATACGGCGAAACATACTCACAGGATAAATTTGTAGAGAATGGGCTCGACTTTATTCGCAAGAATCAGGATCAACCGTTCTTCCTGTATCTGCCGTTCGCTATTCCGCATCTGGCGATCCAGACTCCGGAAAAATCTCTGGCCCAATATCGAGGGAAAATTCCGGAAGAAAAATATAAGCACCGCGGCTATATCAAACACCCGCATCCCCGGGCTGGCTATGCTGCCATGATCACGCATATGGATGAGGGCGTCGGCCAGGTTATGACGCTATTGAAGGAACTGAAACTGGACGACAATACGATCGTTTTTTTCACGTCAGACAATGGCCCCGCCTATGATCGTCTGGGGGGATCGGATTCCGTGTTTTTTAAATCCGCGGGTCCCTGGCGCGGGTTTAAAGGCAGTCTGTATGAAGGCGGCATTCGCGTGCCTCTCGTCGTGCGTTGGCCCGGTCATATTCAACCGGGAGACGTCACCGACCATCTGTCTGCTTTCTGGGATGTCATGCCGACAATTGCTGATATCACAGGTACCAAAGCACCCGCTGATATTGATGGTATCAGTTTTCTGCCTACCTTACTGAGTAAAACTGATCAGCAGAAACAGCATGAATATCTCTACTGGGAATTCCCGGCATACACGGGCCAGCAGGCCGTTCACATGGGAGACTGGAAAGGGGTTCGACAAAAGCTTTCCAGAAAGAAGAATCCTCAAATGAAGATTGAACTCTACAATCTCAAAACAGACCCGGGTGAGCAGCATGATGTATCCGACCAGAATCCGAAAGTTGTCGCCCGGATCAAATCCATTATGAAAACGGGCCGTACTCCCTCGAAGATGTTCCCGTTCCCTGCGTTGGATCAGCAGTAAACAGAGCCGGGCTCACCTTCGATTCTTCCGGAACGATTATTTTGAGACCTCTTTGATCCAGCCAAAGAGACTGTCTCCGATCTGCATGTAACCACTGCCAGCCGGGTGGACGGCGTTATTTTGCCGGACCGTTTTCTCCGGGTTCTGTGCGTTCCAGGGAACACTCTTCGCGGGATAGTTGTGTGCGCAATCCAGATTCAGGTGTGTCGGAACCAGATAAATCTGTTGTTTTTCTTTGTCTCCGAAGTGAGAAGTGAGTCGCTCGACCACGCGATGTTGATTGCGTTTATACTGCCAACGGGTCTGTTGACGACCGTTGGTGGTGCTAAACGCATCTTGGGTCGCCGCGGGAGGCACTGGGAGCATGAAACCGATTTTTGTCTGGGGACTATAATCGTGGATCATCTTCACCAGAATATCGAGGTGATTGATCATTGTGTCTGTTCGCGCTTCGATGGTTTCATCGGTGGCAGAGTAAACATCATTAGGTCCCAGAAAGATTGTGACCAGATCCGGGGCTTTTCCTTCGTTGAACTCTTTACAGTAGCGCGGGAAGTCCAGCTTCGGTTTACCGTTTTCATCTGCGTATAAAAACGGGCTGCCTCGCTCACGGTAGTTTCCAGTGCGTGCTGTTTCTTTGAAGTGCGTAGCAAAACGCACGGCGGTCCAGCCACCATAACCTTCATGCTGCACGCCGGGATCCTTTTTGGGATTATGCGAACCGATCAGTTTGAGAGCAGGTCCTTGAAATTTCTGACTGAGTTCACGAACGTGTTTTGGATACATCGAGTTGTGCGTCAAACTGTCACCAATCATCAGGATGCTGGTCGTTTTCTCTTTACCGGCATCCTGGGGAACAACGCGGAGTCTCGATTCCTGCGAAGAGACGATCTGATTGTTCTGGTCAATTACATTCAACGTGAATTTGTAATCGCCGACTTCTTTTTCTTCTGGGGTGAAAGTCCAGCGTTCATTTTGCAAATGTCCTCTGGCGCAATGCACATCGAACACATAATTTGCGGGGTTCGTTACCAGACAAACGTTGTCAAAATAAACGTTGGTTTCAATACCGGGTACTGCATAAATAATGGCCGGCAGAATCAGCCTTACCGGATCTTGAACCTTCTGTTCGGTCTCAGGTTTTGTCGGCTCTCCTGCATGTGAGGTGCCATTGTGAAAGGTCAGGCAGATAATCAAGAGCAGTGCAAATCGAAATGCGGTATTCATTTTGCTTCCATTAAATAATTTGTTATCCAGACGAACCGACGGCTGCGTGAGTCACGGTCTGATACTGAGCGACTTTCTTAGTTTCGTTTAGTCTGAGAACGACTCGAAAAAAGAGGGACAGGTTTGTCGCCTGTCCCTCTGAGAATAATCATGTGCGGCAAATTATTTCTTGCCGATGCAGTAGAGCTTGTCTGTCATCTTCAGATAGACTTTTCCATCAGAGAAAACAGGAGTCGCTAAAGCGAATCCTTCCAGCGGGTTTTCCGAAACGACTTTGAATTGATCGCCTTGATCCAGAACAAAGGTCGTGCCATCTTCACGCGTCACATAAATGTGACCGTCCGCCAGAATGGGAGAAGCACTGAATTTGTAACGGCTGCGAGGCAAACGATCGCCCCAGATTTTTTTGCCGGTTTTGACATCAAAACAGAAGACCTCACCTTTGTCGGCACAGATATAGAAGCGGCCATTGATGGCAGCGGGTGTCGGAACGTCTGAGAACTCCCCTTTGGCTTCATTGGTCCAGGCAACATGGGACTTGGTAACGTCGCCGCTGCCGCCCAACTTAATTCCAGTCACAGAACCGCCACGAGCGTAGGGAGCAACCAGATATCCATCGCTGACTACAGGCGAAGAGATCGAACGGAAGTACTTATGCTGTGTTGGATTCAAGCCGCCAACCCGCCAGAGTTCTTTACCCGATCGGGCATCATGAGCAGTCACGTGATCTGCACCGAGTACATAAATCAGTTCTTTCCCGTCCTGATTGACGACAACGGGAGTCGAATAGCTCTGGTTGGCTTCTTCCGGTGCATCCAAATTGCGATCCTGCTTCCAGGCTTCTTTCCCGGTTGCTTTATCAAAAGCGACGAGATAAGAGTTGTCGCTCTGCATGCAGGCAATAACGATCAGGTCGTTCGTCAAAACGGGAGACGTTCCCAGGTCCCACCAGAGAGTGTCTTCGCCATACTCTTTCTGCAGGTTTTTCTTCCAGAGGATTTTTCCTTCCTTATTGAGGCAGGCCAAATCTCCACTCTTGAAATAGGTAAAAACGTATTGGTCGTCCGTTGCAGGCGAAGGGCTGCTGCCGCTTCCTTTTTTGTGTTTACCAGCGCGTTCGGTGCCGAATTCTGTCTCCCATTTTTTCTTGCCGGTACTTTTATTCAGACAGAGAACCTGGTTCTTGCCTTCGGAGGTTGTTGTCAGAAACAGGTCATCGCCCCAGATCACAGGAGTCGAACCACTGACGCCGGGAAAGTCGACTTCCCAGAGAATGTTTTTGGATTTGTCCCAGGAAACGGGGTAGCCGGTTCCCTGTGCGACGCCATTCGAAGTCGGGCCGCGCCAGCCAGGCCAGTTGCCGGCGAACGTGGCTGATGCGATCAACAGAGACAGCGTGACTGTTGCCAATAAAGCTTTCATTTGGTTACCTCAGGATTTGTGAGTCTTTAATGAACTGATTTCAGTGATCAATTCTTTTATCTGGTTGGATGACGTTTTTGGTGAGAACGCCGATTATAGCATAGCTGGAAAACGGATTTCATTCAGAATCGAAGTATTTTTCTACGATCCAGCGAGGTTGGTGCTGATCTGGTTTTCGCTTTCGGCCCGTTAAATCGATGTTTTGTGGCTTGGGATGATCAGATGTGAGGGCTTGCTTATCGTCCGTTTTTTTCTGCCAGTCCTTCAGCTGTGCCAGCATTTTCTGCACCCGTTCTTTCTGCCCCGGATTCTGAGACAGGTCTTTTAGTTCATGGGGATCTTGCTTGAGATCAAAGAGTTGCGTCTTATTGATTTGCGGATAGCGAATCAGCTTCCAGCGATCATCGCGAATCGCTCGCATTAAGTCTTCATAGGTCGTAAACAGCGAATCACGAACGCGATCCGTTTTCCCTCGCCAGATTGGTGCCAGATCCGAACCTTCCACTCCTGGCGGAACGGTGATGTGGGTCAAGTCACAGATTGTCGGAAAGATATCATAGAGGTAAACGAGCGCATCGCTCGATTTATTTTGCGGAATACCGGGGCCTTTAAAAATCAGCGGGGCCTTCATACTGTGCTCATACAGATTTTGTTTTCCCAGTAATCCATGACTGCCCATCGCCAGTCCGTGATCAGAAGAGAACACCACGATCGTATTCTTGTCAAATCCTTTCGCTTTCAGTGTCTCTAAAATCCGCCCGATGTGTGAGTCCATATCGGTAATCATCGCGTAGTATTCGGCAAGTTGTTCGCGAATGATTTCCGGCTGTCGCGGCCAGCCCGTTAATGCTTCATCCCGGCCCGTCATCCAGCCGTTGTGAAACGGATGTTGCGGCATGAAGTTATTGGGCAGTGGTGGATGTGCGTTTTCATAAGGTTTCATTGCCGAAGCAGGAGGCATGCGTGGATCGTGCGGCGCGGTGAAAGCAACGTAGGCGTAGAACGGTTTGTCCTCGGGCTGCTGCTTCAGAAAATCAACGGTCGCGTCAACAAACAGTTCGCTCGAAAACTTCGCGCCCTTCCGTTTGTTCTCAAACTTTCCATTCTTCAAATCAACGACGGGAACCTTTAAGTGATTTGACATCCCTCCGATGAGGGCGGCGGTGCCTGTTGTGAAACTTTTCTGGAATGAGTCACGGTGATTGTGCCATTTCCCCGTTCCAAATGTGGTGTAACCTGCCTGCTTCAATAATTGGGGCAGTGTGAGAACTCCCTTGAGGTCCATAGGCACATGATAGAGAGTGCGACCACTGTTCAGCATAGCGCGGCTCGGCTGGCAGACGGCGCCATGAATCGATCCCATACAAAATGCGTTCCGGAAACTGAAACCGGTTTTCACCAGTTGATCCAGATTCGGCGTTTTGATATGCGGATTATCATAAGCGGCCACTGCATCGGCCCGCTGGTCATCGCTAAACAGAAACAGAATATTAGGGCGAGACTTGCTTTGCGTCTCTGCTTCCAGTCGATTGAATGGAAGACAGAGTCCCACGAATACCAGTAAAGCGAAGAACAGGGTACGTCTCGATATTGTCATGGTGTCTATCCCGGGAACGTTTGAGCGACGGCTGGATGTACTTGTGAATAATGCTACAGGAAAATAAGTCAATTTTGAATTCTAACATGAATTACGAGTCAGTTCCTGCCAAATTCTCGATCCAAATCGGAAATCAGTCAATTTTGAAGAAGCGACGACCTTTGAGCTCAAAACGCGGCAATGAGCCGGGAGGCACCGCAGAAACTTCCGCCTGAAAGTTCAAACGGTCCTTAATTGCATTACTGACCTCTTTGATGAATTGCTGCTGCTGTGCGTCCGTCGTGATCGACTCAATCGGTTCCAGTTCGATTTTCATATGCTGCATCGAACGAATCGTACGAACCTCGATGCGATATTCTGCCAAATGATCGAACGTGCGAAGAATGGCTTCCAGACTGGAAGGGAAGACGTTATTGCCGCGAATAATTACCATGTCATCGGCGCGGCCCAGAATGCCTCCCTTCAATCGGAGTAATGAGCGGCCGGAAGGACAGGCGGCGGTATCTTCACAAACCAGATCTCCAGTGCGGTAACGAATCAGCGGCGAACCAATGCGTCCCAGATTGGTGATGATCAGCTCTCCCTGTTCCCCGCGTTCAACGGGTTGTAACGTTTCCGGATGCACGATCTCGGCGATGCATTCGGTTTCCAGAATATTCAGGCCTCCCGGATTTTCCAGCGGCTCTATTCCCAAGGCGCCAATTTCGGTCATGCCCCAATGATCGAAGACACGTGCTCCCCAGGCCTGACCAATCCGCAGTTTGGTGGCTTCGATATTACCCCCCGGTTCGCCGGCAACAATCAAAGCCCGCACACGACTGCCGGCAAGATTGATGTTCTCTGCTTCAGCGACTTCGGCCAGACGCAACGCATAGGTAGGCGTGCAGCAGACAGCGGTAATTTTATTATCCAAAATCATTCGCAGCCGCGCTTCACTTCCCATGCCACCTCCTGCCAGACAGAAATTGCCCAACCGTGTGGCACCTTCGAAGGCGGCCCAGAATCCGATAAAGGGACCGAAGGAAAATGGAAAGAAAACCCGGTCTTCCGGATAGAGGCCCACCATCCGATAAATTTGTGCCCAGCATTCGCCAAACCAGTCCCAGCTTGCTTTGGTATCCAGCCATCGCATCGGCGAACCGGTGGTTCCCGAAGTCTGATGCATGCGGGTGTACTGTTCTACCGGGTAGGTCAGGTTCGTCCCATAGGGCAGATGAGACAAATGATCTTCCACTAATTCGGATTTCGTTGTGACCGGCAATTTTTGCAGGTCGGACAGGCTTTGAATCGACTTAGCCGTCACCCCCGCTGCCTGCCACTTGTTCTGCCAGAAGGGATTCGCTGCAGAGACCGCTTTCACAAGTTCTTGCAGGCGCTGCAGTTGGCGTGCTTCGATTACTTCTCGATTCTGGTTTTCCGGCCGGTTTTGTGACTCATTCATGAAATTGCTTAATTGATTCATTCAGGGGCGTCAGTGAGGTTAGTTCAAGATATCCCTTATTCTGCCGCAACTTGAATGAATTTCCAACCTAACGGGGATTCTAGTACAGAAAATATCGCTGGGAACTGGGTTCGAGCTCAATCTGGAACCAGTTGATATTTAAAGGGTTATTGAAGTGAAACTATCTAACATGACCAATCCAACAAGCACTCAAGTCATGAAATGGCAAGGACGATGATATCGATACAGCAGGTTGTCCTGATTGACGAAAGAGATACGGTTCAGGTGAGAATCAGGATCGCCTGATCATTGACGACAACATAAGAACTGACATCCGGAGACGAGATATTTATGGTTGCGGACGGTAGTAAAGAGTTGAAGCTGGGATTCCTGACCACGATCGAATGCCCAGATGGCGCATTGATCGGGGGCTTACTGGTGACCAATCACTTTGGCAGGCCACTCGAATTTCAATGTACGACTCCAGTCAAACCAAACCGGACACAAGAGGTGTTATACGGTCCCACGCTGGTTCCTTTTTTAGTGGGTGAAGTGATCGGCCGGACGCTGGTCGAAAAGATGAATGTCAAACCGAATTTGATTCTAGTTGAGCAGGAACAGGCACTGGAGCTGCAGAATCATATTTCGATTCCCGTTGCGTTTTTGTCAGATGTCGAACAAGTTTTTGATGAAAACGCTGACTTTATCTGTGAACAAATAGGTCAGAACAGACTGCGATTCGATGCAGGCCATCAAACGGGGAAAGCTGCCATTGAAAATACCAGCAAAAATATCCCGACTGACGCCGATCTTGGGGAACCGTTTGAGCGTGTGCGTGAAGCCTTAAACGAAGCGGTCAAAATGGGATCTTCCCGTTGACGTTTTCCAAGCGGACGTGAAGAATTAATTCAAAGACACTTCGTTCAGAATCAGGCGGAAACGTGGAAGATTCAGGAATCAAATCAGACAGCGAAATAGAAACACGAAACGTAATCAGACATGCGGGTGGCCCCCACTTTCTCCCGCAGCCAGTGGTTCCTGATACGATCCCGATCTCTCAAGCCGATCGAGAGTTTCTCCAGCAGCAAATCGACAGCGCTGCTATTCCGTTGACGGTCTCGGCGTCTGTTTTTGCATCCGGTATGAATGGAGCGCTCACACGCAAGTTCAATCTGGAAACGTCATCAATCGAGTTACTGGATCGAGCTGGACTACAACCGAAATGGAAGCCGACGCGGCCGCGGGTAAAGACGTTTGGTATGACTTTTCCCGATGGTCTGGAGTTCATGCCTCTCAATGAGGAAAATGACCGCGATACCGAATCGACTCCGATCAAAGGGCCGAAAGTGGCGGACCCAGAGAATGCAGAACGCAAAAAAGCCACGCGTTTAAAGCCGCCGGCCAATGCCTTGTCACTCGAGGACCGTCTATTTTATTTACTGCAGCCGCCTCTGCAATCCTGGCTCGCGGGTCAGGAACTGCTGATGCCTTTCGAACCGTTCCCTTATCAGTATGAGGGGATTGCCTGGCTGTTTTCGCAGAAGGCGGCGTTACTCGCCGATGAGATGGGGCTTGGCAAAACGATGCAGACCATCACCGGAGTCCGGCTGTTATTGCGCAGCGGTCAGGTCCGTCGCATCTTATTGGTCTGCCCTAAGCCGCTGATTCCCAACTGGCAGCGCGAGTTTAAATTCTGGGCGGAAGAATTGCCAATCACAGTTGTGCAAGGCGATACGAATCGGCGCAAAATGATTTGGGAAATGCCGAACACCCCCATCCTCATTGCTAACTACGAATCAATGGCGCGTGATTTCGAAACCATGGGAGAAGAAAACATTCCCCGCTTTGATCTCGTGGTTCTCGATGAAGCACAGCGAATCAAAAATCGTGATTCCCGTACCGCAGAGGCTGCACGTTCGATTCCCCGCAAACGAAGCTGGGCACTCACCGGAACGCCAATTGAAAACCGGCACGAAGAGATGGCGTCTTTATTTGAATGGATGGAAATCATCCCGCCCCGAGGCACACCTGACTTACGACAGTTACAGGTTCTCTCTAAGGAATTCATTCTCCGGCGTACCAAAGATCTGGTGATGACTGATCTGCCGCCACGTCTCGATCGTCCTGCCTATCTGGAACTGAATCCGGCGCAAAAACATGCGTATGAGACGGCCGAGAAGGATGGTGTGATTCAGCTGAATGAAATGGGAGAATCCATTACCGTCCAGCACGTCTTTGAGCTGGTATTACGGTTGAAGCAGATTACGAACTTTGATCCGTTAACGGGCGACAGTTCGAAGCTGGATCGTCTGGAAGCAGACATGGAAGAAATTGCCGCCAGTGGAGGCAAGGCAATCTTATTCAGTCAATGGACGAAACCACTGGATTTGATGGCGGAACGACTGAAGCGATTTGGAACCCTGGTCTACCATGGTGGCATTCCCACGAAAAAACGCGAGCCGATTCTTGATCAGTTTAAACACGATCCAGACTCGCATCTATTGTTGATGAGTTACGGAACCGGCGCCGTTGGTTTAAACCTGCAGTTTGCCGGTTATGTGTTCCTGTTTGATCGCTGGTGGAATCCCGCGATTGAAGATCAGGCGATTAACCGCGCTCACCGGATCGGGCAGAAAACGCAGGTGATTGTCACAAAATTCATCTGCAAAAACACGATCGAAGAACGCATCGACATGGTGTTGGAACAGAAGCGGGAACTGTTTCGAGCGATTCTGGGTGATGGCGATACCACATGCGAATCACGGAGTCTGACCGCTGCGGAAATCTTCGGCTTATTCGACCTGAAGCAGAAAAAAGGGGACGTCACCACAAAGATCGCTCCCCAAATTCTGAAAAAACCAGCTGCCTGAGATTCGTATAATTATTTTGACGTCAATGGGCTGGACGTCATAGCGCCAGTTTCGTCAGTGACATTGATAAACCAGATTTTGGTTCCTTCAGGTGGGGCAGCACCGGAGATCGTTGTTCCTTCCACGTGCAATGGAATTGCGTGCCATTTTCTTTCAGGATTAGGGCCTTCGTCTGTCGTATACTGCAGAACGGCTGTTTTGATTTTGACCGGTTGAGCCAATTCAGCATTCACCTGCGTTCCGTTAATTTCTGGCTTCTTGATGACAGGCAGCGGCGCCTCATCCTTCAGCTTTTCATTAATAAAACGTGCGATTTCCTCTGGCTTCCAGCCCGCAGGATGACTGTGCCCCATCTTAACTTCGATGCGAATATTTCGCGGCGTCGTTTCCCCAACCGCTTCATAGCTGCGCTGATAAGCACTTAACCAGTACGCGAAATCATTCGTCCCATTAACAAAGAAAATTGGCATCTGAACGGCACGCAGATAGTGACCTGGATCATAGAGTTGCATCCAGCGTTTGGCATCTTCGGGAGGCAATCGGTAAATTGAGTTTTCGAAGACAGAATGATTGTCCAGAAAACCACAGCCATAAACGGGGACGGCCGCTTTGAAACGATTGTCAAGCCCGGCGACAATGCACGTCAGATAGCCACCCCACGAAATGCCTGTGACAGCCGTTTTATCTTTGTTTACTTCAGGAAAAGAGCGAATTAATGAGTGGGCTAATATTGCATTGGCAGGAGCATGGTAGCACCAGTGTTCCGATTGATCATCTTTGACTGCGTTAAACTTTTCGACGTGTGATTGATTAGGGCCCCCCTCTGGCAAGCGCGTTCTGTTTTCTTTTTTATGGGGATTCTTCTCTTCCGCAGGGCGGCTGCCAGCTAAGTCCATCGCGATCGCAGCGTAGCCTTTCTTCGCCCATAATTCGGCCCATTCACGAAACGCCGTGCCTCCACCGCCGTGAATCAATACAATCCCGGGATACCGCGCCGGTTGATCCCCTTTCAGTCCCAGTGTTTGAGGAGAAGCATAATAAGCAAAGACCTTCGTGGGTTTGCCACGATACTCTAATCCCTGGTACACCAGTGATCTGACCGGCGATTTTTCATCGACCCATTCGAATGCAGGTGCCTGGCTGAGTGCTTTTAAATCCCAGGGAGTCGTTTCAGGCAGACGGGGATCTGGTGTAATCAAATCGGCAGCCTGCAGGAAGCCGGAGGCAAGCAGAGAGAATACGAAGAAAAACAGAAGCGTTCTGGAGTATCGAGACAGATTCATGAAAGTCACCACCGGCATTGCAAGGAAAAATTGGAATGAACGATGATTATCTGATATCGAAACAGGGTTCGCAATAGCGGGGCCCAATTCGGCTCAAGCGAGACCTGTTTAAAACAACAGGCGGTAGAGCGCAGAGCTGAAAATGATCCCAATGGTAATGACCGAACCAATAATGCTGACACAGACCGCAGCGGTTCCCGCCTTAAACATATTTTGGGATTCTTCCGGTAACTGTTTCCCGAGCAGATTCCAGATCGATTTCAAAACCTGATTGAACATCTGGGCGCAAAGAACAGTTGTGATTGACAAAATAATAATGGCCCAGTGTGTCACCGAGAGCCCCAACAGCATTGCGGTTGCAATGACGGCACTTCCAGTGAAAAAATGGATGAAGAAAGTGCTGTCCAGGCGAATTCCAAATGTGATGCCTCGTTCCGCATCAACGAGACGTTGTCTCCATTCAGGCCGCAGCTTCGTTGTAACTTCACACCGTCCCGAGTCGGCACGGTGTTTTTTGATCTGAGTTTTCTGTGATTTAATCACCGTCGAGATTCCTATTATTATTGTGCTGCACTACTAAATAAGGAAGAGAAATCAGCTGGGCCCGTACCAAAGTTTCCAAACCGTGGCATGATGGTTAAGCCGATACCGGCATTTCCGGTACTTTGGTCGTATGTCATTCCCAGACTCATGAGGAAGTCGGCACCTGTCCTGGTAAGCGAAAGCGTCTGTCCGCGGTTGATATTTTCTCCCAAGTCGTAAGCGGTGCTGATACCGGCACTCCATTTTTGGCTCATCACATAGCCTAGACTGGCTGACAAAATCTGGCTGTCGAGACCGCCGCCCCCTTTAATCTGCTGCATTGCAACATTGACTGTCAAACGATTGGTTCGCTGGCTGGTTAGTGAGACGTCCCAAAGTTTTTGTCCGCCGTCGAACAAATCGTAATAGGCGTTTGCCGCGACGGTTGTGCGGTCGCCTAGAAACCATTGATAATGTCCGCCGAGTAGACCAAGGTCTTCCCCAAAATTATCACGATCTGCATTCGGGAAGTATGAGGCTTCGAGGTCTAAGGTCATCCAGTCTTTGATACGTTGTTGATCAGGGGGGCCGGTCTTTGTTTGCAGGCGATGACGCCAGGCCATTCGTAATACTTGTTGATCATCGACCAGTTCATAATAAGGGTCTGTCACACCACGACCCGCACCAGTTCGAACGGCATAAAAACGAGGATCAAACTGAGGCGGTAAGACTCCGCCAAATGTGTTAGTTACCAGTCGTTCCCGGAAGCGTTCCTGCGCATTGTCGTCAAATTCATTGTATTGCGCGATGTTACTCAGGTTCTCACTGGAATCACTGAATGAGTAATCGGTTTCCAACACCATTTTATGCGCCAGCCCATTCAGATTAAAAAATGGACTGTACACATCAGGAAAAATGCGTTCAAACATGATGCTGCTGCGCAAACCCGCCGAACCGTAGAGCCGATCGATTGTCTGCTGTTGCAGCCCTTGTTCCCAGTACGCGGCTTCACCCATGACATAGGGAACCATTTTAATCGGCCCCAGATTGAAGGGAGCTTCCAGTTGATTCCGCGTCATCGCCACCAGACCTTGCGAGTCGGCGATAAATGGCAGTGGTGTGAAGACATCCTGCGTCGGGTTATAAGGAGCCGCTGCAGGTTTTAATTTTCCATAACCGACTGACGAATGTGAAGTCCAGCTTAGCAGATTTCCGAACAACGGTTCCCCCAGCAGGAAGAGGTCTGCTTTGGGAAGCCAGTCGGTTGTGTCGTCGAAATTATTCAACTTGGTCCTTCCAATCACCGACCAGGACCAGTTCTCCTGCTGCTGTTTGAGATGCAGCAACGTTTCGACATCTTTTGCCGTGTCGAATTCCGATTCAAAATATTCTTCCTGAAAGTTGCGGTCCGAGATCAAGCCACCTTCACCGGTCAGCGTCATTCCAAACGGTGACTCTTGTCGATGATGCATATTGATCAAGTAACGGTCTTTTGTCGATGGAATTAATGCACGACGATCCAACCCCAGATTATCCGTTCCGGAATCGTGGATATAAAACATTTTCGCATCGCCGTTGAATACATTATCGAAACCAAGCAGATTCGAACCCTTATAGTCTCCTGATTGTCCGAGACCGACTCCGCGATAAGAGTAGTAATCCACTTGCCCTTTCCAGGTGGTCCCCGGTTGGCGTTCGAGCCCTAACAGCTTAAACATATCCCATTCTGTTTCGGCCTGGAAACCGAAGATGCGGTCATTGCCAAATCGTAAGCCCGTGAGCGGAAAATAAATGTCTTCCGCAGGACTGGTCACGTAAGGCAGATACAGCAGAGGAACATCCCCAATCTGGAATGTATTATTGGAACTCGAAATCCAGGCACGTCGATTGGGCACCGGCTGACCTGTCATGGGATCCAGTTCCATGGAGCCGGAACCGAGCCAGGGCGTGGAATAGCGATCCTCAATAAAGATGTCGGATGATTGAATCCGATAACCGGGTTTTCCAAACTGGCTGCCTGTGGCCCAGGCATCTTGTGCGAGATAAGCGCCTTTTGATAGCTGGCGAATCTGACTGGCACGAACCCGAATATTTTCTCCCACTTCAGAGATATGAGTTTTGAGTTCTGCGTCCAACATGACGGCCCGTTCTTCCCGGGCATCGTAAAAGGCACGGTTCGCTTTCAGGTGGTAAGTCCCCTGGCGAATTTCGATATTGCCTTCAAGATAGATTTCAAAAGGAGTTTCCTTTGACTGACGGATCTCAGAGTTGAAGTTCTGTGTATCTCGCCCGTCCGTCCAGATAATAATCCGGTCGGCAGACATATCGACCATTCCCAAACCATCCACGCCGTCGATCAATAAATTCACGCCGCCTGTGATCACCCAGATCTGTTCGGGGGGAACGGTATGCGTCGAAGGAAAACTCTGGACGTTATACGGGACCGCACTCCGCGGAAATAATCGGATTCTGCGAAAGCCTACATTCAGTTCCTGTTCCGGAACAGGAGCAAACTCCGGCCCTTCCATAGGTGTTTCTTCAACAATAAACTGGGCGCGTTTTAGCTGGTGATCATGGGGAATGCCGCGCTGCTGGGTGGCTCGTTTCAACAATGGATCATCATCGGAGCCGATATTCGCTGAAGGACGTCGGATCTTGGCTTTGACCCCATTTTGCGTGACCAGGTTGACCAGCAAACTGTTTTCGTTTTTTGACTCGCCGGGAAGATCAACACGAACTTCTCCTTCGAGGTAAACAGAAACACGATCGGTATTTCTGATTTTGCGATGCCAGATCACCATCTGTCGCGAACGCAAAACCGCATCGCCTTGCTGAATACGGCAGTTGCCTTTCAGGATCGAAACTTTGACAAAATTTTCTTCCCACTGTTGTGAATACTCGGCTGAGATTTCAATTGGTTCTGCTTCAGAAGGTTCAAACTCAGCTTCTTCATAAGAGGCTTTGGGGGCACCGAAAAAACTGGTTTGTGCAGGCGCAATCGTGGCCGCTCCGCCAAGCATTGTTAATAAAACAAACGCTTGCCAGAGGATGTGCGAAACATACCGGGAAACGGAATTAATCTCGCCCGACACGGGCACTCCTGAAGTGATAACCGAGTAGGTCAATCTTCTGATGAAGGGGATGGTCTGGTTTGAATACCCCACGCTTGCCGAAACGACAAAAAAAATGCAGGGTAACGGGTCGAGGTCAGCAGGCTCGAATGTCGTCTGCTGGACCAGGGTAAATGGGCGCGGATTATAGGCCGCTTTCCGAAAGAGTGTCAATAACAGTTGACCGGCAGACGCGGCTCAATGAAGGGTTGTAACCTACTGCCCCATCATCCCTTAGGACGATTGAGATCCGCTTCGTTTGTAGCCGCTCCGAATTTGAAAAATCGAGCAGCGTGAGACCATCCATAAACGCTCAAAAGTGCAATCGCCGGCACGAGCGGAGCCCGCATTCGCATGTTGGTCCAGTAGAAAAGATGTACCAGCGTAAAACTGAAAAGCAACCAGATAAGCGGCCCCCATCCTTTCTCTCTCTTCCAGGTTACCAGAAATAGTCCCCCCAGACAGCCGATGAGAATCATTGTGTAATAACCGGCGATGCCCCAGCTGAATATGGAATGTGAAGTAATCGTAGAACTTGTCAGCGGAGAAATATTCCAGAAACGTTTCAATCGCAGCAGGCAAGACTGTACAAACAGATCAGGCTGCGCCGCGATATAGTGTTTTGCCCGCTGATACATCCAGCGATCTCGCTCCTGCTCTGTTTTGATCGGCGGATCTGACTGCGCAATATCCTGTTCCAGACTTTTTTGCCAGGCATGCAGGCTTTCCCCAGACCAGACCGCTCCCCACGGTTGCTGGACAACTTCTTTATAAAAGACCGGATTGTTACCCAGCAGCAAGGTGTAGCCGCCATGCGTGGTTGACAGAATCGGAGAGTGAAACACCAGCAGATTCCGAATGACCCAGGGAGAAACGGCTAGCATAATACCGGCTGCCAGGACAGCAAGTTGCTTCACTTCGCCTCGTTCGAATAAATCAGTTTTGAGGCTGCGAAAACGAAGTAACAATGCGTTGGCACATCGAAAAACCAGCCAGATTCCGAAGAACGCCAGATAAGTCGGGCGGCATAGAATCGCCAGTCCCCAGACAAGGCCGGTCCAGAAAAATAGTGGAACGCGCGCCCCCGTTTCGGATGACGCCGGTGCTGCGGACATACTAGTGACCAGCAGATAGAGTAATAGGCTCGTAAGACAGGCGGCAAGTACTTCCGTCATGGCATAGGTCGTGTATTGCAGCAGAATCGGGTCCGTGGCGACAATTGCAGCAGCCATCAGTGCGGCTCCTCCCAATTGAAGCTGTCTTCCCGTTTTCCAGGTAAACCAGACAGTGAGCAATCCCAGAATAATTTGTACAACGCCGACACCAATCGAACCGGCTTTGAGATAATATATCACCGATAACAGGCAAGGATACAGGGGAGGCCGAAACGCCGTCGGACGAATTTCAGTCTCCTGTGCGCGATTGCTGGAAGAAAACCCGTTTCCCGCCGCCAGATTCTCGGCAATCGCAATATAAGCATCTCGATCCTGCTGTAATTGATCCGATTGGAAAGAAACGAGCCCCAGGCGCAGCCCGCCGGCTAGAAATAAAATCAGCAGTAATGTGATGGTATAGCGTCGTGGTTGCGTCACAGAAACAGATCCGTCGAGTTCAGAAGGGAAAGACTCCTAAAGTATGCAGGTCTGTCACGGAAGAAACAAGGGGTTACTCAACAGGCTGAGAGGTCATTTTTTTAGATAGAAATAATGGCCCCCTGCCAAAAAACGTTCGCTCAGAGGTGAAATCATGATTCTTCTGCGATATAGTCCGTCATGAGTGTCTGAGTTGTTGTGTTGCTCTGGGATCATTTCTGTATCACAGTAGCGGGCCAGTTTTTTCAGCATTAGTTGCCTTGCAGGCAGTAGGATACGGTCTTTCTTTATGAGTAGTCACCCGCGGCGATGGCTTGAATCATTGGTAGATCGTCTCTACAAACTGCGTTGGATACTGTTACTGATTTCTATGGTTTTAACCGGCCTGGCCATCTTTCCGGCCTCGCAGCTGACCTTTGAACAATCAATTGAATCCCTGTATGCCAAAGATGACCAGCATTTACTGGATTACTTGGAGAGCAAAGCCTTATTCGGTGGCGATGAATTTGTCTTCGTGGCGTACACCACGCCCCATTTATTAGAACCGGAAAGCCTGGTCGAAGTCCGCAGGTTTTCAGAGGAACTCAGCAAAATACCAGGCGTCAATGCGGACGTGACACAGAATCTGGCGGATGCACTTTCCCCGCCCAAACTCAATTTTATTCTCCGCGCTCTCATTCGACGGAAACAGGATGAACTCACAAAGCTGTTTCGCGGCGTTCTGATCGGGGACGACAATCAAACCACCGCCATCGTGCTGCGTCTTTTGCCGGAAGAAGATTCTCCTGTTCCGCGCGCCCAGACCTTTCGCATGATTCGCCGCCTGGCAAAGGCCCATACGCCACTAGCCTACGTCGTTGGCGAACCGGTGCAGGTGCACGACATGTTCCGTTATGTCGAAGAAGATGGGGATATCCTGTTCAAGGTCTCTCTCAATCTGCTAGCACTGGTTTTGTTTCTGTTATTTCGACGGTTACGCTGGGTGATGCTGCCATTGCTGGTTGTCATCTGCTCCATTTTATGGACGGAAGCCATTCTGGTCCTGGGGAATTTCCAGTTAAGTATGGTCAGCTCCATGCTCAACTCGCTAGTGACCATTATCGGCATTGCCACAGTCGCACATGTTGCGGTCCACTTTCAGGAATTGCAGCGCAATAATATTTCGCGACCCCGAGCCATTCGCCAAACCATGGTGGAATTATTACCGGCGATCTTCTGGACCTGCGCCACCACAGCCGCTGGCTTCGCTTCGCTGCTGACAAGTGAAATTGCCCCTGTTCGAAGTTTCGGAATTATGATGGCTTTGGGAACGATGTTCGTACTTTTAGCGGCAACAATCCTGCTGCCGGGCGGAATCTCGTTAGGCCATCTCAGCGCACCACTCAAGCATTCTTCGGAAAAAGGGCTCGAACGCCTGTTGAAAAAAGTCTGTATCGGTACAGAGCGTTATCCCAAACTGTTACTGGGGGCAACGCTGTTTTTCGTTCTCTTCGCCGCAGCTGGTTTCTATCGTTTGAAAGTCGAAACAGATTTCAGCAAGAACTTTCGTGATTCGAGTGATATTGTCAAGTCGCTCAACTTCGTCGAGACCCGACTGGGAGGCGCCTCGACCTGGGAGGTAAACTTCCCCGCACCACCTCAACTGACTGAGGAATATCTAGATCGCGTGCGTGCTTTGGCAAAAGATCTGGAGCAGGTCAACCCGCCGGGCAAACAACAGTTAACCAAAGTAATTTCCATCACCGAAACACTGGATTTTATACCGAAAATCCCCTTTGCATCAGACCCGCTGAAATCCAAACTGGATCAAATCAAAACGCTGCAGCCCGATTTTGAAAGCAGTCTCTATAACTCTGAAACAGGACGTATGCGCATTGTTTTGCGGGCACTCGAACGTCAGTCGGCTGAAGAAAAACTCTCGCTGATTCACAAGGTCGACTCTCTCGCAAAGAAGCACTTTCCGGGAGCCGACGTCAAACAGACTGCCGGCGATTCAACCCTAAAATCCGTGGAACCAGGCAAAGCAGCCGGAATCTTTATCCTGCTGGCTTACCTGATTGACAGCCTGCTCAAAGACCAGCTTTTCAGCTTTCTGTTAGCCGGTGCCAGTATTCTGGCGATGATGACCATCGCGTTTCGCAGCTTGAAAATTGGTCTGATTTCCATGGTTCCGAATCTATTTCCCATCGTGCTCGTCGTCGGTGCAATGGGCTGGTTTGGTCTGCCTTTAAATATTGGAACTGCCATGATCGCCAGTGTCTCTATGGGGCTGACGACAGATTCCAGTATCCATTTCATCACAGGCTTCCTAAGAGAACGTTCCCGCGGCGCTTCGATTACCGATGCATTACGACGGACTCACCAGAGTGTCGGCCGGGCGATCATTTTTGCTACCTGTGCTCTGGTCGCCGGCTTCAGCGTGCTCACGTTATCGCACTTCATTCCTCTGATCTACTTTGGGGCGCTAGTCAGCGTCGCCATGATCGGGGGTATGTTAGGTTCGCTGATTTTACTGCCGATCCTGTTACGCTTGTTTTATACCGATAACAGAGAATCAGCTGCGTAACGGCAACGGTTTGTATTTTCGCTGATCCATCCCTACGTAGCGCGATAAAGGCTGATACAGATGATTGTTCTCTGTCTGCTCAATAATATGCGCGACCCAGCCGACCAAGCGTGAAACAGTAAAAATCGGCGTGAACAGTTCGGGTTCAAAGCCCAGATAATGCAGCAGGCGGCTGGCATGCCATTCGACACGAGGATGAACTTTCTGGATCTTTCCCATCATGTCTTCGATGGTGTCAGCGGCTGTTTCCATCTCTGTTTGCCCCAATGCACTCGCCAGCTGAGAACAATAGGCTTTCAAAACAGTCGACCGCGGATCGCGGCCTTTGTGGGAGGAACTTTCAAAACCCAACACACGTTTTCCTTTGGTGATTTCCTGGCAAACCCAGTCTTCTGCATTGCCAGAATACATCGCTTCCTGCAAAGCATCCAGAACTCCTGCTCCGGAACTGCAATGCAACTGGCCGTTGATCGAACCGATGGCAGAACACACGGCGGAATACAGCGGGCTGCCCGTGGATGCCACGACACGCGCGGCAAATGTGGAAGGAGCCAATCCATAATCAGCATACATAATCAAAGCGGCATTAAACGCTTCTTCTTCCAGTTGAGAAGGTTCATCCCCTTTCAACATATACCAGAAACTGCCGGCGTACGAATGATGAAAATTCGGTTCGACCGGCGTCGATCTATTAACCTGATGGTATCGATAGGCAATCAACTGAGGCAACATGGCCAGCATGTATTGGGTATTCGAGACCTCCGACATAAACATGCCGTATTCCATTTGCGGATCAAAATGCGCCAACAGACTCACGCCCGTACGAATGACTTCCATCATATCGATATGGGAAGGAATCGCTTGAACGGTGGCGATGACCGGTTGAGGCAGGGAACCGCTTTCAACCAGCAGTGTTTGAAAGTCAGCCAGTTGCTCATGACTGGGAAGCTCGCCGTGCAACAGCAGGTAAGCAACTTCAATAAACAACGCTTCCTTGGCTAGCTCATCGATCGGATATCCGCGATAGGTCAAACCATCCTGAACCTGGGATATCTCAGTCTCTGTCGCAATGATCCCGGATAAGCCGGGGCGATAAGGGTGACGTTCCATGTCGATAACCTTCCGCTCTTCCTGATTTGGTTAATAATAGGCAGTCCATTCCTTCACTACTATAACTGATATCCAAAACAGAATCGACAGCCCTTGAGGGGCGATTTCCCGAAGATTAGGGAAATAATTTACAGGTACGGTCTCTTGTAAGACGGCCTATTTTTACTCTGGCCTATAATTCGCTGAAATAAACCAGGAAACGGGACTTCAGGAATCGTCGTCCGTTGAAATCAGTCGGCCTGCCCCCGTATCAAGCAATTTTTGTGCGGCCTGAATTCCAATCTCGGCCGCTTCTTCAAAAGTACCGCTGGCGGTCGCCGTAATCCGTTCTTGTCCATCAGCACTTAAAACAACCGCTTCCAGAGTCAGCTCGTTGTCTTTAATTTGGGACAGCGCGCCAATCGGCGCATGGCAGCCCGCACGTAGAAACGCCAACAGACTTCGCTCTGCAGTGGTGGCGGCTTTTGTAGACTCGTCCGAAATCGCATTCAAGAGAGACCCCGTTTCGTTGTCATCAGCACGACACTCGATACCCAGCGCCCCTTGTCCGACGGCAGGATAAACATCCGGCGGAGTCAGTAACAACGAAGTGCGTTGCTCCAGTAACTCCAGACGTACCATACCCGCTTCCGCCAGACACAGTGCATCGTATTCACCCGCGTCCAGTTTTTTCAGCCGCGTTTCGACATTGCCGCGAACCTCCAGCATCTGCAGGTCCGCGCGATGATTCAATAGTTGAGCACGTCGGCGCAAGCTGCCAGTTCCAATCCGGGCATCAGCGGGTAGATCTGAAATGCTGTTGACCGCTGCTGAACCTTGAGGAAAAATTAATACGTCATACAGCGGGCCTCGTTCCGGAATACCCGCAAGCTGTAAGCCCGGCGCCTGCTCGGTTGGTAAATCCTTTAAGCTGTGAACGGCGAGATCGGCGCGGCCGTCGAGGACCGCTTTCTGAACTTCGCGCGTAAACACGCCGAGTCCGCCGAATTCTGACAGTGGGGAAGTCAGGTCGCGGTCACCTTCCGATGTAATATGCACAATTTCGATCGGGCGGTCGATCGAAATTGATTTCAGCAGGTCCGAAACATAATAGGCTTGCCAGAGCGCCAGGCGGCTGGCACGGGTCGCAATCCGCAAAGGACGTTGTTCAGACGTCTGGTTCATCAATTACTTTCTAGATACTTGTAGTTCAATCTGCACTGGTACAGCAGATCAATTGGTTTCCGGTGGTTTTTCGGGAATGCCTGGTTGGTCGGGCAGCGATTCTTCCGGCTTGGTTTCTGTTGTCGCATGCTCATCCTCAAGAGTTGAGGTTTGTGTCGTTGGCTCAGGTGGTGCAATCTGCACTTTAAAACCAGCCAGCTTGCGATCACCCAACAGCCGTTTTCCCAGTTCTTCCCGCAGCAGTTCATCAGTCACTCTCTGCTGGGGAGGTACCAGCACACCACATGAAAGACAGAACTGAAATGCCTGATCGACTGTGATATTCAAGTCAACAACTTCACCTTTGGGGACGCTCATGGTATAGCCGGTTACCGGCATCGGAGAGGTGGGAATCAGGATTGCTACCAGCGGTTCACCCGCTGTGACGGTCATCTCCAGCATACTGTCTCCGGTCACAAATCCCAGCGACCAGATTCCCCGCCGGGGATACTCTACTGCGACGACACGACTGTAATCGACGGTCCGCTCACTGAAGAAAAAGTCGGTCACCTGTTTCACAGACGAATACACGTTACTCACAACCGGCAAACGCGCCAGCACTCCCTGTTCGAATTTAATCACCATCCACGAACCGATCCGTGCCGTCACGAAACGTCCCAGAAAATACAATGCCACAATCGTTAACGCGACTGCCACTGCACTTAAATGAAACAGACTCTTGAACCAGCGGGTCGTCGCTAGTTCCATATACAGGCCCATCGCCGTCGTGGGCATGTCAGAGGCGCGTATCCGTTTGGCAACTTCGCGATAATCCGCATAAGGTACCGCTCGATCTCCAAACGGGACCCAGGCATATGGAATGATATTATTGCGGTTCGTTCCCAAAGAACCGGCCTTTTTTTCTATCGCTTCAACCTTAGTGACATGCGATTTACTGATCAGGTAATCGTCACGGCAATATTCCAGCGGCGGCAGTTTATTCAGCTCCACGAAATCATCCCGCGGTTCCGAAGCATCGGTAAAGTAAGCGATACAATACCGCACGGTGGTGGTGGTGGGGGCAATGATATAATTGTTCACAATACCCGCGACCCAGATCACGATCACCAGCGTCAGAATGGGAGGCAGGCTGATGGCCAAGCCTCTCAGAAAAAAACGGTGGGTGGTGCCGATGGCTTTTTTCTCCGTTTTAGTGTCTGGTTTCTCATCCGGAGGGGGAGTTGTACTCGAATCCATCGAAGTACTTGCCTTGTCTATTGTATCCACAAAAACGGCGACCGTTTTCCGTGGAGATCCTATATTGTTAAGTTACAAACCAGGTGCTCTGGCAACCACAGCAACATTGATTTCAGCAGCACCTGCATCAAGCAAAACACGCGTCGCAGCATTGGCAGTTGACCCGGTCGTCATGACATCGTCAACCAGTAAAATAGTCTGACCGACCACCCGCTTACGTCTGCGTATGGCAAATGCGTCTCGCAGATTTTTTCTCCTGTTTGATGGCGTCAAACTGGTCTGTGCGGGAGTTCGTTTTCGTTTGGCGAGTATATTCCCGGAGTATTTTGCTTGCAAGCGGCCAGACAGGGCCTCTGCGATGATACTGGCCGGATTGTGCGTACGGTGCAGACGCGATGTCCAGTGTAAGGGAACCGGAATAATCAGACTGGATGCTAGTTTCTCGAAGATTTCCGCATTCCGATGGAAAAGCAGACCCCCCAGATCCCCTCCCAGATAAGCACCATGGTTTTGTTTCAATTTTAATATGATTTCGCGTAACGGACCCTGATATTTTCCTAATGCGATCGCACGCTTAAACAAAAAACGTTCCGTTTTGCAATAACTGCAGCCGTCAGAGGTGTCCAGATGAGGACCGACGGGAGCACCGCACCGGTCACACGCCTGATCTACTGTGGGAGCAATTCGCTCGATTTGAACGCCACAATTCGTACCGGAACAAATCCGGGCTAGACCGCACAGTGAGCAGCGGGGAGGGTACACAAAGCTCCTTCCCTTTTTCAGCCAGTCTGTGGACAACTGTGGAATCCCCAAATATTTCATGATTTCACTAAAGTCACCTCTAGGATCACGGCTTAATTTCGGTATCCTCACATACTATATCAGAGATCTCAGGAAATACAGACCCAATGTACAGGCCTGGGTCGTTTTCTTAAAACAACTTGAGTTTGTCAGGAAATGTCATTGGGAGCCAAACACTCAGAAGTCGTCATCATCGGAGGTGGGTTGGCCGGATTGACTTGTGCCGTGACTCTCGCGGACAGAGGAATCCCCATTACTCTGCTTGAGTCGCGTCCCCGACTGGGAGGCAGAGCCAGCTCCTTTGAAGACAAACAGTCACAGCACCTGATCGATAACTGCCAGCATGTCAGCATGGGCTGCTGTCACGAGTTCAATCGCTTTTGTGAAACACTCGGCATCGCCGACTCTTTCCACAGAGAAAAACAACTTTATTTCGTCGGCCCCAGAAAGCCCGGCTCCGATCTGGCTGATCAGCCATTCAAAATCAATCGCTTTGCCGCGAATCGACTACTGCCAGCGCCCCTGCATTTACTGCCAGCATTTGGTGGTCTCTCTTACCTGTCCTGGCAGGAGAAACTCGGCTTGGCCCGGGGACTGAAACAATTGGCCCTGACTACCGTCGACGAACAGAATGAGCCCACCATCGCCGCCTGGCTCGCCGCGCAGGGGCAAACTCAAAACACCATTGATCGCTTCTGGAATGTCGTCCTCGTCAGCGCGTTAAGCGAAAGTCTCGACCGCATCAGCCTCTCGCACGCACGTAAGGTATTCGTCGACGGTTTTCTTAGAGCCCGTAACAATTGGCAAGTGCTGATTCCCACCGTGCCTCTGGAACAATTGTACGGCGAAAGCATACTCAAACGGTTACAAGAGCAAGATGCGATCGTCTATCTGCAAACCGGTGTGAGTCGTGTCGAGATCGCAGACAACCAAGTCACCAGAATCCAGTTACGAAACGGAAAAAATATTGACTGCCAACGGGCTGTAATCGCAGTACCACATCAGCGGGTCCTGGAATTGCTTCCGGAATCATTCCAGGGGCGCGAAGCATTAACCAGTATCGAGCAGCTCGAAGCGGCTCCCATCACCAGCGTCCATCTCTGGTTTGATCGTGAGATCACCGACCTCCCGCATGCTGTCTTCGTTGACTGCCTGTCGCAGTGGATGTTTAACCGCACTCGCATCATGCAGCAGCCTGCAGAAACAGGATTTTATTACCAGATCGTGATCTCCGCCAGTCACAATCTCACCGGCAAAGCCAGACAGGGACGCACGCAGGCAGACATCATCGACACCGTCACCGAAGAGCTGAGCCGCATCTGGCCCGAGACAAAACAGGCCCAGCTCACACACAGTCGTATGGTCACCGAGCACCAGGCCGTCTTTTCCGTGAAGCCGGGCGTCGAACAGCTAAGACCATCACAACGAACCGAAGTAGCAGGCTTATACCTCGCCGGAGACTGGACTTCTACCGGCTGGCCTGCCACGATGGAAGGGGCCGTCCGGAGTGGATTACAGGCGGCTGAGTTTCTGCTGGAAGATCTGGGACAGCCGGAATCGTTATTATTACCTCCCGAGAAAACCAGTATTCTATCCAAAATTCTTTTCAGACTGTAAACTCACACGCATGTTTTTTCAGATCTCCGCAGCCATGAATCAGACAAAGCAGCAAAAGCAGTCGATTGCGCAGTTTCTTCGCATCGTCTTTCTGCTGGTCGGGTTTACGATATTTGGAACAGTCGGAATTCGGGTGATCGAAGGGGCTTCCTGGTTAAACAGTCTGTATATGATTGTGATCACGGCGACAACCGTCGGTTATGAAGACCCCGTTTCCCTGACGGATAACGGCAAAATCTTTATCATTTTCTACCTCATGTTTGGTTTGGGGATTTTCACCTACAGTGTCTCACAACTCGGTCAGTGGATCGTTCGTCAACAAATGAGTTCAATCCTGGAGAAACGACGAATGCAGAAATCAATCTCAAATTTAGACAGCCATTACATTGTGTGTGGCATCGGTCGTATGGGGGAATCCATCTGTGAATACCTCCACGAACGCGAAAAACCATTCGTCGTAATCGACAGTAACGAAGAACGCTTGCAACTCGTCTGCGAAAATAAAAATTGGTTATATATTCACGGCGATGCCACCGATGATTTCGTGCTGCAAAGTGCTGGTATCGAGAAAGCGAAATCCCTGGCTGCCGCCTTGCCCAGCGACCCCGATAATGTCTACGTCGTCCTCACCGCACGCATGCTGAACCCCGAATTCCAGATCATCGCCCGCGCCAGCGATGACAAAGCCGGAGAAAAAATCAAACATGCAGGCGCCAACCGCATCGTCAGCCCGTTTCGCAGCGGTGCCGTCAAAATCGCGCGTTTCATGATTCACCCTGCCGTCGAGGATTTCGTCGAAGTCGCCAGTAAACATATCGGCGGCTTTCAGGTTGCTGACCTCCAGATCAATGAAGCCAATCCGTACTGCGGTAAAAAATTAAGTGAAACCGATTTCAGTACCAAAGGCATCATGATCGTCGGCATCTGCAAACCCGAACAGGAACCACAAATGCCGCCCCCCAGTTCATCGATCCTTAACGCCGGCGACAGCATCTTCGCCCTCGGCTCTTCCAATGCCGTCAATCAACTCATGGAAGAATTCAACGAATTCGAAGAAGTCTCTGCATAACACAATTAAGCCCAAAAGCAATTTGCCTTGACAGCAACGAGTATCTTCAAATTTCCTGATACTACTTAAAATACAGGGTTTCTTCTCCTCTTGACGCACTCAAGTCTCTCTCTAAACTGCGGAGTCAGCGTCGCGCGCGTGAGCAACAGTGGTTTATGCACTGGTAACAGGCCCCCTGTGAATCCGCTCCTCATAAAAGCCCCTGGTTTGAAACCGATTTTTCCAACGTTGTGTCCGGTAGTTCCAACTGAGCACCAAGCTTCAAACGACTTCAAGACGCTTTCATTGGATATCACTTGGCTATTACAGAACATGAGAGGCATATCATTAGCGGTTCCCGCAAGAAGAATAACGATCCCCGATTGACGCCCTCTCGCCACCTACGATAATCGCCCTCATCAAAGAAACACAAAGAACAAACCCCAATAGACAAACGAAACATACCAGTTCACTCCTCCATGAAAATCAAATAAAACCAGCGCAGCGTTATATAAACTGCCGTGTGACACCGCCCGGCTCGTCCGGCCATGCAAAGCGATTTACCGTTCCTGTCGGAAGTGCGAAAACCAACTCAGTATTATATAAAACCGCAATCAACGCCCACAGATGAAAATTCGTCACCAATTTAACATCAACTCTGTTATTTTTTGAAAGAAAAGGGTACCCCCGAATGCAATTCGGGCCGCGCGTAACAAGTAGGAAAATGATAGTGAAATTGAACGAGGGGGTCTCAAGATAGCATTCGGTAAACAGTCTTCACTCAAATGGAAAGAGAGAGTGGAAGAGATGCATCCGCCTGATACCACGCGCACTGTCGGACCAGCCGACAGAGACTTCCTCATGGATGGCACACGGAGAGCAGGAAGTTGTAAAACACACGAACGATTTGTTGCAGAGAAACCGTTTTGTAGGGGTGAGTCTATGTGCTCGCCCGCGGTATCGAAGTAGTTTGTGTGATCATCTCTGAAGCATTTCTTCCGGTTCCATCTCAAGAGTAATACAGAATCGAAACCCGTCAGGCGGGCAGGCACATAGGCCAGACCCTACGCTTACATGATTCGTTTTGTTGTTATGAATTCGCCTGTGAAATCTGCCACATCCTGTTGTCGGCGGCAATCCCGGATTCCATCCGGGACCACCCCATCCTCTTTTTCTGAAAGAAAAACCGTTCGTGTTGTTTCGTGCCTTTCGTGGTAGAAAAAATCATGTGTGAACCAAGACCACTCCCACACTGCTACCATAAGCCACGCTCCCAAATCACGAATCCCGTTTTTTGAGCTCCTGTTTGATCACGCGGGCAGATTCTTTTCCCTGGGCGGTGGCACCGGTGGCGTTGAAGTGAACGTTGCCCGGTTTGGTCCACCATTCTTTGTGATGCGGCTTCGTGAAGCCGTAAAGGTCGTTAACGCCAATTTCGGGGTGGTCTTTGAGCACTTTCAACGCGGCCGCGTTATACTTTGCGGCGTCGCCGGCAACGCGCCCTGCCTCACCTTCCGGCACGGGAGTGGTCGTCGCGAAGATTAATTTGGCCTTCGGTGCCAGTTCTTTAAGGTAAGCGATCATCGCACGCAGGTTCTTTTCGTAGTCTTCAAGAGAAATCGCCTGCTTGCCATTCACTCGGTCCAGTTTGCGTCCCTTCACGTATTTCAGATCGTGCAGACCCACGTTGAAATGAATTACGTCCCAGTCAAAGTCCCAGTGTCCTTTGAGGTCTTTGTCCCGCATTGCGTCGTGCATGGTTTGCATTTTTTTGATGAACGATGAAGAATCGCCGCCGTTGCAATACAGGCGATAGACGTTGGCTTTTCCCTTGAGCGCATCGCGGGTGGCATCGGTGTAGGCGATGGAAATCGAATCGCCATACAGGAAGACGTTCGGCAGTTGAGAATTGTTTTCGACAAACTGAAATGCGGGACGTTTATTTAAACGAGGCGAGCGGACCAGCTTTTGCCAGGCGTCTTCTGCCTGCTGCTCTGCAAACACAGAGTGAGACAACGTAGAGTGAGTCAACGTGATGAGACAAATCGCGAATAGCGGAATCAGTTTGAACGGCTTCATGGTGTCTCTTCTTTATAAAAGGAATCAGCGGTAACATAATGATATGGCAACAATGAGGGCCTGCTCCCATTTTGGGGTAAATAGATCCTGAACAGCAAGTTGATTCTCTCAGGTTTCTGAAAAATCAACGCATCTGAGGAATGCTGCAATTCGACGTTGTTTTGTGTTGGGTCCAGAATGGGAACTCAATAGAATAGACGCACTGACTAATTTCATTTGCTGATTTCTGAGGGAGTGCTCACATGAGGGTTTACTGTCTGTTTTGTCTAATGCTGGTATCTGCCTCTCTCCTGTCAGGCTGTGAAAAGCCAGACACCCAAACGCCTGCCACTGCGGTCGAACAGGGAGAAGAAGCGGCGGTTTCAACGAAATCGGATTCTGAACTCCCCCTGGCTGGGATGGGAATTATGGTCGGAGAAGCCACTCCCGATAGTGCGCTGGTCCAGGTGCGACTGACAGAGACCGACAAACTGGTCGACCGTGATGTCAAAGGCATGCCGGGGATTGTCAAATTCACACTGTCGCCGGTTTCATCAGAAAAATCTGAGGCTGTCAAAGATAGCCCACAAGTCGTACAAGCGGCCGCCGATCACGATTTTATCGCACGGGCTGCCTTTACTGGCTTAAAACCCGGAACCAAATATGAGTGCAAAACCGAAGTGGGAACAACCGCAGAACAGTTGCACGCCGGCCCCACAGCTCACTTTGAAACGTTACCCGGACCGACACTGGCCGAACCGGTTGATTTTGTCGTCGTGACCGGTATGAACTATGCCAAGTTTCATGGTGATCAACGCATCGATCAAAAACAGCATTTAGAAGAGAACAATACAAAGCTGCCACAGGCTTATTCCGGCCCCGATAAACATCTGGGTTATCCCGCGCTGGAAACGATTCTGAAACTGAAACCAAACTTCTTCATCGGCACCGGGGATAACGTTTATTATGACACACCCGATAAGCCTCGCGCGAAAACGATTCCAGAAATGCATCGGAAATGGCACGAGCAATTTATTCAGCCACGTTTTCGTGACCTGTTTGCAGCCGTTCCGACTTACTGGGAAATCGATGACCACGATTATCGCATCGATGATGGTGATAACACGGGCGATCATCATCCCACACCCGAAGAGGGCCGTCGGATGATGTTGGAACAACTGCCGGTCGCACCGATGGACGACAAGGATGCCAAAACGTATCGTACCCATCGGGTGAGCAAAGAACTACAAATCTGGCTTCCGGAAAACCGCATGTACCGCAGTCCCAATGCGATGGAAGACGGCCCGGGAAAAACGATCTGGGGTAAGGAACAGAACGCGTGGTTAAAGAAAACACTGAATGCGAGTGACGCGTCATTCAAGATACTCGTCTCGCCGACACCGATGATTGGCCCCGACGATTTACGCAAGACCGACAATCACTGTGATATCGGCGGATTCCGGCATGAGCGCGATGAGTTCTTCAAGTGGCTCAAAGAGAACGGCCTGGATCAGCAGAACTTCTTCATCGTCTGTGGCGATCGACACTGGCAATATCATGCCGTTGATCCGAGTGGATTCGAAGAGTTCTCCTGCGGCGCGCTGGTCGATGCCAATTCGCGTTTAGGCCGCAAACCCGGCGATCCGAAATCGACCGATCCCAAAGGGCTGATCAAGCAACCCTATTATCAGGATCCGCGTTCCGGTGGTTTTCTGCAGGTGAAAGTGACACCGGCCGACAAACAGCAGCCGGCGACACTTTCGTTTCTGTTCTATGATGAGAAGGGCAAGCTGCTCTATCAGCATGACATTCCCCCGCAGCAGAAATAGTGACGACTATTCTTTGAAGTTAGTATCAGCGGTTTTCAAATCGAGTGGTTTGATCCAGACGTTGCGGTAGCGTACGTCGTGACCTTCGCACTGAAGTTTGATTCCGCCAGGAGTGTCGGTGATGCCGAACCCGTTATCATTGCCACCATCGAGACCGGAATTTGGGCCGCCCCAGACCTTGTTGATGCTTACGTTTTCGTGGACTTTTTTGCCGTTGAAATACACCGTGACCAATGGCTTTTCAACAAGCTTCCCGTCTTTGAAGCGGGCGGCGCGGAAGGTGATATCGTAGGCGTTCCATTTTCCTGTGCCGTTGTATGCATGGTACGGCGATTCGGTTTTGTTGATGACAGCGCCCATCCCGTGCTTGGTTTTGTCGCCATCAAGAATTTGAATTTCATAGCGGTTCTGCAGATACACGCCGCTGTTTCCGCCGGGTTTCATCACCAGAAATTCGACGTGCAACCGGAAGTCACGATATTTCTGTTTGGTCACAATGTCGGCTGTTCCGTACTTTCCACCTACGGCCGCTGGGTCATCGGACATGATCACGGTGCCAGCATCAATCGGATCTTCGACGACCTTCCACTTGATAGGAAGCGATGAACTGAAGCGGGGACCTTTCCAGTAGGTCCACTGATCATCGAGTTTCTTCCGGCTTCCATCCAGCAGAACTCTGGCATCCGTGGGTGGCTTGGCAGAGACGCCGACTTCTGCCCGTGCAGTTAAGCCGAACGCGGTGAGTATCAAAAGTGTACACAGACTGGTAACGAGTGGAGTGATGCGCATGGTGGTTCCTTCTGGTTAACGGTTATAGCGAATCTGCATTATCTGCTATTTCTGGTACGAGAACAATTGATCCAAATTGGCAGACAAAAACAAACTGCATGTATGGCCATGTTGCTATTTTAATAGGCACGCAGTGAAGCGCACGATGGCAAGAATAAATCACTTTTGAAAATTTCTATAAATAGTGGGCTACTGATCGTGGTTTCACACAATGAAGTCAGCAGATAGATTCCGGTCTCAATTTTTGAAATTCGACTTTAAAAATCATCTTCCTGCATTCTGAAGTCAATGGCACTACGTTTAGTTGAGATGAACGCAAGGATAGATTTTAGTTAGTTTGTTCTGACAGGTGTTGTTGCCGAGACTCAACGCGGTTGAATCAATTGGTATGGGATTAGCATAGATAAAACTATCGAGTTCATTCGGCACACTGATGAGGTTCAGTTGTTTATCTGTTGATTTCCGATGACATCAACTGGAACGGACAGGAGAAGCGAGCCGCGTCTGGTTTGTATAACACTGACGAGAGTCAGCCATTCCACGAGAACGGTTTGTTCGCTTCCCTCCTCACCTCTTTACAGTTTTTTCGCTGAAGGCACTGTCCTCTTGATTTTATTGTTTTATTTTTTGAAGGAAATTCCATGTTTAGCAGGCACGCTTTACACAAACGTGGTTTCACACTGATTGAATTATTAGTCGTGATTGCCATCATCGCAATTTTAATTGCATTGTTATTACCGGCGGTTCAGCAGGCACGCGAAGCGGCTCGCAGAAGCACGTGTAAAAATCATCTGAAGCAAATTGGTTTGGCAATGCATAATTATCATGATACGTTTTTACGCTTCCCGATTGGTGAGCAGGCCGGACGAATTCGTCCCAACTGGCGTGCGCCGATCCTGCCCTATCTGGATCAGGCTCCCGCTTACAACCTGATGAACTTTGATATCGGTACCACCGTAGGCGGCTTCATGTCTCAGAATAGTGGCGGCTCCTATGGTTACGGTTCAGGAACTGGTACGAATGAAGTTTTAAAGACGTTACGCGTTCCCGTGTATAACTGCCCGTCCAGCCCACATTCCAACGTTTCAAACGACAATGGAATGAATAACTACGATCAGGGGCAGACCATGGATTATGTCGGGATTGCAGGATCCACTCCAGACCCCGCAGGACGAACCAATGTCTGTTCTGTCGCTGGCGCTGGATATGGTAACGGCACTTATTGTAACAATGGTTTGCTGGCACCCAATGATTGTTTTCGTATGCGTGATGTAAAAGATGGAACGTCCAACACGGTCATCGTGTCCGAGCAGTCTGGACAGGTAAATGGGAAAGATGCCCGGTCGAATTACTACGGAGGTTGGAATGGAATGGGGACGGCGTCTAAAATGCCGTCACTCGGATCTGGTTCGAACTGGGGGTCCGGCACAACAACAGTCATGTATTCCATCAATAGTTTCTGGGAGTCGGGTGCTCCAACAGAAGCCAGTGCCCCTTATGGTGCCAATACGATTATTGGCTCGTACCATACCGGCGGCACCCATGTACTGTTAACAGATGGCGCCGTACGGTTTGTCTCTGAGAATGTTGACTTCGGTACACTGGCAAATCTCTGTTCCAGGAATGACGGTGAAGTACTCGGTGAGTTTTAAGATCTCACCTGAGCAAACAGCTTAAATATTGATAGTACGCGAAGACCCCGTCGATTTACAGACGGGGTCTTTACTGCTTCGCGATCCTCCAGCTATAGATCTATTTTGGATGTACTCTAATGATGTTGATACCAATTTCTTTTGACAGATATTTCTTGTTTTTAACCCTGATCTGCTCGAGCACATTTCTATCAGGCTGTGGTGGCGGCGCTTCTGATGAAGCGAAACAACGCGCAGATATCACAGTCACCGTGACTCATGCAGGGGCCCCCGTGACCGATGCAGAACTCCGGCTGATGATGATCGGCAAAGGCGAAGGAGCCATGGGCATCTTAAATGAGTCAGGACAGGTTCAGCTTTCTGATGTAGTGCTCGGCAACTACGCAGTTGTAGTCGCGCCTCCTGAAGGGACTCCTGACAACCCCGCTCCGAAAAAGGAGTACCCGAATATCCCGCAGCAGTATCGCAGCCTGAATGACAGCCCGCTCAAAGCGGACGTCAAAACAGACAGCAATGAATTTACCTTTGAGCTGAAATAATTGCTTCAGAAAGCTTAGTGATGAAATCCCGATCCGCCCGTTTGCGGGCTGTGATCGGGGCGAGCTGCGAAATAATCGATCGCCTTCTGTAAGTCACCGAGCAGCATGTCAGCCATGTCGCGTGTGAATCCTTCTTTGCAGACGCACCGCAGGACGGCAAGGTCTTCCCGGTTTTTCGGGAACGTGTAGGCCGGAACCAGCCAGCCGCGTTCGCGAACCTTATCGGAAATATCAAACACGCTGAAATTGGCTTTGTCGTTTGTGGTGAATGCAAACACGGGAATGTCGCTGCCGTCAGAGATCAGATCGAACGGCCCCAGTTCGGCAATGCCAGCTGAAAGATATAACGCCACATCCTGCGAAGTCTGATGAATTTCGCGATAACCTTCATGACCGAGTCGCAGGAAATTGAAATACTGCGCCACCACTTGATTGCCGGGCCGTGAAAAGTTCAACGCAAAATTAGGCAGATCGCCGCCCAGATAGTTGCAGTGAAAAATCAGTTCCTCGGGAAGCTCTGTTTTGTCGCGCCAGATGACCCAGCCTACACCGGGATAAACTAATCCATATTTATGCCCCGAGGTGTTAATCGATTTCACCAGAGGCAGCCGAAAGTCCCACTCGATTTCCGGTTGTAAAAACGGTGCTACGAAACCACCACTGGCGGCGTCGACGTGAATGGGAACTTCCCAGCCGGTTTTCGCGTTGAGTTCCACGAGTGCATCATTGACTTCTTTCACGTTTTCATAGCGGCCGTCAAACGTGCTACCCATGATGGCCACGACGCCAATCGTATTTTCGTCGACTAGCTTCACCGCTTCTTCTGCGGTCAGACAGTAGCGATCCCCTTCCATCGGGACGAAGCGAGGTTCAATTTCCCAGTAGCGGCAGAATTTTTCCCAGCAGACCTGCACATTGATGCCCATCACCATATTGGGTTTATCAGCGGGCTTCCCTTGTGCTTCCCGGCGTTGGCGCCATTTCCATTTCAGTGCCATCCCACCCAGCATGGCGGCTTCGCTGGAACCAATGGTCGAACAGCCGACCGAGTTCTTTTCGGAAGGCGAATGCCAGAGATCTGCCAGCATATTTGTACAACGCAGTTCAATTTCTGCGGTCTGCGGGTACTCATCCTTGTCGATCATGTTCTTGTCGAACGTTTCCGACATCAGCTGCTTTGCTTCGTCTTCCATCCAGGTGGTGACGAAGGTTGCCAGGTTCAGCCGCGAGTTCCCGTCTAAGATCAGTTCATCGCGAATCAGGTTATAGGCGACTTTGGGGGGCAGCCCCTCTTTAGGCATCAGGTATTTGGGAATCGGTTCCCGGATATAGCGACCGCCGTATGCGGGGGTGATAACAGAATCGAGATCCTCATCATTCAAATTTTTTTGGCCGTGTAGCATGAACTGTTCCCTCCTGGATGATCAAAACGGTAAAGAATGAGTGTACCGCTATGGTAATGACTGGCGCAGGGATTTGAATGAAGATGACGTCAAGGATCGCTTTTTCTGAAAACTTTCTCGTTATGTCGTGCAACCGACAGCGCATTGTCCAATGATATCGAGCTTATCGTCATTCAAATAACAATACCGATTGACCCACACACCGTCAGGACTGATGTCGGTCGCCACTTGCATCCGGGTGCGAAAATCTTCAGTCGGGCCATATCCATGCGCAAGTGCATAAATGGGCATCGGCCGGGCCAGCTTGCGTGCTGCGGCAATTTTTCGTTCCTGAGCATGCGGTCCCGTTAAATGTGGTTCATCCGGGCCGGGGTAAGTGATGTCAGCCAACCGCGCCGGTGGTTCGGAATCGGCGATGTCGAGAAACTTAAACAGCGCACGGACCAGTAACGATTCGGAGATGCCAGGATTGGCGGCCAGGAGTTGATCGCCGTAAGACCGCAGAATCATCGACCAGTGCATACCATACAGTTTGACGCTGACTGAATTGCAGTACTTCGCAGCGAGTGAGTAATTCATTCCAGAAATGATTGACCAGGGAGGCGGAAATGCACTGGGGGCTAGTTCGATTTCGGGTTTTCCTGTTTCGCCCATCGTCTGGCGAAACCCTGCCAGCAGCTCTTTGGAAAGCTGTGCTTTCATCAACAGCATGGCGGAAACTCCCGGATAATGGTCATTCAACCAGACGGTGAAATTCGCAGCCTGATTTTCTTCCGAAAGCCAGTTTTCCAGATCAAAGTTGGTCAGGCCCCCATTCAGTTTTTGATATAAGGACTGTGCGTCAGACCGCATTTGGTCAAAGCGGTATCCCAGCCGGTCGGCTGCTGCTTTGGCATGATCGCTGAAATCAAAAAAAGCGGAATCGAGAAAATAAGGCGGGTATTCCGGCCAGTCAAAACGAATTCCGTCGATCTCGGGATAATGCTGGAGCAGATCCCGAATGAAAGCGTGTTGATATTGAATGATGTGCGGGCTGGCCAGGCTACCGTTATTCGCGACACGTTTGCGCGGCAGGGAACCATCGGGCAAACGGGGAATATCATCTTCGACCGGCCCACCAAACTGCACACGGTATCCAGGAGGGATTGCCGCCTGCACCTGGAAGTAGACTTCGAGGTCTCGGTCATGGGCCGCCTGGATGAAATCAGCGACGACATGCCCTGCATCGCGAGTGAGATCATCGGGTTTTGCCGGCTGGTAGCGCAAACCGTCATACAGTGATTCATCGGGAACAAAACTGGGTGAGGTCTTGACCCATAGCTCGCGTTTGTTTTGCCAGAGAGGACGATCCAGCAGGCGGACTTTTCCAGCACCGGCATCGGCCGGCGGTTCACGCACTCCGGTTTGTTCGTCGGCCAGTTGCATCACATAAGGCGAGGTTGCAACCGCGGTGACTCCCGCGCGTTGCATGAGATTGTCGAGCACTGCTTCGACTCCCTCATACTGCAGGTATTCCGGTAAGACAGTGACGCCGATTTGTCTCTGCTGGCTCATGATCCCCTCGCATTGATGCAGAATGTAAGTTCAGTTACTTATATCTTATCGGCTGGGGAGAAATGATCTCCACCCTTGCGAGGCGATTTTTTTTGACTTTAAGGAGAGCCGGGTAACTTATCGCAGAGTGCAACTAAAATGAATGTAGCAATAGGCCCCAGTATCAGGGATAGCAGAAACCAGTTCAATCCACTCCGGTTTTTACCCTGTGCCAGACCTGCGTTGATTAAAGCCAGAGAGCCCCAACCGACCAGGTATCCGGGCTCTTGTGGAATCTGAGCAGCAAACAACATACGTGTCACTCCTGATGAAGGATTGAATAGTCTTTCACCGCAAGACAGTCGGAAACCGTGTGGTTACTGTAATTTAAACAGAGACCACAACGGTTTCGTTCAATCATCTGACAGGTCACTCAATGATGATATCGTTGACAGTACCGCCACTGGGAATCATTGGCAGCACATGTTCCTGATACGTACAGATCACGTCCAGCAGATAAGGACCGTCTGATGCCAGCATCTCTGCCAGCGCTGCCGGGAAATCAGCTTTCGAGCGAACCTGCTTAGCCTGCAGACCAAAACCTTTGGCGATCGAGACGAAGTCGGGATAGGTTTCTATGCCATGCGAACCATCGCCTTTGCCTTCTGCTTCGGGGTGATCCACGGGGCCAAGATAGGTGTGTCCACGTCGCCCATCCATGAAACGGTCTTCCCACTGGACTACCATGCCCAAATGCTGGTTATTCAGCAGCAGAATTTTGACCGGCAGTTTTTCCGTGTGGAGCGTGGCCATTTCCTGCACGTTCATCAGCATGGAGCCGTCACCATCGATGTCGACAACCAGTGAATCTGGGAATTGCGCCTGAACGCCCATCGCTGCGGGCAGACCAAAGCCCATTGTTCCCAGTCCGGAACTGCTGAGCCAGTGGCGTGGTTTGTTGAATTTATAGAACTGGGCCGCCCACATCTGGTGCTGACCAACGCCTACAGTGATGTAGGGATCTTTCTCTTTGGTCTGATTCCAGAGTTCGTGAATCGCGTATTGCTGTGAGAGTACGTCTCCCAGATCTGGATATTTCAGCGGGTATTTTTTCTTCCACGCGTTGACCTGGATCAACCAGTCGTCAACTTGAGGCAGGTCATCATCGGTGATGGCTTCGTTCAACCCTTGCAGAACATTTTTCAGGTCCGCGTTGATTGGGATGTGGGCTTCCTTATTTTTCTGTAATTCGGAAGGATCGATATCAACGTGCACGATCTTGCCGTGTTTGGCGAACTCTTCCAGCTTCCCAGTCACACGGTCATCAAACCGCACGCCGAAGGCCAGCAGCAGGTCGGCTTCATTGACAGCATAGTTAGCGTAAACCGTACCATGCATGCCCAGCATGTCGAGGCACAAGGGATCATCGCCGGGGAAGACTCCCAGTCCCATTACCGTCGTGGTAACCGGGATGTTTGTGCGATGTGCAAACTTGATCAACTCTTCAGAAGCGTCGGAAATGATCGCACCGCCACCGACATACAGGATCGGTTTTTTGGAGCGTTTGATGGCTGCCAGAATCTGACGAATCTGCTCAGGAGCCGCTTTCCGCAGTTCGGGACGGTAACCGGGCAGATAGGTTTCGGGATCGTAATCTGGTTCTGCATCGAGTGTGGCCAATTGACAGTCTTTAGGGAAGTCAATCAGAACCGGGCCGGGGCGTCCGGTGTTCGCAATGAAAAAAGCTTCCTTTACAATGCGAGCGACATCTTTGACGTCTGTCACCATGTAATGGTGTTTGGTGATCGCCCGGGAAATTTCGACCATCGGTGTTTCCTGGAACGCATCGCTGCCGATCACGGCCTGAGGCACCTGTCCGGTAATCGCCACCATGGGGATGCTGTCCAGCTTAGCGTCTGCCAGCGCGGTCACGAGATTGGTTGCACCGGGACCACTGGTCGCCATGCAGACTCCGACATCACCCGTAGTGCGGGCAATTCCCTGAGCGGCGAAACCGCCACCTTGTTCGTGACGAGGGAGCAGAGTCCGAATCTCGTCTTTATATTTAATCAATGCCTGATGCAGGGGCATGCTACAACCGCCAGGATAAGCAAAGATCGTCTTCACGCCCTGCCGCACCAATGCCTGAACCAGAATCTCAGCGCCATTGATTGTCGTAGTTTGCGTCCCTTTTTCGTTGGCAGTGGCCACTGTTTCACCCTTCTGTTTCGATGATCTCTAAGGTCTCAAATAATTCGTTTCAAATGATCAACCAGCGCGATTCCGTTGCGGAACCCGACTTCATTTTTGATCAACAATTCCCGTTTACCAAAACGGTCCAACATGTAGACGCACCTCGTACGCCCGATGTTCGTTCTGGAAATTCAAGAACCGATTTGCGGTTAATTCTATCTTCTCTCCAGGACAATAACGAGTCATTTCCTGCTCAGAATCCAATTTTCGTGCAGAGAGATTCGCGTTAGTTGCCTTCTCGCAATGGGTTACAGGGTCTGTTTCGGTTGCATCAATTGGGCCACTGTTCTGCCTGGACAGATTCATGAGCACCAACACGCTTCACCTTTTATGGTCAATGTTGATTCCTAAGTCCTTATTTTTAAGTAGGTTGTGTCGTATTTGTCTTTGCGAATTCACTTGAAGTGACCATTCTGCCAGGAAAGGTTTGCGAGAGTGATTTCTGATTGGTATGATATATAAGCGAGTATTTAAATGAATTTGTTTACGCAGTGCTGCCGACCTCTATTAAAGAGACGCTGAATCGCGAATGAATTCGAATCCCTCCACAATCAATCCTTCCCTTAATGTAGCGAGTCGAGGTGTTGAGCATGAGTCGTCCCACAAACTCGATCCAAGTCACTCAATCACGACGTTCATTCCTCCAGGCAGGATTTCTCACTCTGGGAGGTCTGGGATTAAGCGATTTACTCCGCCTGAGAGCGGCCGCCGCTTCATCAGCGAAAACCACTCCAGATACCTCGGTGATCCTCATCTGGCTGCAAGGCGGACCCAGTCATATGGAAACCTACGATATGAAACCGAATGCACCGGTGGAATATCGGGGAGAATTTAATCCGATTCATACCAACGTTCCGGGTATGGATATCTGCGAAATGCTGCCGTTGCATGCGAAGGTGGCAGACCGGTTCTCTATCATCCGTTCCATCTCACACGGCTTTGCCAATCATGCCGGCGGTGCAGGCCGGTTTCTTTCTGGCCGTGATCCACTCAGACCACTGGAACCGATTTCTCAGTTTCCTACAATCGGTCCCATCGTTTCAAAAATGCGAGACCACGTAAATAATGGGCTACCGAATTATATCGGAAATCAACCGCGTGTGTATGGCGGCGGAAGTTCCTATCTAGGCGAGTCGGCTTTACCGTTCGTCGTCGGTTCCGACCCGAATCTTCCCAGTTTTCGGGTTCCCAATATCACCATCGATGACAAACTCAAGGAACGTCTTGATGACCGGGTGGCGCTATTAACGTCATTCGACCAGATGCGCCGCGACCTCGATCAGAACGGTTCGTTAAAGTCGATTGATAAATTCAACACGCGTGCTCTGGAAATGCTGACCAGTGATCGAGCCCGCAATGCGTTTGATATCTCGCAGGAAAGTGATACCACCCGCGACAAATATGGCCGTCACAAATGGGGCCAACGTGCTCTGCTGGCCCGCCGACTTGTTGAAGCGGGCAGTAGCTTTGTCACGATGCAGATGCAGAACCCGGGCATACCAGGCTGTGCCGGCAACTGGGACATTCACGCGGTGAATGGTCACCTGTATGACGACATGCGAGGCCGCCTGCCGATCTTTGACCGCGCCGTTTCAGCACTGATCGAAGACATCTACGAACGGGGCTTGGATAAAAAAGTGATGGTGATTGTCACCGGCGAATTTGGACGCACGCCGCGCATCAACCCACAAAAGGGAACCCGTTCTAAAACCATGCAACCCGGCCGTGACCATTGGCCCGGCTCGATGTCGGTTCTGGTTTCCGGCGGCGGCATGAACATGGGACAAGTCATCGGTTCTACTACATCGAACGGCGCATACGCCAAAGATAACAAACTGGATCCGAACGATCTGCTCTCCACCGTCTATCGGTTCCTGGGCATTGATCAGGAACACGCCTTCCTCGACCACAGCGGCCGCCCGATGCCAATTCTTCCTACAGGAAAACCGATCCCCGAACTCGGTTGAAACTGGCGCTAACGGGGGGCTGATCTGTCAGAGTGAAGAGGTTATTTGTTGCCGGAGAGAGAACGTGCAATCCGTTTCGCTTCGTCCATGGTTTTGATGCCTGTGATCATAACCTCGGCACCCATCGGCGCGCGAATGATGGGGGCCATGATGACTTCTCCGTCGACGACTACCGCCAGTGGTTTATTCAAATGCTCTCGACTCGCTTTGCTGAGGATTGCTTCTCCCTCCTTATTCAACTTCATGGTGATGAGGGGTAACTGATCCCGGTCCAGTTCTACCTTGGCTTCCAGGAAGTTCTCATTGAACAAGATTGGTTTGGTGGGCAGCCAGATCGATCTACCGATTGATTCCACGGTGCGTTCCTGCAGTCCCTCCCCAGGGCTGGTTTCTGCCAGATAAAATTCCACTTGAACTTCTGGTTGTGACTGACTCTGCAGAATTTCAGATCCGCCAGCATAATCATCGCTGGGGTTTCCTGGAGGAGAATATATATTCCACCTGGTAGATAGCAGAAGGGATCGAGGTGCACAATTAATGCCCAGCCCCCGTAAACCAGAATCAGCAGCACGCTGAAAAAAACGGCATTCCACCAGGATCGTGAAGCATTGACAAACTTCTCAAAAGCGTTTGGTTCATTACGTCGGATGCCGCGCAGGCTTGAGAGGTATTTACGTAGTGACCAGGCCAGCAGCAGAAATGCCGTTGCGCGAAATAAGTGGCCAAAGACTTCCAGTCGGCCGATGCGGGAATCGATCAGGAGAACCCCCGGTTCGACTTCACCGCGAACCTGATATAGAAACAGAAGCGTTGACAGAACAAACCCCAGGATCAGAAAAAAATACACGATGTATGCAACTGGTAACGACTGTATCAGGGGAGCCAGCATGTGCTTTGGTTCCGAAGAAACAGGCGTTGTGTCAGTAGGCGGTTCCGGGGCAGTCATCAGCATCGCTCCGATTGGATCTGAAGGGAAAGTGAAGTGAATTGTCGAATTCATCCTACCTGTTCAAAGAAGTACTGTCTATTGCAGGTCCCTGCGGACGGGCGAACCAGCAATATCCCGACATTCAACCGGGTGGTCGCAGATGAAATCCGTGATTGTCGCAGACAACAGGAAACTGTCAGAGAAACCAACTGAATTTCGAACTGTTCCCAACCCCGAACATCATCGGGTATGAAACTACCCTCCGGGTGCCCCTGTCGGCTTGCCCGACAGGGGCGGGACAGCGCTGATGTAAGTCGATATCATTCGCAATATTCCAGAGAAATGACACGCTAATTTCGACTATGCTTTTACAAACCGCACGCAATAAATCGGCGGCAGATTCGTCGAGATCGACTGCCACAGATCGCCGCCGTCTTCGGAAATCCAGAGGTTGCCAGTCGTCGATCCGACGGCGAGACAATTGCCGGTTTCATCGATATCAAGCGCATGTCGATACACAATGTCATAGCTCTGCTCACCGGGTAGACCGTTGGTCAGCACTTCGGAAGTCGCGCCGCCATCGGTTGTGCGGGCGACGACAAACTTCCCATTGACGGGAACGCGGCACTCATCTTTGACGCCGGGAACAAACCAGGCGGTCTCCGGCTGCCTGGGATGCACGGCGACGGCGAAGCCAAACTTGGCAGGTTGAATGCCGGTCACTTCCTGCCACGAATTGGCGCCGTCGGTGGTGCGGAACACGCCGTTATGATGCTGCACCCAATAAGTTTCGGGGTGAGACGGCGACTGCACCATCCGATGGCCATCCTGAATATTGGGGCTATGAGCCTCATCGGGGGGCATGTATTCTGCATACATGCCGTCTGCCTTACAGGACCAACTTTCCCCGTCATTGTCTGTCACCCACACGCCGCCACAGGAAATCGCGACTGCCACATGTTGGCTGTTTTCCGGATGCACGCAGATCGAATGAATGCCAGGATCATCTTTGCCACCACCAAACCATTCTTGGCGTTCGGGCAGATCCCATAACGATTCCACCAACTGCCATGATGTGCCACGATTATCAGAACGAAACAGGCCGCCGGGAATTGTACCACACCAGAGCCGTCCCGGTTGATCGGCGCCGCCGGCTTCGAGAGACCAGATTTCACTCAGGCTGGCCGGCTTCGGTTCGCTGTCCGGGGAAAAGGGGTCCGCCCCTTTCGTAGACCCTTCCGGATAAACAGGCACGGCACACTCTTCCCAGTTCTCTCCCGCATCAGTACTGCGATGCAGCTTCACACCAAAGTGACCATGGTTCAACGCGGCGTACGTTGTACCATCCCGCGAATCATGTAACACCATTGAGACGTTCTCACCCACGAAATCATGCCGACTGATGTTCCAGCCATTCGAACTTCGATCAATTCGGAACAGGCCTTTACGCGTCGCGATGTGAACCGGAGAACTCATACCAGGCACCTTTCAATCTGGTTGCAGTTGTATCAAAGAAGAACGAGTTGTTAGCCGCCGGAGAGTGCCTGCATCACATAAATTTCGCTGTCGGGTGAAATCGCATCGCTGAGATGCACCCGGTCAATAATCGTCTTGCCGTCGACGAAAATCACCATGTGTTGACGCAGGCGGTTCTGATCATCAAGTACGTAACCCTTTAACTGCTGCTGAGTTTCAAACACCGCATCCAGCGCTTCGCGGACCGATGCTCCGGAAACCGTGGCTTCAGGGCAGGAAAGATGACGTTCCAAATTGGCGGTAAAACAAACACGAACCATAATCTGCGTATGCTACACTGTACAAATTCGAGAGGCAAATGAATTTACGCTGTGGATTGACTAGATCAATCAATCTACATCTTTCCTGCAATAGCATCGTTCCCAGCCAACGATATTTGAAGAGCAGCCTTGGTATCAGAAATCGAATGGGGGCGATTCGGTATTCAGCTTCATTTTTGCTATGGCAAACGCGTGATGACATAGCCGAGACCTGACAGGAGTTGCTCAAAATAATGATCAAAAGCGATTGAGGCAGCCACGATTGAAAAAGTAATTAACACCTTCAACGGTGTAGCATTCCGCCAACGGTCCAGCAATATCTTACGAGCATGTCGCCCAGCAATGAGCATGATAACGCCACAGATGATCCCGATAAACGAAATTCCGACTGTCCCGGAGTGAATGGAGAATGACTGTTGATTTGCAAGCGCCAGCGTCAAAGGTTTGTAAACGTTGTCATAGCCCATCCAACACCCAAGGGTAAGGCAGACCACGCCAAGAACCCGAACCGCAGTGCTGTTATCTAATAGTTCGTCCTCTGCATCGACGTAAATACGTGGTGCCGATTTTAGCTGGTTGGATCTTGAATTGGGAGATGAGTCAGGATTTCCGGTCATGGGAACTGTTTTTTCGTTGATAATTGTCTCACTCTTTGCTGGCTAAGTTGCAATCATACCGAAAGATAGCACAAGCGACGCGATTAGGGTTTCATCTGTTGTAAGACATGGAATGATTATACAAGACTGAGGCGTTCTGTCAAAAACAGGCATTGCCTGCAATCAACATCTTTCCGGTATTTGCTTCGTGAAATCGCCCTCGGCTATCGACATTCGGAAAGTGGCTTCGGTAAAATTAAACCCTGTGTACATGATTCTCGCCTGAAAATTACTTTGATTCCTCTGACTCATAAGAGTGGTCCATGCTGAAACTCTTCCTGCCCGCTTCGCTTCGTAAAACTTGTTCGTCTCTCATGACGGTAACCGCCCTGCTGTTCCTGTCTAACACCATCGTCTGGAGTGCCGACAAAGCAGCAGCCAGCGATGCCAAGAAAGAGACCAGCAAAGCGGAAGAAATTCTGGCCGGCCATTCGTATCATGGTGAAGTCTTCAACGAAGGTCCGCGGCGGGCTGCCTACCTGATGGGCAATACGGGAGACGTTCACTTTGATGTGACCGTCAAAAATCCCGAAGCACAGAAATTCCTGGATCAGGGATTAGGTCAGTTGCATGGCTTCTGGTATCTGGAAGCCGAACGTTCTTTCCGACACGCGGCGAATTTAGACCCGGACTGCGCCATGGCGTTCTGGGGCGCTGCGATGTGTAATCTGAAAAACAGCAAACGAGCCAAAGGCTTCATCGAACAAGCCAACAAACGCATCGACAAAGCCAGCCCGCGCGAAAAGCAGTACATCAAAGCCCTTGAAGCGTATATCAACGCCGACAAGAAAAAGTCCAAAGAACGAAACGACGCTTACACCAAAGCAATGGAAAACCTGATTTTGGATTTCCCCGATGATCTGGAAGCGAAAGCGTTTCTGGCAGTCCATCTGTATAACACGCGTTCTTCCAGCACAAGCTATATTGCCGCCGAGGCACTGCTGCAGGATATCTTCGCGAAGAATCCGCTGCATCCCGCGCACCACTATCGCATCCATCTCTGGGATCACCGCAAACCGGAGATGGCCCTCACCTCGGCTGCGAAATGCGGGCAGTCCTCACCCGGCATCGCCCACATGTGGCATATGCCCGGCCATATTTATTCACGACTCAATCGCTATCAGGATGCGGTCTGGCAGCAGGAAGCCTCGGCCCGCGTGGATCACGCCCACATGATGCGCGACGTTGTCATGCCCGACCAGATTCATAATTATGCGCACAATAACGAATGGTTGATTCGCAATCTAATTTTCATCGGCCGCGTACACGATGCCGTCGCACTTGCCAAAAATATGATCGAACTTCCGCAGCATCCGAAATACAACACGTTTAAAAAAAGGGGCAGTGCAAAGTACGGCCGTATGCGTCTACTGCAGGTTTTGCGCACCTATGAACTGTGGGACGAACTGATTGCACTCAGCCAGACCCCTTATCTTGAGCCAACCGATGTTGAAGACGAACAGGTCAACCGCCTGCGTTATCTGGGACTGGCGTACTATGCAAAGGGAAATACAAAAGACGGCGACGCCCAACTGGCAAAATTACAGAAGCGGCTCGACAAATTACAGGCTGAGAAGAAACAGGCAGAACAGGCGGCTGCATTAAAACTCAGAGAATCCAGTCCGGTTGTAGCACAAAAGCCGGGGGCTTCAAAAACTGAGAAAGTGACGAAAGGAACTCAGGCAGCCATTGAAAAAGCTGGTAAATCGTTTGCAGCGAAAATCAAAAAACTGGAACGCCCGATCAACGCCTTAAAAGGGCATCAGGCGATCGCTGCCGGCGACTTCAAGTCAGGTCACAAACTATTGAAAAAAGCGGGCGGCGCGGACGAAGTCTATCTGATCTCCGTACTCTGGAAATCAGGTGAAGCGGAGAAAGCAGAAAAAGCCTTGCGGAAGCTGATTGGCTCACACAAAAACGAAGTCCAGCCGCAAGCGACGCTGGTGGAACTGCTCTGGCAGGCGGATAAAAAAGAACCTGCGAAAAAGGAGTTTGAGAAACTACAAGAACTCTCTGCGACCATCGACCTGGATGTGCCCCTGTTTGTTCGACTGGCACCGATCGCGAAAGAACTCAGTTTCGAAACAGACTGGCGAATCGAAGCGGTCGCCGCCAGCGATGTCGGAGACCGACCCGACCTGAAAACACTGGGCCCCTTCCGCTGGAAGCCATCGCCCGCACCCACCTGGCAGCTCAAAGACGCGACCGGCAAACAACGCAGCGCAAAAGAATTTCGTGGCAAGCCGCACGTGTTGATCTTTTATCTCGGCTTCAGTTGTCTGCACTGTGCCGAACAGTTGCAGGCGTTCGCCCCGATGGTGCATGAATTCGAAAAAGCAGGTATTCCGTTAATGGCGATTAGCACCGACAATCAGGAAGGTCTGAAAACGTCGATCAAAAACTACGACAAAGGTGACCTGCCAATCCCGCTGTTTTCCAATGACAAGCTGGATGTCTTCAAAACCTTCCACGTGTTTGACGATTTCGAAAAACAGCCTCTGCACGGCACCTTCATCATCGATGCCGACGGAAATGTTCTCTGGCAGGACATCAGCTACGAACCCTTCATGGACCCGAAATTCGTGTTGAAAGAAGCAAAACGGCTCTTACCGAAAAAGGCCAAGTGGACGGGAATGCAACTGGATATTTTTTGAACTACGGCTGGAACGTTCCATCTCAAGAGAAGGTTCGAGGGTGGTCCCGAATGCAATTCGGGATTGCCGCAGGCAACAGGAAAATGACGGGTTCGACATTCGCAGGAGTATGAACCGATCACATTCCTTGAACAAATCTAGAAACTTCGTCCTTACTTTTTCACACTATCTCTCTGTCAATTTCCTGCTCGCTGCGCTCGGCTCGAATTGCATTCGAGCCCACCCATGAAATATTTATATGGGTAACCCCTGATCAAATTTCCTACTACTTCTCTTCCAGAATGTGCGTCGGAATGCCGTCCAGGCTTTGTTGGTTTTTGTCGTGCCAGTACTGGTTCAGACCTTCGGGGCCCTGTTTGGTGGCCCAGGTGGTGAGTTGCTCGCGTTCTTCGACGTAATCATAATAAGGTACACCCATGCCGCAGGATGTCTGAACCAGGTCGACATTCATATCGAATACCTGCCGGGCACCGGGGATGGAAGGGAAGTGCGCGAATAGTTCATCCCACGTGGCATCGTAAGGATGAATCACCCGTGCCTGTCCGTAAAGCCGTAAGATCAGCGGCTTACCTGTGAAGGCACAGAACATCACCGTCATCCGGCCGTCTTCCTGGATATGGGCTGACGTCTCATTGCCGCTGCCGGTGACGTTGAGCCAGATCACACGATTCGGCCCCAAGACGCGAAATGCATCCATGCCTTTGGGAGAGACGTTTATCCGGCTCTCCGCCGTTGCGGTGCCGACGAAAAACAGCTTTTGATTGGCGATGAATTCAGTTAGTTTGTCTGACAGTTCTGATAACTGTGATCCCATTGGATGTCTGCTCTGTCTAAAAGGAGAGAAATGAGAAATGCATTGACGAATGATAACAGACAGACCGTTCTCGGGCAAAATTGGTTCAGGGCGATAGATCGGAGTCTACTGATATTGCCGCCGATAGACGGTGGGGCTCACGCCGGTCTGTGCCTTAAAAACCTTCGAAAAATGGCTGTGATCATAAAAGCCGGTCTGGTTGGCGATCTGCGAAATCGTATCGGTCGTGTTGGTCAACAGACGGCAGGCGGCTTGAATACGCACGTGATTGATATAACTGGCGGGGCTGGTATGGAACAGTTTTCGAAACCGCCGTTGAAATTGACTGGTTGAAAGCTCGACCAGCGATGCGAGTTCCTGCACCACGATCTCTCGCTGAAAATGATCGTTGATATGATCAAACACCCGTTGCATTTCCAGATACGGGGCAATCGCCAGCCCGGCCCGGCGGTAATCGCGCATCATGCCGACAATACCCGCGACCTTCCCCCGTTTATCGAATAACGGCTCCTTGATCACCTGAAACCAGGACGTCGCTCCTTCGCCGCCCGTTACCGGATGTACCAGATCGACCAGCGGCTCGCACGTTTCCCTCACGCGGCGGTCTTCCCGCTGATACGCTTCGGCCTGATCGCGGGGATGAATATCAAAATCGGTCTTGCCGATGAGTTCATGCTCATCATCAACTTTGAGCCAGTTCAACAGAGCCCGATTATGTTTGATGAAGCGTCCCTCGGCGTCTTTCACCACCAGATACACATCGGGCAAATGCGCAAACAGGCGGCAGGTTTGCTCTATTCCGGGGACATTTTCGAAAAATTGAGATTGAATCGAGGTCGGCATGGTATTTTTTCTAAAACGAGAATGCGCCAAATATACACAAAATCGCCTCGAATTTCCAAGACGCACACCACCGGGAGCATTACAATTAACGAAACAAGTCAATTACTTGTTTGATCAACCCGCGATTATCTTTCATAATGACATACACAAACTCGGCTCATTTCAAAATGGCTTACGAGGAGAATCTAATGACGAAACCAAGTGCGCTCAATCGTCGTGACTTCATGAAAACCGCAGCCGCGGCAAGTACGGTGTTCTCGGTTCCGACAATCATTCCCGGCACCGCGCTCGGACTGAATGGAACCGTCGCTCCCAGCGAACGGATCAATCTGGGGGGCATCGGCATTCGCAGACGTGGTGGCTATGTCTTGAGCCACATGCTCGAACAGCCCGATGTCCGTTTTGTCGCCATCGCCGACGTTCGTGCGGACCAGCGCAAAACCGTCAAGGAAATGGCCGACAAACAGAACGGCGACCAGAAATGCGATACCTATCGTGACTTCCGCGAACTGCTGGCCCGCGATGATATCGACGCGGTCCTGATCGCGACCGGCGACCGCTGGCATGCGACCGCTTCCATGATGGCCGCGGAAGCAGGTAAAGATGTCTACTCCGAAAAACCGTGTGCGATTTCCATTGAACTCGCCCGACGACTGCAGCAGACGATTCAGCGCACCGGACGCGTCTTCCAGGCAGGCACACAACGCCGCAATGTGTCTAACTTTGGCCACGCTGCGAAACTGGCCCAAACGGGACAGCTTGGGAAAATTCATACCGTACACGCTTCGATCTATCAACTGATCGACCGTCATGACTGGCTACCCACCGAACCAGAGCCTGATCAGGAAGTCGTCGATTGGAACATGTGGCTCGGCCCTGCACCGTGGCGGCCTTATAACCACGCTTATGTCGACGGCGCCTGGCGCGGACATTACGATTTCGATTCCGGTGCGAAACTGCTTGACTGGGGTGCACACACGCTGGATATCTGCCAGTGGGCGCTCGACGCTGACAACACGATGCCGGTGACGTACGAACCCAAAGATGTTCCCAACGACAATGTCATCGAATGCATGTATGAAAATGGCGTGAAACTCGTCATGCGTCGCAACGGCTGGATGGGTCTGGGAACCTGCCCCGTGCGGTTCGAAGGCGAAGCAGGCTGGGTCGAAACCGGCGATTCCGGTCAGACGGCTGTTTCTTCAGATGAGCTCAGAGCGTCGCTTCCCTCACCTAGTTCGATTCCGGGAACATCCCCTAAATTTCATGTGCGTGATTTCTTTAACTGTGTGAAAACCCGTTCGCAGCCGGCCGCCAATGAAGATGTCATGGCCCGCTCGCACATCGCCTGTCATGCTGCGGCGATTGCCTGGAAACTGGGTCGCAAAGTGCAGTTCGATCCAGTGACGGAAGAATTTGTGAACGATGACGAAGCCAACCGAATGCGGAGCCGTGCGATGCGGGAACCGTGGACCGTTTAAGCGGCTGCTTGATTCACAACTGATTTTTAAATTCTCATAAAACACGTTCTTTCCCTTGAGGAATTTGTGCTCATGTCTGCTTTGAAGACTTTTATTGTTCTACTCTTTACCGTTTGTCTGCTGGTCAACACGGCGTCTGTTCAAGCAGACGATCAACCTAACACAGCACCGGAAGCAGTCCGTCTGGTCAAGGTGCTGAATTCCGATGCGGACACTTATGACAAAGCAATGGCCTGCCGTCGTCTGGCAGCGATTGGCGATGCCAAGTCAGTCCCAGTGATCGCGAAATATCTGGGCGATGAAAAACTGGCGACGTATGCCCGCTCGGCTCTGGAAAACATTCCCAGTCCTGCGGCAGACAAAGCGTTGCGAGACGCGTTGAAAACCGTCAAAGGCAACTTGCTGGTGGGCGTGATCAACTCCATTGCCAAGCGAAAAGACAAACAGGCGGTCGGCGACCTGACTCCCCTGCTCGCCGATCAGAATACAAAAGTCGCGATCGCAGCCGCCCATGCTCTGGGTGCGATTGGAACAAAATCAGCCGCAACAGCATTACAGGCGGCCATCGGCAAAGGGGATGCGAAAGTCCAAAACGAAGTCGGTTTCGCCTGTCTGATGTGTGCCCGTTCGCTGGCTGAAAAAGACAAGAAAACGGCAATCGCGCTCGCAGAAGCCGTTCGCAAGGCAGACCTGCCAGAAAATATCAATCTGGCGGCGACACAACTGACGATTGTAGTACAAGGTAAAGCGGGCCTGGATCTCCTGGCAGAGGAACTGAAGTCAGAAGACCTGCCGCGTTTCCGCTTCGGTTTGCAGGCAGCCCGCGATCTGGGCAAGCAGGCAACCCCTACTTTAGTCAACGCTTACAAAAGTCTCTCTGACGAACGCAAAGCACTGTTGATCGCCGCATTGAGTCTCGCGCACGATCCTGCAGCACTGCCTCTGATCCGCGAAGCAGCAAGCAAAGGTTCTGAGCCGCTCAAACTGCAGGCGATTTATTCTCTGGGCGAACTCGACTCTGCTCTGGATGAAAGTGCCCAGCTTCAGGTTTTAAATGACCTGTTTGGTCTGGTGAAACAAAACAATTCTGAAATCGGAGCCGCCGCGGAAGCCGTGATAGCGACATTCAATTCCAGTCAGCCTTCCGCAAAAGTCAAATCATTGATTGAAGCAAACACACGCAAGCTGGTGGAAAACGAAGCACTTCAGCAGCAACTGGTGGGCCTGCAGTTGGCGGGTCAATGCCGCATCAGTTCGCTGACGCCGACTGTTCTGCAACTGGTCAACCACGCGAATCCTGAAGTCAAACAGACCGCCATCGCCGCACTAGGCGGTACGACGTCGTCCGCCGATCTGCCGCAACTGATTGCACTCGCTTTAAAGAATCCCAGTGATGCCACCACCGGCAATGCCCTCAAGGCGGCCTGCTCTCGTTTGCCTCTGGAAGCAGCGGCGAATACACTGGCAGCCGCCATGGAAGGGGCTTCGATAGCACAACAGCAGGAACTGCTAAAACAACTGGCGGCCATTGGTGGTGAGACAGCGCTGAAAACTGTCGTGAAAGCGGCCCATTCCAATGAAGACGCGCTGCAGAATACCGCTACCGACCTGCTCGGGAAATGGGTGACGATAGACGTCGCGCCGCCGTTATTAGATCTGGCGAAAAATCTGGAGAACCGCAAATACAAAATTCGCGCTCTGCGTGGTTACATCCGTGTCGCCCGTCAGCTCAATATGACGCCCGCAGAGCGGTTGGAAGTCTGCCGCAACACGCTGGCAAATGCGGAACGCAACGATGAAAAGAAACTCGTATTCGAAGTTCTGCGTCGTAATCCCACGCCGCAGGTGGTGAGTTATACAATTGAATTACTCGGTGACAAACAACTTAATGTGTCAGCCGCCGCTATCATTGTCTCCTGGGCTGAGCGAGGCACACCGATTGAAGATGATCTCCTGCTGAACGCACTGCAGCAGGTGGTTGCCACGACGGCAAATGCCAATCTCAAACAACGGGCCGCACAACAACGGGACCGAGTCAAGGCGCAAGCGAAACAGAACGAACAGGGGCTTGGTTTTGAATCTCTGTTTGACGGGAAATCGTTCGCGGGCTGGCACGGCAATGAAAAAATCTTCCGCATCGAAAACGGCGAGATCGTCGCTGGCAGCCTGACAGAAAATGTCGAACGCAACGAGTTTCTGCGTTCGAATAAAGAGTACGACGACTTCGAACTCAAACTCGAATTCAAACTGCTTGGCGACAAAACGAACGCAGGTGTGCAGATTCGGACCGCAGAAATTCCCGATCATCACGAAGTCAGCGGCTATCAGGCCGACCTCGGCACCGGTTACTGGGGCTGTCTGTATGATGAATCACGCCGTAAAAAGATTCTGGCTGGTCCCCCAGCGAAACAACGTGATTTCCCTGTCCGCATGGATGACTGGAATACGTACCGCATTCGCTGTGAAGGCCCGCGGATTCAACTCTGGATCAACGGCGTGCAGACGGTCGACTTCACCGAAGAAGATTCCACTATCCCGCTGAAGGGCATTATCGCACTGCAGATTCACGGAAACCTGGTGAATCAGGTGCAGTATCGCAATGTTCGACTGCGGGAACTGTGATCAGCGATCCGAATTACGGGAAAAACAATCGTTCAGCAACATTTTTGATATCCGCCCCTTGCGATCACGGTCTCTGCCGCGAAAATAGAGAATAAGCAGTTCAGCACTCTCTCATGACCTCGGCGAGGCACGGATGTCAGAAATCCCCCAAGAACTTGAAGAACTTTTTAAACAGCTCAACCAGGAACAGCAGGCGGCTGCCTGTCACGATTCTGGTCCGTTGCTGATTATCGCCGGTGCCGGTACGGGGAAAACGACCACGCTTTCGCATCGGGTCGCGTATCTGATCTCGCAAGGCATTGATCCCAGTCGGATTTTGCTGCTCACGTTCTCCCGACGCGCCGCGAATGAAATGATCCGTCGCGTCGATAATCTGTTGCGCGAATTGGGCGAAGGCCGCGAACGTTCGGCGGCAACGGCGCGCTCGCGCAGTATCTGGGGAGGCACCTTCCACTCAACGGCGGCTCGATTGCTCAGACGATACGGCCAGGCGATCGGCTTGCCTGATGATTTTACGATCATCGATCGCAGCGACGCCGAAGATCTAATCAGCGCCATTCGCAGCGAAATGGAGCTGGGGAATAACGGAAAGAAATTTCCGCGTAAAGGAACGCTGCTGGAAATCTACAGCCGCTGTGTAAATACCTGCTCGAAGCTGGACCCCATTCTCGAACGGCATTACCCCTGGTGCCTGGAGCATGTGGACGATCTCAAAAAACTGTTTCAGGCGTTCGTTGATCGGAAAGAAAAACAGAACATTCTCGATTATGACGACCTGCTGCTGTTCTGGCATGCCCTCGTCGCTGATCCCGCAGGCGGCAAACTGTTACGCGGCCAGTTCGAAGCGGTTCTGGTCGACGAGTATCAGGACACGAACATTCTGCAGTCGGGCATTCTGAAAAACCTCAGTCCCGAGGGAGAGGTCCTGACGGTCGTCGGTGACGATGCGCAGTCGATCTATTCCTTTCGGGCGGCGACCGTGCGAAACATTCTGGACTTTCCGCAGGACTATCCGGGCACGACCATCGTCACGCTCGAAGAAAATTATCGCAGTACACAACCGATTCTGCAGGCGACGAACCAGATTATCGACGAAGCCCATGAACGGTATGAGAAAAACTTGTGGTCGTCCAAAATTATAGGCGAAGCCCCCTTCATCGTGGATTGCAGCGACAACAACGAGCAGGCCGACTTCGTCGTGCAGCAGGTACTCGAACACCGGGAAGCCGGCATTCCCCTGCAGAAGCAGGCGGTGCTGTTTCGGGCTTCAAGTCACAGTCTGGCGCTGGAAGTCGAACTGGCTCGCCGTAACATTGCCTATCACAAATATGGTGGGTTAAAATTTATTGAGACCGCGCACGTTAAAGATATGATGGCGTATTTGAGACTCGCAGAAAATCCCCGTGATGCGGTTTCCGGTCTGCGTGTATTAACATTGCTACCGGGCATCGGTCAAAAGAAAGCGCAGCAGTTACTCAACCTGCTGGCGGAATCCCAGTTTCGGTTTGACACGTGGTCTGAATTCAAACCGCCGGCAGCGACGGTCGAGCATTGGCCGCTATTCGTGCGGCTGATGAAAAACCTCGCTTCACCACAATCAGAAAAAAAAGGCATCTCAGCAGAAGTGCATCAGGTGCGCACGTTTTACTCGCCACTCTTGGATCAGCAGTATGACAACGCAGCAGCTCGCCAGCGCGATCTGGAACAACTGGAACAGGTCGCCAACCGGTTCAGTAGTCGCATGAGTTTTCTGGAAGAGATCACCCTCGATCCGCCCAGTTCGACTCAGGATGTCGCGAGCGGCAGCGACAAGACCGACGATGACTTTCTGGTTTTAAGCACGATTCATTCATCGAAAGGACTGGAGTGGGACGCCGTCTATGTGCTGCAGGCTGCCGACGGAAGCATTCCTTCTGAGATGTCACTGGAGAGTGAAGACGAAATCGACGAAGAACGCCGACTGTTTTATGTCGCGCTGACACGGGCGAAGAACTGGCTCTATGTCTGTTTTCCCCATCGTCAGTATTTTCAGAACCGTCGCTGGAATCAGGCCCATAGTTATGCACAGTTAACGCGGTTTGTCTCTTCAAAAACGCTCTCGCTGTTTCAGCGGCGACCGGCGTTCAACGCCGAGGATCTGGATACACCACAGGAAGCGCAGATTGAAACGACGGCGGAAGACATCCGTAAAAATATCCGCAACATGTGGACCGCTTGACCGCAAATCGTTTCAGGTTGATTCTTCTTCGCGGGACACTTCTTCATTCGTCGGTTCCACGTCTGCTGGTTCGACGGCTGTTGTCTCTGCGTCAACGGGGTTTAAATCAGTCGCTTCTGGCTCTGTCGCTGTTTCTTCCGTTTCTACTTCCGAAGCTTTGGCTTTGTCCCAGGGCGTTTTTTTGCGTGGCGGGGGTGGACCGGGGAATTGATAGTAGGTGCATTCAATGCCGCCGTTATACAATTTGCGACGTCGGGCTTTTTGTCCGAAGATGCGTTCAAAGCCGGGATGCGAAGTCAGCACATAAATCGACCACATTTCCAGCGGCTCGAAGACGCGTTTCATTTCGCGGTAGATGACTTCGGCGTCTTCTTTTTCTCCCAGACGTTCGCCATACGGCGGGTTAGTAATGATGCAGCCATACTTGCGGGGCGTGCTGAAATCGGAGAGAGGCTGTTCCTGAAAATGAATGAAGTCCTCCATGCCCGCCTGTTCTGCGTGATAGCGGGCCATGCGAATCATCGCGGGATCAATGTCGTAACCCTGCAGACGAAAGGCGAGATCATTGCGTTCCAGATCGCGGGCTTCGTCGCGGGCCTCTTTCCACATCTCCTCAGGGAACTGCTGCCAGCCTTCGCAGGCAAATTCGCGATTGATGCCCGGCGCGGTGTTCGTACCGATCAAAGCCGCTTCGATGGGGATCGTCCCCGAACCGCAGCAGGGATCAACAAAGGCCCGCTCCCGGTTCCAGTAGCTAAGTTGAATCAGTCCTGCTGCCAGTGTTTCTTTCAATTGGGCACCGGCGACCAGCTTGCGATAGCCACGTTTATGGAGACTGGGGCCGGTGGTGTCGACACAGATCGACGCCCGGTCTTTCAGAATTGACACGTTGACGGAGTATAGGGGGCCGTCTTCGGGGAACCAGTCTTTGATGTATTGATCCTTCAAGCGTAAGGCGATTGCTTTCTTGACCGTCTTCTGAGAGTTTTTGGCGCTGTTGATTTTTGAACGGACGGCGGACGCGCGGACAGGGAATCTCGCAGAGGGGGGGAGCCAGCGTTCCCATTCCAGATCGCGGGTCTCCTCGAACAGGTCATCGAAATCGAGTGCCGAGAATTCGCCCAGACAGATCATCACCCGGTCGGCGCTGCGGAGCCAGAGATTACAGCGGCAGATTGCTTCCAGATCGCCTTGAAAGGTAACGCGCCCGTTTTCGACCGTCTGATCTTCGTATCCCAGTTGTTTTAATTCGCGTGAAACCACGGCTTCCAGACCAAAGGCGGAGGTGGCAACAAGTGTGAGTGGCTCAGACATACGAACGGGGTATCGCTTTCGATTTCAGTAAAACAGGTAAATCCGGTAGAAAAAGGGCCGGTCGGTGATCATACTAGAGCGTATCCCATTTAACCAGAGCGTGTTTCAATCTAAGAGACTCGGTCCAAATGGCCTTGGAAACGCTACAGTAAAACTGGACACAGTCTAATATAAAACGACCCCAACTGAATTCTACCCGACAATGAATCATAGAGAAGGTTTTTACCATGCGGAATGCTCTTCCCCCTCATAATCGGCTCCCACGCCGTGATTTTCTGAAACAGGCCTCGCTGAATGTATTAGCGGGTACAGCAGTTGCCAGCGGTTTATCGAGTTTACAGGCCGGTGAGACCAAGAAAGCGAAACCCGCCAGCGGCTACCAACTGGGCGCGTTCACCAAGAGCTTTCAGGATATGCCGATCCCCGAAGTCTGCCGGGCGTTCAAATCGATCGGTCTGGACGGCCTCGATCTGACGGTTCGCCCCAAAGGACACATTCTCCCTGAAAATGCGGAGAAGGAACTGCCCGAGGCGTGTGCGGCGGCGAAAGAGGCGGGCGTGAAAATCCTGTACCTGACCACAATGATCGACGAGCCCGATAAAAACGCTGAACGTATTCTGGCGACGGCGCAAGAACAGGGCATCGATCGCGTCAAGATTGGTTACTATCGCTACAAACAATTCGGCACCCTGGCACAACAGCTGAAAGAAACGTCGAAAAAAATCGGCAAGGTCGCGAAGTTGGCGGGAAAATATAATGTGCTGCCTTGCGTGCATGTGCACTCAAATGCGTTTCTTCCTTCACACGGAACACAGTTGTATCAGTTGATTCAGGATTATTCGCCGCAGGAAGTCGGCGCGTATGTCGACATGCTGCACATGGTCAAAGAAGGAAGCGGCGACGGTTGGCGTCAGGGACTCGATTTATTAGCACCCTGGATTGCTCTGTGTGCCGTCAAGAACTTTTCCTGGGAACGAGGCGAAGGCCGAGACAAACAGGGACATCAGAAATGGGAAGTGAAAACGGTGCCGGTGGCAGATGGCATTTCCCCGATCCCGAAATATGTGGCTGCCCTGCGCGAGCTGGGTTACGAAGGTACGTTTTCCCTGCACAGCGAGTATAAAGGCCGACACAGTTGGAAGGAACTTTCAACGCAGGAATGTCTGGCACAGACTGCCGTCGATGCCAAATATTTCCGTTCGTTGTGGCAGTAAGATTGATTGAGATTCCCAAATCAACTGAGCGGCACGGCGCTAGCTGCCGGTTGTGATTGCAGGTCTGTTTTAAAACGGTGGCTGGCGCCATTCCGCTCAGAATGGGGCGCTGTTGATGTTTCCGAAATTCATTATCGTACTGGTTTGTTTGCTCGGTTGTCTGTTCTCGTTTGACGCACACGCGGCTGAAAAACCGAACGTGATCTTGATTATGTGCGATGATCTTGGCTGGGGAGATACCGGCTTTAACGGGAATAAGATCATTCGCACGCCGCACCTGGATGCGATGGCGCGGGCCGGGATGAATCTCAAACGCTTTTACGCCGGGGCTCCGGTCTGCAGTCCAACGCGAGGAAGCTGTCTGACAGGCCGGAATCCGTTTCGCTATGGAATTGTGCATGCGAATACGGGGCACATGAAGCCGCAGGAACAGACGCTGGCGGAATCATTGAAAACCGTGGGTTATCGCACGGGGCACTTCGGGAAATGGCATTTGGGAACGCTCACGAAAACAACCCGCGATTCGAACAGAGGCGGCCCTAAGAATTCAGATCACTTTTCACCCCCCTGGCAGAACGGGTTTGAAGTCTGTTTCTCGACGGAAGCGAAGGTCCCCACCTGGGACCCGATGCGGAAGCCAAAGGGGAAAGCATCAGGTAAAGGTTGGGCGGCGTTGACGGAAGAGAGCCCAAGTCAGCCGTACGGCACGCATTACTGGAATGCAGTGGGCGAGATCGTGAACGACAATCTGCGTGGCGATGATTCGCGGGTTATCATGGACCGAGCGGTGCCTTTCATCAAACAGAGTGTGCAGGAGAAGCAACCGTTTTTTTGTGTGATCTGGTTTCATACACCGCATCTCCCGGTGGTCGCCGGTCCCGATTATCGGAAGCTGTATGCGAAATACGATCTCAATCACGCGAATTATTTTGGCTGTATCACCGCCATGGATGAGCAGGTGGGACGGCTGCGGGCGCAGTTAAAATCGCTGGCTGTCGCTAAAAATACGATGCTCTGGTTCTGTTCGGACAATGGGCCGGAAGGAAAAGCCAGTGCGCCCGGTTCAGCGGGGCCGTTTCGAGGACGCAAACGGGATTTGACCGAAGGGGGCATTCGTGTGCCGGCACTCCTGGAGTGGCCGGGCAACATTCAACCCGGTACCGAAACCCGTTTTCCAATGGTCACCAGCGATTATCTACCGACGATTCTGGCTGCCGCCGGGTTAATGATTCCTGAAGATCGACCGTTGGATGGAATCAATCTGCTCCCCGTGTTAGAACAGAACCTGCAGGAACGTAGACAGCCGATCGGTTTTCAATTTCAAAACAACGCTGCCTGGATGACGCAGCAGTATAAGCTGCTACGTACCCGTAAGCGGGGGAATGATCAGTATCAGTTGTTTGATTTACTCGCTGATCCGGGGGAAACGACCGATGTTTCCGAAACCCATCCTGAACTGGTGAAACAGTATCAAACCGAGTTGGAACGCTGGATCAAATCGTGTGCGAACAGTAACCAGGGACGCGATTATTAAACAAGATTCTTCAACCGTTAGGCTCCCCTGCTCCATTAATATTACCTCTAAAGAAAGAACGACATGCCGTCTCTGAAAGCGCTCTTCAGTTTTACGCTCGTTTTGTTTCTGCTGATGACTTCCCGCGTCAATGCGGCGGAAGACGCGCGGCCGAATATCATTCTGATCATGGTCGATGACATGGGCTTTTCTGATATCGGCTGTTACGGCGGAGAAATCGAAACGCCTCATCTTGATGCACTGGCTGCAGGCGGCGTGCGGTTTTCGCAGTTTTATAATACGGCCCGCTGTTGTCCGACCCGAGCCACTTTGATGACGGGCCTGCATCCACATCAGACGGGGATCGGCTGGATGACCGATCCGCCGAACAATCCACGTAGCAATTCCAGGCCGCCCGCTTATCAGGGTTATTTGAATCGTGAGTGTGTAACGGTGGCGGAAGTGCTGCAGGCCGCCGGCTATGCAACGTATATGACGGGGAAATGGCATCTGGGATTTAATGCACAGGATTGCTGGCCGCTGCAGCGAGGCTTTCAAAAATATTTCGGCTGCATCTCGGGGGCGACACGGTTCTTTTATCCGGAGGAACCACGGGGCATGACGCTGGGGAATGAACATATCAAGACGCCTGCGAGCACGACGGACCGTCGCTTTTATACGACCGATGCCTTTACCGATTACGCGATTCGTGACCTCAAAGAACATCAGCAGGATGCATCGCAACAGGATAAACCGTTTTTTCTGTACCTCGCGTATACTGCACCCCATTGGCCGCTGCAGGCGCACGAAGAGGAGATCAAAAAATATCGCGGCAAGTATCGAATCGGCTGGGATCGACTCCGTAAGCAGCGTCTGGCAAAGCAAAAGGAACTCGGTCTGTTGCCGGCGCATACAAAATTATCGCCGCGCTACACAGCGGCTCCCGCGTGGGACTCACTGGATAAGAAGAAACAGAATGAGATGGATCTGAAGATGTCTGTCTATGCGGCGATGGTGGACCGTATGGATCAGAACATCGGCAAACTGGTCGAATGGCTCAAAACAAATCAGCAGTTGGACAACACGCTGATCCTGTTTCTGTCGGATAATGGCGCGTGTGCTGAAGGGCCTGCGCTGGGGCGCGGGCGATTTTTCAATATTGAGAATCGTAATCAAGAGCATAGTAACAGTTACGGCAAAGCGTGGGCGAATGCTTCAAACACGCCGTTCCGCCTGTTTAAACATTATGCACACGAAGGGGGAACTTCGACGCCGTTCCTGATGCACTGGCCGGCACAGATCAAGCCGCGCAAGGAATGGTACACAGAACCAGCACAGCTGATCGACATTATGCCGACGCTTGTTGATGTGGCGGGAGCGAAATATCCCGCAACGTTTGCCGGCAATAAAATCCATGCTCTGGATGGCGTTTCTTTGAGGCCGGCGATGCAGGGAAAAAGTCTGAACCGTGCCGCGCCGCTGTTTATCGAACATGAAAACAACGCGTTCGTGCGAGCTGGCGACTGGAAACTGGTGGGCCGCGGGGTGTCTCCCGCAAAAGGTTTACAGCCTGAGAAGTGGGAACTCTATAACGTGGGACAGGATCGCACGGAGTTGAACAATCTCGCTGAGAAACAGCCGAAGATGGTTTCGGATCTCTCAGCACAGTGGCAGGCGTGGGCGAAACGGGTGGGTGTGTTTCCCAAGTAGCCGTTTTTTATGTTATCGAGGTTGTCTTGGTGAGACAGGTGGTAGCCGTTCTTAAGTTTGCACGACCGGGCAAGCCGGATCGTGGCACCCGGCGCTCGAAGATTCGAATCAAAAACTAACGCTCCGTGTGACACCGCCCGGCTTGTCTGATGGTGCTGGTTCAATACTAGAGGAACCTTACCGTCCTGTGTTGCGGTAGGGTGCGGACCCGTGTGTCCGCCCGCAGGGGCAGAGTGGTGTGCGTGCCAACGTGCGAGTGTTTTAACTGGTTCCATTCACACGGCAAAACAGAGTTGAGTCTCACAAGGCGGGCGGGTCCCCTACGAATCGGTCTCATTGCGGGATGACAAATTCATCTGTCTTCTCTGCCACCTCTTGCTGCCTGCGCTGGGCACGAAATATATTCGTGCCCACTCGTTTTGATTGCGAAACAGAGTGATCGAATGCTGCCTGCGCGCACTGTCGGGCCAGCCGACAGTGGCACTCGAGAGTTGCTTTCAGTGGCATACGAGAGCTGTTTTCAGTGACGCACGAGAGCCGTTTTGGATTGGTTTCCCAAAGTTGGTCAATCTTAAAGGGGTGTCCCGAATGGCATTTGGTCCCCCCCGATCTTATTGAAAGCGGAAAGTTGGTAAAGCCGTTTACTTACTTTCTGCTTCACCCGGTTTTGCATCACCGGATGATTGTTCTATCAGATCCTTCTGTTTTTTCTTCAGGGTTTCCATATTCTTTTTCAAAATGCGACGGATGCCGCCAACGGTATCACCTTCTGGTAAGGTGTCGAATGTAACCACCATCTCATGTTCATCGACGAGTACCCGCAGGTCGTAGGTTTTGAAAATGCCATTCCAGCGATAATGGTGTTTCCGCAAGATCGCCCCCGTTTCATCAACGTCTTCGGAAGGACTCCCCTGCTTGAAGTTTTGAAACTCAGTAAACGGGAATTCTGCTGAATCACCCGCCTTTGCCATCGCCGCTTCCATGCTTTTTACTGTGTTTGCCTGTGATGATTTTGCACGCCATTCCAGCAATACGATCACGAGCAAAATCGCAATAAAGACCCAGGAGATCACACGACGCTGGGCACTGACCTGTTTTTTTGGTTTTGGAGCTGGTTCTGGAGTCGCGGCTGCTTCGGGGGTCGAATTCATGGTCGCTTCCTTTTCATTGAGAAGAGTCTGGTGTCTGAAACAGGATGGATATCAGAAGCTATCTTTCACAAAGCGGCACGCCGGACTGCTCCACCGGGCTGTGCTTCTCTCCTGAAGAGAGGTTGAATCAGTCTAACTAATCTATAGCTTCATCTCAAACGGGATCTGCTGGATAAATCCAGCCTTCCCCCAATTCTCATGAATTATTTACTAAATCCCGTGCGGTTCTTCATCGGCAAACGGATGCAGTGCCTGGATGCCTTTCGGTTTTGGCAGGGCATTGACCAGAGCTTCCGCCATCCGGAAATCAGCGGCCGTCGTGATCTTCTGATTCAGGGGCGAGCCTTCGACAATCTTCACCGGGTGCCCCAGATTTTCGATCAGTTGGGCTTCATCCGTGGCTTGGAAATCACCGCGCTGTGCATATGCGTCTAACAACAACTGGCGTTTAAAGACCTGTGGTGTCTGTGCTGCCCAGAGATCGGTGCGGTCGACCGTCTCCAGAATTCGCTGCTCTTTGTCGGCCCGTTTGAGCGTACTGGAAACCCGGACGGCGGGGATGACGGCGTCATGTTTTTCTGCAGCAGCAAAGATTTCACCAACCCATTTATCGGTAATCAATGGTCGGGCCGCATCGTGAATGGCAACATAGTCGATGTCCGCTTTCACACGCGCCAAAGCATTCTGAACAGAATCGGCCCGCTCCAGACCGCCGGCCACGATTTCAATCTCCATGAATGCCAGGTTCGGTCGGAACTTTTGCTTGAACCATTCGATATCTTCTTCCGCAACCGAAATGAGCAACTGTTTCACTTCTTCGCGGTTCGAAAAAATTTCAGCCGATCGCACCCAGACCGCGCGCCCTTTGAGGTCCATGAACGGCTTCTTCTGAGGTCCCGCCCCCAAAATTTCAGCGCCCTTCGATCGAAACCGCGTACTCTTGCCGGCTGCTGCCAGAATCACTGCAAAGCTCGCCACTGTGTTTTCCTCTCCATTGAAGATGCTTCAAGACTGTCTGTTTCTGAAGTTTAACAACCCGTAAATCGTCATCCAATAGTAGACCCACTCTGTTTCTGCCGAGATGCGCATGAAAGCCTGACGCGTGAAATCAGCGTGTTGCTTTCTGTTGATAAAAATCAACATGCACCACGTTTGGTGTTTTTTCGCCACATCTACCGCGAGTATTTCCGTCGTTTCGCGAATGTTTAGATCTGTATAAGTCTTTTCGGTGAAACGTCTTATGTGTGATGTGTCTGGAAACCTTAACAAGTTGGCACTCCATTTGTTTAAAAACAGAAGCACTTCGTTAAACGGAGACGCCGGACAGGTCCTTCTCTGTCCCCCTGACCACAGACTTTGCAATCCAGAGAATCCACTTTTTGTATTTTGAAATAGAGAAAGCCATTATGGAACTTCCTACACTGATTCTGGTAACACATGACACGGTGCTTCAGCAGCAGATCCTTGCTCATTTCAAAAAAACATTTCACCTGATCCTGTGCAGCAACCTGGAAGATTGTCACCGGCATTGCCGCGAGCAGACCATCGATTCCGTGCTGGTGGATCTGCGGTTTCTGATTTCCGGCGGTCATCAGGAAGATCATTTGCTGGAGCTGATTCAGACCACCGTTCCCGATGCAGAGTTGATCATGCTGACGGAAACAGAGTGTCCGGAAATTCTGGAACGCCGTGCCGCCTGTAGCAAGATCCTGCACATCAAAGGTTTTGACAGTGAAGCAGAACTGCTCTTGGAAATTGATTCCTGTCTGAATCCCGATGAAGAAGTTGTCGTCACAAAATCACTCGCCATGAATGCCGCTCAAGGCAGTAGTTCCGGAGGATCACCTATGGGAAGTCAAGTCGGTTCACACCTGCCTGTAGAACCTAAGGCCGCACGTGCCGTTCCCGAGGACGCAGGCTCTCATGGAATTACCCGCCGCTTCGAAACAAACTCACATGAGATGAAAATCATGTTGAATGAGCTGGAAATTGCCGCGCAACATGATGTGACGGTGCTGTTGATCGGTGAAACGGGAGCCGGTAAAACGTATCTCTCGCGATTGATTCACGATGTCTCGCCGCGTCGTAATGAACCGTTTTTGAATGTCGCCTGTGGTGCCTTGCCGAACGACTTGATTGAAAGTGAACTATTCGGCCATGTCCGGGGTGCGTTCACGAGTGCTCATGCCGATAAAGATGGCAAGTTTCTTGCAGCTGGTTGCGGCACGGTTCTACTCGACGAAATCGATGTCTTAGGCCCGGAGCAGCAGGTCAAACTGTTACGTGTGATTGAAACGGGAGAATTTGAACCGATCGGCTCGAATAAGACGCACGTCAATCAGGCTCGTCTGGTCGTCGCCAGTAACATGGATCTGCAACCGCTGGTCGAGCAAGGCAAGTTCCGGCCTGACCTTTATTATCGATTGAATATGCTGAAGTTCGATGTGCTGCCGTTAAGGCGACGAAAGGCCGATATCATTACGCTGGCCAATGACTTCGTACGGAAGATGTCATTGAAGCACAAGATCATGATCGATCGGATTGACGAAGAATTCATGGAAGCTTTGCATTCCTATCCCTGGCCGGGCAACGTGCGTGAGCTGGAAAACGTGATCCGCAGAGCCGTCATTTACTGTCGCGAAGGTGTCTTGCGTAAAGAGAATCTGCCGTCTCATCTTTTGATGGGACATATTGGCCCGACCAATGATCCGTCGGTGGTTCTAGGCCATTCTCAAACTGATTCAGAACGATTAGGAGATCAGGTCGCAGTCACGGAAAAAGATTTGATCGAACAGGCTCTGTTCAAGAACAACTACAGCCGCACAAATACGGCTAAAACATTGGGCATCAGCCGCGTGACGCTGTACAACAAAATGAAGAAGTACGGCATGAATACGAAAAAATGATGGCACCCGGAGAGTGCCATCATTTTTCAACGTTGATTCGAATGGGATCTGTCTACTTCTTGGGACCGACCAGTTCAATCAGGTTCCCGTCAGGATCACGCAGCAGCGTCAGATAAATGCCTTTCGGGAATCCTTCCGGCAATGCGACCGGGCCTTTGGCGATTGGTTTCACACCATACGCCTTGGCTCGCTCCAATGCGGCTGTGGTATCTTTGACGTAGATTGTCAGATAACTCACACCCAATGAAGAGTGGATAAAGGAATTATCCACTTTCTTTCCGGGTGCATCTTTAAACTGCATCAATTTCACATTTGTGGCGGTGCTGTCGTTTTCCAGTACCAGCGGATAGACCTTGAATGCCAGATTATCAGACAGCCCCGAGTCTGCCCCCATTGCCGGAGTCACCTCAAACGGCTCGCGTTCTTTTAAGCCGAGGGCGTTTTTATAAAAATTGAGTGACTTATCAATGTCGCTGACCACGATTCCAAAATCGACGGTCGACTTCGCAAATTCTGCATCGGGAACAGTTTTGCTGTTGGCGGCCCATGCAGCTAACCCACTCACGGCCAATACAATCATCGTCGTACAGATTAGCTCGCGATTGACAAAACTGGGATTCTTCATCGAGTGACTCCTGAAGTAAAAATAAAAAGGCACACATCATTCACGGGATGGCCTAATACATATCAGGCTACTTTGATCAGATTCAGACCTCAAGCCGATCTGACCCATTTATCCAAAACTATTTAAAATCGCAACTTAGTTTACAAATTGATCTTGTGATTTTGAGTGGAATTGATCGCGAGTCGTTCCATTGGTGGATGACCTCTGGCGGATTCGTTCCCGCTGGTCAGGTACTGGTCCTTTAACGCGCAGGGCGTGGGAAAATCGACTGCTGCTCAGCCGCATCAGAAACCTGCAACACTGCCGGAGTGACCAGCAGAAAACAGCGTTTCGGTTTTTTGGGGTATTTCAGTTGCGTCTGACGGACCCATTGCTGGAGCAGGAATGTCGATTCTTTATCTGTGATATGCTCAGTAATGTCGATTAATACGGATTTACCCTTGGGAATGATCGCTGCGTTGAACTGGGAGAGCGCATCCAGAGCATCTTTGGCATTGATGGCGAAGGAGAGTCGTACGTTTTGATCTTGCAGCAACTCCGGTCGGACCTGAACACGATAGCGATATTGTGGCTTTTCGTGAGGTGGATGCTCACCAAACAAGTTCAGTTCTGCAGACTGCCCATTGAACAGCGTGAGCTTTGTCTGTTGCAAACGATTCACACGCTTCTCCTGTTCCGACATCTGTTTCAATAATGCGACCTGTTTTGAATTCAGCACGATACTGTGATCAGGAATTTGTGCTTGCAACTGCATCAATAATTTTCGGTCCTCGTGGGATTGAGACAGATCCCACTCTTTGAGCCAGGCCTGCATATCATCCACGACAATCACCTGCATATTCAGTTGCAGCATTTTATCCTGAACGGCTCTGAGTTTCATTAATAACTCTGATAGTTGCTCATGCCCTTCCCGTGTTTGCCGTACGATCAGCGACAGCATATTGGGATAAGGCATGATCGTGCTGCCGGACTGCTTGGAATCGGCCCATGCTTCCGGTGTGATATTTTGTTTGATCAATTCGATCAATGGTTCAAACCGTGGTTGTGGCACTGGGCCAGACATCTTTGCCGGGATGGAAAGCTTACGCGGAACGGGGACCACTAGATCCGCAACAGGATAAGTGATCGTGACCAGCTTCTCCTTAGCTTTTGCGTCATCAAGTTGAATCGTTCCGGTCACACCGGCGTCGCTGTTGACTCCCCCGCCGAACAGCACTTGACTTGTTTCAACAGGTTTTACCTGATCCAATTGGAACATGACGAGCAGCACTTTCGGTTCTTCTGTGTCCTGTTTCAGCTCCAAGCCACCTACGAGCAGAACCTGCCCCGGTTTCATCAGGCTGGCATCTTTGAAGTGCCGTTCAACGACTAACGGAACTCCGAGCTCTTGTTCCTGGCCGGTTTGCTGATCAGTTACTTTCTGTTTCGTCAGGCCTGCATTTTCCGAAAACGTGATCCGATAGTTCAACATTCCCTGTTTGTTGATCCCCTTGTGCTCGGAATAGGTGACGTCAGTGGCCAGTCCGACAGAATAGTTTACACCGGAATGATGCTCTCCGGCACCCATAGTTTTTGTCTCAGAAACAGAGCGGTTTTTCGTTTCAAACTGAACGGACTGGCCCTCCATAAACCTGATGCGCGGAGCCGACAAACTCTGGGTATACGCCATTATCGTAATCGATTCCTGAACTTCACGAAAGCGTTTTTCATCGAGGACTTCGCAGATCAGCGAGGGGCGGCTAATCGTTTCTGGTCCCACTGAAACAAGTTCCCCTTGTTTCGCTCCTTCAGCAACCGTCGAAATCTGCTTCACTTGAAAGACTTTTATACTCTTACGCTTTGAGCTGATCCCTTTCAGCAAGCCGCGTGGAATCGCAATGAATTTCATTTTCAACTCTAGCGGCGTGAATTCTTCCTGAGTCAGCTCAGCCAACGCCTGTTCAACTTGCCGGTGATATTGATCATCCTTCGCCCACACAATCAGCTGATCGTTCCGGATACAATTTCCGCCGTAGACTATCATGCCGTATTGTTTTCGCTCATCTTTGAGTGGTACCTGAACTGCTTCGAAACAGAAAGGTGCGCCAGTGTTATAGTTTGGTTTCTGGTTTGCAGTCCAGATTTCTCTGATTTCCCGAAGTCGTACATTGATTTTTTTTTCTAATACCTGTTCCGCCCGCACTGATCCCACAGCTTTACGGGCCTGTTCCAGCAACTTCTTAATCGGATAAGCGCGAATACGAGTCGTACGAGAAACCCAGTCGTGCATATCAATCTCAGGCGAGAGATAAGAAAGATCGGTTGAATACATATCACGGAAACGCTTGTTTAAATTTACGACATGTTTCAATTCATCATAAAAAGGCAGCGACTGGATTGGCCCCGTTTCCGTCTGCTGACTGAGCACAGTACTCTCGGTTTTATCTATCGCTAGTACACTTTCAGGCGGATCCGCAGCGGTCACCACAAACGCAGCGCCCGGCAGTACGACTGCGGCGAGCATCACAAAAATCATCCAGTACCACCAGGGAGTTCGCTTTTGACATCCATGTCCCAATTTCATGATTCGCTCCAGACGTTTAGAGGTAATTTCCACCGGACGCACGCCCGGTACTACGGGAACCGTGTTGAGTGTTTGCTTCAGCTCCAATACTTCCAGCAAACATTTCGCATACAATCGCGGATCACAATTTAACCCGGCCAGCACTTCTTCATCACAACACTGCTCGATTTCCAACTTCAATCGACGGCCCGTGAACCAGACCAGCGGATGGAACCACCAGACCACCGACGCCAGCAGTTGCAGCAGGCCAATCCATAAATCGCCGCGGCGAATATGAATCAACTCGTGTGCCAGAATTGGTTCCAGCTCCTGTAAGGAACGCGCGTCTGTGATTGCAGTCGGCAGAATGATTGTTGGGCGAAACAGGCCGATGACCGCCGGCCCCAAGCGGCTGTTGGTAATCATGAGTCTGACGCGGCGTTTCAAATGTAACTCAGGACAGAGTCGCTCTAATAACTGATCCAGTTCTGGCAAATGCTGCTCGCCCGCTCGTCGTAAAATCAGCCAGCAGCGTCCATAACGTATGCCCATCACAGTCATGATCAGCAGAGCCACGAACGCCCATACGGGCAATGCGACTTCCAGGAAAGTGTATCTAAGCGAACGCGGTTCGGTCTTTTTCAAGACCGTCTCTGGCAGAACCGAGGCCGTTTCCGAGGATCGATTTTGATCCTCAAATACAGCGCCGTCATGAACGGTGATTTTCGTCTGTGGAGAATTTGTCTCGACATCAGGCAACTGATTCAGATCATCGCCAATCAGTAGTCGGATCGATTCGGTCAGCGTGAGAGAGTGCTGTTCCTGTTGCGACGGGTTTTCCTCTGCCGTCGAAGTCAATGACTCCTGTACCCAGCAAAACAGTCCGCTGGAACTGCTCCAAAGTGGGGGCGTCATAAATTTCAACAGAACAAGGAACCACAACAGAAACGTCAAATGCGCGCGGCGGAACCGGATCGACTTACAAATCAAATAGACGACCAGCACCAGCAACGTACATTGCCAGAACTGCTGCCAGACGAGTTGCACGAACGTCGTATCATTCATCTGCATCACGTTCCTCCGTCAATTGGTCCAGCAAGGTCTTTAACGCGTCCAGATCCTGCCGACTGACATTCCGGTCTTCAATCAGATGTTGCATTAATGGAAACGTCTCGCCGGCGAACAGCCGATCGACGAGATCATCCACGGTTTCCCGAATCACGGTTCGCGGTTTCACGCGCGGCGAATAGATGCGCGTGCGGCCGTCAAGTTTGACATTCACATACCCCTTTTTCTCCAGCCTGCGCAAGTAGGTCTGGACGGTTGTGAAATCAATGGCACGTGATTTGGGGAATGATGCAAACACTTCACGTACCGTCGCGTGTTTCAAATCCCATAACGCACGGGCAATTTCCATTTCCCCTTTGGAGAGGGCAGGTCGTTCGGTCATTTTTCTACCTTCAAGTACAAGTGTAATTGAAGAAGTTTAATTACATTTGTACTTGAGTCAAGTGGCGTTTCCCAAAATCGAGGGATTCAGTCAACCGACGCCCCCAAAGTCAATCTTAAATTGGGCGATGTTAAAAATAGGGGGGACTTTGAAATTCTTATCAAACCATGTTTGGAATTGGTCTTCCAATCGCTTAGAATCAGAGCATGATTTTGAGGGGTTGCGAATGAATTCGATTGAGTTTCATCTGCATCAGAAATCGTTAAGTATTTATGTATTAACAATTTCCATTATTTGGGAATCCATTGAATGAGTGTCCGATCTGCCAGACCGAAAGTAAATGATTTGATCTTTCGATTGATAGGGCGCTCCATCCACCCCGAACTTTACACAACTTGCGCAACTGTGGAGATTGTACAGAAAGATTATTCTGCCACGTTACGCATCTGTGAAACCGGCCATATCGCCAGTATTCAACATCAGAAAAAATCGGTGTGTGAGATTTTGACTTCGTTTCAAAATCCGCTGCCGAGCCAGAAACGGCTGCTGGAAAAACCGGTACGGGGTTGTCGCTCGGAATCGGTCCAGTTGGATACCGGCCTGTATTATCAGGTCAGTTATCAACTGGAAGAACTCGATTATACGATTTTTAAAAACGTGCATGAAGAATATTTGATGGATGCAGAGCGTGCCGACCTGGCGTATCACTTTATCTCGGAAAGTCGGCTTACTCCCGGCGCCTTGAGTATTATTGATTTCGAAGCCAATCAATCGAGTCTGTTGATCCATGCGTTTCATACATTCCCCGATGAGCTGGCTGTGGTCAAAACGCAATCGTTGTTCGAGTTTTAAACGAGAATTAAATATAAAAGGATGTCATTGATCAGCGTCAGGGACGACGGGTAACCGCTAACCATGATAGGCGATCAAGTGTTGTCTTTACGATCTTTCCTGCTGTTTTGTTTCTGCTGGTGCACACTGGCTTTCGTTGATTCCCCGTCTGAAGCGGCGTCGCGTTCTGTGTCCCGCTATCGCAGCGCGTATTACTCTTCTTCAGCCAGCGCCCGTTATCGGAATCACCATTCCAGCTACCGCTACTCCACTCGTTATCGACGCAACTATTCCGTGCCTCGTTCCACGTACTATGGTTATGGTGCCCGGCGGTATAATTACCGCTATCGTCCCTACGCTGCTGCCGCCAGCTATCGATACTACCGCCCCAGCTACTATAGTTTTTATCACTATCCGGCCGCCAACAATTCTTATTACGGCTACAATACAGGCTACTCTCGCCGGTTTTGTGGCGCCTGGAACACATATTCGTCCTGTTATCGCTCGCCTTACTCGGGGGTTCAAAGTGGTTACGCTCCCTATGGTGGCGGCTACAGCGTGTTCGGCGGCAGCTATGCTCCGTTGTGGGGAAGTTACACTCCTTACTGGGGAACGTATGCTCCTACCTGGGGTGCCTACTACGGCTCTCCCTGGTCCTACTACCCCGGTTATTATGGGAGTTATTACGGACTCAACAGCGGGCTCTGGCCTTATCGGCCGACCTTGTCTGGCAGCATTACGTTTCAGTCCGGCTATAACATGGGCTACTACGGCCGCAGCTATTATCGCTTCTGGTAAACCTTGAGACGCATTATGCGACTAAGGGCTTGAGACCAGCATCACACCCACGATGACATCGTAGGTGGCGTGTGCGCCGACCGTGATCCCGAATCCGCGTAGAAAAAACAGGCCGGCAAAGAAGAGTCCCGCCACCGTTCGAAAGGTGAAACTGAAGACCGAAAACTGATCACCCGAGGCACCCACATAATGTGCCAGTGAAAAGATCAGGCTGGTTGAAATAATCGCCAGCACGGCAGAGGGACGCACCTCAAGCAGCATTCCCCGAAACAGTAGATAACACAGAGGCAGCAATAACAGACGAAACATGACTTCTTCATACACGCCGGCGCCGACAAAACTAACGACGCGCGAAGCCGACTCTCGTTCGATGAACATCGTCACCGGCTGCGGTAATTGCTGAAACGCCAGATCCTGTACCTGTCCTAATATAATCAGGCAGAAAGCAAACAGCAGGCTCTCCGCAAACATCCCCAGCAGCGTCTCGCCGGAAAACTTCCAGGGATGCTTTAACACAATGTGCCACATCAGCAGCGTGCCGACAATCAGTGCTGGCAGTAGAAACGTTTGCGTAAGCCCAAGTTGCGATAACCAGCTCCGCATCCAGTAGTCGGCTCCATTGCGGATCAACTCCGGCTGGTTGCCGCCCATCGAAATCACGCCCAACTCGTAGATCAACAAGAGCGGGGCCAGAAATACCAGACAGACCAATGGCTGCCGTGCTTCAGCCCAGTAACCATCACCGGCGAAAGCAATCTCGCTTTGAGAGTTATTTTTCTGTGTCATATCTTACGTCTGCCCGGGTTCGGGTTTGTTGTCGCGTCTGAGGTCCGTTGATTCCAGATCAGCGTCGCCCTGGCCCGCCACGCTCTCGGTGAATCTGGATTAACTCGTTGTCCTCGGTTTGGTTTTGGTCAAATCGGCGTTGGTCTGGAAGTGGGGCTGCGGTATCTGCTGTTCTGATTGATCATGGCGATAGTTTTGGAATCGCCTGAGCGAAAAGGGGTCATTATGTCGATCGGCCACAATCAGTTCTTCGGGTAAATTGGGATCCAGGGCCGCTAACATTTGACCGACGACCGTCTCATCCCATTCGCCCCGATTGGTTTCCCGATACAGCTGCAGTGCTGCCGCAAAGGCCGCTTCTTCACTATCAAAGATCCGAATTCCGTCAGCCGTCAATTCGCGACTGTTATTTTTCAATTCCAGAAAGCGGCAGACAACTGCCATTCGCCGCGCGTGTTCGCCGAGCGCCGTCGTATGCAACCGACGTGGATAACCAGTCCCATCCAGACGCTCGTGATGTTGCGACACGACTTCACACAGGTAGGAAGCTCCCGGAAATCCGCGCACACCACCCAGTAAAGCGGCTCCCAGAACAGGATGCTCTCCCCGTTCATCAGCTACGATTTTCTGTTGATCGGTGGAAAGGTCGGTCTTGTTTTGCTTCAGCATCAACCAGCCAAAATCATGCAACAAACCGGCCATCATCAACAACTCAGGATTATCCCGCCAATCCTGGACCTGTCGGCTGACAGAATTGATCATGCGGGCGGTTTCGAGACCGCGCACATAAACAGGCAAATCATCCTCCGGCATGCTCTGTTTGGCGACATTCAGAAAATCATTGAATGATAAAAACAAGATCTGACCTGTATCGCTCAGATGCACGTCGTCATTTCGGATCTTGCGTAACAGGTTGAGCAGATAGTTCGGATTACAAAACGGTTTCGTCCAAATCTCCTGTGTCGCCTCTTTCAACTGCTTCAGATAGTGCAATGAGGTCTGGCTCAATAATAACTGCTGCCGAATGTATTGTTGCTCTTGTCGCACATAATCCAGAATTCGATCCAGAATCGGCAATTGTGGTCGGGAGACTGGATGCGTGGGATGGTGATCCAAGTAGAGGCGGCATCTCTGCAAAATTACTTGCACTCGAATATGAAGCTGAATCAGCGTTCGTTGTTGACCGGATATTTTCAGTTCCTGATTTTGTTCGTTCAGTTCCTGGTACTGTTTTCGCAGGGTCACATATTCTGGATCATCCGCTTTCAGTGGATCAGACGCCTGCGCACGCAAAGCCGTCCAGTCATCTCGTTCTTGACGAACGGGTGGAGCAAGCCAGCGGAGCAGTCTGGTGGTATGATTCACGATCTCGTTTCCGTCGGATGGGCACGCGTCGCATCAATGGTTTGTGATGCGAAGGGTTCAGGAACCTCTCTCTAAAGTGTCTATCGGCGGTTCTATAGGGGATGATTGAACCGTTTGGAGATTTTTCAGATTGGGGTAACTGTAAAAAACAGCACTTATCATGTTGACGTAGCATCACTTACATCATGTGCGCTGGAACCTGAAGGGACACGGAAGCATCTGGCTTTGAGGGAACGTGCAGTAGCAGAACTTCAGGCGACTCCGATAATACCTGAGTCAATTGTGCCGATTAGCAGAATTGCTCAATTTCCGGTCGCAGGGACGCCGATTTGAGACTTAAGGGTATTTTTTATCCCGTCTACTTGTGGTGATTTTGCCAACAAGCATAGAATTCAGGGAACAAGCCTGGAGCTTGAGGCAATTTGAAGAACTTTTACCGATCATGGAGTGTCCTGAATGCACAGGGCATTTATCAGTTTTCAGAATTCAACTCGATCCTAACCGACAGGCAGGAAAATTCTAATGGCTACGGATTTCCGGCAAAAAGAGCGACTCCCCGAAATTACTGACCGTATTGTAGAAACGTATCATGAGATTGGTACGGTTCATCATCTGGGTCATTGTCCTCTTCCAAGCCAGGATGCAGTTATCGAAGCGGCTCAAGACTTGAAGGATATCATCTTTCCGGGCTACAGCCGACGTCAGAACCTGCACCTGGGCAATGTCACCTATCATGTCGGAAACATCATCGATTCCCTGCATGATATTCTGACGGTCCAGATCGGTCGCGCGATGCGGCACCAGTATGTCCAGAAGCACGGTGCCGACTGCGAAGAGCTCCGCAAGATCGATTTTGAAGCGGAAGGCCAGCAGAAAACCATTCAGTTCCTGGAAACCATTCCTGAGATCCGGCGTGCTCTGGCGACTGACGTCCAGGCCGCACTCGACGGAGATCCGGCGGCGACCTGCTTTGATGAAATCATCTTCTGCTATCCCGGTCTGGAAGCAATTACCATCTACCGCATTGCGCATGAATTATACAAAATGGATGTGCCCATCATCCCGCGCATGTTGTCGGAATGGGCACACTCACAAACCGGAATCGACATCCACCCCGGCGCCACCATCGGCCTCTCATTCTTCATCGATCATGGTACGGGGGTTGTGATTGGCGAAACGTGCGAAATTGCCGAGCATGTGAAGGTCTATCAAGGGGTCACTCTCGGTGCATTAAGCTTCCCGAAAGACTCCGAAGGCCGCATCATTCGTGAGCAGAAACGACATCCCACGATAGAAAAAGGGGTTGTCATTTATGCCAACGCGACCATTCTGGGAGGCGACACGGTGATTGGCCAGGACGCAGTGATTGGCGCCAGTGTCTCGCTGATGAAAAGCGTGGTGCCGAATACGATTGTCACCATCGAAAAACCATCACTGCGGTTTCGCGAAGCCTCCTGAATCAAAGCGACGGGGCTTCGGTTACTCTAGACCAAGTTGCATTCGACCAGGTTATATTCGACCAAGTTGCATTTCCGGCTGGAAAGACGAATCAATTCCAGCCCCTAAAGCCGTTTCGCTCTGAACAGCTATAAAAAAATCCTGTGTGAATTCAGTAATATGAACTCACACAGGATTTGATCGTAAATAAATAATATTAGGCAATAGCGCGTTGTGGTCCATCATCTTCTTGCTGTTCGCGTTTAATGGAACCCACATGATCCAAAGTGCGATCTAGTTGCGATGCCAGCTTTTCCTGTGTCTGCAGTATCGAAGCGGCGGCTACTTCATAGTTTTGTTCGCGGCTGGTGAGCTGGTCGGCACGTTGTTGTAACTCGTCAGAGAACTTTGTCAGTTCTTCCATCATCGCTTCCAAGTCAGCCAGCAGACCTTTCTGTTCCTGTTCGGAAAGTGTTTCCTGGTTGGCAAGTTGCTCTTCCTGCTCTTCTTTCTGGTGCCGAATCTGAGATAGTAATGCGGCAGCCCCCTGTTCCCTTCGTGATTCATATTGTTCAATCAATTGGAAATCCTGCTCGATCAGGTCGATAAGTTCAGATGCTGACAGGTCCTTTAGAGTCGTTTCATTCGTCATTGAGTGATCTCTTTTTTTATCTGGGGTGAAAGGTGCGCTCGTCTCAAGCGGCGAGCCAGATAATCTAGCGTTGGAAATGCTCGTTGCTGTTTGTGGGCTGGACAGACGAAATACACATTCGATTGCCCCAATCGTAATCACATCACCATCAGATATGACTGATGTTTGAACTGGAATCCCATTCATAAATAACTTTGGTTGAGGAGCGATGGCTTCAATTTTGACTTCCCCCGGTTCAAGATGCACTACCGTATGCAGGATTGGCATGTCACCGCCGGCTAACTGGAGACCACAACAAGAGCCTGCTCCAATTGTCAGACGCGCCCCCTGAAGAGGACGGATGGGAAATTTTGTTTTCCCCTTCGTGATTTCCAGAGAAAACTGGTGGGAAGATTCTACAACCACAGACTTTTCAACCTCGTGTTGAGACAGGAACTTTGTGATTCCTCAGGGCTTTTTTCTAGTGCCACATAGGACTGAATCGACCGTCTGTTGAGGGCAGCATGAGAAAACGTTCGAGTTACTCTTTGATCAAAAATCGCTGATGGTTTCGACTATAAATCAAATCAGAACTTGTGACGATTAGCAGGTATAGGGGGAAGTGTGTTCGGGCAGTTCGGTTCAAAATAGAGAAGACAGAGTGGGTTTCCTCATCAGAGGTTTTGTAGATCCTTGTTAACAAAGGAAACACCTCAGCTAGATCGTTTCCCATTTTTAATACCGGCCAGGAGCAGGACTTTGAATAGCAGTAAGGTTCTGTTCATGGGTTTCTTGAGGTACGTGTGCAGTAATAGCCCGGAGTTCGCATCGCGCAGAAAAGATGACTGCAGTTCACGCTTCGAGAATCACAGTGCTCCCGAAAACGGCCTCAGTCAATTTTAGTGCCAGGCAGTTTTCGCTCAGTGGGAGGAGGTAGATCCGGCTCGGCTGCCTTGGGTTGTGCTGGCGGCGGAACATAACCTGAGCAAGTCAACTTGAGATTACCTCCCAGCGAAACCCGGAATTCAGAATTGCTGTCCAAGGCGGACCATCCCGCAAGCACACCACGCTGATCGGCATATTCCCGCGCGACCAGATAGCTATCGTAGCTGTCCGACCAGACGCGAAAATTTAGATAAAACAGCCGTGGATTAATCCTCTGAAGATCCTGCCGAAACAGGGCCGATGATTTACGGAGCCGTTCCGAGGTATCGCCGCGGCCCTCACGCGGTTCCAAAATCAGGTAAGGCACACCGCCGGCTGGCTTGAGTTTAATTCGCCAGTCCCGGTTCCCCACGTTCCGGTTCTCAAACAATTTCACCAGTTTGTCGCAGTCCACCGCCTGTTCCTGGGCCGTCACAAGCCGACTTTGGGCAATTGCTTTTAACGCCAATGCCTGTAACAGGGGGATATCCACGCGCAAAACACGACCATTTCGGCAAATATATTCAACGGCCTTCGCTTCCTTGGGCGCATCGCGAGGATTGGGCAGATTTACAATCTTGGCATTCGGCGTTGGTCCCGGGTCTGGTGTCTTTGCCAGTTTGGCTTTGATCTCTGCGAGTTCTGTTTCCTTCGTTACGATCGTTTTCTCGAGCGTTTTCACCTTTACGTCCCGCTCCGCGATCTGCTTCTTCAAGGCTTCAATATTGATCTGAATCTCTTTTAATTTCTGCAGCTCTTTCTGCAGCTTTTCAGCCATTTTTTTCTGTTCGTCAATATTGACGACCTTCTTCTGCTGCGTCAGTTCTTTCACCGTCTGCAACTGCTCTTTTTCCAGATCCAGCAGAGAATCGAGTTCTTGCACCTGCTTTTTAGAGCGTTCCATATCTTCATCGGTAATTTCCGGCAGCGTCTCTTTGATGCGATCGACTGCCTCGCCGACCCCTAATTGAGTCACCGTCAACATAATTACCAGAATGCCAACCACATTAGTCATCGTATCCAGCAGGGAATCGAGACTGGCACCGCTGGATGATCTTCTTTTACGTTTCATTTGTCGATTTGAATTCTCTAAAAGAAATTCGAGTAAATGCTAGTTTACTCTCACGTGAATCACCTGCTGATGTACGGGAAAACAGACTCCGCACCCCATGCAGATTTCGCTTGCTTCTGTATAATAGAATCATAAAAGCGAAATAGACCAGATCGCAAGCAGGGATCGGCGGTTGTTCCATAAAAACGGATAAGATGTCTGAACAGATCAGGAAAACAGAGTGGACAGTAGTTTATTGAAAATCCCCGGATTGATGATTGTAGGCACCGATACGGGCGTCGGCAAAACGTATATCTCTACTGCGATTGCTAGACAGTTGACGTCAGAGGGAACACGTACGGGCGCATACAAGCCAGCCTGTAGTGGTAGTCTGACTGAGGAACAGACCGGTGCGCCATACTGGGAAGATGTGTCACTATTGGCTGAGGCCATCGATGGCTCGTTTCCTGCAGAACGCATCTGTCCTCAGACATTCCACGCCCCATTGGCACCACCGGTCGCCGCGGAAAAAGAGGGCAAACAGGTCGACGAAGCGTTATTACGCCAGGGAGCGCTCTGGTGGCAGGATCAGGTTGATTTCCTGATTGTCGAAGGCGTCGGCGGCATTCTCTGTCCTTTGTCTGAGAACATGCTGGTCGTTGACTTCGCAGCCGCATTGAACTTTCCGATTCTGATTGTGGCACGAGCCGGGCTGGGAACCATCAATCATAGCCTGTTAACCATCGAAGTCTTGCAGAACCGTGGCTTTCCGATTGCCGGGCTGATTCTGAACGACGTCGATCCCGAACTCAGTGATGAATCGCGCGTCTCGAATGCGACGCAGATTCAACAATGGACAACTGTGCCCGTTTTATCTTTTGTCCCCTTTGATTGGCAGTCGAACTTGCTTCACCACCAGACTCAGGACAAAATAGACTGGAAACAGTTAGTGCAGGATCACTCCTGAATTGCCATTGTATTACCAGATCATGCCTGCCTGAAACCAGAGAACAGCAGATGGCATTTCAGCCGAATCACCTGCTGGCACCACCGCTTTCCTATTACGTAAATAAATCAACCGGAGAAATGGATGACTATTGATGTTGCCTGCCCCGCTTGTGGGGGTTCCATCCAAATCGAAGACGTCGCGGAAGTCGTTGCCTGTCCGCTCTGCCAGATTCACTTGCAAATCGACCCTGAAACGAATGAACCAGTCCTGGTTTCAGAGGAGACAGAAGAAGCCGACACTGTGGAGCCGGAGACATCGGTCACTGATGCCGATTCGGAAAGTGAGACCGAGGCTACTGAGCCAGAGAAGGCAGAAGAACCAGAGACAGCTGAAGAAACCGGGGAACAGGCCGAGATGGAAGCCACCCCCTCTGATGACGCCGAAGCAGCCTCGCCGTTTTCCTTTCTTCCAGGCGCAAATGAAAACCGTTCCGATGAAAAGCAGTCTGAGCCGTCGGCCACCAACTTTTCATTCCTCCCCGGCGGCAGTGATGAGACTGCAGAAGAAGAAACCGAGGCAGCCGAAATCACGGAGAATGATTCAACGACAAACGCTGAAGAAAATGCCGGTATGGAATCGGTACATGCATTCTCACACTCGAACGAAGAGAGCACGGACAATTTGGATCTGACACAGACAGAGCCCGCAGCGGAGTCGGCGGCTCCGTTTTCTTTTGTTCCCGACAGCAGCAACGATTCTACAGAAGCTAAAGCTGAGACCTCGGCCACCACAGCAGAAGAAACAGAGACACCTGTAGAAGAGGACTCCGCAGAAGTCGCAGAATCCACTCTGGAAGAAGGTTCGACTGCAGAGACAGAAACCACACCCGAAGGATCGATGGCATCAGAAACGACGGAAGCAGAAATAACGCCGACAGAGGAAAGCAGTGCTGAACCGGAAAGCACGCCTGCGCCAGAAGACTACCGTAAACCAAAAGTCGTCTCCAAACGCTTATTCACGCTGACACTGACCTATGCTCTCGCTGCCACCATCATGGTTGCGATGTTGTTATACGCGAAGTATCTCGGCGATCCACACCAACTGGAAAGCTTGCCCGATCTGAAACCGCCAATCAAAAATGATGAAATTGCCCTGCAACTGGTTCCGGAAAACGCGGAGATGCCTCCCGGCCATACTTTGAAACTGGGGGGACCCGGGCGGCGTTTTGGTAATATTCTGGTGACGCCGCTCCGCATTACTCGCGGCCCACTGGAGTTCGAACATTATACCGGCGACACCAGCAAAACACGCGAACCCTCCCAAGATGTGTTGAAACTCTATCTGAAATTTGAAAATGTCTCCTCTGACCAGACCTTTGAGCCACTCGACCAGAAACTACTTTTAACGCGTGTCTCTGGTAAAACTCAGGAGTCGTCACTGCGGGCGAATAATTTTGTCAGTCGCGTTGATCAGAAACGGACCGACGGAAAACGCGTTCTGACTTATGATATGCCCCCCTCTTGGGAATGGAATCTGAAAGGCCAGAATATCAATCAGGAAGCCAAACCTCAAAATCTGGAGCCTGGCGAAAGTTTCGAAACGTATGTCGCCACCAATGAAGAAGGGATCGATGACCTGAAAGGAGAGCTTGTCTGGAGACTTCAATTACGCAAAGGGTACAACTCCCAATCATATCGTGGCGTTACGACACTGATCGAAGTCGTCTTCAACAGCGATCAGATCGAGACCGAAGCTCCTTCTAAAACAGAAGCACCACAGGCAACCAGCTGATTTCGTTTGCGTCACGTCTCTGCAACAGATCAGGTCTTGGCAGCCGCATTCAGATTGCACTCGAACTTCATCAAAAAAAAAACGCCTCGATGGTACTCCAAGAATACCACCGAGACGTCACGCGGAACCGCATACGATGCGGTGAGGAATTTTCAATGAGGACATCTTTCCGCTACTGGTGTCTGGCACAAGCCGCCTGTGACGGAGACTTGCACCAGGCACTTTCAGGAGAGTACATTCCTGAAACTACTTCTGGACCACAACAAACCGGGCACCGCTGTGGTTTCTCACCAGCAGCAATACATTGTCCTTTCCTTTTGCTTCTTTCAATCCTTGATTGAATTGATCCATCGAAGAGACTTCAGTTGTCCCAATTTTTTCAATAAGCATGCCTTTCATTAAGCCGGCTTCTTCAGCAGCACTACCCGGTTCGACGGAAGTGATCACCACTCCCTTCACATGATCCGAGTAGCCTAACTGATTTGCCAGTTCTTCGGTTAAAGGTTGCACTTCAATTTTCAGTTCATTGACACTTGTTTTGGGCTTTGCTTTCTTCGCACTTTCAAGCGGTTTTTCATCTTTCGCGACTGAGAAGCTCTTCGGCATTTCCTTCATGGTGATATTTTTATTGACGTGTTTTCCATCTCTTAAAATTTCCATCATGTAGGATTTACCCACAACCAGCTGTTCCACAATTCCCTGAAGGTTACGAGGTCCGGAGACATCCTTATTCGCAAAGTTCAGAATAATGTCTCCTGTTTCCAAACCGGCTGCGTTAGCGGGAGAACCTTCCATCACCTGCGTGATGATCGCACCCTGTCCGACTTTGATGTCGAAGGATTGAGCCAGTTCATTGCTGATTGGCTGAATGCCCACACCCAGGAAGGAACGTTTTACCTGACCATGATCAATTAACTGACCGGAAACCCAGCGAGCCATATTCACAGGAATCGCAAATCCGACTCCATCATAACCACCACTGCGGCTGGAAATGGCGGTGTTCACGCCGATCACTTCACCTCGCAAGTTCAACAGCGGGCCACCACTGTTACCAGGATTGATGGCAGCATCAGTCTGCAGGTAGTCTTCCCGGTCATTGATTCCTGGTCCACGCCCTTTCGCACTGATGATACCGTTGGTCACACTCATTCCGATCCCGAAGGGGTTTCCAATCGCCAGTACCCAGTCACCCATCTCCATTTTTGAACTGTCGCCCATAGGCAGTGCTGTCAGGTCTGGTGCATCAATTTTAATCACAGCAACATCAGAACGAGGATCCATGCGAATGTCGCTTGCCGTAAAGATGCGACCGTCATTTAACGTCACTTTGACAACGTCGGCACCATTCACCACATGCGAGTTTGTCATAATCAGACCAGACTTGTTGATCACAAATCCAGAGCCGGTTCCCATTCGTCGAGGCGCCCGTCGCTTGGGCTGATTCTGGTGTTGTTTCATCATGTCTTTGAAGCGGGGATCATTTTGAAACAGATCCTTAAACGGTGAGTTCTCATCGAACGGCGAGACATTCGAATCAGCAACTTCTGAAGTCTTGCTGACCGTCTCAATCATCACAATCGCCGGCATCGCCCTGCGGCTGATATTACGAAATACATTGGACAAATCTTGAACAGTCGCCGCCGTCGGGACATCAGTACTCGTATCTTTTTGAGCCACCCCCACCGCTGCGCCAACCAGACATGCGCTACCAATGATAGCGAACATCCAGTTTCGGTTTCCTGTTAACGCTTTCATTAAAATTACCTCCTACAGTTCATGGCTTAAAGACTTACCCGAGGCCATCGCTTTTCATGGAATTAATACTAAAAATGACATGTGACTCAAATCCTCAATTTGCCTTTCAAAAATCACTCTGTTACAAAAAAAATTGCGAAGTTCCAATCTGGTATAACGCCAGAAGAGATGAACTTGCTGTGTTGCATATATTTGACTTTGCTGATTCATCAAACGGCTGGACTGATTAATACTACGAGGTAAGTCGGGGGATGTGTTGGGACCGCTTGGAAAAAAAGATGGGATTTTCTACCCGTCAACGGGACTCAGAATCGGAACTAACCCCGATTTCCCCTGAAAACCTGAATATTTTTCAACCAATCCTCTGAATCTCTCCTTTTTTGTTTTCTTCGAATCAACGCTAATGTTAATATTTGTAGTGACTTAGGAAGGTCGTTTCATCTTCCTTGCGGGCCAGTTCTCTGAAACGAATAGATTGACTATTTTGATGTTCCTCAACGGCATTTAACAAGAGGAGACGTGCATGCTCTACGATCTCAGCCCCGCAGAGATCGATCAACTGCTTGAAGAGTGTCAAGAAAATCTCGGTTATCGCTTTTGTGATAGCGAGTTATTAAAATGCTGCCTGACACATACCTCTGCCGCCAAAACTCGCATTGATTCAAATGAACGACTGGAATTCCTTGGCGATGCCATACTGGGATCGATCGTCTGCGAACAACTGTTCCATCAATTTCCAAACGCCCCCGAGGGCGAACTGACGCGGATTAAATCGGCTGTCGTCAGCCGGAATACCTGCACCAAACTGGCACGGGAAAAAGGACTGGATCGTTTTATCTTCGTAGGCAAGGGACTGGCGATGACCGAAAGCCTCCCCGAATCATTATTAGCGGGCATGTTTGAGGCGATCATTGCCGGGATCTTCCTGGATGGCGGCGTCGAGCCGGTACACACGTTCCTTGATCCGCTGATTGAACGCGAAAACGCAAAAGCATCCCGTTCGGTGCATAGTTTCAATTATAAAAGCCTACTGCAGCAATATTCACAGAAGAGGTTCTCACAGACCCCCGTTTATGAATTACTGGATGAAAAAGGCCCCGATCATTCCAAGTTTTTCCAAGTCTCCGCGATTATCGGTGAACTTCAATACGAGCCAGCCTGGGGTTCGACCAAAAAAGAAGCTGAGCAGCGCGCTGCCTTCAACGCCTTGCGCATGAACGAAGATGAAAGCGACGAAGAATGGGAACTGCCCGCTGCACTCCCGGATAATGTCTGAGAACTGTTTTCTCCAGCCACACGACTCGAAGTGCGGACGGTCTTTTCTTGCTCTATTAATGAGAAAGGGCCGAGAGAATACGGGAATTCTCTCGGCTCTAAGATGGGGATGATGTTTTGGTGTGGCCCAGGATGGGCTGACCCGCCTCCACGGGTCGGTAGGATTGTCTCTCTCTTTTCTCTAGAATTTTAAAGTCTCTCAACTCTTTAAAATTCGATGGGTCTCTCTCTTTACCCAAAGCAGACATAATGCAGTAATCGTGCCAATCAATCTGAGACGTCGCGCCCTTTTGAGACAGTCGTTCTAAAACGCCTGAAAATAAGGGGAATTCCTTTTTCAGTTTTCTGGCGTGTTTTTTTGCACCAACCTCAATTGCAATTCTTGCAATGCGAAAAACCGGAAATTGAACCCTGAAATGTAAGACTTACAACCTGGTCATGCCCGTAGAAGTTGTCTGTCATCGTTTCAGCGGGCTGTTTTCGAGCCCGAATCGATGACCTCTATCGAGAGTTTCCCTACGGCCTGTAAGATCGGGAGAAAGATCGCCAGCGGTGCCGGGGCATTGTCTGACAGACTCGAATCGGCCAGTTTAATATGCCCTGCGCCAATCCCCCCTTTTCCCAGGGTAGCGTCCAAGGGAATCCAGCGGTTGTCCAGAAACACCTCGGTCCACATATGGCCGCCAAAACTGGAGCGACTCGGAATGTAAACCAGCCCCACCGCCACACGAGAAGGCAGGTTTTGTGCCCGCAGCATCGCTGCCAGTAACACGGCGTGTTCCGTACAATCCCCTTCCATGTTCTTGGCCACCTCGGCTGCTGATGCCAGGGCGGTCGAAAAATTCTTCTTCTTCAGGTTTTGATGTACATAACGTTCCATCAATGTCGCCTGTTTCCAGGGGTTTTGCTCAGATTGAACCGCCGCCGCGGCATACTTCATCACACGTGCGTCATCAGACTGAATAAATTGGGTCGGCCCCACATACTCGGCATCCACTTTTGCTTTCGGAAACTGCGTGGGAACTGCCGCTTTGACGACCGTTAACTCCACACTCCGCGCATCCCGCTTTTTCACCTGCTGAGTGTCTCCATTCTTCAGGAACTCTGTAGGGTCACCATCATCCAGTGTGAGCTGATAAACAACCTTTTCCGTATCATGCGCATGTGGGATCGGTTTCACTTTGATCAGCGTCTGTACCGCCAGATCCAATTCCCCGCCCGACAGTTCTTTCAGAGCCACTTCTTTACTGACAATATAAGTCACCATGGCAGACCCCAGAAAATCAGCCGCCGTTTTGGGAATGGTTCCCTCTTTCGTGACGTACAAATCGACGACCATTCCGGGCAGCAGTTCCTGCTTCATCTTGACGTGTAGACATTTCTCTTCAACGCCGCCATGCAATTCCGCCGTTTCATAATCCAGTGCAGTCAGGCTGACTTTTGACACTTTGCTATATTCCGGCAGCAACATCGAAAACGATTTCGTCTCTCCCGGCTGCATCGGAGACACTTTAAACATTTGCTCAAGATAGCTGGGTGAGTGAAACGTCGCTTCCCACTTCAATTGAGATCGACTCACCTGATTGGCGATTTTTGTTTCGACAATGAGTAGACTGTCTTTGACTTTGCCCTCTGAAATGGTGGAGTCAGCGGGTGGGTTGTTCATTTGAAAGGTGTATGACAGCAGATCCCCTTGCTTATTTTCCGTCGTCGACAAATGCGTCTCCATGTTGAGCGTTTGCCCGAATCGCTTCAGTTTCAGATACGAATCGCTTTGATTGTGAATCAGCTTGTTTTCCCCGCGGTCATCAACGCGGGTTTGAGAATAGGCATAACCGATTCGCTGGTTGTTCACATAGATCACCTGCCAGACTTCTCCCTCCTGCACAGCCACACTGCCGGAACTCTTGCCTGCTGTCTCGGCTGTTCTGGCTTCCTGCTCCAGCGCAGGGCTTTGAGAACAGGAAATGCCTGTGAACGCACCAATGAGTATGAAACAAGCCACAACGACTTTAAAGCGAATGGAGCTGATGAGAACCGTCATACCCTGAACTTTCTCTGAATTCGAATATGTGTGAACTGCCCGTGATGAGAATGATTTGAATCCGAACATAAAAAAATCCCCGCGATGCAAACCTGAATCGCAGGGATTATTTTATCTGTTTTATATGACAACGGGAAAGCGGAATTGATTCCATATCTTTCCCTTAATCGAGATCTTCTTCTTCGTCGATCGCACTCACTGCTTCAACTTCTTCTTCAGCTTCGTCGGCTTCATCAGCGTCAACTTCCGCTTCATCGACGGCTTTTACGACTTCTTCTTCCTCGTCGGGCACTTTCGCAACCACAACTTCACCATCCAGAGGCTCTTTAATTGGTTGGATGAAGTAAAGTTTCTTCGCGTTTTTCACACGCAATTGTTCAATGCGTTCCTCGGCAGCACTTCGCTGATCATAGGCAAAGCGGGACTCTTCCTTCAAACTGCCAGTGAAAACACCCCAGAATAACCGCCGACGGATTTCCGCCTTGGCCGCTTTTTTCTTGCGCGTGGCTTTTTTCTTCTTGACGGCTTTTTTCTTTTTAGGAGATGCTTTTTCTTCCGCTTCGGCAGCTTCTGCCTGGCGCCGCATTTCCAGACGACTTGGTGACTTTCGAGCCATTGTTTATTCTTTGGTAAAATAGAATTCTATTAATTGTTGAAATAGGAACGCCCTGAGCCGCTTAGCATAACATTTCATTTCTACAATGACTACGCACAACGAACTCCTCTGTGCACGAAGAACGCATTTTTTTGCATTTCGAGCTCGAATATGAGCTGCATTCCTACGGCGCTTATGACCGCCAGTTCTGAAAACCATCATCAGGTTCGGGCTCTGATAGAGCGAGTAGGATGCATGCGAACACAGTATTCGCCAATAGGCGCTGCTTTGCTCGATTCTGACTTTAAATGAGTATCAACGGTTATGTTCGGTTCTAACCCTTTATTTATCAGTTGTTTATGACGTTGTTGTCCCAGGGAAGACCAGGTATATTTAACCAATTTCTTCGAAATAATCAGAATAACTTGTTTAACCGGACCTCGATGACCGATCAATCAGGATAGCGATCTACTTGTTTCGTTTGCGCAGCAGGAATGACTCACCGTGTAAACCGGACGATTAGATATGGCTTTGATGTAATGGACGAAAACACAAAACTCAAGTGGGAACGGAGTTGTTCATGAAACGGTATCGTAAGTGGGTCTTAACGCTGGGGATCATGGCGGTGACTCCCGGTATCACAATGGCCGGACCCTTGGATTTCTTCAGCAAGAAATCTGAACAGTCTAGTTCGACCGCTGTATCCGGCAGTACTTCTAATAATCAGAGGGTCGCGAATGAAATCGCCGACGTTCTGCGAAAAGCCCGGCTGACCGGTTACAACATGGAAATCGAGTACGATAAAGGCGTTGCAGTACTCAAAGGGAAAATTCCGACTGCCGCTCAAAAAGCACAGGCAACCGGTTTGATTTCAAGAATCAACGGTGTTTCTCGTGTCGACAACCAACTGGAAGTCAGCCAGGTCGCTCAGAATCAGGTCCCCACACTGGGAACCGAAACCAGAAAATCAAGTCTGAATCCATTCCGTAAACCTGCGGAAATCACTCAGGCTTCTGTTTCTGATCCGTTTCTGAAAGGTTCATTGAAACAGGCCCAATTTGAACAATCGGTTGAGAATCGACGTTCACAGGTTCAGCCCGTATCCTACCAGGCTCCTGCTGCTCGTCAGGCTGCTCCTGCGATGAACAATCAGCAAATGGCAGAACAATTGGCAAAAGCACTCGGACCAGCTCTAGCTTCTGCTCATGATGTCGAAATTCGGTTCAAAAATGGAACTGCAATCCTGCAGGGAGCCATCGGCAGCCCACAGGAAAAACAAATGGCGACTCAAATCGCCCAGCGAGTACCCGGTGTCCGACAGGTGGAAAACCACTTGCAACTGATGCAGGCTGCTCCCCGACAGGCTTCCATGATTCAGCCAACGAATCACATGAATTATCAGGCCCCCCATCCGGGGCCTGGGGGACCACCTCAGATGGCTCCTCAAATGGCTCCCCAACCAGGAATGGGAGCAGCAAACAATGTTTACAACAGTCCTAACTTGCCAGACACAGCTTGGCCGACTTATGCAAACTATCCGAACTACGCACAGGTTGCATACCCAAGCCAATACAGTGCGAGTGCATTCCCTTACATCGGGCCATTCTATCCCTACCCACAAGTACCATTGGGATGGCGTCAGGCTCAACTCGAATGGGATGATGGATCCTGGAAATTAAACTTCCGACCACGAACCGATCGCTGGTGGTGGTTCATGAATCCGAAAAACTGGTAATCACCAGGAAGACGGACCAGAATAAAACAGCCTTCCGGAATGAACTTTTCTTCCGGAAGGTTTTTTTACAGGCGAAAGACACAACTTGAGACGAGTCTCGCCAGATCAGAAATTAGAACAAGTTTTATCTTTTAAATCGTTAAAATCGTCAAATTCTCACAAGATTGTCGAACAGACAGTCCGATAAGAAGAATATGGAATCATGTTCTTGCGAATACAGGCAGGATGCCAAGAGACAGAACATGACATCTCCTTACCAGAGCAAGATGCTCTCTAACACTGAAAACGGAGTTCTCCTTTTGAAAACAACTTCGTTAAAATCACCCGGAGGAAGAAGGATGTTCAAAATCGGGAAGCAATTCAGCCGTGCTTTGCTTTTGGGCTGTGCCTGCTTGTTAACGCTCAATGCCAGTGGTTGTACGCTGCTAAAAGGCGCTATCGAAGTGACCTACGCCGGCTCAGTCTTCTGGCGAACCACTCCTTTAATCCCTGTGACAGCCTACTGGTCACAGTTGGTTGAAGACACTTACTGGGAAGAAGAACGCTACGACAAAGTCCAGATTCTGGATCCTGTCGAAGGCGAACACGCTCCCCTGTTCTGTCTTGATCCTCCCAGCCCTGATGAAGTCATCAGAGCACTACCAGATAAAACTGGTGGCGGAGTCTGGTTCCTGGCAGAAACAACTCGCAACAACGTCCGCATGGTTGTCGAACCTATTGTAGACCGAATTAGCGAATGCCGCTTCTACCCAATGGTCGGCCCTGCTCGTCAGCATCACTGTCACTATAAGTGCACCGTGTACTACGAAAAAACAATCCGTTCCGACTGGCCCGTTCCATTCTCGAACACCGATCAGACCAAAGAAGTCGTCTACATCGACCACGACCACCTGATCCGCTGTGCTGGACCACCATCTGAATAATGAAATAAAGTAGACATGATTCTCTGATCAACCAGCAGAATCTAAAAACTACCCACCAGCAAAGCCGATGATTCTTACCGGGTGAAAGAATCATCGGCTTTCGCATGCGCGGGTCACAAAACGGCAGTGAGAACTCACACAGAATTCAGCCGATCCGGCGAGTTCGTCGTAGGGGCGAGTCTATGTGCTCGCCCGCCTTGTGAGGCACAACTTTGTTTAAACTAAGGGATGGAACAAATTGAAACCTCGTGTTCTCTCAGACGTCTCTCGACACTTGCCCGCACCAATCCCCAATGCTACTCGAAACCACTTAGCTTTCGTGTCATTTCGTGTTTTTCGTGGTAGAAAAAGAAGTGAGTAGGATCGGGATACATTCGGAGCGATCCTGTTTCATTTCATGAGCGGCACGGCGCCAGCCGCCGTTTTTACTTCAGTAAACAGTCATTCAAAAACAGTGGCTGGCGCCATTCCGCTCACGATAGGTAAGCTTTCATTTTTTCGCGGCTCAGCCAAGGATATCCTGCACTACGTTGCCGTGAACGTCGGTCAAACGATAGTCTCGTCCTGCATGCCGAAAAGTGAGACGTTCATGGTTGATTCCCAGTTGATGAAGAATCGTCGCATGGAAATCGTGCACATGCACGCGTTTTTCTCCCACGTCGATCCCCAACTCGTCAGATGCCCCGTAAGCCATCCCCCCTTTGACGCCACCGCCGGCGAGCCAGGAAGAAAAGACCTGATGATGATGTTCGCGTCCCGCATGATCGGCTTTTTCATGATAGGGGGTCCGTCCGAATTCCGTGGTCCAGACGACGAGCGTCTCATCCAGCATTCCACGCTGTTTCAGATCCTTTATCAAGGCGGCAATCGGCTGATCCACGTTTTTCGCTAACGGCGCATGTGTTGCCATGTTGCCATGCGCGTCCCAGTTATTCGATGAACCAACATCGATTAGTTCAATAAACCGTACGCCACGTTCTGCCAGTCGGCGTGCTACCAGACACTGCCAGCCGAAACCTGTTTTCTGACCTGCAGACAGCCCGTACATTTTCATTGTCTCTGCAGTCTCGCCCGACAGGTCCAACGCTTCGGGGGCTTCGCGCTGCATGCCGAACGCGGTTTCGAATGAGCGAATCCTTGCATCCAGCGCATTATCGACGGGACGAGTCTCAAGATGTTTTCGGTTTGCTTTGGCAAGGTATTCCAGTTCCAGCTCCTGCAGCTTCGAAGTCGCCACCTGACGGCGGATATTCGGAATCGGATCTGCCCCCGGAATCATTTGCATCCCTTGATGAGAGCCTGGCAGAAAGTCGCTACCCCAGGTTTGTGCGCCCGCATAAGGAGCCTGCGGCGCAATGACCACAAATGAAGGCAAATTACGGTTGACGGTCCCCAGACCGTAACTGACCCACGATCCAATACTCGGCCGCGCGAACGTCCACGAGCCGCAGTGCATACCCAGCGTACTCTCATAATGATTGGTATGATCGGACTTCATCGAGCGAATCACGCATAAGTCATCGACGACGCTACGAACATGAGGGAACAGATCACTGATCTGAACGCCGCTCTCACCACCCGGTCGGAACTCCCAATTGGGTTTCTTGAGGTAGCGGGCAAACTCGCCAATCTTCCCCTGCCAGTTATCGACGGTGATTTTCTTGCCGTGATTTGCAATCAGCTCCGGCTTATGATCAAACGAATCAACGTGCGAGACGCCCCCCGTCATATACAAAAAGATCACACGTTTTGCCTTCGGCGAATGATGTGGCTGCCGGGGCGCCAGAGGATTAGATGCCCTATCAGCGGCCGGCAGCTCATCTGCCAGCATCGAACTCAAAGCCAGGGCACCGAAACCGCCGGCAAAACGCTGTAAGAATTCACGTCGCGCCGGAAGTGCATTCCGCAAATCGCCTTCTGTCCCATCCGTCATGACTCACACCTTCTACTTGATTTTACAAACGTAAAACAATGTCCGTTAATCAACAAACAAAAATTCATTGCGCGTTAACAGTGTTCTGGAGAACGCACTCCACACCATCAACTCGCGTGCTTCTAATGCAACGCCACTCTCACTTAATGCTGCCGTGTATCGTTTGAGGAACTCGATGTTTTCAGCGAGCTGATCAGAAGTAGGAGGGTGGCCCATTGCAGTCTGCCAGGCCAGTTCCACGCGTGCGTTCTGATCGCTGGCCTCTTTAGTCAGTTTCCGGGCCAAAATTTCCGCTTGCTGATGCACGAACGGGCTATTCATTAAATACAGCGCCTGCGTGGGTACCGTCGTCAATTCACGTCGCGCTGTACTGACATTCGTGTCCGCACCATCAAACAACGCCAGGAACGGATGCCGTTTTAGTCGCTGTTGCATCAAATAAATGCTGCGACGGTTTGTCGGATACACCGCATAAAATGGGGTGTGCTGTGAAAATCCCCAGGTTTCGACCGGCGGAAAAGGATGTGCGCCCCCGGGAGTCGGATCCAGATTCCCACTCACCAGCAGCATCGCATCCCGGATCTCTTCGGCACTTAAGCGACGACGATTGAATCGCCAGAGAAATCGCGCGTTCGGATCATGCTCGGCTGCTTCAATATCAAAATTACTCGATTGCTGATATGCGGCACTATTCATCATGAGTCGATGCATGGCCTTGATCGACCAGCGGCTTTCTTTAAAACGCGTCGCCAGCCAGTCGAGCAGTTCGGGATGTGTGGGCAACTCACCTCGGTTACCAAAATCGTTTTCGCTTCCTGCAAGGCCGCGCCCAAAATGCTGCTGCCAGATGCGATTCACCATCACGCGGGCGAACAGCGGGTTCTCCTCGGCCGTCAGCCATTCGGCGAGTTGTAAACGACCACTACCGGCGGCAGGTGGGAGCCGATCTTTCCCCAGGATCTGCAGATTCCGTCGCACCGCGACATCTCCGAGCTTTATCTGGTTTCCGCGAAGATGAATTTTCACATCTGCTGGTTGCTTGCCGTCAGTTGCTCCGTAATACAGATCCTCATTCGAGAACGGTCCGGCCTGCTTGAAGGCATCTCGCTCTGCAGTCAACGTTTCCAGAGTCTGCTTCTGTTCCCCGCGCTGCTTCAGCGTTTCAGAAAGGTTCCGTATTTCCGCCGCAAGCGATTCGGCATTCTCGATCGAATCCTCGGCATGCAATAGCGGTTTAACACTGACTGCCAGATTATCAATTTCGTGAGCCGGCGTTGCCCCCGATCCCGGCCCATATTTATCCACAAACGTCGTATCAATCACGCCGCTCCAGCCAGCAGTGAAGCCTTTTCCTACAAAGGCAATGGAACTGTCAGTACCCGTTAAAACGCCAGAAACGGTTTTGTTCTTTAAATTTAACTTGACCCACAGGTTGTACCACTGTCCCTGTTTTACCTCGCAAAGCGGCTCATATTTGTTCCCGTTCTTGACGAAGAACGTGGTGGCACTTACTCCCATTTCAACCGCCGCCGAGTGACCTGGCCCCTGCCCCAGATAGATGCGATAAGCGCCGTTGCCTTCACCAGCCATGTTGGTGTTTCGAAAATCAAGATTGAAATACAACTCAGGTGAATTATCAGGCGTGTGAGTTGTCTGCAGCGTGCGGACAACCGCGTTGTTTTGTGTGTCACCGGGAAAAGCGAGACCGCGCGTCCCTACCGGAAACACATTGGCATAGGGACTTTGAGCTGATGCAGAAATTGTCGCAGAGGCAACAAATCCATAAGGCTTCATGGGAGGGCGGCCGAGCAGCTCTTTCTCAAAACCACAGAATTCGGTCGACGGCAAAACAGCGCCGATCTGATCTTCCAGTCCCTTCAGCTTCGATGTTTTTTCGGCGATCTGCTTCTCATACACAGCCAGCTGAGTCTCGAACTTTGATTTCTTCTCCGCTTCTAATTTTGGTGAGAGTGCAGAAAACGTATCGTAAGGTCGTTTCTTCTCCTCGGAACCGGGAAACGAATAGCGGCTGCTGGAAAAAATTCCATACCAGGCATAGTAGTCGGTCATGTTGATCGGGTCATACTTGTGATCGTGACAGCGGGCACAACCCATCGACAACCCCAGCACGGCTTGCCCTACTGTATCCAGCGTATCTTGAATGGTGAGATGGTGGTAATTCTCAACATCAAATCCAAACCGGCGCGAGATGGCGATGAAACCAGTGGCGATGTGCATCTTTCGGTAGCGCGCCTCTGCTTCTGCAGTGAGCGGTTCGCCAGATTGTGTGAGAAGCTGCCGGGCCAGAATGTCACCGGCAATCTGCTGACGCACAAAATCGTCGTAAGGCATATCCTGATTCATGGAATCAATCACCCAGTTACGATAATTAAAAGCAAGTGGCGCCGGATAATCAGCCGTCTCCCCGGCTGTATCGGCATAGCGAACGACATCCAGCCAGTGCCGTCCCCAGCGTTCCCCATACGATTTGCTCTGTAGCAAGCGGTCAACCACTTTTGCAAAGGCTTGAGGCGAATCATCGTTCAGAAACGACTGCATTTCCGCTTGCGTCGGCGGCAGTCCCGTCAGGTCAAACGTGGCCCGGCGTAGCAAGGTTCGTTTCTCCGCCGCGGGAGACATCGCCAGACCTTCCTTGATTAGTTTCGCATGAATAAACCGATCAATGTCATTGAAAACAGGTAAAGACACATCGACCGTCGGTGGCGCAGGATTCTGGATCGGCTGGAACGACCAGAAGCTCCGTTCTTTTTCAGTAATCGGTCCGCTACGCAACTCGGGCCCACTACCAAGTTTCATTCCCTCGGGCCAGACCGCCCCCTGCTTGACCCAGCGTGTAACCGCGGCAATTTTGTTCGCTTCGAGTTGCTTTTCGGGTGGCATCTCCAGGCCATCAGCGTGGCGGAGTGCCTGGATCAGTAAACTGGTTTCTGGTTTTCCCGGGATGACTGCCGGGCCGGTATCGCCGCCTTTGAGTATCGTGGATCTCTGGTCCAGGCGGAGGCCAGCCTCTGCCTTCTGTGGCCCATGACACGAAATACAGTGTTCAATCAACAGTGGCCGAATTTCATTTTCGAATAATGCCAGCGCAGCACGGTCATCGGCATACGTTGATTCACAAACCGGGAAGACGGAAACAAGAGTCAACAGCCAGATGCAGACCAACCACAAAAAACTTGTACCAAGGTGACCAGTCTCATTCGTCGGAGAGACGGTGCTGCTCATAGATCGTGTTATCTTTGATTTGGTAATGATGGAATCCTCTCTCTACGTGAGTCGTAGTCAAGCCTCAGCTTCCTGTTCCGTTTCTGCCTCCAGCAACAGCCAATTCTGTAACGAAGAGGTATGCTCCGACATGGCGTTCCCCGCGACATTTGGGTCGCCGGTTTTTAAAGCCGTGAGTAAAACTTTATGGCTGGCGACGGTCTCTTCGCCTGTGCGTGCCGTCATATCACTATGTCGACGATGCACCCCTGCCAGCCACAACTCTAACTGGGGGCGTAACACGCGCCACGCATCGACGAGTCGCGAGTTTCCGGAGGCGTGTATGATCGCTTCATGAAAGGCGATATCGAGAAACGTCAGCTTGAGCAGGTTCGATTCCTGCTCGGTCTGGCGGATATTGTCTTCCAGTGCCGCGATCGTCTCCTCTGTCAGACGCGTACAAGCCAGCCTGATCGCTGCCAGCTCAAGCACCTGTCGAAACTCCACGATTTCATGTGCGTCTGACAGCGTTAGACTACGAACCGTCGCCGTTCCGCGATCATCAAATTCCAGCAGGCCTTCATTCATCAATTGAAACTTGGCCTGGCGAATCGAGGCACGACTCACCCCCAGCTGCGCCCCAAGGCGGGCTTCTGCCAACGATTCCCCCGGTGCCAGGGCACCAGACAAGATCGCGTCTCTCAACTGGCTTTCCACATCTTCCGTCACAGATTGCTTTTGAATCTTGCGAAACGGAACTTTCGTTTTCGGTTTAATAGCAGGTTTCGTATTCATCCTCCCAGCCTACACAGTCGACGGTCGACCGTCAACTAAAAGGCTAGAAATACGGGACCTTTTTAAATCCTCGATGTTTATGTAAGTAAGTTCTGAGACCCCGGTGAGTTCCACCAATTCAGTCAACGCGGCCTGACTCTGGACCTGAGGCATGCTTGAATCGGCATCAGCACCGAACTGGCTGCGATTATCATCACACGGTGGGTGGGGCACTGTTGGCTTGCCAGCAGTGAAAAGAAAAGCATGCGCGGAACATCACGCACACAAAGTTCAGACCCTCCGCCGAATCTATTGTAGGGGCGAGTCTATGTGCTCGCCCGCCTGGTGAAGCCCAACTC
>TARA_R110002095_G_scaffold78106_2_pt1 | contig 185060 bp, 134 predicted proteins | sample TARA_R110002095 | Tara Oceans TARA_R110002095 (sample SAMEA4397255) | marine metagenome | biome: Polar Biome; feature: [SRF] surface water layer (ENVO:00010504); material: water (ENVO:00002006), including particulate matter (ENVO:01000060) such as... | depth 5 m | reverse complement strand
AGTTTTTGCCGCGTTTGTGCTTATGCTCTCGGATGGCTGAATCGGACTACACTTCTTTCGAATCGATCCAGCTCATCATGCGTCGTAATTCTTTACCGACGGTTTCAATCGGATGCTGTCTGTTCAAGCGTCGAATTGCTTTGAATGAGGCCTGATTGGCTTTGTTTTCCAGTAACCAGTTTCTCGCAAACTCACCTGTTTGGATTTCGGTGAGGATCTTTTTCATTTCTTTACGAGTTTCATCAGTGATGATTCGGGGCCCGCTAGAATAATCGCCGTACTCAGCAGTGTTGGAAACACTGTAACGCATGTAGTTCAAACCGCCTTCGTAGAACAAGTCAACGATCAGTTTTAATTCATGCATACATTCGAAATAAGCCATTTCGGGCTGGTATCCGGCTTCAACCAGTGTGTCATAACCCGCTTTGACTAACTCACTGACTCCACCACAGAGTACAACCTGTTCGCCAAATAAGTCTGTTTCTGTTTCTTCGGCGAATGAGGTTTCAATGACGCCCCCACGGGTTCCGCCGATTCCTTTGGCATAAGCTAATGCCAGTTGACGAGTGCTATCTGCTGCTCCATCAACTAAAGCGATCAGGGAAGGAACACCTCCCCCTTTGACGTATTCGCTACGAACGAGGTGTCCGGGGCCTTTAGGAGCCACCAGAGCAGCATCGACACCAGTAGGCGGGACAACCTGGTTGAAGTGGATATTAAATCCATGCGAGCATAAGAGAAGATTTCCCTTGCTCAAATTAGGCAGGATATCGCTTTTGTAGAGATCTCCCTGGACCTCATCAGGAAGCAGAATGTTAATCAGATCGCCTTGTTTGGTCGCTTCGGCGATAGAGACAGGCTCAAATCCATGGCTGACAGCCAAGTCGTAATTTTCACTACCTTTGCGTTGTCCAATAATAACATTGCAGCCACTGTCGCGAAGGTTCTGAGCTTGCGCGTGTCCCTGACTACCGTAGCCAAGAATGGCAATGGTTTTGTCTTTCAACAAAGACAAATCTGCATCATCATCGTAATAAATTGTTACTGCCATAATCCTGATCTCTTGTTTTGATGTAAGGCTGAAAGAAGTAGAACCTGATCTGCTTCTATAAGAACTTTAGAATTTGAACAGTCATGCGTTGTCTCAAATTCAAATTAAGAAACAACTTCCTGCTCGGGGAGAACAAAACAGCCGTGATTCAGTTCTTTGCTGCTCGTTCTAGCGGAATTATTTAACAATTTCCACAGTCTCTGAATTCACGTCTGCTTTCATTGTTTCTGAACGTAATAGCGCGATCCTTCCTGTACGGACGATCTCCAGAATTCCAAATGGTCTCATTATGTCAATAAAGGAATTGATTTTGGATTCCTGACCGGAGATTTCGATCATCACGTTTTCAGAGCTCACGTCAACGATTTTCGCACGGAAAATTTCGACTAATTCACGAATTTCTGATCGCGTTTTTCCGAGAGTCGAAACTTTCATTAACATCAAGTCGCGTTCAACAAAGTCCTGGCCTGAAAAGTCGACGACTTTCACAACAGTCACCAGCTTTTCCAGTTGCTTTCTGACCTGATCCAGTTTGTTGTAATCCCCTACGACAAAGGTGATTCGGGAGAATTCTGGTTCTTCTGTTTCTCCGACGGCCAAGCTTTCAATATTGAAGGCGCGCGAAGCAAGCATACCCGAAATATGGGCCAATACACCCGGTTGATTCACTACCAGAGCAGAAAGAACGTGTTTCATCCCAAAACCTTAATTTGTAATTCAATCAGAAATCTAAGTACCATGTAAAGCGATAGAAGCATACAGTCTAGTCTTGAAGTGAAGCACAGACAAGTCCCGTTGCCGATATCTCTAGACGCTCAGCTTATGATCAGGTCGATTAGAGCGATTATACAACAAGCACACTGTTTGAGCTGACATTTCAAAGGGGGAACGGGTTCGTTTTTGCCTGAAATCCAGTTGAGTCTTTCATTTTGTACATTTAGGCAATACAGAAGTTTTGACAGTCAGGCTCAACTCTGTTTTAATAATTTAACACGATACTGCTGAATTCAAACCTTCTGAATCTGATCGAGAGCACGGATGACTCAAAACTGGCGATTTGCTCCCCACGATGAATCTCGGATACGCGGCCTCAGTTCTGAGATGCGGATCTCACCGCTTCTGGCACAAGTCTTAATTGCACGTGGGCTCAGGGACGCATCCTCTGCGCGGAGCTTTATTGATGCCCGGATGAGCGAACTGCTGGATCCCTGTTCCATGCCTGGCGTGAATGATGCTGCCGAGCGAGTCATTAGGGCACTCAATGCGAAGCGTCGCATTACCATCTATGGTGACTATGATGTGGACGGCATGACGGCCACCAGTATTTTACTGCAATGTATTACTTTGGCGAACGGACGCTGCGATTATTTCATCCCAAATCGTTTGGATGATGGTTATGGCTTAAATTGTGATGCAGTCCGAAACTTACATGAAGAAGACCCTGAGCGACTGCTGGTGACCGTGGATTGTGGAATTACCAGTGTTAAAGAAGCGGCTCTTGCTAAAGAAATCGGTTTGGAACTGATTATCACAGACCATCACCAGATGGGAGACGAACTCCCGGATGCGGATTGCCTGGTTCACCCGCGACTGCCAGACAGTGACTACGAATTTCCACATCTGTGTGGTGCAGGCGTTGCCTTGAAGCTGGCCTGGGCGGTTTGCCAAAAGCTGGGGGATGGACAGAAGGCATCTCCTCAAATGCGCGAGTATCTTAAAACTGCCGTTGGTCTGGCTGCGATAGGTACTATTGCGGATGTCGTTCCTTTACTGGGAGAAAACCGTATCCTGGTCCGATATGGATTAGGTGCACTGACTGAGCGTGCCCCCATGGGTTTGCTGGAATTGATGAAAGTCGCCGAGATTAAATCCGGACAAACGCTTGATACAGAAGATATTGGATTTGCACTTGCTCCCCGGTTGAATGCAGCCGGGCGACTCGGACAGGCAAGGCTGGCGGTAGAGCTATTAACAACAACGAACCTGGACCGTGCGACCCAACTGGCCGCTTATCTGGATGAATTAAATAAAAACCGCAGAACCGTCGAGCGTCGGATTATGAAGCAAGCTCGGGAGATGGTTGAAGAGCATGAAGAGTGGAATGACCATCATACGCTAGTTCTGGCACACCATGACTGGCATCCGGGGGTCATTGGAATCGTTGCCAACCGGGTAGCAGAACATTTCGAAAAGCCTACCGTTCTCATCGCTTTGGATGCCAGTTCTCGTACCGGGCAGGGGTCTGCAAGATCATTTGCCAGTTTCGATCTGCATGCCGGCTTCACATCCTGTGCCGAACATGTGATTCGCTATGGAGGTCACCAAGCTGCAGCCGGACTCAAAATCGATGAAGACAAAATTGAAGACTTTCGGCTGGCATTTGCTGAATATGCTGCGAGTGCGCCCCAACCCTCTGAGCATGACCTGCAAGTGCGAATTGACGCAGAGGTTTGCTTAAACGAAATCACAAAACGATCCGTGCGAGAATTGGATTGTCTCGGACCGTTTGGTCAAGAGAATCCTCGCCCTCAATTTGTAGCAACGCGAGTCGAACTGGCAGAGCCCCCACGTACGATGGGTGAAGGGGGGCGACATCTTTCGCTGGTCTTTCAACAGCATAATACAAAAATTCGTGCCATCGCATTTGGAAAAGGGGAGTGGGCGAGCCAGATGGAAGAGGATGGCGGGCCGTTTTCGATCAGTTTTGCACCGGGCATCAATCGCTTTCGCGGCTTTGAAAGTGTGCAACTGCAATTAAAAGACTGGGTATCCGAAAAATCTAAAAGGCCAGTTACATCCTGATCAGGGATTCTGGAGCCCCCTGTCAGTTTTCGCTAATGACTTCGACACCGGAAATGACGGGTGGATATTCCGAACCATCTGCAGAATCAAATTCCACTTCGATCTGAGCGGTGACAGGAATCCCCTGGAACTCTTTTACCAGACAACGCATGGACTGTCCCGTTTCCTGAATAATATCAAGGTTTTCCAGTACTGTTTCGCCTTGTAAGCGTACTTGAAATCTTCGTTGACCCGGTTTGACACTTTCGTCCGGCTCTGCAAACGTGAGTTTGATGGTATAACGATTTTCAAGAACTGGTTCATCCGTTTGAGACGGTGAAGTTTTCGCTTGTCCGTTTGGAGCTTTGGTCTTAAGGACCAGGCGTGCCGACCCGGATTTTGCCCCTTTGTACGATTTGGCGATCCTGGTTCCCGTCCCCGTAATTAGAAAACAAATGGAATTCCCTGATTTCCAGTTTTTCTTTGACTGAATTTCTTTCAGAATCGAAGTCAGATCAGGGGTTGCCTGGACTGAACCATGCGCTCCCACCTTTCGCCAGGCTGGGGGTGACCATTCGACTGAAGCTCTGGTTCGTTTTCGCGCTGATAGATTCTGTTTCGTTTCTTTGAATGGTTTAGAATCAGTAGCATCCTCCGCCTGGATTTTCAGGTGGCTCGCCGATTTGCCGGTTTCATCGACCGTGAATTGAATCGTGGCGGTTTCCAGTTCGTCAGACGCAGATAATGGAATGTCAGCAAATCGAAGTGCGACAACTTGAGGATCGTCTTTATCAAGCCCCAGTTCCAGATCACTGCTGTGCAATTTGACTTCACCGTGTGAATCTTCTTCTGCATCGTCTTCAACGCCCGCAATGGGAATCCCGTCGAGTTGAGTCTGTTTTTCGTGCTGCTTGATGGCAATCGTGATCTTTTGGGGATTAATAATTCCGGAAGCCGCAACCCAGTTCAAGCCATATTCAGGCAGAGGTTCAATGACTTTGAGTGCGTGGTGCCGGAAGCGATCATACTTCTGATTAGCAACACTGACTTTCAGGTCTGGCGACTGTCCGCCCACGCTCGGATAGTCGAGCCATAAAGTACCGTTCTCGGCACGTCGATCACCGGGCGCACCAAAGTTGATCCCCGCCTGCTTGACAGTCGTAGATGACTTTGAGTCTGTGCCCAGTTGGCTATTAGTCCAGACCTCAATCTCGGGCATGTGGATTAATGCCAGCGAAGTCTGATTCTGGTAAGAACAGCTGCATGTCCGTGTATAATCGGGGGCATTGAGCACACCATTCGCCACCACTAGATTGGAGGTACAACTCGATTTAAATCCACCAAAATTACCGGTGCCGCTTTGAGATTCTAAGTCATAAAATCCGGCTGCTCCCGAACGAAAGGTCAGCAGATTCTCACTGGCAATCACGTAATTACAACCATACGTGCGCGAGAACTTGAGTTCCTCTTTTTGCTGCGTTATCGGATTAGTAATCGTGTAGGGTGTTCCATCTAAGATATTGAAAGCGCCGCCTGATACTTCGTACGAGTTCGCCGATGTTATAATGAGGTCGTTATGTATCACACAGGGACCAGTATATTTGCGGTCTTTATTATGCCAGATGACGGAGCCATTATTTCCCTGATAGGCAATCATGCCCTGGCCAATTTCATCACTCAGACGATCTTTGGCTCGTGCTCCCGCTTGAAGTAACAAATCATGTTTTTCAGAATATCCTAACCAGGACCCAAAGATACTTTCCTTTGTTGACCAGAGTTCTTTGCCCGTATAGATATCAAAACAGACGATCCGATATTGAGCCGGATCTGCCAGACCGCGCCGGGAGAGTTTTTTCTCAGCACTGGCGGGTAGTTTATCCAGGCAATAGACTCGATCTGCGCCTGCTACGATTCCGTTATGCAGGAAAGAGTGAATGGCAGCAGTGCGCCACAGCTCCTTACCGGAATGCCGGTCATAGGCGATCAATCCGCGACTGGCAGAAAGGTCTGTTGCTTGCGGACCATCTTTCCCCGGTTTTTCATTCACGCGTTTTCCAAAATGGGCAAATCCATTTCCCGCCAGCAGAATCTCGTCATAAACAGCGATAAAAGCCCAATCTTGCTGAGGGTCGGGCAATTTAATAATCTGCCGAGTCGTTCCGTCAGACGCATTCAGAACATGACACTCAGAACCGATGGCGAGATAGACCTCGTCGGATGTCGCGATATAGTTTGTGCCGCGGGCATTGGCGCCGGGAATATGTTTCTGATTATATTTTGTGCTCAGCGGCGTATCTTCATATGTCGTATTAAAATAAATCCCAAAGGTACCCAGGTCTTCAAATTCTCTTCTCCAGAGAACTTCCCCCGTATAAACATCTCGCGCACTGAGGCTATTCATGCCTTCCAGGAACGTTCGGCCTCCAATGACCTGTTCCGGGGGACCATGACTGTGCCGAGGCAAAATATCATCGTGCGTATTTCCACCGAACCAGAGAACTCCTAGAGGAAGTTTGACCCGTTTGTCATTCGATTTCACCGTGTTGGCGATATCACCATACTGATGAGTCCAGTCGGCCGAATCTGGTAATGCCCCCTCACGCTGAATCAGAATTCCGTCCGACAGTGTGGTCTGTTTCGCCTTCGGTAATTTTATCTGTCTGGCCAATGACTCAACCCGACTGCTTTGTGTTGGATTTTCGATGGGGATCCAGATGGCACCACCATAGGGGCGAACGGATCGATAGATTTGTTCGAGTTGACTTGATGTTAAAGACTTCGCAAACGACTTACTCAGTAACGTGACTCGGGCGATATGCTGGGGCGCCTGAAAAGATTGAGGCGTTCCTTGATGCACGGAAATACGTGAACCGTATAGTCCTAATGAGTCGTATCTGGTTCTGAGTTTCAGTACTTTCTTTGCATCCTCTTCAACCACAATCAGTCTTAGTTTCGAATTTTGCAGCAGGGCATCTAAAAAGGGTTTGTTGTCCGCCCCGTAGCTGATGGCATAGCCGGTCTTGGCCTGAGTCATCTCGCTTAACTTCTTTGTCGTCGTACTGGCCTTTGGATCAGAGATAAACTGCCCCGATGACTGCGTTGGGGATGCTGACCGCGCGATGCGTTCTCCGGAGGCGCCGAACGCTTTGACTTCACCGTTTAATGTTACGGCGAATAATTTATCATCTGCGGCTAATAAACGTAAAATCTTTCCTTGAGCGGGTAACTGCCAGGCAATTTCGGGTTCTTTTTCTGCATTTGCTGGCAGCGTGATTGCCGAGATTGTTTTTTCGCCAGCAGCGTACAGACGCTTGCCGGCTCGAATCAAATCTCCCTGTCCATCGGCGTGCACAGACCAGAGTGCCTGATGTTTCTGGCTATATGCCTGAACCAGAGGTTGTTTGTTCTTGAGAATCGCCGAGTAGAGGGTCTGGTCATGCAGAACTGGTTCATTATGCACAAACAGTGTGGGCAAGCCTGTCTTGAGATTGTAGGTGCGAACGCCTCGATAGCGTGTGTGGACGAAGAATTCAGTCGAGTTGGCAATCACAAAAGAACCGCCGTTTCCTTTGCCTCCCAGATGAAAATATTTCAGTTTTCCCGTCTTGCGATCCAGTGCTGCGGGCACAGAACGACCGCCGGGAACCAGTAATAATTCATCGGTTGCAACCAGTGTGCCTTGGGGAGCGACTCCTGCAAAGGAAGGTGCACTATGTGGTTGTTTGATATAGCTGGCACTGGTGGAATCATTCACCCAAATGACATTTCCGGTCTCGGCATCCAGAGCATAAATGAACGTTCCCATGAAAGGCCAGATGCTGGCTGCAAAGTAAACCGTATCCTCATAGAGGACGGGACCTCCACGGGCAGGCCAGGCAGAGATGACTCGTCTATTCCCAAGTGTCTTTTGCGCTGCGGGAGCACCACGGAATTTCCAGGCGAGTTTTCCAGTTGTCACATCCAGGCAATATAAATAGCCATCGTCGCTAACAGTATAGACTCGTTTTTTTGACACCACGGGAGCAAAACGGATCGGACCATCTGCATAGAACGTCCAGAGGGTTTTACCATCCTCGGTATTAATCGCCAGCAATTTATCGGAATCGTTAAATCCGATTAACATTCGTTTTCCAACAACAACCGGTTCCAATATTTTGTCGTATGTCATCAGGTCATTGTTGAGAGGATCGTCCCAGACTTGTTCGCGTTTCCCAAATGCGCGTGACCAAAGCGGAGTGAGTTCGTCAGGAAGATTCTCGGGAGAAGATGCAGAATGACCGGCGTCATAACGCCACATCGGCCAATCACCAGCAAACGCCGATGTTCCAATCAATTGCAGAATCATGATGGCGAATAAAGATACTTGAAATCGAGCAATTCGATTTTGCATGAATTATTCCAATGTATAGAATTAGGTCGGTTTCACGTGAGCTCAGGATTACTGAAGTGGTTCACGATTCCCCCGTTTTTTTGAAATGCAGACAAAACGTCACGATTCCCCAGGCGATCATCGAATATCCTGCGGTTTTCCAAAACCAGGAGAGCTCTTTATCCTGCGTCGCAAAATAAAGGCAACTCCAGCCTCCGATGATGGCAAACAGATCATCTCGATATTTCTTCATTCGTAGTCCTGCTCCTGATTTTAGCAGCAGGAGCACCTTCTCTGGATAAAATATGATTAATTTCAAGTTAGATACGCAAAAACAGGTGGCTCACGAGTCTAATCTTAGAAGGTTTATCGCAAAAGTCCCCCAACATGGCAGAAAAAAGGCAAGATTTTGATCTGTGGTTCGATTTTAACAGCGGGATGTAGCGATCTGTAATAGTAGATCACTCTTGTATTGCTTTTTGCTGATTGTACAATTGACTATATGTTTAAGGGGCTTTCGTCACAATTTAGACTGATTTTGCATTTCGATTAAACAACACCTGGTTGCCAATTCTAAAGGACTGTAGCAAAGTGTTGCCTGTTTTCCGCCATCATCAAGATCAATCCTGTAGATGCATTGTGACGTGCGTTCTTGTCGCGCTCCTGCTTCAGGCAAGTCTTTTGCATAGTCCTGTTTTTGCGTCGGACTCTCGCACAACAGTCCAGAACAGTCGTCTTTCAAATCAAATCGATGACTTGATTGAGCAAGCCAAGAAAAAGGAAGGCGTCGTTTCTGCGCCGCTTGCGACCGATGCCGAGTTTATGCGACGCGTTTCACTTGATCTGACAGGGAAAATTCCTCCCGTTGCTGAACTGCGTTTGTTTCTGACAGATCAAGATCCCCTAAAACGGGAGAAATTGATTAATCGTTTACTGTCCAGCCCAGGATTTGTTGTGCATTTTACAAATACCTGGCGCGATATCCTGTTGCCTGAGGCGGCGACGGATCTGCAGACGCGAGGGCAGATTCCGGAATTTGATGCCTGGTTACGATCTCAGCTACAGGAAAACGTGCACTACGATGAGCTGGTCAGAAAAATTATCGATGCACCACTGGGTGCGACAACTAACAGACAAGTGGCTCGCAATTCTCAGGATCCGACTCCCCGTGCGTATTACATCACGAAACAATTAAAACCCGAGAATCTAGCCGCGGGAACATCACGGGCATTTCTGGGAGTCAGAATTGAATGTGCCCAATGTCATGACCATCCTTTTGACGATTGGAAACAGCATCAATTCTGGCAATATGCGGCCTTCTTTTCGAATATTGATCAACGTCAACAGAACGCTGTGAATGCAACCGACGTTCGGGAAGTCCTTGGGAAACCACAAATTAAAATTCCCGATACAAATCGGTTAGTTGATGCGACTTTTCTTGATGGCGCTCAGCCTGAATGGGATAAAGAGCAAATGAATCCCAGAACACGACTTTCTGACTGGGTCACTTCTGCTCAAAATCCGTATTTCGCGAAGGCGACTGCAAACCGAGTTTGGAGTCTGTTCTTTGGTCGTGGCATTGTTGATCCCGTTGACGATTTTTCATCAACAAATCACGCTTCGCATCCAGAATTGCTGGAATTATTGGCCCGTCGATTCCAGGAGCAGCACTACGATCTAAAATATCTGATTCGTGAAATCACCAACAGTCAGACTTATCAACTCACCAGTAAACAAACGGATCCGAGTCAGTCTCGCGTTGAATGGTATGGAAAAATGCCGACGCGGGGATTAACGGCCGAACAGATCTTTGCCAGCCTGGTTCAGGCAACCGGCTTCTTCCGGCAAACCACAGAATCAAATGCCTTGTTAGTTGGCGCTGGAACCAATACTCCGCAAGCAGAATTTTACGAACTATTTCAATCGGATTCAGAAAATCAACTGGATCCCAAGGCATCCATTCTTCAGGCACTGGCTTTGATGAATGGTACTTTTATCACGAATGCGACTTCGCTTGAGCAATCCGATGTTTTTACTGCTATTGTAGACTTTCCTACACTTTCTGTTGAGAAAAAAATAGAGGCGTTTTACCTGACCACATTATCTCGATTTCCAACAGAAGCGGAATCACAACGACTGACGGCTTATGTCTCAGCAGGAAAATCAGACGCAGACAGAACTCATGCCTATTCCGATTTGTTTTGGGCGCTATTGAATAGTAGTGAATTTTTGTTGAATCATTAAAATGAAACACAATTTGAACAGAATATGTTTTATTGCTGTTTATATGCTGGGAACTATTTTGAGTTCGTATGCGTTGGCGGGAGAGGTACAACCAGAGGCTCTTGCCAAGCAGAGTGGCCAGAGATTGATCCTGCTAGCTCCCTCGGCTCCGTTCATCCTTGAATTGAGCTTACAGATCGATCATGGTGATTTTCGTGCAACGACGACTGATTATATCGAACGCCTGTTCCAGTCACTGGATGGGAATCAAGATGGTTATATTGACCTGAAAGAAATGGAAAATGTTCCTGCATTCGGGATCAAACAGTTCGATCAAGGTAGCCCGGCACTGCGACTCAAAATGCTTGAGACAACTCCGACGGACAACCGTTTAAGCCTGGCAGAATTTGCTTCGTACCTTAATCGTGCGCAAGGCACCGCTTTCCGAATTGCCGGCGCTCCCTCTCGAAGCTCACAGGTAATTGAGTTATTCCGAAAGCTAGACCAGAATGGTGATGGTTCCGTGAGTGATGGAGAGTTCATCGCGAGTTCTGAAACATTATTCATGTATGATCGTGACGAGGACGAGGTACTCAATCTTGTCGAGCTACGTCCGTTTATGTCTGACCCCAATGCGGTAGTTGCACAACCTGTCTCCAGACAAACTGTCGAGACACCTTTTCGACGTCTGGACAATGATCGTTCCATAAATACTGTCATTGATGAGTTATTTAAGAAATATGTGGAGTATCATAGCGCTGAAATCAATGCAATTTCTCTGGAATGTTTTCATCAGGGGCAACCTGATTCCACTGTTCTCCAAGACCATGATCTCAATGCCGATGGTTTTTTAAACCGTGATGAATTATTTGCCTATCTGCAAAAACCAGTTGTAGATCTTCGGATTCAGGTTTCACTACCTCGACAACAGTCATTTCGTCCGAGTATAAAAATCCTGGAAAAGCAATCAAAGCGTGTGAGTGATATCAAAATAAGCTCCCGTTCTAAAGTCGAGTTCCGTGTTGATAGATTGTTACTTGAGCTAAGAGTAAAAAGTTCGCGTCATATGTTTGCGGATACGGTACGGTTTTATCAAACACGATTCCGTGTCGTGGATGGCGATAAGAATGGTTATTTAAATTCCGCCGAATTTGCACAGCTGAATCTGCCAAATACAGAATATAAAAAGGTAGACAAAAACAATGATGCGATGTTAAATGTGGATGAATTGACAAAATATCTGCTGAAAGACACGGCAGCCGTTCAGGATCAGGTCGTAATGACAGTCGACAATGATGGAAAATCACTATTTGAAATTCTCGATACTGATCTGGATCTTCGTTTAAGTTCACGTGAACTTAAACGAAGTCTTCAGCGTGTGAAGGAGTTTGATGGCAATCAAGATCAGTCACTTGATCATTCTGAGTTACGTGGTCACTTCAGGATCACAGTCGAATTGGGAAAACCGGAATTATTTGTCTTTGATCCCCGCGTCAATTCGATGGCAATGAGTCAGAGTCGTAGTGTACAACGAACTTTATCGGGCCCGCTTTGGTTTCAAAGAATGGATCGTAACAGGGATGGTGATATTTCACGCAAAGAGTTTCTGTTTGATCCTGTTTTATTTGAGAAATTAGATCGTGATCAAGATCAGTTGATCAGCCCTGCAGAAGCTGACGCTTATCAGAAAAAACAATCCAAAAACTAGACATCCTCCCGCACATAAGGGGAATAAAATGGAAGACATGAAAAAAACGACACAACTAATTGAACGTGTCCAACGTCGTTTATCGCTGGCGTTGTGGGGGCGGGCGTTGTTTATTTCCTTTGTGTATGTCTTGACTGCCTATTTAGCATTGCTTCTTTTCAGCCGATTTTCAGGTTATTTGAGAGAGTGGTTTCCTCCCGAATCCTTAGGAGTGGTTCTTATTGGCACTCTGGTATTGTCGTTTGTCTTGTTCCGGAAACCGGAAAAAGAACAGGCGGCACGTTTAATCGATCAAAACCAGGGAACGAAAGACCTGTTCTTAACTGTTACGATGCTGGAACAAGCGATCGGCAATTACAAACCGCTAGTCATTCAGGATGCTGAGAAGAAGGCCGCAAAGATTCAACCGGCGGCTATTGTTGGCTTTGAGTGGCAAAAGAGATTAGCTACTTCGTGTGCAGGCGCACTGGTGTTGTTTTTGGTTTTAGAATATGCACCTCAGCTTGATCCCTTTGGCGAAGTTCAGGCTGCAGAAGTCGAACAGGAAAAGGCAAAAGAATTTCAGAATACCAAAAAGGCGACCAAAGCACGGCTGGCAGAACTGAAGAACAAAGATACGGGTGAAAGCGATGAAGAATCAAAAAATGTTAAAATGGCTGTCCAAAACCTGAAGTCTGACTTCCGAAAAATGAAGCCGGGGAAAAAACAAGAGAATTCCAAAGCTCTAGCCGGTCATCAAAAATCACTTGGCGGAAAATGGCGAAAAATTGCCGAAGAGAAAATGAAAAGCCTGATGATGAAGGCGAATCAATCACAAAAATTCGGCGGGATGTCGAAAAATGAAGGCATGAAGAAGTGGAGCAAGGAGTTGCAGGAAGGCTCAACTCAGTCACTCATGAAAGAGATGGATGAATTGAAAGAGCAGTTGCAGCGCTTAGCCAAAGAAACGGATCCCGTGAAGCGTGAGCAGTTAAAAAATGAAATCCAGAAAAAAATGAAGGAAATGGAATCCTTTGCTCGCGAACAAACCAATTCCAAAGCGATGGCAGCAGCACTAAAACGGGCGATGAAACAGATGCAGATGGCTCAGTCAAAAGGCATTAAGGCTGATGAAGCATTCAAGGAAGCCATGCAATCGATGGATCTTGCTAAAATGGAACTCAAAGAGATCGCCCAGTCAGCCAAAGATATGAAAAAACTGGAAGAAGCCCTCAAAGTGCTGCAGATGGCAAAAAAAGTGAATGATAAGTCGGGCCTCGATGGTGAAGCATGTGAAAACTGCATGACGCTTGAGGATTATGAAGAACTGTATGCTCAGATGATGGGCGATATGCCTGGTGATGGAACAGGCGGTGAAGGACAAGGAAGCGGCGGCAAAGTCGATGAAGATGATACCGGCGATAAAGGTTTTAAAACAGAAAAATCGAAATCGGCGATTACCGCTGGCAAGGTCCTGTTGTCATTCAAAACGAAGGGGCTCAGTGATCGCGGAGAAGCAGAAAAAAAATACAATAAATTATACACTGACCTCAAACAGGGTATGAGCGAAGCAATTATGCAGGAGCAGATTCCGCCTGGATATCACGATGGAATCAAAAAGTATTTCAATTCTATTGAGAAAAAACCTGAAGAAAACGCAACTAAGAAATGAATCAAAAATCAGGGAGAGGGCTTTTTTCCGGATGGTTCATTCTGGCAATCGTAGAAGCTGTTGCCATCGTAGCCGTTGGATTGGTCTTTTTTTATCAGCAACAAAGTGATGCACTCGTTGTTTATTGCGCACACGATGCCGTGTTTTCAGAAGAAATCCTGAAAGCTTTTGAACAAAAGACGGGAATCAAAGTCGAGCCACGTTTCGATACGGAAGCCACCAAATCACTGGGCTTAACGAACTTGATTCTCCGGGAGCAAGACCATCCACGTTGCGATGTATTCTGGAATAATCAAGCATTAGGTACAGCCGCTCTCAAAAAGCAAGGCGTGTTAGAAGCATATCAAGGCGATGGATACCACAGGATTCCGGCTGAGTTTAAAGATCCGGATGGCTATTGGACCGGCTTTGCTGCACGACTGCGCGTTTACATCACCAATGTAGATAAGATTCAAACTTCCCCAGAGAGTATTGAACAGAAATTAGCAGGTCCCCTTGATCATGTAGCGATCGCTAAGCCTCTCTATGGCACAACTTTGTCTCACTATACTGTACTCTGTGATGCGTGGGGACTGGAGCGACTGAAGGCTTGGCATCACTCTCTGCAGGAACGTGGGATTCAGGAAACTTCTGGAAACGCGAGCGTTAAGAATCTGGTTGCCAGTGGCGCTTGTGAACTGGGATTCACAGACACCGATGATTATTTTGTGGCTGTCGATGAATCAAAACCGGTTGCCGCTTTGCCAATCACAGTGAACGAGCAAGCAATATTGATACCAAATAGCGTTGCCATCATCAAAGGAACCCAAAAACGAAAACAGGCTGAGGCGCTAATGGATTATCTACTTTCTGAAGAAGTTGAGCTGAAGCTGGCACAATCACAGTCCCGTCAAATCCCGTTAGGACCTGTGGATTGGGATCAGGTTCCTGAAGCAGTAAAAGAATATCGTCCTTATGTCACGAAAGCATATCCTTTAGCAAATCTAGTAAAACAGCGGGAAGAAACGTTAGCCTGGCTTAAATCGGAGTACTTGAAATGAGCCTGGCCACAGCTTGTGGCGTGACAGTGTTACGCAGTTTATGTATTTCAATATTGGGAGTCCTTTTATCCAGACACTTGTCTCGGCTGGTTGAGACAGGGTATTCACGCCGTTCCGTTTTTTTACTCATACTGATCCTGGCCCCTTTATTAGTTCCTGAATTGATTGTGGGATATGCCTGGTGGCTGATTTCACTGAAACTGGTGCATTATCCCTTTTTAATCGAGTTGATTTATTCGGGTCTGGTCTTATTGAAAGTGGTTCCTGTGGGAATGATCTGTTTTTGTCTATCAGCCCCCTCTGCGATTTCACCAGAGGCCGATTTTATCAGAAAATCGGTCAAATCGCCTTCGGCACAGATTATCAAAGCCCGAGCACAATGGAGTTTCTTCCTGTGGAAGACTGTGATTCGGCTATTCCCCGTTGCGGCATTGTTGTTCCTGTTGGCATTTCAGGAATTTGAGATGGCATCGTTACTTTATCGGGATTCATGGACAGTCTGGATATTTGATGCCCAGGCTGGTGGGGTTCCGGTGACCAAAACCCTGGCGTTTCTGACAGGGCCGTTCCTTGTGGAATTGATCCTGATTGCTGGCGTTGTAATGGTCCTGTCGCGACTTCAAAACCGACCAGCTCTCAATCAACCATATCAAACGAAAAACGTAACACGTGTTTCAGCATTCTTATCGTGGGGATATTTGCTTGCTGCATTTTGCATCATAGGATTAGTTCCTTTTCTATTCATAGGCTGGGGCAGTATGCTGGCATTAGGAAGCTTGCTGCAGAATCAATTACAATTGAAGGGCACAATACAGGAATGCGTCTGGGGGCTATTCTATGGGACAACATCCGGTATTGCCGCATGGGGGCTGGCATCATTCTTTTTTGCCTCAAAACAGGCACACCGATTCAAAGTAGCCGGTTTTATATGCTGTCTACCAGGTCTTTGTGGCGCATTGACGCTGGCGTTGTTGATCGCTTCCGCATTTTTATCACATTACATCTATTGGCTCTATGATACTCCTTTGGCGATATTTGTTGCTTTGGTATTATTCCTATTCCCCAGAGCCGTTTTTCTAAAACTGATACTTCAGACACACTCGAAGAACGATGCCTCTTATCTGGCACGACTGTTGAGCCAGTCAAAAAATAAAGTTCAGGCACTGAAGGGAGACCGGTTGCGTTGGGCAGTGAATGGGAGAATGCAGTATTGGGCAGTTGTGATACTGGCTTTCTGGGCTTATTGGAATGTCACACTCAGTTCTATATTAGCGCCGAGTCAAGCGCAACCATCTGCCGTTCGCCTTTATAACTTGATGCATTACGGACAGAATTCAGTTCTATCTGCAATTACCTTGCTCAGTCTTGGCATACCTGTTTGCGTAAGTCTGTTACTTTTACCAGTTGTCAAAAAACTATGGATCTTAAGTTCAAACCGTTCTGGTTTGACAGAGACTGAATAAACTTAATGACTGTTGAAACCTTACAATCAAAAGCCTTGTTGTGGTCACTGAAACATGTCAGTTTAAAGTCTGCGACCAGCGTCCGCTTAGCTGAGGTTGACCTTGAGATCTCACAAGGCGTGACTGCAATCATGGGGTACTCTGGCGCGGGGAAAACATCGTTACTGAATCTATTAGTTAACTATGAAATGCCTGACCAGGGAACCATTACTCGCGGATCAGGAACGTTTCCGTCCGAATTCGATCTGGATCTGTTTTGGGTGCCCCATAATCTTGGTTTGTGGCCGCAATATACTGTTCAAGACCACTTAATGCTGGTTCTTCCGGACCTTGATTCAGAGCCGAGTTTAATTGAAGAACTGCTCTCGGCATTTGATTTATTGCGGGTTCGCGATCAATATCCAGGGCAAATTTCGCAAGGAGAGGCTTCGCGATTAGCTGTCGCCCGAGCTCTGGCCAGTAAAGCGAAAGTCTTGGTGATGGATGAACCTTTGGTGCATGTGGACCAGACGCATTGGCCTTTCTACTGGAACACCATTCGTGACTATTGTCAGAAAAACAAAACATCGCTTGTATTTTCAACACATCAACCAGAACTGGTGTTGAGGGAAGCAGAGCACGTGATCTGCCTTGACCAGGGGCAGGTGATCTATTCTGGTATCGTTAACGATTTGTATGATGCTCCCCCATCGTATCACACTGCTACCTATCTAGGGCCAGTCAACGATCTTGCATTGATGAGAAATGACTCTCCAGAGCAGGAAACCGACAATGCAGCCAAGCTGATTCGGGCCGAACAACTCACCTTGGACAAAGACGAACAGAGTTTGTGGGAAGTGCAATCGACCCGATTCAGTGGCTCAATCGAGGAAGTTACGGTCTCACATCGCGAGTCCGAGTCTACTCAGACTTTATATCACCGCCCTGTCAGGTCAGTATTACAAAAAGGGGATCGGGTTTCTCTTCGTTTGTTGATGTTATGCTTCTGCTTGTTTTTCTGCTCGGGTTGCTTTTCTGACTCTGCCCCGGAACTTGTGTTTTCCAAAATCACACAGTGGTCTGTTCCCTCTGAAGGCATCATGGTTCCGGCGCCACGTAGCGTGAATATCGGGCCGAACGACGAACTTTATGTACTTGATAATGCTGGTCGGGTTCTGGTTTATGATTCAAATAACGAACTGATCAGGCAATGGAAGATGCCTGAATCTGAAGTGGGAAAACCTGAGGGAGTCTGTGTTTTAAAGAATGGTCAAATTGCGGTTGCTGACACACATTACCACCGGGTCATTTTTTTTGATGAACAGGGAAATGTTCAAAAAATGCTTGGCGAATATGGTGTTGAACCAGGACAATTTATTTATCCGGTCTCTGTGGTACAGGATCCTGAGGGGAATATTTTCGTATGTGAATTTGGTGAGAATAATCGCATTCAAAAATTTTCCGAGCAGGGAGAATTTTTGCTCGAATTTGGAAAAGTCGGCACCAATCCCGGAGAATTTCAGCGACCTGCCGGAATGGTCTGGCATAATGGGAAAATCTATGTTGCTGATGCCGCCAATAACCGGATCCAGGTATTTTCGGACGATGGCACCTTTTTAGAGATTTTAGGAACAAAAACCGGGGGAATTCCACTCTATTATCCTTATGACATTGCCATCGATCAGACTAATGAAGCGCTCTATATCGTGGAATATGGAGCAGGGCGGGTCACCAAAATAAATTTAGCGGGTGAAATATTAGGCAGATTTGGAAGAACAGGGATGCGGCAAGGGGAGTTTTTAACTCCTTGGGGACTTACCGTAAATTCAAAAGATCAAGTGTTCGTCGCTGACACTGGCAATCGTTTAATCGTAAAATTGATACCATGAAGATCAAAGAACTCTATCACCAATTCGTTCCCCGACCGCGCATCGCTTTGACCTGGCGACGTGTGATGCCTTTGATCTTCTTTCTGATTATGTATGCCATCGTTTGTATCGGCCTCGAACTGTCTAACGTTTTGTTGTTTGCCCGTCCCTGGGCGTTTGGGCTGATTCTTTTTTCAATCTGGGTCTGGTGGCTTTCGGTTGCTGGTTATGGTGGTTTAAGCAAAGGCCGCGCCTTAGCCGCACTGTTTTCGCGGTTACTGATGCTGGGGCTTTTCGTCATGCTGATCGCAGAGCCTCGTTCGGTTCGCGTTCGTGATGTGATCTCCGTTGTGTATGCAGTGGATCTCTCTGATTCGATCGGTGAATCATCGGTTGAAGACGCTCTGGAATTTGTCACGAAGACAGTCAAAGAAAAGCCACAGACTGATGAAGCGGGCCTCGTGGTATTCGGGCGAAATTCCGCTGTTGAACTGCCGCCACGTGTTTCATTTCCATTTGAAGCTCTGAATTCACGTATTGACCGCGATGCGACAAATTTACAACAGACGCTTTCGCTGGCAGCTGCCATGTTGCCGGAAGAAAATCGCGGTCGGATTGTATTGATCAGTGATGGAACGGAGACAGAAGGCTCGATTTCACAAATTCTGGAAGAGCTTAAGTCACGGGATATCGCCGTTGATGTTTTACCCATTCAATACGAATACGACAAAGAGGTCTGGCTCGAAAACCTGGAGCTCCCGCGGTTCGTCAAGCTGGGAGAAAATTATGAGGCGGCTGTTGTACTCTCGTCCTTACAAGATGGCTCAGGCAAGCTCGTGTTACGAGAAAATGGCGAGCCGATCTATGAGGAAGATGTTTCGTTCAAAGCAGGTAAGAACCGTTTTGTGGTGCCGATTTACCTAAGGGAAGCGGGCTATTATGAATATTCAGCAACCATTGAAACGAAGCGTGATGAAGACCAGGTGCGCGAAAACAATACCGTATTGAACTACATCTATGTCGCAGGGGAAGGCAAAGTTCTGGTGGTTACCGACCCTGCGGGTGACGACCGGGATTGGCAGTCTCTGGTGAAAGCAATTCGCGAAGGAGAGCGCAATGTCGACACGGTCTCTGCCTATGAGTTTCCCAGCGATTCCCTGTCACTGATGCCCTATGACGCGATCGTGTTTGTCAATGTTCCCGCTGATGCCTTCAATGTGATTCAGTTGAAAGCCGTCCATGATTCGATCTTTAATCAGGGAATCGGTTTCATGATGGTCGGCGGTGAGAACAGTTACGGCCCCGGAGGGTATCATCGTACGGTAATCGAAGACGCACTACCCGTGACGATGGATATCACCAAAAAGAAGATACTTCCCAAAGGTGCCCTGGCGATCATTCTCCATACTTGTGAATTTCCTGAAGGCAATACCTGGGGAAAACGGATCACAAAACAGGCGATTAAAGTGTTAGGGGCGCAGGACGACGTTGGCGTTTTGATCTATGATTACATGGGAGGCGAAAAATGGTTGTTTGAGCTAACTCCCGCCGATGAATATGAAAAAATGGTTCCCAAAATCAACGGGGCACAAATCGGCGACATGCCAAGCTTTGCAAACACGATGGAATTAGGTTTAAAAGGGCTGATCAAAAGCGATGCGTCCACAAAACATATGATTATCATTTCGGACGGCGATCCTCAGCCTCCGTCTCCCCAGCTCATCAAAAAGTTTCAAGATAACAAAGTCAGTGTGTCGATGGTCGCGATCTATCCTCATGGGGGGCGTGATATTTCGACGATGCGAGGAATCGCCGGAGCTACGAGGGGGCGTTATTATTTTCCTTCCGATCCCAATCAACTGCCGTCCATCTTTATTAAAGAATCGAAAACTCTCAAACGGAGTATGATTCAAAACGAGACCATCACTCCCGAAGTAGGAATGATTTCCCCAGTACTGAAAGGTGTTCAAGAAATACCGCCCTTACATGGGTACGTGTTAACGACGATGAAACCTCGGGCAGAAGGAATTTTAAACGCTCCTGAAAAGAAAGACGCGGAAGGTGAGATTGATCCCGTGCTCTCCTTCTGGCGATATGGTTTAGGAACCACGGCTGCATTTACTTCTGACCTTTCACCGAACTGGGGCGCTGATTGGGTGAATTGGGATCATTATCAGGCATTCATCAAGCAGTTAATGATTAAGATCTCGCGTGTGCAAAAGCAGGAACATCTGAAAATGTGGAGTCACACTTCTGGTAATAATGCCACAATTATGGTCGAAGATTATCATCCTGAAGAATCGTTTTTGAATGTCGCGGCAAAAATCACCGGTCCACATGATCGTGAAGAAACAGTTGTACTCAAGCAGGTCAGCCCGCGCCGGTATCAGGCTTCGATTCCTCTTTGGGGTAAGGGACGATATCAGGTGATGTCTGTTGGGAAATCAGGGGATCGTGAAGATCATACAAATGGTGGATTCATTGTGCCTTATTCACCAGAATTTCTCCGCTTCCGTTCGAACCCCATTGTTCTGGAGGAAATCGCCGAACGAACTGGAGGTCAACGACTTGATCTGGAGAACGCAGCGAAAGTTATTTATGGTCGCCGCGATCCCAAGCAGAGTTCAAACCCGGTATTTGACTGGTTATTGATTGTGCTGGCGATCTTAGTACCACTGGATGTGGGAATTCGACGCGTTCAATTGGATTGGTATGTCATTAAAGGCTGGTTCGGGTTCGGTCCCGAGAAACAAAGCAGTACTGCAACAATGGGAGCCCTCCTGCAACGGAAACAGGGGGTGACCGAGGAAATGGACCACCGTAAAGGAACGGCTTCAACGACCAGCAATCAGAAAAACGCCCAATCAACCATTTCCAAACTTCAAGAACAGAAACAGCAGTCTTCACGGCAGTCACAACAAAAACGGACTGAGATAACTAACTCGGATCATTCTGGAAAACCTTCTACACAGACACCACCGGCCGATTCAAACGAGAACAAATCGACGACAGGACGCTTACTGGATCTCAAACGTAAACGGCAATCAGACGACGAAAAACAATAGACTTTTATTCTGCGGAGACAATTAATATGAACCAGCCAGAAACAACAGAAGAGCCAACCGTATTGCAGGCTGAAGCAGACCATTTCAAGAAAGTCTTTAATGAAGTGCGATCTGAAATTGGGCGAATGATCATTGGACAGGAGAAGGTCGTTGAATCGACTCTTTACGCGTTGTTCTGTGGGGGAAATGTCTTACTGGAAGGCGTTCCGGGTTTGGGAAAAACCGAACTCGTTAAAGCGCTATCAAAAGTACTGGAACTGCATTTTCAGCGAATTCAATTTACGCCTGACTTGATGCCAGCTGATATCATTGGAACCAATATCATGAGTACCGATGAAACGGGTACTTACCGATTTGAATTTCGGAAAGGCCCCATCTTTACGCAATTGTTGTTAGCTGATGAAATCAACCGCGCTTCTCCTAAAACCCAATCTGCGCTCTTGGAGACAATGCAGGAAGGAACGGTTACAGCCGGAGGGACACAATATCGACTGGATCAACCATTCTTTGTGTTGGCAACGCAAAATCCGATAGAGCAGGAAGGGACTTATCCTTTACCTGAGGCTCAATTAGATCGATTTATGTTTAAAGTGAACGTGCCTTTTCCCAATCGTGATGAACTCAACATGATTGTGCAGCAAACGATTTTGAAACAGCCTGTTGAGTTGAAAAAGCTATTGAACAGCGAGCAAATCCTTGAATTACGGAGTGTGCTGGAAAAAGTGGTGGTAGTGGAACCGATACGGGATTATGCCATTCGTCTGGTCCTGTCCACTCATCCCGGGACTGATTTTGCCACAGATGAAATACGCCGTTTTGTGCATTGGGGAGCAAGCCCACGTGCAGCACAATCACTGGTAAAAGCGGCACGTGTCCGCGCCCTGAGTGAAGGACGTGCGCATGTCGCATTTGAAGACATTCGCTATTTTGCGAACGAAGTGCTGCAACACCGTGTGTTACTGAATTACGATGGTCAGGCAGAAAACGTCGGGGTAGATGACTTGATTACGAAGATTTGCAAAGATCTACCAGAGAAGGAATAAACGTCAGTGTCACAGGGAACTCAACCCAACCAGTTTACGTCGTTATTTGATAATAAAACTTTATCCATGTTGGAGAGAATGCGCTTAAACCCAACGCGACGTTTAACGAATCGAAGTCGCGGCGAGCACCTTTCTGGTAAGGGAGGAACCAGCACCGAGTTTTCAGATTATCGAAACTACGTTCCCGGCGATGATGTGCGTTATATTGACTGGAATATCTTCTCCCGGCTAAACCGTCCTTTTATGAAGCAGTACCAGCATGAAGAGGAAATGCATGTCGTCTTGATTCTAGACGCCTCATCCTCAATGGATTACGAAGACAAATTTTTACGCTGTAAACAGTTGGCTGCTGCGTTTGGCCTAATGGGATTGTTAAATTTTGAAAAAGTCAGTGCTTATGTCTGTAACCAAAAAGGAAGCCGACCGGAGAAATTCTCACCTGCGACTGGTCGAATCAGTATGAAACGCTTGTTTGACTTTATGATAAATATCGAAGTGGGCGGCGATTCACCAATTGAACTGGCAGTGGAAGATGTATTACGCACTCATCGCGGAAGAGGTATTGCCGTCGTTCTTTCCGATTATGAGTCATTTGGCGACCTACAACGTCCGTTTAATATGCTATATAGCGCAGGCCTGGAACTGTTTGGGGTTCAAATATTAGGCCCCTCTGAAATCAACCCGGAACTCAATGGCGATTTGCGTCTGGTCGACAGTGAAAGCGGTCAGACCCTGGATATCTCATCCGCGGGTGACTTGTTGGGACTTTATCATGAGCATCGGGTATTACTGGAAGAACATCTGGCAATGCTTTGTCGGCAACGTTCCGGGCGTTTTATGACCATTAATAGTGGCGATTCCCTGGAACATATTTTGTTTGATCAGTTAAGGCGAAAGGGGTGGGTCTTATGAACTTTTGGCCTGGCTTTTATTCGCTCCAGGGGGCCTGGTATCTGCTATTGCTGCTGCCTTTAATAATCTTCTATTTTTTAAAGTTGAAACGACCGCATAAGCGTGTTCCTTCATTGGCGCTGTGGAGTCAGGTCATTAATGACCGACGTGTGAATTCTCCCTTCCAGAAATTTAAACGTAGTATCTTACTATTGCTGCAAATATTATTGCTGCTGTTTTTAGTCTTATCACTGATGCAGCCATTTATCCAAAGCGGAGCTGAGCGAGCAGAGTATTTGCCGATTCTGATTGACTGTTCTGCCAGCATGGGAGCCACTGATCCAAAAACAAAACAAACACGTCTCGATCTTGCAAAAGAACAAGTTACCGAATTGATCGATAATTTGCTTCCAGATCAGCGAGTTTCCTTAGTTGCTGTCAGTTCCACGGCTCGCAGATTAACGGACTTTACCGATAACCAGCGCGTCTTAAAGAAGTCACTCGCCGGATTAACGGTCGATGATGTTCCCAGTCGGCTGGAAGATGCATTACGCATGACACAGGCACTTTCGCGGACTGCACCGATCAAGACGGTCCTGTTTTATTCCGATGGGAATTTTCCGGAAGAAGTTAACTTTGAGCTGCCATTTGAATTAAATTATCAGCGACTGCCATCAGCAGGGGCGAATCTGGGAATTACGTCTTTCAATGCCCGGAAAAATCAGGATGGAAACTGGGATGTGTTTATTCGAATTGAGAACTCCAGTGACACTGAAACGCCGGCCACAATCGAGTTACTTCAAGATGGCCAAGCAATAGCCAAAGAAGATGTTGTGTTAGGTACAGGAGATTCACAACGGTTGGAATTCTCAGTTAATGCCAATAATGCGTCGTCTCTTGAAGCGGTTTTGGTCCCGGGTGCATTTGACAGTTTGTTATCAGATAATCGAGCCTTTCTCAAAATTCCCCAGGCAAGATCTTTGCTTGTTTTCATTGACCCGGATCTATCGAGTTACCGTTACGCACTCGCCGACAATAAAGAGGTGGAACTGTATCCGGAAGCAGGAGAAACTGTTGGGCTTCCAGAATATGATTTGATCATTTCTGCCTCTGAAAAGAATTTAGAGAAACAGGCACTAGTGAAATTGGGGGTCGGTTTTGTCCCCGAAGATCTAAAGAAGTATATTCAGCTTGAAACCAAATTAACTGATGTTGTCGATTGGAACCGGAGTTCTTCATTATTACGGCACGTTGAATTGAATGATGTGCAGATTACAGAACAGCCGGTCTGGGAAGAGGACGCCGGTGTCGAAAATCTGGAAGAATTAGGCTACGAGGTCTTAGTGCACGGCCGACTGGGACCACTCTTATTACAAAAACGGAATGCAGGTGATTTGGAATTTTATTTTCTGTTCAATACCGATCGCTCAACAATGCCTTATCGTGTTGGTTTTCCGATTATGGTTTCGAACCTGCTCCAGCTTACAATGCAGGAAGCGGGGAGTGCAGAAGTGCAAGCAGCGGCGACTCCGGTTTTACCGGCGGTCGAATTTCTTCCTGAAAAAAAATATGAAATCAAAACCCCAGATGGCAAGCAGTTGAGTATCGAAAGCAATCAGAACGGACTGGTTTCAGGAATTGCCGCTTTGCGTGTAGGCAAATACACGATCAGTGGTGAGGGCGCCAATTCCGACCAAATTAGTGTCAGTTTATTGAACCCTTTAGAAACTTCTCTCGTTTCCGTGGAAGAGATACAGTTTAGTGAGGTGCCCGTCACTGCATCTCAAGCACAAATCGATAGCGACAAACCTTTGTGGAGCGAGTTTGCGATCATTGCATTTGTTTTGCTTCTGGTAGAGTGGTGGTATTTTCAACGCCGACCTGCCGGTATCCCATCTTGAGTCATCAAAAGAAAGACTGGAATTATTTATTATGTTCCGGAACGTTTTCTATTCAGTCTGTTTGTCATTAATATTAATTCCAGGGATGGCCTCCGCACAAAAACTCCCGATGACCGTTGATATTCATCAACAGACTCAATTTCCCAAAGGGGATGGCCCGATTGCTTTTGTCTGGCAATGTTCGGTTTCTACAACCGGATTACTGGAAGGCTACTTTCTTGTCACTGCACACGATGGCATGGAACCGTTTGGGCAATTTCGATCCAATGATGTTGCTCTTCACTCTGGATTCCATGAAATACCTATGCTGCTGCCGCCAATCAAGGTGGACAATAATTATTCGGAAGCCAAGTTGAAACTGAGTTTTATCACATCTGAGCGACGCTATGATATTAAAAAAGAATATACGTTAAGGGTGGGGCGGACTTTTCAGCGAACTTTTGCTCTTGGGATCTGCGACCCGTTTGATAGTAATTTATCTCAAGTAACAAAAGACTTTCTGGACACATTGAAATTTGAGTCAATTAGTCCGAACACACCAATTCGGGTTCAGATTGATCCTAAAACGCTTCAAGTCCATTCTTCGATTATTAGTTTAATTAATAATCAATCGATGTCTCTCAATGCAAACACCGTATCCATTCATATCCTCTCCGATGAATTCCCCCAACTACCGATTGACTGCCATCAATATGATATCATGATCATCACACCACGCGGGTTTGATCTATTGGAGTCTCGTCACTTAAAAGCAATTCACCAGTGGGTCAGGTCAGGTGGAAGCTTATGCCTGATCACCGGGACTATGGTTGGGCCATCGCAACTTAAGTTTATGAATGAATTATCAGAGGACGAAGCGGGTTCACCTTTTCTGCTCAATTCTGAAGGCAAGTTGGATATCGATCCCGCCAGTCAGGTCTGGTTCCAACGAACAGGCTGGGGAAGAAGCGTGATCGTGTTATCAGAATCGATTGAGAAGGATCTTCTATCCAAACAGGAGAAAATTCAGATCCCCTTTTTTTTATGGAAAATAAGAGAATCACAACGAAACTATTTTGAAAAAGAAAACAAGTGGGACTACCAGGCACTGGTCAACGATTTTATTAAAACACAACAATCATCGAACTACCGACATGTCGACCCCTATTCGGCCAGACAAATTCTGAATTTAAACTATCGGCCGATTAATACTGGTGGGGCAGTTGTCACTGACTTAATGCCGTCAGAGATGCGGATTGTTCCCACCTGGATTATCGCAAGCATTTTGTTTAGCTATGTGCTTCTGGTTGGGCCGGGAGAGTACTTTATTTTGGGAAAGTTCAAACTGAGACGGTTCACCTGGATCACCTTTCCGTTCATCTCGATTTGTTTTGCAGTGTTTGTCTTCATGATTTCTAATTATTTCATGCAGACATCGTACGAGCGAAAAAACCTGACCATTCTGGATCTTGATGCTCAGGGAAAGCCGGTAAAAGAAAATAACATCGAGTTGTTATTCACTGGTTCCTATCAAACAATTGAAACAAAAGTGAAATCGGGATTGTTTTCTGCTCTCAATCAATCTGAATTTGGAATGACTCAAAATTATAATGTCTATAATCGGAATATACCTCCGGCGCTGGTAGGGCCCCCATTTTATTCTGGATCAATTCCCACTCAATATTCCGTTTTGCAAAAGATGCCTCAATGGACACCACAGCTCAATCGGATCATTTCTAATTATCCCACTGAACTACAGACAGGCTTTGACTGGTCTTCAATTCAAGTAACCGAATTGAATTCTGAACAAGGGCGACAAAAAATTCGAAATCAAGTTTATCAAGCATTCGGAGACAAGGCACTGTTATTGATATACCAGGGTGCCAGTGGTGGGAAAGCCAAAGATTATCGATACCTTTCCACAGGCTCGAATACCCAGGCTCGTTATTCGAGAGCAAATGCATTAGTAAATCCGGTCATGCCACACTATCCAGGACGCCCTGTAGATCGACAGAACCAGCGGAGTTTTATGGATGATCTGTGTGTGAGAAATCAAAGTGGACTGTTTCAGATCGTAACACAAACATCTCCATCGGGTGGAAAAAGTTATGAAGACTTGAGCATTCTGGACCCGACTGATCCCAGGCAATGGCTCGTTGTTATTTATGTTCCAGGCGATACAAAAGATACGATTTACAGGCAGCTGATCGTGACTAAATCTTAAACCATGCCTTACTCCGCTATTTAACGAGAAGAATACACATTCCTATGAGCATACAACCTCCAATGGTGGAAGTGAAAAATCTGTGGGTACGTTACGGAAAGTATGAAGCGGTCAAGGGGATTTCCTTTTCGATCCCTAAAGGGGAAGTCTTTGGCTTTATCGGTCCGAATGGCGCTGGAAAATCTTCCACGATCAAAGTGCTGGCGACGCTACAGCGCGACTTTGAATGTGACGCGGTCAAGATTAATGGGATTTCCGTAAATAAGGCCCCTCATCTGATCCGAGAAATGATCGGATATATGCCTGATTTTTTTGGCGTATATGAAGATCTGACCGCCCGGGAATATTTACATTTTTTTGCAGCCGCTTATCGGATTAACAAGAGTCGACGTAAAGTCATCGTTGATGATGTGCTGCAATTGACCGATTTAACCGAAAAAATCGATGCACCGGTTGATTCATTATCACGCGGCATGAAACAGCGTCTGGCATTAGCGCGTGTCTTATTACATGATCCCGATTTATTATTACTCGACGAACCCGCCAGTGGTCTAGACCCCCGTGCCCGGATTGAAGTCCGTGAGTTACTCGTCGCCCTCAAGGAAATGGGGAAGACGATTATCATCTCGAGCCATATTCTGCATGAGCTATCTCAACTCTGCACGAGTATCGGAATCATTGAAGCTGGAAAATTTGTAACGCAAGGCCCCTTAGATCATATCTATAAGCGACTGGAATTAAGTCGGGTTGTTCATGTTCAAATTGTAGGTGAAATGAATGGGGTCTGTCAGAAGATTGAGAATATGAATGGGGTCAAATCAGTCAGCGTTCAGGCTGATCGACTGGCAATACAATTGCAGGAGGACCAACTGGCAGTCGAAGACCTGCATGCACAAATCGCTGCGACCGGTGCAAAAATTCGCATGTTTCAAGCAGAAGCAATGGATATGGAAACGGTGTTTATGAAGTTGACGGAAGGGAAGACGGCATGAAACGGCGAATATTCCAATTCAGTCTTCCTCTGCTATCTAAAGAATTAGCTGAGATGGCGAACCGACGGCGGACTTATATCATCAGGACGATTTATGCGCTGTTATTTCTGGGTTGCGTCGGGTTTATTTACATCGACCTGATGTCAGGAGTTCGAAATAACCCGATGGCAATTCTCGGTCGTGGCCGCGAAATCTTTGAATCGATGATCTATCTACAATTTGTGGCGATCTACTTATTTCTACCTGCGATTACTTGTGGTGTCATTACCCAGGAAAAAGAACGAAACAGCCTGGGCTTATTGCTCATTACGCGTCTAAGTCCTTCTACGATCATCCTGGAGAAGTACCTGGGACGTCTGATTACGATGGTGACGTTCCTGATGCTGGGGCTCCCCATCCTGGCATTTGCTTATTCACTGGGTGGTGTTTCGCCGGCAATGTTTATTAATGGACTCTGGTTATTAACCATCACGATGTTCCAGATTGCTGCGCTGGGAGTCTTATGTTCAAGTTTCTTTCGTACGACAGTGGCTGCATTTATCGCAACTTATATTTTCGGCTTATTGATTTTATTTGGTCCCTCCATTGCATATGAATTGAACCTGTTCTTTTACGGTGATTACATCCGGCTAATGGCACAGGTATTGAAGACAAATCCATTTTGGAGTAACTATTTTTCGGGACGGGAACGGGATCTCAATTATTTATTTTTTGCTCCTTACTGGCTTGACCGTTTTGGACGGTTTGCTGGAGGTGGTATCGGGGCTATTGTGGGCGTTTTTCTTTTTAGTATTCCGATTTTACTCAGTACGTTTCTATTTCTGATTTTCGCACATTACTTTTTAGTACGCCGCGCTTTTCTTCCCGCGAAAAATCTGCTGTTAAATATATTCAAAAACCTGGACCGACTGTTTTCGAAAATTAATAACAACCGTGTCACAAGAGGCGTTGTGCTTATAAAGGATCAGGTTCACTTACCTGACAATGATCCGATTGCATGGCGTGAAACGTCAAAAAAGTCTTTAGGCACGGTCCGGTATCTGTTTCGTATTCTTGTGTTGCTGGAAGTTCCGGTACTCCTGCTATGCTTGCTTATTGCATCGAGCAGTCCCGCTGCCGTTGTGCCTGGTGCTGTCATACTCCTATGGCTAGTCTGGGGGCTGTCTGTCTTGCTACTTGCGGTTTCTGCCACCAGCCTGATTTCGGGTGAGCGTTCGCATGAAACACTGGATGTCTTACTAACCACTCCTATTTCCGGAACACAACTGCTTGAGCAAAAAATTGCCGGCGTGAAACGTTTGTGTCTGGTGTTACTAATCCCCCTGTTAACGATTGTATTCTTTGAGTCCTGGTGGAGATGGGAATACGCACAGATTAATCCTCACAACAGAAATGAATATGCACTTCAATGGCTACCTTATTTAATTGGATCACTGCTGACCATCGGTATTTATCTGCCGATGTTAATCTATCTATTCTGCTGGATCGGTATGAAAGTCAAATCTCAAACAAAAGCAATCCTATCAGCCTTAGGAGCAATCATTATCTGGTGTATCCTGCCTTTCATATTAGCGTTTCCTATTTTTATAATGTATCCATCATTTAATGAAGACTCTATTATATATGGCGTATTTCTCAGCCCGGCATCGTATATTGTGCTCAATGAAATTGCGGAGTTTCACGAATTTGGTTCGGCATGGGGGCCTCTAGTTGTCAATACATTTATCTATGGTGGTTGCTATCTTTTATTTCGTTCACAATGCCGTAACCATATTGATGAAAAACTTGGTAGACTGGGTGATGGTGATGCGGATCTTTCTCGCTCCCCCGGCATCTCATTAGGAAATCAGCCTTTATTAAGTTCAAAGTCATGAATGGTCTTTTTGTGAAAAAACAATTTATAACGAATCGCAATCGCCACTCACAACTTCTCTTCTGCGTAGGGATTTTATTAATTCTGCCCAGTTCTGCTTTTGCTATTGATATTGAAGAAACCATCTGGGGGTTTAATAACCAGCAATCGAAGGGAATGTGTATCCCGCTATCTCTCAAGCTGAGTAATAATACCCCTGAGGTATTTGATGAATTAGTTCAATTGAACCGTCTTCAATACAGTGGTAGCAAAGTCGGTGCGCCGCTTTGCCGAAAAATATTTCTTGCCCCCTATAGCTCACAATGGGTCCAGTTTTATCCTTATATCATTGATGAAAGACAGGATGAATGGTCCCTCAACTGGGGACCACGTTTTATCTACAGTCGTAAATTCTCCCGGAATGGAGCAGCTTACAAAAAGACTCCAAACGCGAAAGCCCCGCTTTCACGGATTGTTCTTACCAGTTCAAACTCTCTGTCGCAAAGTGGGAGTCGCTTTAAACGATATCCCGAAGAACTGTTTCCCCCAATGGTAACGGCGACGGATTCTCTGGATGAAGTGATTCTAGACCATGTTCCGCGCTGGGACACAGCCCGTAAAGAATCATTTATGGACTGGCTGTATCGGGGAGGCACTCTTCATTTGCTGCCTGATTCTTCCGGAGCAAACTTGAATTTTACAACAAGCATGGCGAACCTCAACACGCCGCAGGATCATTTTCGTGTTGGCTCAGGTCTTATCATTCGCCATCAGGGAAAGCTGACTCAATTAACTGAAAGTCTCATTGAGTCAAAGGTGCAGGACGCCCACGCAGAAGAATCTCCGGCTGTTGCACCAGCACAATCGACGACTAAAGAAAACAAGCAAGCAACAACCCAACAAGAGGATGACTCGTATTATTTCGGAGATGTGAATGCGAAACTGCTTCAAACAATTTCAGAAATGACACGCCCCGATCATAATTGGAGCATCATTTATGTAATGACAGGGTTTTACATTCTCTTAATCTATCCTGGGTGTTATTTATTTAATAAGAAACAAAAGAGCTATCACTATCGCAATTCTTTATTGTTCCTACTGATTACGGTGGCGCTATTCAGTACCGTATTCTGGAGTATCGGAAAACGAGGCTATGGAGAAACCACAACCATCAATAGTTTGGTTATCGCAAGCCCGCTCGAAGGAGATCAATACGATTTAAAGTGTTGGGTCAATACTTTTGTTACAAGTGGTGCCGAATATCAATTTTCTTCAGCAGGGAATGGTATTATTTTTACAACCGCTCAAGAAGCAGAAAAAGTCCGTGGCGCGATCTTTAATGGACTTGATGGCAGTTTTTACTCTGATATTCCTCCATTTTCTGCGCGGAGTTTCATGTACCGAATAAAGGCGCCCTATAAAGAACAGAATATTAAAGTGATCGATTATGAGGTCAACACAAATTCGGAACTGACATCATTGTTGATTGAGGCCAGTTCCGCTCTGCCTGATAACATCTCTAAAGTCCAAGTGATGTATGATCTAAAGATATATGAGTTGAAACAGTCAGAGGAAGACGCGCGTACTTACTGGGTATTGGGAAATGGTCGCAGACCACTTTCTGCATGGAAGTCAAAACTGATGTCAAATGCAACGAATGCGCGTCGGTACGGGTATCAGAATGAAGAAATAGACACCTCTAAAGTATACGACGGTCTGTACGAAATAATGGTCATGAGAAACTTAAATTTGATACGCCCCAGCCAGCTCAACCAGTATCAAGGTGAGAAGGCACGTATCAAATTATTTCTTTATTGCGATATCCCAGAAGAATTCAAACTGAAGACAAATGTACAAGGCGTTCAACAAGGCCGCGTTCTCTTTGCATACGATTTGCCACTCCCTGAAAAAAAGATCGACAAAAAATGAATGAACCAATATTTGATCAGCCTGTGATTGATATTAAAAATGTGTCCCATTCCTTTAAGGGACATCGTGCGCTGCAAGGGATCAGCTTTCAGGTTCAGCCACGATCTCTGCATGGGTTTGTGGGGCCGAATGGTGCGGGGAAAACAACGACGCTAAAAATAATCTGTACGCTGTTACGTCCTCAAGGCGGCAAAGTAGAAGTCTTCGGTAACGACGTACAGTCTGCCGTCAAAGATATCCGTAAACGAATTGGCTTTATGCCAGACCATTTCAGTACTTACAGGCAAATGACGGTATTTGAGTATCTTGACTTTTTTGGTGCCGCGTATGGGCTGGGTGTCGAACAGCGAGACCAGGTGATCAATGATGTATTGACATTAACAGATATGGATGGCCGAAAAAATTCGCTGATCAGTGGCCTCTCCAGAGGGATGCAGCAGCGGGTTAGTTTAGCGCGTGTCTTAGTGAACGATCCTGATTTATTACTGCTTGACGAACCAGCTTCAGGGCTTGACCCTCGCGCACGAATCGAACTGATGGAAATTCTTCAAGAATTAAAACGCATGGGAAAAACGATCTTTATTAGTTCCCATATTCTAAGTGAATTAGCAGAACTGTGTGATAGCGTAACGATTATTGATCGTGGGTTGATCAAGTACAGCGGTTCAATGGATGGTCTGTTAACTCATGAGCAGGAACACCCCAGTTATAAGGTAGTATTGGAATCAGACGTGGATGAGGGGTTCATCGAATCACTGGGAAATGAGCCAGGGATTCTTTCTGTAAGTAAAACGGAAAAATCTCGCGAGCTCCGTGTTTCCTTCGATGCAACATTAACCTCGACAGGAAACCTTTTGTCGAAAATCATTGAATTGCATGGCTCGGTCGAATCGTTCCAACGAGACAAGAAGCACTTGAATCAGGCATTTTTAGATTTAACAGAGCAGGGAGTTCGTTAATGTTTCAAGGCACGTTTGCACTTTTTAATCGCGCTTTGAGTGTCGACTTTCGATTGACGCGAGCACACTTGTTTCGCTTTCTGTTCGCGATCCTGATTCTATTGTGCTTAATTTCATCACATATGACCAGTCGTGTCGTTGGTGCAGCGGGGCTAATGCTATTCACACAAATTATCTATCTCAATTTTGTCTTTATCTTAATGGCGGGAGTGAGCTTTTTCGCAACTGCGATTACAGAAGAAAAGGAAGAGCAGACGATCGGCTTACTATTAATGGCGGGAGTGAACCCTATTTCACTGCTATTAGGTAAATCATTGCCTCGATTAGTCTCTGCTCTTTTATTGTTGTCAGTCCAGTTCCCGTTTACGCTGCTCGCCATCACTCTTGGCGGCGTGACGTTCACGCAAGTGATCGCCGCTTACACAGCTTTAGCAGTCTTTTTGTTCTGCCTGTCAAACCTGGGACTGTTCTGTTCTGTCGTTTGTGCACGCTCCCGCGCTGCCTCAACACTTGTTGTGATTTCTCTCGCAGCATATTTCTTCGGAGTCCCTCTCTTTACATGGGCATTAAAAGGGATGGTACAAGAAAAATGGATCGCAGAAGGTTCGCTCGTGGTGACTTCGACGAATTTCGTTCTCGACTGGCTTGGCCAATCATCAGTTTTGAAACAAGTTAACTCGATTCTTATGTCAGGTTTCAGTGAGTCCCCCTGGGGAATGCAATTTTGGAGTAGTCTGATCATGGGAATGGTCTTATTTCTGTTGGCCTGCCTGTTTTTCAACCGCTTTGCGTTGACTGAGATCTCAACCAGCCCAGGGCGTGGAGTGATTACGAAAAAGAAAAGCACGTTATTTTCACCAGGTCGTGCCTGGATCAATGCATTAATGTGGAAAGATTTCTTTTTCGTTAATGGCGGCTATGGGATGTCCTTGATTAAATTGATCTGCTATGGCCTCGCGTTATTTGCATTATGCTCTTTCATTCAATATTCATCACGCAGCTATTCCTATCAGGAAATTGGCCTGACTGTTTTCTGGACAATGCTTATTGTACTTTTAATTGAAATAAGTCTGATTTCAGCACGAGTCTTTCACGTCGAAGTGCAGTGGAACACACTGGTTTCGACAGCGATGCTGCCGCAGTCGATGGCAAGCATTGCGTATTCAAAGGTTTTCGGATGTCTGCTCGGCCTTGTTCCGGCTTTGGTATATCTATTTATCGGGAGTGTTCTTGGACTTCAAGAAATGGCGTACGATATCGGGTTGATCTTCGCCGAACCCACCTTCTGGATGATGTGTGTCGAAGTGATTTTTTTCTGGCATTTGACCGCATTGCTCTCAACCCATATTAGGTGGGGCGCTTTACCCTTGGCTTTTATCTTAATGTGGATTGGTAATATGTTTTTCTTTTTTTCAATCAGCCTGCTTTCACTCAGTGCCGGTTTTACTGGAAGGTCAGGAATCATGGAAGCGTTCAGTCTCTTATTTACATTGGCTATGTCAATCGGTATTATTATTTCACACTTTCTGATCAAGGAACGTTTAATCTATCTCGCTTCACGCTAACCTGTGTTCAGAGTTTATTGTAGCCTCTTCAGGTCCATTTAAGATCGAGTAGCATATCAGGAGATGTTATGCTTGAACGGGGCGTTCCAGAGCATGCAACACGAATCAGTACCAGTCATAAAAGAGGTTATTATGAAATCAAAAATCAGCCGAAGAAAACTCTTGCAACGTTCCGGAGTAGTCGCTGCCTCGGCATTCGGGCTGGGAGTTCAGCAGTCTCATGCCGGCGAGAGTAAAGAGATATCAACTCAACCTCTGAAAGGCAATATCAACCAGTCAGTCGTTCACTGGTGTTTTAAGAAATATTGGGATCTTGAAAAAACGGCACAGATTGCCAGCCAGCTGGGAATTAAGAGTGTCGAACTAACACCTTCTGAAAACTGGGCGACGCTCAAAAAATATGGCTTAACGTGCGCGATCTCTTCCAGCCACGGTTTTAAAGTCGGATTCAATAATCCCGAGAACTGGAATCAATGCATCGAAATCCTACGAAAGCGAATTGATGAATGTGAGGCGGGCGGCGTTAAGAATGTGATCACTTTCACGGGGATGCGGGATGGCATCAGTGATGAAGAAGGAGCCAAGAACTGTGTTGCCGGATTCAAAAAAATCATTGGTTATGCCGAGAAGAAAAAAGTTAATCTCTGTCTGGAAATGTTGAACTCTCGTGATGATAGCCATCCCATGAAAGGGCATCCCGGCTATCAGGGAGATCATACTGAATATTGTATTGATATTATCAAACAGGTTGGCTCTGATCGAATGAAACTGTTGTTTGATATCTATCACGTCCAGATTATGGATGGAGATGTGATTCGACGTCTCAGAGAGCATAAAGATTATATTGGCCACGTTCACACAGCCGGCAATCCGGGACGAGGTGAATTGGACGAAAAACAGGAAATCAATTACCCTGCGATCATGCTGGCATTACAGGAAATTGGTTATCAGGGTTATGTTGGCCAGGAGTTTATACCCACACGTGATCCCTACCAGGGGCTGAAGCAAGCCGTTGAACTCTGTGACGTTTAATTCAGTTAACGTTTAACTTGATACTATAAAAGCGAGGACGAAGTGATTCGTCCCCGCTTTTTTTATCTTTTCCGAAAGTTGAAGCTCAGGCTGAAAGTTCCTGAATCACAAGATCTCCCATTTCGGTTGTTGAAATGCTGTTACCACCAGCGGCGATATCCGCAGTCCGGTGTCCTGCAGCCAGAACATTCGCCACAGCAGCTTCGATTGCAGCCGCTTCTGTTTCTAGAGACAGAGAATGTCGCAGCAACATAGCCGTTGCCAGAATTGTGGCCAGTGGGTTCGCGATTCCCTTGCCAGCAATGTCGGGAGCAGAACCATGAATGGGCTCATAAAGCCCTGGTCCCGATTCGCCCAATGAAGCAGAGGGGAGCAAGCCCAACGATCCGGGCAGCATTGACCCTTCATCGGTTAGAATATCTCCAAACATGTTTCCGGTGACAACAACATCAAAATCGGAGGGGCGGGAGATCAAGTGCATCGCCATCGCATCGACCAACACGACTTCATATTCAATATCGGGAAACTCATTTTTCACAACATCCTCAGCCACTTGTCGCCAGAGTCGTGAGACTTCCAGTACATTCGCTTTATCGACCGAAGTCAGTTTGCCGCGACGAGTGCGAGCAGACTCAGCCGCCAGGCGCACAATGCGTGCGATCTCGGATGTTGTATAAGTCATGACACTAAAGGCTTTTTCGCCATCCGGATGTTCCATTCTTCCGGACTCACCAAAATAGATACCGCCCGTTAATTCACGGAAAAAGAGGATGTCAGTCCCCTCAATGATTTCGCGTTTTAAGGGAGATGCATCCAGTAACTCCGGGTAAGGTTTGATTGGTCTTAAGTTGGCAAATAGACCTAATTCTTTCCGGATTTTGAGTAAACCCGCTTCTGGGCGAGTCTTGGCTGATGGATCATCCCATTTAGGACCGCCGACAGCGCCCAGTAGAATCGCCTGGGATTCTTTACAGGTTTCCAATGTTTGAGAGGGAAGCGGGTCACCAAATTCATCAATGGCATTTCCTCCCATCGGACAGGATGGTGTTTCAAACTGATGACCAAACTTGTCAGAAACAATATCCAAAACCCGTTTTGCTTCTGCTACGATTTCTGGTCCGATGCCATCGCCGGGCAATAATGTAATCCGAGCTTCCACTTGTCATTTCCTCGCTTGGTTTCTCGATGTCTGAGACAATCTATTGATTTTTCACTACGAAAAGGCCAATTTAGCGTCTGTATAGCCAAAACTCCAGTCGGCATCGCGTCGCTTTTTTAAATGGAACCAAACTCCATCAGGGGAAAAAACGGATGAGACCAGATTTATAGTATGTTCAGTAGCGAGGGAAGGTCCATTTTATCGTTACAACCGGGCGGTAAGAAAGAAGGGACGATTATTCTTGGCCGTACAAAATCAAGAGTTTTGGCTCAGAATCCGATAAAATGATTAGATCCCGCTCTCCTCAGATTGTATTGCAGTAGTGGGCTAAACTTTAAATATCGTCGTCGATTCGCATTTAAAAGCCCCGAAGATCAGGAAGGTACTTTGGAAACAGGGCTGATGCTCAGGAGGAGCAAGCGAAATAGAAATCGATGTATGCTACAGGACAGGGACATCGCATGTTTCGCTCTACGTTTTTTGCTGCTGGATTATTTGTATTGCTGACGGGAACATCATTTCTCTTTGTCGACAAAATGGTGCTGACACATAAAGTTGTGGTGGAAGAGCCGGAACCCGTTCGTGAACCAGAGTTCCGCGGCTTTCTGGGAATGACCAGCCTGAATGATGATAAACAGGAAGTCTTAAACCCCCCAGATTGGGCTGCCTTCAGCATGATGTCAATCGGCGCTGTGACAATGCTTTACGCCGCCGCCTTACCAAAGCGCCGCTAAACGCACAACATTATAATACACTTCGAAGCAGCGATGACATGAAATTGCCATCGCTGTTTTTCTATTTCAGGCTTCTAACCGCATTGTAGCCCATAAGCTGGGATCTTGACCGACTGGAAATTCATGATCAACAGTCATGAATTGTTCTCCCAATTCAGAATCGAAGATCGTGTAGTAAAATCCCATTTGCGGATAGGAACCTGGATCAAACCCTGTAAGTTCGGTTGCCGGAATCCAGGCTTCCAGGTTGTATCCTGTTGATTTTATCTTGGACCAGAGTTGTATTTTTGAAAGATCACTCTGCGGTGCATCTGCTTGTGCCCGATTGATTGTGAGTTGAACGCAATCTGGCTGAGACGGATTCTGAGCATTTGCGACAGGCCGAAACTTGAATAAGTGGCAGTATCGATTTGCACGATGGATCGTTTTGGTATCTCGTGTGTCGATCCAGATTTGGACGTATTCCGCATCGGTCGTTGGGTGCTGTTTTTGCCTTACTTCCAAACTAATCCCCAAGCCATTATCATTCCAGCTGAGCCGAATTTCTCCCCAATGGGCTGTTTTTGCTTTGAAGGATAAATCTGGAATCAACGCCGATTCAGGCAGTTTTAATAATTGGCCACGCTTGCGGGGGATTGCTTTTATTTCTGACACAGAAATAGAATGACGAAAGTAAAATGAATGAGGGATGATCGACATTGTTAGAAATGAGTTTATTGCAAAAAGAACTATAAAAGATGTATGAGGCTGCTAAAATCATAGCAACTGAGAATCATTCGTACCATCAAACCACGACAACTATCTTCATAACTGTCTGTCTTCACCACAATCAGCGAGTGAACCTCATTCGATCCTCTAAAGTGTCCTATGCAAGAACAGCCTGACAACTACATCCACATTCGTGGAGCACGGACCCACAACCTCAAAAATATCGATGTCGATCTTCCACATCAGCAGTTGACGGTGATCACAGGCGTCAGTGGCAGTGGTAAAAGCAGCCTGGTTTTTGACACAATTCATAGTGAAGGACAGAGACGCTTTCTGGAAAACCTTTCACCAGGAACGCGCCAGTTGTTCAGCCAAATGCAGCCCGCAGATGTCGACCTGATCAGTGGGCTGCCTCCTACAATTAGTGTTGGTCAAACTCAGCGTGTTCATTCTCGACGCAGCACGCTGGCAACAATGACAGAGATCTACGATTATTTCCGCCTGTTGTTTGCACAACTGGGAACGGTTCATTGTTCCCAGTGCCAGCGGCCACTCCATCAACAATCTGCCGAACAAATCGTTGACCTGATTCTCTCCTTGGAAGATCGGCAAAAAGTGATCATTCTTTCTCCTGTCATTACGGAGAAAAAAGGTGATCACACAGCCGTTTTAAATAAAATTGCAAAAGAAGGATTTGTTCGCGCCAGAATCGATGGTGTCATCGTAGATGTTAGCCAGGCACAGGATCTCAAACAAAATGACGAGCACAACATTGATATCGTAATTGATCGAATTATCGTCAAAGAAGGGATTGATGCGCGCCTCAAAGAATCCATTGATCTGGCACTAAAACATGGTAACGGTGTCTGTATTGTCAGCCAGGAATCAGAAGCGGGCTGGTCAGATCGGTTTCTGAGCACCCGACTCGCCTGTGGGAAATGTCAGCTCAGCTTTCCTGATCCAGAACCGCGCGCTTTTAGTTTTAACAGTCCTTATGGGGCGTGTTCGAACTGTCAGGGCCTGGGTGTTATTGAAATGCCCGAGAATCCAAATCAAGAGCCGGTTTGCCCCGAATGCAAAGGGGCAAGGATCAATGAATATGGGCGTTCTGTCAAATTAAAAGATCAATCCATTAACCAGGTAATCAGTCAAACTGCCCCAGAAGCATTGTCATGGTTGAATCAATGGGAAACATCTGAGTTAACGTCTGGAAATACCAAAGGTCGGGAAATCACGGATCAGCTTCTGCCACCGGTCAAAAGCAGATTGGAGTATCTGACTGAAATTGGTCTGAACTATATCGATTTGAACCGTCCTGCGCAAACGTTGTCGGGAGGAGAACACCAGAGAGCCAGACTCGCATCGTTCCTAGGGGCAGAGACAACGGGAGCTTGTTATATACTGGATGAACCAACGGCTGGCTTACATGTGAATGAAACAGAGAAACTTCTGCGAATTTTGCGTCGGCTCAATCAGGCTGGAAATACAATTCTTGTCGTTGAACATGATCATGATGTCATTAAAGCAAGTGACTATATACTTGATTTGGGCCCTGGGGCGGGAGAAGAAGGGGGGATGGTTGTGGTTTCTGGATGTTACCAGGAAGTCATGCAGGATCGTCGCTCTTTTACCTCACGTGCTTTGAATACTGAATATGAGATCAAACCTCTCGATGGTCTCCTTAAGTCTGGACCGGAACTTGTTCTGGAAGGGGCGAATCTCAACAATTTAAAAAATGTGACACTCAAAGTTCCATTACAGAAGCTGGTTTGTGTCACTGGTGTTAGCGGGTGTGGGAAGAGCTCTCTGATTCTGGAAACCCTGGTTCCCGCATTGAAAGCGTCATTGAAGGGCGAATCCAGGCACGTTTCGGAATATCACTCTCTTGAGGGGAGTCAGTTCCTGCAACAGGTCAAAGTGATTGATCAAGCACCGCTGGGCCGAAGTGGACGTTCCAATCCAGCAACGTATTGTGGAATCTGGGACGAAATCCGAAAACTATTTGCGAAAACAAAATTGTCCCGTATGCGTGGTTATACCGCCAGACGTTTTAGTTTTAATGCCAAAGAGGGCCGCTGTTCCAATTGCCAGGGGCAAGGTTTTCGGCGTGTTGATATGCAATTCCTGCCTCCCCTCTATCTGCCGTGTGAGAAATGCAAGACAATGCGATTTAATCAACAAACACTCGCAGTCAAATATCGTGGAAAATCGGTCAGTGATATTTTAAGCATGTCCGTAGACGAAGCCGTTGTTTTTTTTGATCAGATTCCCAAACTCAAAAAAGTATTACAGGTCCTTAAAGAACTCGGATTGGGTTACCTCGCGTTAGGTCAACCTTCAAATATGTTGTCTGGAGGGGAAGCACAAAGAATCAAAATGGCCTCGGAGCTAATATCAAACCCTGCAGGCATGACCCTTTTCGTTCTGGATGAACCAACAAGAGGTTTACATGCAGCCGACATTGATCGCTTTTTGGTAGTCTTAGATCGGTTGATACAAGATGGGAATTCGGTACTGATGATCGAACATCACCCCCAGGCAATTCTCGCTGCTGACTGGCTCATCGATTTAGGGCCTGAAGGAGGCCAATCCGGTGGATATATTCTTGATGCAGGGACTCCCGAAAAGATTGTTTTCCGTAAAAAAGGACAAACGGGCCGAATGTTGAGCGAATTCATTTCGAATTCACGACACAGGTGAGTATATCCTTAAAAGTTAGAAGCCGGAGTCCTTCAAGAGATTCTCGAACTCGCTATAATTCAACGAGCGTTCAACCCGATGTGTTGAACGAAGAGAGATCTATTTATCATATTTTTAGTCTTAGAATCTATTTGAAATCATGAACTTATTTAACGAATATGGAATTTCTTTTGAGTATCCCGCTGACTGGGAGCTATCAAAAGAGGTTGATGAAACCAACGGCGAAATCCAAGTTAGTGTCCACGGAGCAGATTCCTCATTCTGGTTGATCTCATTGTATTTTGCTGAGATCTTGGAAGAAGAGTTGCTTAAGGAGTCAGTTAAGATTTTTCAGGATGAATATCCTGAGCTCGATATTTACGAAGTCAAAACGATACTGGCGGGCAAAGAATGTTTGGGATCTGATATAGAATTTGTTTGTTCAGAATTAATTAACAGTGCCTACCTGCGTATTTTTAAAACAGAATTGTTTACAGCATTTGTCTTATATCAAGGGACAGATCAGGACCTGGAAACAACGCTGAAAGATTTGGAAGCAATCTCGACCAGCCTGGAATGTTTTGACAATGATTTTGAGGGATATTTGAACATCGTATGATGAAATTCTTGATTGACGAACAAAACTTGGGAAATCAATGATTGCGTCCCAAAGTTCTTCGGTTCTATAATGGAGAACATCTGATAGTTGGCATATTTTGTATTGTGTATATGGATATCAAACGCGTCAAAAACAAAATAGAAACACACGTTCTATTACCGAATTCATCAGGTTTATAGTTCAGGAGCAAGTTGATGTCAGCGGAAATTGAGTCACACCAAGTCGAGAGCATCGGAGTCGTTGCAGGAACTGTCTGGGAATATTTGAGTCACCATGAGCCTGTTACATTAAGTAAATTATCGCGCGAAATTGAAGCGCCGCGCGATCTTGTCATGCAAGCCGTCGGCTGGCTTGGCAGAGAAGGAAAAATTGAGTTTCACCAAGGTTCCCGAAGTAAACTGATTTCCCTTGTAAGAGACTGAAGTCGTTTTGTGCCATTTCCTTTCCCTGATAGCAGAGAGCAGGGCACATTTCTGCAATCAGGGAGAAGGAATTAGAATTTTCCTGGATAGCCCTGAAGGAGAGGAACTCGATCATGAGTGACTCAAAAATCAGAGAACTGTTCCAGCAAGCTCGTAAGCATTTAAAAGACCGCGATATTGAGCAGGCAGTCATCATTTACCAGAGAATCCTGAGCATTAAGCCCGCCGAGAAAAAAGCACATGCGGGTATTGCTGCTGCCTATTTTCAATCAAAGCAGTACCAGGATGCGATCCGGCATTTTGAAGAATTGACTCGTTTATCTCCTGCGGATGCCTCACCTTATATCAATATGGGAGCGATCTATAATCGGACGGGCGAATACAAACAGGCGTTAAATGAGCTACGTAAAGCTGTTCAGAAAGATAAAAAATCAGCTGATGCATTCTACAATATGGGCATTGCACATAAAGGATTAAACCAGTTAAGTATGGCCGTCACAGCCTACAAGCAGGCGCTCCTCTTTGACCCGGATATGGTGGATGCGCACTTTAATCTAGGGAATGTCTATCTGGAAATGAAGAATCATAGCCAGGCTCATTCGAGTTTTACGAGATCGCTTGAAATTTCACCCCAATTTAAAAAAGCAAGCAATGCACTCAAGCTCCTGGACATTGAATCAACAAAAGAAAAACAGAAGATCAATCCCTTTGGCAGGTTGGTTGATGAAAAGTCTTTGAGAAAAAAAGACACTTCCATTTCTACGAAAGATATGTCTGCAGAAGAACGTGAGCAAGATCGCAGAGATATTCATAATCTCTGTGAAGAAATAAAAGAAGCATCCCTTTCAATCGTGAGTGATCTGAAAAAAGGCTTTATCCCCAATCTGTTGAATATGAATCGTTGCATCTCTCAGGGCGAAAAACACTATTCTGAACTGGAAGCAGCAAATGATAAATTCCAGAAAACGGTAAAATCGCTGAGTGAAATGCGAAAACTTCTTAAACACAGAGTGCTTGAAATCCGAGCTCACGAAGAGTTAATGAATTCTATTGGCCTGGACTGAAAACAAACGGCTCGAAGTTTATCTTTCAGTTCATCTCTGGCCGAAAAGGGATGACTTCCAAATTTCCAGCATCGTCGATCAGGCAAGTAATTGCCCCATGCTTGCTGGTTGAATAAATTTGGGTGCTGGCTGAAAAGACTTTTTGTAATTGGGGGATGGTCTGCTTTCTGCCACCACTGACAATCAGATACCCAGGCCTCGCCCAGCGGTCCAAATCAGAGGTATTTGCCGAAAAGCTGCCGTGATGCGGGGAAAGTAGAATATCTACTGGTCCGGCAGTAGTTTCAGTCAGTAGCTTTACCAGTCCTCTCCCTTCCAGATCGCCTGTAAGTAGTATTTTCCGGTGATTGTGTGAAAGCAAGATTGTTAAGCTGGCTGGATTATCTTCTGCATACTGATCTGCAAAGCCTGGATGCAGTACTTCGATTGCTGTTCCGGCTCCAAAATCGATTTGATCTCCCTTGCCAATGATCCTGATTGGAACATGATTCTGTGCTGCGATATTGCACAACGAAAGTGTGCCTGGTTGCTTTTTGCTGAGGAAGGCCTGCGGAAACGCGAGCTCGCGAATATAGTGATTTGAGATCAATTCGGCAGCTGAATTATAATGATCGCGGTCTGCATGGGAGATGAGCAGTAAGTCAACCCGCCGAATTCCATGAGCCAACAACGTATTTTTGATCTTCGAACAGGTTTGCTCGACAGGAGACATGGAACCAGCATCATATAGAATCGTTTTGCCATCAGGAGATTCGATCAAAATAGAAATGCCATGATTGACGGCGATAAATGTGCATTGCACCGATCTCGAGTTCGTAGAAAGTAGCGGTATCAGCAGCCCGACGATCACCCATACAGGAACCACTGCGAGTCGAGATTTTTGTAGCAACCAGTTCCCCTTGAAATTGAATTTTGAATAAACAGGGATGATGGAGAAAAGAATCAGGGAATAGTACACGAGTAACCACCAGGCAGGTGGTCCCGGTAAATCAAAATGTGCAAAAGGAATAGACGACGCGAATTCGACAATCCAATTCAGGAGCCGGAGGCTATAGTCAAAACAAATCCCCAATATGCCCGCCAGAAATGGAACTACCGAACCTAAGAAAATCAGCAAGTATCCCAGCAACAGGATCAGGAACAAAAAAGGAAAGATGAGCGTGTTGACTAGAAGCCCAATCGGAGCGAGTAAATGAAAATGATAGAGCACAAGTGGCGCTGTCACGAGCCAGATGAAAAAAGTGACCAGAAAAACACTGTAGAGTAAACGGAAGTATCGTATCAAAAACCATTGAACGGGCGTTTGCAAAACAGGGGCGCTGGCGAGAATTCTCCAACGTAGTGGAATCCAGTGTTGCTGAAACGGGTTTTGAAAAAATTCCTGCTGAACCGTCCAGAGAATTGCTGCAACGGCAAGAAACGAAAGCTGTGTTCCAACATCAAATAAATCGGTCGGATTGATGATCAAAATGAAGACCGCCGAAATGCAAACCAGATTTAATGTGGTAATTGCACGCCAACTGATCAGCCCCAGTGTGACCAGCGCACAAAAGGAAGCAGCACGGAGAATGGGAGGACGAATTTCAATAATCGATAGATAAAATATAATCGCAAACAGCAGCAACGCGACGGCAACAGTTCTGGGCAAATTCAACAGATGACAGATACCCCAGATAAAAGCGCTGAAAAAACCAATGTGCAATCCAGAGATGGCCAAAAAATGGATCAAACCGGATTGACTGAATTTTTTTCTAACCTGGGTACTGATTTCTGAACGGTCACCTAGTAAAAGTGCCAACCCAATCGGCTGTGTACTTTCACTTGTGTTCTCGCGAATAAGGCGTGCGAATGAGTCGTGGACCTGTTTCTGGAGACTGCTCCAGGATGAAGCCGGGACCTTACTAATGAGCTGAACTGCCTGTGAAGATTTCAGCGTCAGAACGGCATCAATTTGTTGTTTTCGAAAATGATTTTGAAAGTCAAAATCGTGTGGGTTATCTTTGGGGGAGAACATCCTTAGTTTTCCACACACGTCAATGGTGTCACCAATAGAAAATGGATGGGGCTGCTTTCCTTGTAGTAAGCTCACTTGATCATAGATGGTGACAAAGATCTTTCCTGTGACAGGAATGTTTGTCGATCCTGTATGGAGTTCCCTGCAGTCAAGAATCAAGTTTGTCTGTTGTGTAGGCTGTTTCGGATTGAACTGCTCCTCGTCGGCGGGAGTCTTGATCTGCGGCCTTTTGCAGATCACTCCTGTCACCCGAATAAGTTGAGCCTGGTCTTCTGAATGCTCCGGACTTTTTAAGAGGCGGCTGATATGATTGGGAACGTGACAGAACCAGAACTCATGGTGCCGCATTCCCCCCAGACAGATAGTCAAGAGCAAGAGTGCGATCGCTGAACTGGAATGTTTGTGTGAGCGATAACCGAGAGCCCAGACAGCTGAGAGAATGATACTAAAAAGAAGCCAGTAGACCAGTTCCAAATCAAACCAGGAGTCAATTAAGATTCCCAGAGAAAAACAGATGAGTACGGTTAAAGCAGGGGAACGTCCTATTGTGCTCTGAGCCGAACCCCGATCCATTGCCTGTGGAGTGCTAAGGGGCAGGGGGTTGTTCATAGATCAGGCCACTATATTTGATTCAAGTATCAGGGATCCTGCGGTAAATTCAGGTCGACTTGATTGTGCATTGTATAAAGGCGAAATCGTTTACCGTCTGGGATTAAAACCCCACTGGATTGATTCGCTGCAGGTTTTGTCAGAGGATTGCCAGAATATTTTGTCCAATGCAGGAGGTCTTTTGATGCTGCAATATTTGTTGTCCACAAAGAAGGTTTTTGGGCCGCATCGGTTCCATGAAAGATCATGTAATAAGTCCCCTGGTATTTAATAATCTGATTCATGGCAATCATCTTCTGATCATAGGGTTGGGGACCAGGCTTCATGACGGGCTGGTCATGGTTCAAATTTGTCCAGACTTTCTGATCTGGTGAACTTGCCAGCCAGATCCCGGCATCGCGCCGTTCATAGAAGAGATACCACTGGCCATCCTCAAACCAGACAACGGGAGTGCCGTACGGCCCCTCGGGGATAGGAGTTCCATTTGCCAGTCGAACATCCAGGGGACCAACACGCTTCCAGTTAATGGCGTCGTTGGAAATAAGATGCTGAGCGATATCACCTTTGCCTTCGGCAAACATATGATAGATCTTCCCATGTTTGAGAACCATCATATCTTCAACCCAATGTTTCTTGTAGATCGGGTTGCACGGAGATCGGGTCCAATGGATCCCATCACAGGACCAGGCATATCCCAGCATCTTTGAGCCAGACCGGGTTCCATCGTAGCCGGTAAACCAGAGATGGTAAAATTTACCTTCCTTGAGAATCCACCCGCGTTCACGTATTTTTACATCCCAGTGCCCCGGGCCTGCTGCTTGAAAGATGGGATTATTTGAGTAGGGAACAAACTGAGTCAAGACTTTGGGAAACGTAATTTCTTCCGCGAAAACAAATTGACTGGCACTCAAAACCATCAAGGCCAGAAACAAATTGAAACGAAGTAATCTAATAATGGAACTCGAAGTAATGCCGTTCATTTTTTCCCAATCATCAGGTTTATTTAGTTTCCTCTCCCATCCCACAGAAGTTTCGCTATTATACGCAAATCACTTTCAAAAATACAAAGTGCGACAGATGAATTTTGAATGCGCCGGAAAGATCCAGGTGATTTCAAATTGATTTCAAAAGGAAATCCCATGACAGAGAACACTGCATTACTCGATATCAATGGATTAAAAACCTATTTTCACACAGGCCGTGGCCTGGTGAAAGCCGTTGACGATTTGAATATAAAAATCGAAAAAGGAAAAACTCTGGGGCTGGTTGGAGAATCGGGATCAGGAAAATCAGTCACTTCATTATCAATCATGAAGCTGCTGCCTGATACGGCTGCAAAAATTGATGCTGGCTCAATTTCCTTTCTGGGAAAAGATCTGGTGAAGTTATCGGACCCGGAAATGCGGAAGATTCGTGGGCGTGACATCAGCATGATCTTCCAGGAGCCGGGAACGTCGTTGAACCCGGTTTTTCGCGTTGGAAAACAGGTGATGGAAACAATTATTCTGCACCAGAAAGTCACTTCAGCTGAGGCAAAACAAAGAACGATTGAGCTGTTTCACGAAGTAGGTATTTTAGACCCGGAACGTAGATTTTCCAGCTATCCGCATGAGATGTCCGGGGGACAAAAACAGCGGGTGATGATCGCAATGGCGTTAAGTTGCAACCCCGAATTGTTAATTGCTGATGAGCCTACAACAGCACTGGATGTTACAATTCAAGCACAAATCCTGAATCTGCTCAGGAAACTGCGCGATGAACGTGGGATGTCGATTCTATTCATCACGCATGATTTAAGTGTGATTGCTGAAATTGCCGATGATGTCGCAGTCATGTTCCGTGGCAAATTAGTCGAATACAAGCCCGTGATTGATATCTACGAAAACCCGGAGCATCCTTACACAAAAGGTCTGCTGGCCTGTCGCCCCGCTTTAGATACCACTTTTAAACGGCTGCCAACGGTTTCGGATTTCATGGATTTTGAAGAAACAGAGCCCGGTGAATATTTAATCACGGAAAAGAAATTTGATAAAAGCCAGTTCAATAATCTGACATCACATGGGCGCCCCCGCTTATTACACCCCCTTTCCGAATTGGCAACACTCGGTTATCAGGCAGATGATGTCAAAGCACTTCCGGAATCTCAACTGGTCAACGAAGGGGAGAAACCCATTCTGAGTCTGGATCAGTTACAGGTCTATTATCCCATTAAAAGCGGTATTCTTCGCAGAACCGTTGATCATGTGAAGGCCGTTGATGGCATTTCCTTAAATATTTATCGAGGCCAGACGCTGGGATTGGTGGGAGAGTCCGGTTGTGGAAAAACAACCACCGGCAAGGCAATCGTTGGTCTCGCTCCCGTCACAGGTGGGAAGATTCTATTCGAAGGGAATGACCTCGCTCACATGAGCCAGTCGGGGCGAAAGCCGTTCCGGCGTAAAGTTCAGATTATTTTCCAGGATCCTTACAGTTCGCTGAATCCACGCATGATGGTTTCCACAATCATCACGGAATCAATGATCGCGCATAATTTAGGTTCGTCAAAGCAGGATCGACGTGACCGGGCAGCCTCTTTACTGGAAGAAGTCGGATTGCCTGTTGAATATCTGGACCGTTATCCCCACGAGTTTTCAGGCGGGCAGCGTCAAAGAATTTCGATTGCACGCGCATTAGCGGTCGAGCCTGAATTTGTCATTTGCGATGAATCTGTCTCAGCATTGGACGTATCCGTGCAGGCACAAGTCTTGAATTTACTCAAAGATTTGCAGGAACAGTACGACCTGACTTATATTTTTATCAGCCATGATTTAAGCGTTGTAAAATTTATGTCTGACATGATGGCGGTGATGAATCAGGGAAAACTGGTAGAGCTGGGTCCGTCGGAAATGATCTATCAAAACGCGCAGCAGGGGTATACAAGAAAGTTGATTGATTCCATTCCCGTCGACGATCTGACGCAAATCAAGAAACGGGTTAATGATAGGAAAAAACAGGCATTTAATGCGTAAACAAGGGATGATATGTAGATTTGTCAATATGAATTGAGATGCTAATTTTCTGCTTTCCGTACAGTAGACCAGAGGATTTGCCGTTGCTAACCTTTCCTCCACAGTCTACGGGACCGGCAAACTTTGTGCCGGTGAAATATTTTGACATCCCTTACGGAAAGTCCAGGAAAGAAATGATGACAATAAAACCAGCATGGAGAGTCGTTTTAGCAAGTCTGTTATGTCTGATGCTCATCCAGCCTGTTTCTTCAGAAGAAACACCGAAAGAAGCAGCAAAACCAAAGAAGGGTGAGCATGATTGGTTGATCAAGCATCCTACGATTCTGAAATTGTTGAAGCTGCACAATGTGGAACGAGCCAGAAACGGATTACCTGCTCTTTCGCTTAACACGAAGATGTGTTTGAAAGCGCAAGAGCATGCAGATTGGATGGCAAAAACTGGCTACTATCAGCACAGCAGCTTGCCTTGGCCCGAGATCATCTTTCAGGGCCCCACATCGGCAGCCGCTGCCGTCAATGGCTGGATTGCTTCTCCCGCCCACCATTCGATTATGCTCACAGGATCACAGGCTGGATTCGGCTATATGGTTCTGAATGGTCAATATTACTGGGTTGGTGTCTTTGAATAAGATGACCTGAGGACTGACTACGCTTGAGCGTAGAATTGCCACCTGATAATTATAAGGCTGGTTTTGGTAGATGTTAAGTCTAAACGCAACTTACGTTTAAAACCAAAATCAGCCTTGTTCTATTTATCAGAGTCTGCCACAATCTAGCCTGAGACGTTCGAATCTTTTGAATTTGTTTTATGCAAATAATCAACTTCGTCCTCCGATGAATTTTCCGACTTTTCAATGGAGTTAATTGAAGGAATATCCATGTATTTAGTTTCCCGCCTGAATCAATTGCTTTTGACAATCCTACTCATCGTATTTCTCACAGGATGTCCTGGACCTTCGACCGATATGACGGAAGAGTCATCGGAGAATTCGACCGCGTCAGAATCCAAGGATGATGCGACTCCAGAGCCCATGTTGGAGCCATTTGACGCTCCCAGTCTCACCGATCTGGATGCTGAGGTTGAATGGGAAGAACAGCCTGTGCTGGATAGCCTGGAGCTACTTCGGGAGCGGCAGAGTAAAGAAAAGCCATTGGTCAGCGTGAATGAAGCGTTAAAACTGAAAAATACGAACCAGGAAATCAATGAAAAGATTCTGAGTGCGATTGGTCGGCTTCCTGAAAATGCGGAAGCGGTAGACTGGAACGCGACGATCAATCGACATGTCGGAGCCGACATGAAAAGTACAAACCCAATCATGGGTAGCTCGGCTGTCGAATTTGAAGTCTCTTCGCTCACTGGTTTTGGTCTGTTTAGTTTCGATTGGAACTTCAAGCCTTTTGCTGTTTCAGACACAGTGGCTTCCTGGCAGTCTAGTAAAGACAAGCTGTACGATAAAGTTGTTTTGCGAGATGACTTAACCTGGTCAGATGGGACTCCCATCACAGCGCATGACATTGTGTTTACTTTTCAGACGATCATGAACCCCAAGGTTCCCGTCCCCGCAGTTCGCTCTGGTACGGATCAGATTAAGTGGATTCAAGCCTACGATGATCAGACTCTGGTCTATTTCCATAAAGAAGCGCTCCCGACAAATGTCTGGAATCTCAACTTTCCGATTATCCCCAAGCATATTTATGAGAAAGAACTGGAAACAGATCCGACCCTGCAAGATAGCAAATACCATGTTAAGTATGAAAATGAACCTGTTACCGGCGGGCCTTACGAATTCGAGAAAAGAGTGCGCGGTCAGGAAATTGTTTTAAAGCGTCGCGAAAGCTGGTACATGCAAGATGGCAAAGAAGTCCGTAATCGGCCTTATTTTGAGCGAGTCCGCTTGAGAATTATCCAGGACCCGAATACTGCATTACTCGCGCTGAAAACAGGGAAGATCGACGAAATGGCGCTCAACCCTGAACTTTGGAAAACGCAAACTGAAGACGAGGAATTTTATAAAACCTGCACCAAAGCGAACGGGCTGGAATGGGTTTACTTCTATTTTGGCTGGAACTGCGAAACACTATTTTTCCAGGACAAACAAGTACGGCAGGCGATGTCATATGCCTTCAATCATAAAGAAATGCTGGATGAACTTTGCTATGGATTGTACCAGCCTTGCACCGGTGTTTATCACGAAACGGCCTGGATGGCTCCCCAGCCGATGACAAAACCATACCATCAAAATTTGAACAAGGCTGAAGAGCTTCTGGATAATGCGGGTTGGATTGATTCCGATGGTGATGGTATCCGAGACAAGGAATTTGATGGGAAGGTGATCCCGTTCCGGTTTACGATCATGACTGCGAACAAGCCATTGTCGCTTTCAATCTGTACCTTACTTAAAGAAAACCTGGACCAGATTGGAATTATCTGCGAAGTAAAACCAACCGAATTTACCGTGATGCAGGAAAAAGCCCGGAATCATCAGTTTCAAGCGATGTTTGGTGGCTGGGGAACAGGAACAGACCCTGATACATCAATCAATTTATGGAAAACCGGTGCAGGCCGGAATTACGGTCAATATTCAAACCCGGAAGTTGATAAGCTCTTTGCAGAGGGCCGTCGAGAGTTTGACAAAGACAAACGGGCGAAAATCTATGGCAAGATCCATGAGATTCTCTATGAAGACCAGCCCTATACCTGGCTCTACTTCCGTAATTCCTTCTATGGATTCAACAAGGATTTGAGAGGATATGTCTTTAGTCCTCGTGGTCCTTATGGCTACGGACCAGGCTTTGGAAGTCTCTGGAAACCTGTCAGCAAATAGCTTGACTGTTATTCCTTTGAATCGATCATAGAGCAATCCAGCCTACAAGCTGGATTGCTTTCTCAGTCGCTACTTTTTTTGTTGATTCTGTTATTGGATTGATTGAAAAGCATGTTCAGCTATCTTGTGCGTAGGCTCTTCATCGGCTTGGTTACTCTCGTCTTGATTACCTTTATCATTTTCGGGCTGATCCGGAACATGCCAGGGTCACCCATTTCGGTGAATATGGCAATGATCGATCCTGGCAAAGAATTGAACCCGGCTGATATAGAACGTATGAAAAAAGCATATGGGTTGGATAAGCCCTGGTACCAGGCGTATGGTCTTTGGATCGGAAATGTTTTTCAGTTCGATTTTGGCAGGTCCATTTCGCGAAAACAGCCAGTAGCACGTCTGATCAAGGAACGCATGGGACCAACCCTGATTTTGTCACTGAGTTCTTTATTGCTAACCTATCTATTGGCGATACCAATGGGGCTCTACTCGTCTGCACGACAAGGGAAGCTGGATGAACGAACGGTGGGAACCATTCTCTACATGCTATATTCGTTTCCCAGCTTCGTAGCGGCCCTATTTCTGCAGATCTATTTAGCGAAGAAATTGGGCTGGCTGCCATTATATGGAATGAAAAGTGATGGATATTCATCCATGACTGCAGCGCAACAAACCTGGGATATATTCAAACATGCTTTGATGCCAGTGATTTGTTATACCTATGGTAGCCTGGCTTATTACAGTCGTTTTATTCGAGCCAATATGCATGAGGTTTTGAGACAAGACTATATCCGCACGGCGCGCGCGAAGGGACTGGGGCCGATTAACGTGTTAGTCAAACACGCGTTTCGGAATACATTCATCCCACTGGTGACTTTAATTGGTCTGACTTTGCCTTCTCTATTGGGTGGCTCTGTGATCATCGAACGAATTTTCAACTGGCCGGGAATGGGGCAACTCTATTTCGAGTCAATTCTGGAACGAGATTATCCCACCATCATGGGATTAACACTCATGTTTTCCATTTTGACGTTAGCAGGTCAGCTTTTAGCAGATATCTTTTATGCAATGGCTGACCCGCGTGTCAAAATTGCTGACCATTAACAAGAGATTCCTCAGTTCTTATTTCTCATCTTTGTCGCATTCCTTTTGAATCATACATAACTATGCAAAAGCAATCAGAAGAAAACACGAACTCTTCAACTGAGAAGAAGGCAGTCTCGAAGTCCCCCAGTTTCTGGTCTGAAACCTGGCAACGTTTCAAGGGGAAAAAGATGGCAATGCTGGCCTTGATCTATATCGGCTTTCTCGGGTTTGTTGCAATTTTTGCCCCTGCGATCGCTGGTACAAAACCGATCATATGTAAATACAAAGGTCACATCTATTTCCCCGCAATGGGGTATTTTCGACGCGCTTGGGAAAATCCAATCTTCTATAAAGATCGATTTCGAAATCGCTTTCCTGAAAATCTGAAAAAGAACGACCCCAATAGCTGGGCAATCTGGCCTTTAGTCTATCAAGATCCCTACCGCCGTGTTTACGACAATGAATGGAAAGGACTACCTGGAAATCCAACCCAAAATAGCGGCGCCCCCAGTCTCAGAAATTGGTTTGGGACCGATCAGCGTGGTGTCGATGTGTTTGCGCAAATGGTACATGGCACAACCATTGCGTTATTAGTCGGTTTTGTCTCGATGGGGATAGCGGGCGTGATTGGAATCATCGTTGGTGCATTAGCCGGCTTTTACGGTAAATGGATCGATATGGTCCTCAGCCGTCTGATTGAAGTCGTGATGTGTATTCCGACATTGATTTTAATTCTCGCGATTATTGCCATTATTGATTCGCCTACCATTTGGCACATGATGGCCATTATTGGCTGTACTGGTTGGACCGGAATTGCCCGGCTGGCGCGTGCAGAATTTATGAAGCTCCGCGAAAGTGATTTTGTTCTGGCTGCAAAAACAACGGGAGTCGGTCAGTTTCGAATCATTTTCCGCTATATCCTGCCAAACTCTTTGGCGCCGGTACTTGTTCCAATTACCTTTGGAATTGCCGCTGCAATCTTGATCGAAAGTGGCCTCAGTTTCCTGGGGTTTGGTGCGCCCCCTCCGAATCCAAGTTGGGGCACCTTGCTCAACCTGGGACGGCAAAACTTACAGATGTGGTGGTTGATCGTCTTTCCCGGAATGGCTATTTTCCTGGCTGTGCTGGCCTACAATTTCATTGGTGAAGGACTTCAGGAAGCCTCGGATCCTCGATTACGCGATGCTTAAGCAATCACAAGTCAACCTTTTGATTGTTCCTCTTTCAACAAAACAGATTCGAGAGTCGTTATTTTTTGTTGAATTTCAGCGGTTTCGCGTGGTTCCAGAGCATGATTCCCATATCGAACATGATAATAGAGTTGGGTGACCTGGTCGGGATACTCTGAAATCTGGGCCTCTGTCAGTTCTAATCGTAAGTCTGTTTTCACGTGATCAGAGAACTCTTTTTGAGTTTCTGAACGACTACGCACAAGCCCCTTCTTAGCAAGTAATGATTGAAACTTCTCATAGAAGGCAATCTTCGCAGAGCTATGTGCCCCTGATTGATCTGTTTCTTTATTAAACAGAAATCGGAGAAATCTGATTGTAATTTTCGATAACCATTTCAAACCAAAGAACAAACCGGCGATGATAAAGACGGCTGCACCTCCCTCCCAGCTGAACCAACGGCGGGGTGAAGAGAGAAAGCTTCTGACCGTTTTCACAGCAGCAGCGATCGTTGTCCGGAAATTCAATAGTTGTTTGCTCAGTTTTTTTCCGGCCCTGGTGATCGGCTCATAAAAAGCACGCTTTTGACGTTGTAATGAAACTCCAATTACATAGTCATGCCAGAATTGGGTCAACATCTTGTTAGCCCCTTTCCAGCTACTAAAAGAGGCTGCATTTTTTGCGACCATTTCTGCCCGTTGTAAGGCGGGGGTCGCGTCCATCGTCTCCCAACGATCATTCAGGTATGCCTCAATCCAGGAATGAGCGTGGCGTTGTTGAACTTCGAAATTATTTGACAAATATTTTTGTTCGCCACCTTTGAATCCGGTAATTACACGCGTGGGGACACCAATGGCTCTCAACATTAGTGCCAGAGCTGACGCATAGTATTCACAGTGTCCCGACTTACGATTAAAAAGAAAATCTTCAACAGGATCAATTGTGGGATCCTCAATCGACATATTCAGGGTGTAACTATATTCGCCAGAATCACGTAAATACGTTTCAATGAATTTGGCTTTCTCCCTATCTGTTTTTAATTCCGGGTGAGCTGCAATCAAATCTTTGGTATATCGAATGAGTCTCTTAAGATCCTTTCGTGGTAATCCTAAGTAAATGTCCTCACGATATAGTTGGTACATTTCACTATTCTGGTTCGCATTTTTTGCTGTAAAAAGATTGTACTTTGTAGTCTTGTCTTTACCTGGCAGCAGTTTTTGTCGAATTTCAGATGTTTCCACGTCTAAGCTGTTGTCACCGTCACTGACCATGTCCATGGCCAAAATCGGTTGCATAATAAACAAGACTTTTGTCCCAATCGGCTCCAGTATAAATTCCTGCCGATAAAGATTTTGTACGTCTAATTCTTTTGATCTGGTAGGTCGCCAGTCAGAATAGTCACGCCTTCGTCTGCGTCTGCGTCTTTGGACTTTGCTCCAGCTTCCATTTTGATAATTGGAAAGCACGGTGCCCCGGAAGAGAGGTTCGTCCATACCAAACGTTTGAACAAATTCTGTGATCGTGACTGGTTCGTCTGTTTCATCATCATAAACTGTTAATTCCAATACGCGTTCTGAACTTTCGAGAATCTCTCCCATTTCACCGAGTTGCACTTTTTCAGAAAAACCGACAAGGGGCTTGTTGCCTCCCTGGATAGTTTCGTTATTGAATAAAGACCGGTTTACCCACAAGCGTGGAATCAGCAGAAAGAAACACATTGAAATCAATAATGCTGTAATCGAACAGCCTATTGTTGCCCAGAAAAATTCAGCAGTGAGCCACCGTCGGCTTTGGTCAGATTGCACGCCACCTTGAACCTGACTGGATTGCTGAAACGGCGAAACGGCAGTCCGTTCTACATTGAGCCGGGGAAGGCCCCCAGTCGACTTTTGTTGAAAAAACGTGTTTCGTGTTCTGTAAAGTGAGAAGACTGAAAGAGTCCAAATCGATAAAAACATGTAGATGACAAGCATACTTCCATAAAAACCCGATTCAGTGAGGACCGCACCAACCGCGATTTGCAGGAATCCCAATGCGCATAACCACCAATATTGCGTATCACTTTTCTTCTGTAAAAGAATAATCCAGGTTAGATAAACTAAAAAGTGGGCACCGGAAAGCAAACGCCCTTCGATGTTCGAGAAAAACTCTGCACAGACAATCAGAAATGCCAGCAAGCCTAAAATGTTTGCCCAAAGAGGACTGAGGCTGAACTTCTCCCAACGGTCAGTAAAAAACAGCGTTAAAATCCCCAGAGGAACTGTTAAAAGTTGGGGAAAGAGAGCCTCTTCCGCCATCATGAACATGATGCTGGATAAAGCGACGAGCAAATAGATACTAACTTGAAATGTGAGAGTTAAATTCACAAGTGTTTCTCAGCTATTAGGAATTTTAAAGAGCGAATTCAATCTGTTTCCAGAACGAGCCAACGCGAGAGTATTTCAGGATCTGCTTCAATCATTCTCCATTGTCCGTGTACGTCGACCCCTTGTTGCTCAAAGATTGTTTGCAAGCGATTGTGTTTTTTGGATCCACTCTCGTTTCGCGTAGTAAGTAGAACAGTCCTTGAGCGAGGTGAGCTCATTTGTGAAATCAATTTTGCAAATTCACCATCTGTCTGAGACTTACCAGGTTGCAGCGTTGCCAGAAAATCCAATAAATATTCCAGCCCCATTGAACCAATGCCGACTTCCAACAGCTCAAGAGTCTTCCCTTGAGAAACCAAAGTCAGCTTTGTATCTCGGCTGTATCGTAAATGCTCTCTGCAAAGAGTGCCCACAAAACTAATTGCCCATTCGACTCGTTCAGCTTGATTCTCATTGGAAAATGATGGTAACCACAAATCCAGACCAATGATCAGATCATAGTTACGATTTTGATGGTATTCCTGAACCATCAGTTCTCCCTGTCGAGCCGAACTTCTCCAGTGTATCGCTCTTTGACTGTCACCAGAGCGGTATTCACGGATGTGATTAAACTCGTCATCAAACACACCACGTCGGCTCTGATTTTGCTGCGCCATTTCTTCGATAGAAAAAAAGTCGTCCGCCCAATTACTACTCAATCTACCGATTTGAGGATGCACTATGATTTCACTATATTCGGAGAAAACGGCACCACGTTTGACGAGCCCTAGAGGATACCGTGTTGAGACCTGCAATGGCCCGAATTGATAAATCCCTCTACGCCTTAATTTTGCATAATAGTGAGCCGATAAATTCTGGCGTGGGCCAACTCGCCTGAAGACCACTGATGCTTCCAGTTTATCATCGTGATTTTTGAAGGTATCACTCACTTCCATCAGGTAGGCTGCGATGAGTCTTTTATTGTTTTCCAAAATAATTTCAGCGGTAAAGGTTTCACCGACCATCACTCTTTGTGGAATGATCCGTTTTAACTTAATGTTCTTTAACATGCTGTAAGTAATCCAGCCATTTAAAATAAATGGGCCAGTCATCATCGCAAACACCAGCATCAACATGTTTTCACGAGAAAGTACAGATCCCACGAAGAGCACCATCATGATCAGTAAATAGACAAGACCATCTCGCGGGAGTGAAACTCGGTTTCGTCCGATCCGTTTTAACTGGAAACGTTTTAATTTAGGAAAAAACGAAATGAGAACATGCTGAAGACCCCAGAGAAATGTGCCGCCAGCGACGATCCTGAGCATCAGCGGCAGATTACGGTGAAAACGTGCCAGCGTAAATGGGGCCTGAAATGTATATATCAAAATAAATACGGAGACAAATATGACAACCAACCCCGGACGCCATTCCTCACGTTTTTGCCAGAATTCGTTTAGTCGATGTTTCATATCAGATTATCTAAAAACAGCATCACTTAAACTGGAGGGACACACAACACTCTTCCTGTGATACTCTTATTTTATCAGCCAGCGGGGAAAGATCTATGGCGAATAATGCTGAAAAACTGGTATTAATGCTGATACTCAGTCAAACGGAACGCGAAATCCCACACTTATTTTAACAGGTGAAGACCAGTATCCTGCCGCCTTTGATTTAACCAGCTAAAGGCGCGTGACTCCTTCTTACAAAACTTAACCAATTGAGATGAAGAGCATCCCAGAAACTGGCTTGCTGCCTTCACATCAAATTGAAAATGGGTAATCGAGTCGAGCGACTCTGCTAGCAATGCCGGGAAATCATCATGCTCCGGATTTACTTTGAGAGTCCCGTTAGTAAGTCGGTGTTGCCAGAGAGTAGAGGGGATGTCTGAATGATCCAGCATGCGATACTCAATTGCCAGATTGACCCGTAATCGGAATAACGCAACCTGACGATTTCGAGCCTGCTGCCGTGTTTCAGAAGCTTCACCGATGATATTTGTCGGAAGATGCTTGATGACAACTCCTGTTTCCACTTTGTTACGATGCTGTCCTCCAGGCCCCGATCGTCTGACATGTTGGATTTTACAATCTTTGAGCAACAACTCCGGGTCAAGGCAAGCAGGGTGGACCTTTCCTGAGAGTGGTTTGACAGAATCAGCCGATGTCATTACGAATCACTCTACTTTGTAAAAGAAGCCAGGATGTGTTTCAGCGTGCTTCACAGATCTGAAAATTCCGATTATGATACTGGGACGATCTGCTATTATAGAGCATCTCGATTGCCTTTCGCTAGAAGTATCCAGCCAGAATAAATGGCTCCTCAAGAATCTGGAAGTGACATGCTGAACATCACCCTAACTCCGTTAGCCAACAGACTCTTTTCTGGAATGTGCTTCATCATGATCTGCCTCCTCGTTAGTGGCTGTAGAAAGACTCATGATCCGAACAGCAGAGAAGTGACAGAATACGTTCTTCAGGCAGGGGGGAAAGTCATTCCCGTCCACAGTGACCTTCCGATCAACACAACGGCTAAAATACCCGAAGGTAATTTTGCCGTTCGTGAAATCGATTTAACAGACGCCAAAATCAAAAACCTCGACATGAAAAAGCTAGTCAATTTACCCTATCTGGAATCTCTGAACCTCCATGGAACCAGTCTGACTGACAAAGGCCTGGCAAGTATTTCTGGTCTACCCAAACTAAAGTCCCTGGAAATTGCCTATACTCGTGTCAGTGATGAAGAAGTCAGCAAGTTGACACGATTTCCCCAATTACGAAAGATCTTTCTCTACGGAACCGCCGTAAAGCCTCAGACGATTGAAGATCTCAAATCAAATCTGCGCGGCTGTGTGATTTATAAGTAGGCATTGTAAATCTCATTCAGATGTACTTGAGATCGGTTTCTGCCAGGGAACTGTTCCATAGCGCTGGATCTCAGCCCTTAGTAATGCAGACATCTGGTTGAATTTCTTTCGATTTTTGTCAGCAAGATTATTCTTCTCCAGTGGATCTGCTTTCAAGTTGTAAAGCTCCAATGGCGCGAAGGGACTGTTCTGCAGTAATTTCCAGTCACCACTGCGGACTGCCTCAATAGTTTTCCCCCCGTACCGTATTCCTCCTTCTCGTCTTCGAAAGAACCAGTTCTGTCGTAACGGGGCTTGCGTCTTACCTTTGAGAGTGGGCAAAAAGCTGACGGCATCCAAATCAGCCGGAATTGTAATTCCAGCCGCTTCGCAAACAGTCGGAAACAGGTCCATACTCATTGCCGTGAAATCGCTCTGGGATTGGGGGGCAATCCGATTTTTCCAGACAATTCCTGTTGGGACTTTCAAACCGCCTTCGTAAACGCTCTGTTTGCCATCACGGAGATTTCCGTTGTTCGCCCCCACGCTTAATTGTCCGCCATTATCAGAGCTGAATACAATTATTGTGTTGTCACTCAGGCCAGTCCGATCGAGTGTCTGAATCACCTTACCGATTCCGGCGTCTAGATGTTCGATTAACGCAACTAGCTTTGCCCGCTTCGGGTCAATGCCGGGTTCGCGTTGTACTACTTTTTCAACCCACTCTTCCGGTGGCTGTATCGGGGTATGGGGCGCATTGTAAGCGAGATATAAAAAGAATGGTTTTGTGCTCGATGTTTGTTGCTGCAAAAACTCACAGGCCCAGTCTGTAAACAGATCTGTGGCATGTCCCTCGGGATCAATCGTTTTCTGATTGAACCGCATATAATTCACGTTGTGCCTGCGGTGCTTGTAATAATCATCCATCATGTCGCCTAGAAATCCATGAAAATAATCAAACCCGCGTTCGTTCGGAGTGTTAGGCGACTCCAGCCCCAGATGCCATTTTCCAACGATTCCGGTGGTATAGCCTGATTGCTGAAATACATCGGCTAATGTAATTGCCGTTGGCAACAAGTACCCCCAACTGTTCTCGGGGTTCGTTCTGATGACTCCCGGAACGCCGACAAGGTCCTGGTATTTCCCGGTTAATAAAGCGGCTCTGGTCGGTGAGCATACCGGACAGTTTGCATAAAAGTTCGTGAACTTCATCCCACGGCCAATGAGCTGGTCGATGTGAGGCGATTTTAAATCTGAGGCACCGTAGCTACTCAGATCACCGTAACCTAAATCGTCCACCAAAACCACAAGTACATTGGGCCTGGCTGATTTTTCTGCGGCATGAAGCGACAAAACATTGCAGAGCAATATTGGAAGCAAGAATAATATTTTATTGAGCATATTGATTACGGGCATCGATTCGATTTCTTTCGTTTAGATGATTCTTTGTTTTCAGGCTCTCTGATATTAATCCAGAATTACTCTTCAAATTCGTCCCAGAGTTTTTCAAACTCAGATGCAAAACGTATCAATAGAGCAGGGTCATTCGTGATAATCAGGTTTTCGGAATTATTTTTGGAGGCACTGCGGGTCCAGTTATAACTGCCGGTTAATATGAATTCGGAATCAAACAACGCAAATTTATGATGCATATGATATTCTGTTTTATCAATCCGAACTGGAATGCCAGACCGTGAAAGCTGTTCGATATCTGAACCCAGATCATACGATTTATCATTGTCTGAGATAATTCGGACTTTGACTTTCCGTTTATGGGCGTCTTGAATGGTTCGTGTCACTCGATCGTCTGTGATTGTGAACACACAGATATCAATTTGTTTTCGGGCAGAATCAATCAATCGACAAATGCGATGCGAACAGTCATCGCGGGGACTGAATAACGCTTCCGATTTTAAATCCGGCTCCCGACTCTTTGTATTGGCTAGAATTTTCATCACATCTTCCAGCCAACTTAGACTCTTCTCATCAGGAAGGTGTGCTGGTTTATGTTCCCGGAAAATCTCAAATGCTTCTTTTCGGACCAGAGCCAGATTATGATTTGTGAGAGTGATATGAGAAAAGATCTGGTTTAATGCAGCGCGTTCGCTGCGCGTCATCTGATAATCTTCAAATGTTTGCAGTAACATATTCTGAATTTGTGAACGGTCCATTATTTGGCCTTGATCCTGTCAGATTGCATTAGGAATTTATCGCATTGGTATCTAGAATGTAATGTCGTACCTTTCATGGTAGCGTGAATTCTCTTGCTGGAAAAGACTCTCGTATGAAACTAATGATCTCAGGTAGCTCTGGACTAGTCGGTTCTCAGTTATGTCAGAGGTTGAATTCCGATTCTGCTTTTGAAATTGTGCGTCTAGTCCGGAATTCCGCTTCGGATGGTCTTGGCCCATCTGTGATCTGGCAGCCTTCCGAGGATCGTCTCTCTGCGGATCTTTTTTCAGGAATCGACGCTGTGATTCATCTGGGAGGTACGAACATCGCAAATAAACGCTGGTCCCCGGAAGTCAAAAAAACGATTTACAATAGTCGCGTGCAATCGACCCGCCTGCTGGCAAATACGTTGGCCTCTCTTGATAATCCACCCGCCACTTTTTTGTGTGCTTCTGCAATTGGCTATTACGGAGATCGGGGATCCGTCCGAGTTGATGAAAATAGTCCCAGAGGGCTGGGGTTCCTGGCCAATGTTTGTGAAGCGTGGGAGCAGGCCACTCAGCCGGCAGTGAAGGCCGGAATTCGCGTCGTGAATATGCGGTTTGGAATGATTCTCGACAAATCAGCAGGGGCGCTTTCGAAAATGCTGACGCCGTTCAAACTGGGGGCAGGCGGTAAAATTGGTTCTGGCTCACAGTACTGGAGTTGGATCGCCTTACCCGATGTAATCAATGCGATTTTATTCTGTCTGCAAAATGAAGGAGTACAGGGCCCCGTCAATTTTGTTGCGCCAGACGAAGTGACGAATCTGAAATTCACAAAGACATTAGGCAAAGTTTTATCGCGTCCGACATGCTTACCGGTTCCCGCTTTTGGAATAAAAACACTATTCGGCGAAATGGGACAGGAGCTGATGCTGAGTAGCGCTCGCGTCACCCCGGAACGACTGCGGTCTGCTGGATTTGAATTCCAATATGCAAAACTGGAAGACGCCCTGCGCAGTATTTTATCAAACGAGTCTCACTCCAGATAAGCAGTCACAGAGGTTTGCAAAAGATTACTGCAAGATAGGGAGTGATGAGCCCGGGTTATGTTGATGCTCTTTCGTGATAATCGAACCGATCATAGTGGTCGGCGTCACATCAAAGATTTCCACACGTGCCAGAGAACCTGCTAAACGCGGATTGCCATCAAAGACAACGATGCGATCACAGTTCGAGCGTCCCATCAGCTGTTCGGCTAGAGAGCCATCGACGTCTTCATTCGCTTTCAGCGCCGATTTACTGCGTCCTTCAACAAGAACTTCCACTTCCTTGCCAATGAATTCTGCGTTATCTTCTTCACTGACTTCGTTCTGCACCTTCAACATTTCATTGTTGCGACGCTTTTTGATTTCGTCCGGGATATCATCCTGATAACGCTCTGCTGCTTTGGTACCCGGCCGCTCACTATATTTAAAAATAAAGCTGTTCTTAAAGCGAAACTCGCGAATTGACTCCAGACTTTTCTGATGCGCTTCTTCCGTTTCTCCCGGATGACCAACAATGAAATCGCTGGAAACCGAACAGCCAGGCAGAATTTCATTCACCCGCTGCATCATGTCCCGGTAATCTTCGACGGTATAACCACGCTTCATGATTTTTAAAACGTCGTTGCAGCCATGCTGTAAGGGAACATGTAGATAACGCGTTGCTTTAGGGAGATCCCGAATCGCTTCCAGAAGATCATTCGTCATATCTTTAGGATAACTCGTGACGAATTTGATGCGTGAAATCCCCTCAACATCGTTAATCAGATACAGCAAATCGGAGAGCCGAAACAGCTTGCCGTCCTGCGTATGCTTATAGCTATTGACGGTTTGTCCCAATAACGTGACTTCTTTAACCCCCTGGTCAGCGAGTACTTTCACTTCGGAGAGAATTTCGCGGGGGGAACGGCTCTGCTCTGGACCTCGTGTTGAAGGAACCACACAGTAAGAACAAAACTTATCACAGCCGATCATGATCCGCACAAACGCCTGATAAGGTGAAGGACGCATTTCCGGATCACGCAGGGGATCATAACTTTGGAAACTGTTGGTGATCTCAGCAAGCTTTCCATCTTTGCGGCCTAAACCAACCGCCAGTTCACGGCTCCGTTCGCTTTTGCTGTGATGAACTCGTGCTTTATTAATTAGTTCCGAAACTTGAGCCAGTTGGCCTGTACCGACGACAAAATCGACCTGAGGCGCTTTTTGAAAAATCAGTTTTTGATCTTTCTGCGCCATACAGCCCATGACACCGATGACTTTCTTCGGGTTCTTACGGGCCCCATATCGCAGTCGACCTAAAGAGCTATAGATTTTATGCTCTGCATGTTCTCGGACACTGCAGGTATTGAACAGAATGGTCTCTGCCTCTTTCACATCCTTTGTGAGTTCATACCCACGTTTACGCAGGTCGGCCACCACCAGTTCGCTGTCCAGCATATTCATCTGGCAGCCTACGGTTTCGATGTAGAGCTTGTGGTTATGGTCTGTCACGACATCGGGCAGGACTTCAGTCGAAGCGACAGGAAGCTGCTCTGAATCGATGTTACTGGTTTGATCAATCTGGGACATGAACTGATTCAACTACTCAAAAAAAGAAAAACGCAGCTCAAGCGGGATACTTTCCCACCAGATCTACGAATATTCAAGGGCCTGTCATAGCAGAGTCTAAGCTGCTGATGCATTCTGATCCACAGAAGCAGGGTCTGCTTCCGCGTTTAACAAATCACTACCGGACGCTATCTTCCCCTCTTGGGATATTTCCTGCGTATACTCAATGGCCAGTTGCTGGATGACGACTTTCTTGTGATGTGTCATCAATGAAGCCAGAGACTTCAACGCCAAAAGTGATGCGACAACATACAAGACCAGATTCCAGACATCCATGTCAATCCTCCTTGAGATCCATGGTGGCACTAATTGTGATTTTGGTTGCGACCTACAGTTAACAACTCCCTTAAACCCGTCGCTCACAAGCTGATACGAGGCTTGAATAAGTATTTTTGGCAACACCTGTTAATATATCAATATCAGTTAAGCCAGTTTCATGAAACCCACACAAAAGAATCACAAAAAACAGGCATTTCTATGCTGATTTGCGAGTTCGAGGAGCTTTTTCTACCAAATAAACTCACCAGCCCCTATCGATCTAGTCGCGAATTCGTTCTACATAAGACCCGGACGCCGTGTCGACTTTGATTTTTTCACCAACATTGATGAAAGCAGGTACATTGACCGTAGCCCCCGTTTCAATCGTGGCTGGTTTCGTCACATTGGTTGCCGTGTTCCCTTTAGCCGCTGGTTCCGTGTAGGTCACTTCGACAATCACCTGCTGTGGCGGATCCATTCCAATCAGTTGGTCATTCCAGAATAACAGGCTGCAAATCGCCCCATCCAGAAGATACTCCGCGGCATTTCCACAGACTGATTCGTCAATGGAGTATTGTTCAAACGTTTCATTGTCCATAAAGTGCAGTCCGTTCGCATCTTTATAGAGATACTGTCCATCACCTTTACGGATATCAGCTTGTTCCAGGCTCTCACCACCACTTTTATAAGTACGGTCGAGAATGGTTCCTTTGAGCAAATTTCGCAATTTAGTCTTATATAAGGCTTGGCCTTTGCCTGGTTTGACGAAATTGATTTCGATCATTTCATAAGGATCACCATCGAGGATCACTTTAACACCCTTGCGAAAATCGCCTGTACTGATTTGTGGCATCGCTAAATTTCTCTGACAATAAAAGTGTTGTAAAAAAATATCTTTGTGTTTTGTTTCCAAGCCCGAGAGAATAACATATCTTAATCCGGTTGCAAACGGAGAGCGGGGAAATGTCGATCAATTTCTGCCGCCTTATCGTCTGAGGGATGCCTTTTCGCGTAAGAAGAAGCTCACTGTTTCCCGCATACATAAAGACCACGCGTGGCTTTCTCTACTGAATTATTTGGAAAATTGTCTTTTATGACCTCAACGATTTCAGAATCCACCTGGCAAAAGTCGCTCGCACAGGCCATCCGTGACCCAAGACTACTGATTTCCCGGCTAAAACTCCCTGAATCCCTGCTGACTCCGGCTCAAAACACTGTTCAATCGTTTCCACTGATGGTTCCTTTGAGCTATCTGGATCGCATCGAACCTGGCAATCCAGGAGACCCGCTTCTCAAACAGGTCCTGCCAATTGATCTCGAAAACCAGACCGTTCAGGGGTTTTCCGATGACGCCGTCGGTGATCTGCAAGTACGTCCCACTCCAGGGATTTTACACAAATATCAGGGCCGCGCACTCTTGATGGTAAGTGGAGCCTGCGCAATCAACTGCCGCTACTGCTTTCGTAGACATTATCCTTACAGCACTGAACCCCGCACGCTGGCTGAGTGGGAACCGGTCTGGGATGCGCTTTGCGCTGACGCATCAATCCAGGAAGTGATTCTGAGTGGAGGAGACCCGCTTTTACTGACCGATCTTCGACTGAAGGAACTCTGCGAGCGGATCGCGGACATTCCGCATGTGAAGCGGTTACGAATCCATAGTCGTTTGCCAGTGGTTCTTCCCGATCGAGTCCACTCCGGGTTGCTGGAACTGTTTCAACGGCTCGCAGAAAATGGGACTCTCGTCTGGATGGTGATTCATGCCAACCACCCGAACGAAATTGCAGAGGATGTTGAAACCGCACTCAAACAACTTCTTTCCGCAGGGATTCCGGTTCTCAATCAATCCGTGCTGCTGAAAGATATCAACGACAGTGCTGACATACTCGCCAGTCTCTCGGAACGCTTAATCAATCTGGGGGTGACTCCCTACTACTTGCATCAACTGGACCGCGTTGCGGGCGCTGCGCACTTCGAAGTACCGGAAGAGCAGGGGAGAGCCATCATTCGCGAGTTGCGCACGCGGCTGCCCGGTTACGCTGTGCCACAATATGTCCGTGAAATCGCGGGCGAATCTCACAAGATCTCTTTATTAGGTTGAGATTCAGCTTCTCTGTGCCAGGCTGTGAAACAAATCGATAAACCGATCCCCCCGTTCGGCGAAGCTGGAAAACCAACCATAACTGGCGCATCCCGGTGATAATAAAATGACATCACCCGGTGCCGATTGCTGAAACGCCCAGTCAAAAGCGGCTTCAAACGAAGTCTGCGGATGAGAAATTACTGCCGAAGTATTCATACCGGAACGCTCTCCCAAATCTTGCATCATCTCAGAAAGCACCGGCCCCGTCTCTCCCATTAAAGCGATCGCTTTCGTCTGCCTCAGGATTTGAGTGGCAAATTCTGTCAAATCGACTTTTTTGTCTGAACCTCCTGCCAGCAGAATGATGGGGCATTCCTCAAATGCTTCCAGAGCACAAATCGCAGATTCTGGAGTCGTGGCAAGGGAATCATTATAAAAACGGCGATCCCGATATTCCCCGACGAATTGTAATCGGTGCGGTAATCCCTTGAAAGTTTTCAGCCCTTCTTGAATCGTAGCGAGATCGACGCCGGCACAGTCACAAGCAGCAATCGCTGCTGCCGCATTCATGCGATTATGCCTGCCCGGAACAGTCAAGTGTGGCTCAAACGTGTGGTTCTGCTTCGTCAATTCAAAAGCATCCCCCTTGAGCAGGACATCAGATAGAGAGTCGTGGGTAGATCCAAACCGGACCACTTTACCGGTGGCACACCAACCCTGCAGTTCCTGTTCATCGGCATTGATAATGCTAAAGTCGTTTTTCGTCTGCCAGCGAAAGATACTCTGCTTCGCATTTCGATAGTGCTCTACTGTTTGATGCCAGTCGAGATGATTGGGGCTAAAGTTCGTGACCACACCAATCTGCGGGCTGGCCTGAATCCGATTTAGAGCATCCAGCTGGAAGCTGCTCAGTTCCAGAATCACCCAGTCCTCAGGTTGAATTTGATCGACCACCGGTAACAGGCTGATGCCGATATTGCCTCCCAACCAGCATCGGGCACCAGATGCTTTCATGATCGCATGAATCATCGCTGTCGTTGTCGATTTTCCATTACTCCCGGTCACGCCGATGACTCGTGCTGGATTCAATTGCCAGAAGAGTTCCATTTCACTGGTCACAGGAATCTGCTGCTTCTCTGCGTCTTTCAGCAAAGGATGTCTGGGGGGAATCGCAGGATTGACGACCAGCAAATCGGTTTTCGGCAATTCGGTCGGTGCGATTCCCAGTTGATATTTGATCTGAGACAGCGGTTTGAGTTGCTGCAGGGAATCGGCAAGCGACGCTTCATCCCTGGCATCGATTACCGTGATCTGTGCCCCCTGAGCCGCAAGATACTTGACAGCGGCGATCCCTCCACCGAATCGGCCTAAGCCTAGCAGGGTAATTTGACTTCGGTTCAGATCAAGATCTTGGATCAAAAATGACTTTACAGACATAGGGTAATCAGACTCTTTCTAGAGTCGGTGAATGAATGATTTGATTCAGGTACACTTCAGAGTGTTCTTGCATCAGTAGGTTTGCATATTTGGCAGTTCCTCGGTAGTCTGATTTCGGAACAAAATTTATTAATCATCCCTCATTCAGAGGTTCAGCCAATGATACTTGCTGCTGAGAAGAATGCCTGGCTAGGGCTCCACACCGCCGACTGGATTGTACTGGCTTTGTACTTTGTCGTCATTCTCGGGATTGGTCTTTGGTCAGTCACAAAAGTAAAAGATATGACTGACTTCTTCATGGGGGGCCGCCGGTTCGGTAAAGTCTTCATGATGTTCTTTGCCTTTGGGTCAGGCACAAGTAGCGAACAGGCTATCAGCGTGGTGGCAGGAACTTGGCGCGCAGGTCTGGCAGGAATCTGGTGGCAATTTCTCTGGCTCTGGGCGACTCCCTTTTACTGGATCGTCGCACCGATCATGAGGCGTATGCGCGCTCTGACCACCGCTGATTTCTTTGAAACCCGATTTAACGGCCCTACCGCAGTCCTGTATTCTTTCTATGGGATTGCAATCTCGATCACGTTTATCGCTGGCGGTTTGTTTGGCACCGGGAAAATGGTCGACGCTTTGACGGGAAATGAACTCGACCGGATGGCGATTCAGGCCAATATTATGGTCCCCGCCGCCGAATGGAATGCGAAAGAGAAATCGTTTCAAATTACAGAACGCCGACTGCAGGGCTATGAATACGCCATCCTGGCGGTGACGGTCATGTTCGTCATTTATGGAATGGCAGGGGGGCTCGGCGCAGCGATTATTACCGACTTTATTCAGGGCATTCTGACGATCATTTTCTCGTTTTTACTGTTACCGTTTGTCTTTTATGAGATCGGGGGCTTTGGCAAACTTCATCCCCAGTCAGAACTCAAGCCGGGCATGCTCGATCTGATTGCCAGTCCTGAAATCGCCGCCACGCTAGGCAGCGAACCGATTACCCCGTTTTATGTTTTCATGCTTTCGGTGACTGCACTGGCAGGAATTGTGATCCAGCCGCATATTATGGGGGTCTGCGGAGCAGGAAAAACCGAATATGAAGGCCGTTTTGGGTTCACCGTAGGTAACTTTCTCAAGCGATTTTGTACGGTCGCCTGGACCTTTACCGGCTTGGCTTGCATCGTCTGGTATATGGGTGACAACAGCCCCCTGAAGACCTCTCCCGATCCAGCAGATCAGGCGATTTACCAATCGTTGATCATGCGAGCCAGTCCCGAATTCCATGAATTACCTGCGGTCGAGAAAGCGAAAATCGAGACAACCGATCGTAATTTTGCCGACCAACTCTTCGGAATGGCGGCACATGATATTCTTCCCCGCATCGCACCGGGATTGATCGGTTTGCTGCTGGCTTCATTGTTGGCAGCTGTCATGAGTACCAGTGACGCCCAGATGATTATTTCCAGTGGTCTGTTTACCGAAAACATCTATAAAAAGAGTCTGGTGAAAAACCGTTCTCAACGTCATTACCTCTGGGTCGGGCGTATCGCAGGGCTTGTGATTGTGATCCTTGCGCTCATCTTGCAGACCACTTTCACTGATATTATTGCGGCTTTGAAAGTGATTGTGAAAACACCCGCCTGTATCGGAATCAGCCTCTGGTTCGGGATTGTCTGGAGACGTTGGAATGTCGTTTCCGTCTGGGCTTCCACTGTAATCGGAATTCTGACCTGGATTACGGTCGCCTTCTATCCCGACTCGTTACATCAATCAGGAATACTTCCCGAATTTATGTTTAAGGTCGATGGGACTTCGGTCAAAATGTGGGACGTCTGGCAAATGTTTTCCTTCATGAGTCTGGCGATTGGCAGTGGGATCATCGCCAGCTTCATCACGCCTCGACAAGCACAGGAAAAACTCGACCATTTCTACAATTTAATGCATACTCCGGTGAGGTTGAATGAAGTCATCAACTCACCTTGTACGCTACCGGAAAACCCGGAACCGGTCGGAAAGAGACTCTTTCCTAATTGGAAGGATATCGAAATTCCCAAGCCAACATTTCAGGATCTCAGCGGCTTTATCCTGGCCTGGTGTGCCGTCGGTGCGATTATCTGGCTGACGAAATATCTCGCGGCAGTCGTGTAAGGGAAGGGGCTTCTGTTCTCTGTTGACAAATATAAGGCTCCGTTTTCGTAATGGATGCGTCTGAAACACCCTATTTTTCAGGGGATGGGCCCCCTCTTGACTCCCTCAAGAAGAACCCTATAAATGGCGCACATGCATCGCGCGCGTGAGAGAGCAGTCAATCAGTCGGAAATTCCTGAACAGAATGAATCGTTTCTATTCAGTTTGAGAAATGCCAGACGATCGAAATATCGCTGATTTCAAGACCGTTTTGGAATAATCCATGCGAGTAATCGGTTATAAATCCTATTGAAACAGCACCTCTATCGATTACGTTCGCAGGTGGTTCAGGGAAGATCATCGCATGATCAGAGGCCATCAGAGGTAGATCAAGTGTCGTTCAAAAAAGGTAACGATTTTCACACATGCTGAGCACGTACTACTCAAATCAACCGTCAATCGTTTCAGGTCGCGCATAAAAAAACAGCCGGAAACAAAAGTGCTACCGGCTGTTTAAAATTGTGATGAAGCTGCTTAACTCGTGATTAACTGCGATAAGTCACAGTGACTTTACCACGGTGAGATTCAACCACCACACTGTATTTACCATAATCAAATATTTTGCGACGGCCATCTTTACTGCAGCGAACACACTCACAGGCACAACCTGGAGCACAAATTTCTACAGCAACACACCCAGGCTCACAACAACCGCGTTTGGGAGCACAAGGATCAACAATCGTGACCAACTTCGGATTCGAGCAGGGGGCAATGTTGCGAGGCCGCTTGTATTTAACACAGTCGAATAGCGGAATCGCGTTGGAAGCAACATGATGCTTATACGGTTGAGGCATCATCTCTGGCATTGGCTCAGGAGCAAATGCAGACGCAGGGGGCGCTGCAGTCGTTTGGCTTAAATAAACACCCTGTCCTAAATCAAATGCAGGACCTTGTGCCTGAGCTGCCGTAACAGTAAGGGCAATTATGCCCAATGTGTAACAAACAATCTTGTTCATCTCTGAATACTCCTTTTGCTACCATGGTGAACTCCATGAAGGTAGCGATTGATAAAAATCAATAATGTCTCTCCCTGACGACGTGCCTGGCCATTCTCCAGAATGTTAATATTCAGGCAATTGAATAGTCGGGATTTTTTCTCGGTTGTCCACCACCAAATTATACACCCTCTGAAACAGGGGGCTGGATTTTTCGAGTAAGGTGATGAAAAACCGGTACCAGTTACGAGTCTGATTATGATCAGAGATAATAAGTGAACTTTGAGCTGACAAGAGCGATTCACACTTTTTTTACGCAAACCGGCAAACAGTCCTGGCCTACCCGATCGGTATATTTTTACACCATCGCTATCCAAAGCCTTTTGCGACAGGGAATTGCAGCATCACCAAAGCAAATACGTCATTCTCGACACGTGGGTTGTGAGAATTAAGGCTCTCCTGGTCTATCGAGCGTCGCTTGAGACCCGAAAATAGGATTTAAACAAATGAGGTAAGCTGGAGTTGCATCAGCGGCAGAGATCACACATAATCTAATCGGTTTAATTTCAAGGACTTGAGGGAGATATCCATGAACGAGCCGGAAAACCGGTTGAGACAGAAACCAATCTTGCGATCAGCAGCGTTGTCTTATACTTGCCTGTCTATTTTGTTGCTCTTCACGGGCTGCGGTGGTGGTACACCACCGGCAACGCCTCAGCCTCAACCAACGGCGACTCCCGCACAAGCTCCTGCGACTTCCGTCGCCCAGACGGCACCAACACAGCCCGCCAAAAGTGACGAGAAGAAAGATAGCCGTAAAACGATTGACGGCATCCCTTACGACGTCTGGTTCGATAACCCCTTAGCAGTGGCGGGAAATAATCAGGCAGTCGCCCCCGTCTCGTTACCAGGAAATACGGTCGCAGCCACTCCCACAACCCCCGCACCAGCAGGTGAGATGAAACCAGCGGCTGCTTCCGGTACACCGACCTCAGGTGGGATTGACTGGAAAACCATCATGCCGATGCCGGTACTGGAATCCCAAGTGAAGGATATTCGCAATCGACTGACCAAAAACATGCAGTCGGTTGGAACCTACAATAACAGCTACTTGGAAATTCCCATGTTCACATCAACCTTGGCTGCGCTGGCAGGCATTGTCACTGAACACCCGGAAGACGTGGGCTGGAAAAAGAATGCCAAGCATCTTCGTGATCTGGCTGCCGGAATTTCAGCAGCACCTTTGAAACGCGGTGCCAAATCGTTTCGTGAGATTCAGGTTCCTTATGAACAGATCATTGTGATCATGAATGGAAGCCTGCCTGCTGGAATTGCAGCTGCAGATGAGAAGAAACCTCTGTCCGAGGTCGCTTCGATGGGAGATCTGATGAAGCGAGCCGACATTGCTTCCAAATGGTTGAAATCAAATGTCGGAAACGCAGACGCGTTGAAATCGGAAAAAGAAAAAGTGATTGAAGAAGCGCATCTTTTAGCCGCCATCTCGAAAATCATTACGACAGAGGGATATGGTTATGTCGATGATAAAGGATTTTTAAATCACGCCAACCCGATGTCAGACGCCAGCCTCAAAATGGTCGAGGCTGCAAAGGGTGACAATTTCCCCCAGTTTGATGAAAGTCTGACACGCGTCTATAAAGCCTGCACCCAATGCCATAGCGAATATAAAGAATAATTCCTGTCGTTGCAGCGCACGCCAAAATCTTAAAAATCAGCAAGCAAGTCACAGAGAGGAAATCGAAGGAATGAGACACAATTGGTGCCACGCAGGGATGAGAGTCTGCTTGTTGATCATGATTCTGGGAACGGGTGATTTTGTCCGGGCAGATTGGATTGAACTGGTCAGCGGACATAAAATCCAGGGAGATGTTCTCAAGGAAAGCAGCAAGCACTTATTGGTCGATATCGGCATCGAAGTCCTGCGGATTCCCGTAGAGCAGATTCGCTCACGGACCAAATCCGAAACACTTCCTGATGGCAAAAAAACGATCACAAAAAACAAAGACAAAATCTATTCCGTTGCCGAACTTCCGCTAAAAAGTATCAAGGAACTGGCTCGAATCTATGGGGAAGCGGTCACTCTGGTCCAGACCCCCAGCGGACTTGGCTCCGGCTTTATCATCAATGATCGCGGATACTGCGTCACGAACTACCATGTTGTAGAGAAAGAAACACGGATCGCCGTGACCATTTTTCATCGTGCCGCGAATGGCGAGTTTCAACGCCGACAGATCAAAGATGTCGAAATTGTGGCGTTAAACCCGTTTTTTGATTTGGCATTGCTGCGGATTCCTCGACAGAAGGATGTCCCGTTTCGTACCGTCTATCTGGCGGAGAATGATCAACAACGCGAAGGTGAGGAAGTCTTTGCCATTGGAAATCCGCTGGGGCTGGAACGGTCCGTTTCACGCGGCATTGTCAGTACCCGCAATCGCAATATGCAGGGAATTGTCTATATCCAGACCACGACTCAAATCAATCCGGGAAACAGTGGCGGCCCCTTATTCAATTCGCGCGGGGAAGTCATCGGCGTGACCAACATGAAATTGATTCTCGGAGAAGGCTTAGGCTTTGCGATTCCGATTACCTATGTCAAACATTTTCTGGACAATCGTGATGCCTTTGCATTCGATAAGACCAGCCCCAATACAGGTTATCGCTATTTTGATGCACCACGCAGAAAATCGGCTGATTCTGAAAAGTAAGCGAAGTTTTTTGCAACCGGCGTTTGTTTTTGCTGGTACTTCCTTGTGAGATTCCTCTGCCAATTTTTTGTATCTGCCCAGGAAGCAGGGCAAGTTGGGGTTGTCAGAAAAAACAGAATTGCTACAAATAAACAGTATTTATCATCGTCGCGCTCTACTGCCTGGACAAGGACATTTAGTCCAAGCAAGCGGACGATCTTTTAAATCCCCTTACTAAAAGAGAAAGAATGAAGGCTCCAATGAGAAAGCCACTTTTGTTTTTTACTTTGATGCTCATGCAGGCGATGTTCCTGCTAACGACAGTTCAGGACAGCTTTGCGCAAGACCGAGTCACGGCTGCCCAGCGTATTCCCGCTGATTCATTGCTCTACTTTTCTATTCCCGATGTAGAAACATTGGGCGATAACTGGAGCCGCTGCTCCATGGGCCAGATGACGCACGATCCTGCATTTGCGGATTTCAAGAAAGACCTGATCAAACTGATCGAAAAATTCTCCGAGAAGTTTGAATCAGAAACAGACTTGAGCCTCAGTAATATCCTCAGCATTCCCAGTGGCGAAGTCTGCTTTGCCTTTATCAAAAGTGATGAAGGAAAATTTGGTGGTCTGGGTCTGATGGAATACGGCGAAAGCGGTGAAGTCCTGGAAAAAATTCTGTCAAAAGCGGCTGACGCATTTGATAAAGAAGGGGCACAGCGCTCAATCCGTAGCGTTGATGGAACCAAAATCGTCGTTTATTCTTTTGAATCAGAAGACGACGATCAAGCGCCAGTCAAAGTTCCTCTGGCAAAGAAATTTGCTTACTTCCTCAAAGACAAAACCTTTGTGACTTCAAACGATGACAAAATTTTGGAATCGGTTTTAGCGAAATGGGATGGTCAGGGGCAAAACACATTAGCTGGTAAAAAAGAATATCAGTACATTCAAACGAAATGTGCCGATCCAACAGCTCCTGCCGTCATGCAGTGGTACATGAATCCTATCGGGGTGCTTCAGTCAATCCTCGGAGTTGCCAGCCGCATCAATCCTCAAGTTGGTATGGTTCAGGGATTTCTCCCCGCTTTAGGCATTACCAATCTGAAAGCAGTCGGTGGATCAACATATATTGCTACGAAAGATTACGATTCGATTTCGAAAACGTTCACCTATGTCGAAATGCCGACTTCCGGAATTATCGACATGTTCAAATGCCCGGCAGTCGCTCAGCAACCACCAGTCTGGGTTTCGGATAAAGTTTCAACCTATTACTCAATCAACTGGAGCATCGGCGGTGCTTATGATTCGATTGAGACCTTGTTTGATGGTTTCCAAGGACGCCCTGGAGCATTGTCAGCGCTCATCGATCAAATGGCTGACAAACCCGAAGGTCCCAAAATTCACTTCAAAAAAGATATTGTCGATAATATGAGTGGCCGGATTCAGGTCGCAACCGAACTGATTGAAGGCGAACAATTGGACCTGACGAAAATGTCTGGCCAGTTTACCGTTGCATTCGGACTCAAAAATTCTGACGCATTTCAGAAAGTGATAGCATCGCTAACTGCCCGAGATGACTTCCCCGGCCAGACACGCGAGTTCCAAGGCATCACGCTGTACGAACTCCCGGGAGCAATCCTGAGCTCGCCCACCGATGCCGCGTTCTGTATTGCAGAAAACCAGCTTTTCATTGCCAATGATGTCAAGCAAATCGAAAACGTACTACGCAAAGACCGTGGTGTCAGTTCGCTGGTAAATAGTGAAAGTTACAAACGGATTTCAGAAAACTTTCCTGAAAAAACGTCGATCATCACTTACCAAAATGCAGACGCACAAGTTCATGCTGTCTATGAATTATTGAGAAAAAATGAAACCGGGGTAGATCTGCAAGGTCTTGATTTATCGAAGTTACCCTCTTTCGATGTGATTCAAAAGTATCTTCCCATTTCAGGCGGATACACGGTTCCCGATGATCAAGGGTTCTTCACTTCGACCTTTGGCGTTAAAAAATCAGAAAACAAATGATTTTTGAATCGCGTCTTTAAGCTACTTAACCCGGTGAGTTCGCTCACCGGGTTTTTTCGTCTGTACGACAAATCTTGCAAAATCTGATTTAGGAAAAACGGAAAAGCTGGCCATGCTTTGAAAATTGATCTATATTCGAATGAATACTAAAAGCGCAGTCCAGATTCATCTCTAAAATGCGAGTCGCCTCCGATGCAAAAACAATTGTTGTTGAGTGTTTTTTGTTTAACGCAAGCCTGCTTTCTGCTCGGTATTCAAAGCAGCCCTGCCCAAGCCAGCGGCCAGATGGCCCAACGCATTCCCTCAGACACCTGTCTTTATTTTACCGTCCCGAATGTGAAAACGGCGATAAAACAATGGACTAACCGATCTGTCTTGCAGATACTGGAAGAGCCCGCACTGTCGGAATTCAAAGAGGAAATCACAACAAGCTTTGAGAAGGCATCCCGGGAGATCAAGAAAGAAACCGGATATCCTCTCTCCACCATCCTGGAAGTTCCCAGCGGAGAAGTTTCGCTTGCGGTTTTCAAAACCGCTGAAGACCGCATTGGTACTGTCGCAACGATGGAGTACGGTGAAGGCGAGAGCAGTGAGGTTCTGAAAAAACTGTTATCGCTCGCTGCCGACCACCTGAATAAAGCAGGGGCCGTTCGTTCCATCAAACGCGTTAACGGCACGATCTTCAAAACTTATTCTTTTGAGGCAACAAAATCAGAGTCGGATACCGTCCCTCTGGCCAGGGAAGTGGCGTATTTTCTCAAAGACAACTCTCTGGTGATCTCAAACGACAGCAAGCTACTGGAAGCAGTCTTGTCAGACTGGGAAGGACGCCGCTCAGACTCTCTGGCTGACAATAATGAATTTCAGTATATCCTCAAAAAATGCGAACAGGAAGATGCGTCTGCCGCCATGCACTGGTATCTGAACCCGATCAATGCAATTCAATCGACGTTAAAAATTTATGCACAATTCGAACCCATAGCCGGCATGGCTCAGGGAGTATTGCCGTCACTCGGAATCACCAATTTAAAAGCAACGGGCGGTTCAGCCTACTTCTTTACCAAAGATTATGAATTTGTCTCCAAAACCTTCACCTACGTGAAACTGCCCGGATTCGGTTTGATCGATGTCTTTCACTGCCCCGCAATTTCGCAACAACCGCCTTGGTGGGTTTCGAATCAATGCGTCAGCTATTACTCGATCAACTGGTCGATTGAGGATGCCTATCAAGCAGCGGAATCACTTCACGACGGCTTCCGTGTGAGTCCCGGCGCTCTGGCCAAAGCGATCGATGATTATTCGAAGCAAGACGACTCTCCCAAAATTCATCTCAAAAAGGATCTTCTCGATCATCTCACCGGCAGAATTCAGATTATCACGGAGCATCAGGACTTAGAATCCGTGGAGCAATTCTTTGGAAGATATACGCTAGTACTAGGACTGAAGAATCCAGACACATTCAACAAAACGATTCTCGCGTTGTCGGACAGGAGTGAGTCCAAAATCGCAATACGAGAATTTCAGGGGACCACCTTGTATGAATACCCCGATAGTTTTCTCCCTGCCGCTTACTGCATTATCGATAATACATTCATTGCATCTACCAATGTAAAAGAGCTTGAAATGATCATCAGGAAAGATCGTCAGGCAGGCTCATTAGTGGATGATCCTGTTTTCAAGAAAATCTCAAAGACGTTCCCGACAAAGACATCAATCATTTCATATCAAAGATTAGATGCTCCGTTTCTGGCGTTCACAAAATTGCTCCAAGATAACAAATATTCAGGCGAAATCGATGCAGGGCTGTTATCCCAAATCCAGAGTTTAGACGGTGCGATCAAATACCTCCCGATTACCGCTGGCTATACAGTTCCCGATGACCGTGGCTTTTTCTCGGTCCGAATGATTATGAATAATTCATTTGATTAGTTCGCCTCTCGCTAGAACCAGATAAAGAGAATTCAGTTCGTTTTTTAAGAAATTAACCAAAACTATTCGAAGTGAAGCGTGTTTAATTTATTAACCCGGATACGGGTTGATGAGAGCCATTCCAGCCTCAATTAAGATATTCCTGACAAAGCCGAACGCTTGGGGACACTTAAGTCCAGGCAGGGCAGGGCTTCGATGTAGAATCTCTGGTATTTTTCTATCTCAGCATTCCCACGAAAGAGACTGTCATGAAGCGCACTTTTCAATGTATTACTTTGTTGACTCTACTTGGCGTTTCTGTCAATCATCTCGCTGCAGCGCCGGAAAAAGATGAGTCGTCATCGCAGAACATCTTTCAGCAACTTGACAAAAACTCAGATGGAATCGTGACTGCTGAAGAAGTGCCGGACGAGAAATCACGTTTTTTCGATCATCTCATTCGCCAGGGAGATCAGAATAAAGACGGCAAACTGACCAAGGCTGAATTTGAAGCGGGCCTGAAAAAAGAAGATCAGAAGTTTCCCGCAGGCGATGCCCCCAGGGGAAACCGCAATCGGGGACCGCGTGATATGAAAAAGTTTTGGAGTCGCCTGGATCGAAATGGTGACAAGAAAATTTCCAAAGAGGAACTTCCGGAACCGATGCGTGCGCGTATGGAACCGCTGTTTCAACGATTAAATACAGATGAAATTTCCCTGGAAGAATTTGAAAAGTTCGGAAACCGATTCAAAGGAAACAGAGAAGGGGGCAAGCCCCCCGGAAATCGCCCGCGGAAACCTGGAGACATGCAAGCGGGTGCAGAGCGATTTTTCGATCGATTGGATACCAATAAGGATGGGAAACTCACTCTGGAAGAATCTCCCGAACGAGGAAAACCAATTGTACGGCGTCTTTTGGAGAAATCTGGAAAAGGCGAGGATGCAGAACTGACCAAGGAAGAATTCAAGAAAGAGTTCGCTGCGTTTCGTCCTGACCGACGTCGCCCCGACCGTGAAAACGACAAAGAGATGAAACGTCCAGAAATGCGTGACCAACAGAAAAAACAGCCGGGTGAGCCAGCAAGGCGGCGTCCCGGTTCCAGTTTCTTTCAAACAATAGATCTTGATAATGATGGAAAATTGAGCAAATACGAGTTAAATCAAATTGATCGCGTCTTCGACAGACTGGATCGAAATCGAAATGGATATCTCGAATTAGAGGAAGTCGTCGGACAACAAAGACGTGGCAGAATCAACCCGGTTCGCATCGGAGCTGAGCCGCAAAAAGAGAATCAGAAAACGGAGAGTAAAGGAAAAAAAGCGTCGGAGTAAAACGGCAACGTTTCACTCGCATTAAGACTTGAGTTCCTCAGAGGCAGTCTGCTCGGCCAGCGCAGGACTGCCTTTCTCTTTTTGCAGATGTTGCACCCAAGCAGGCGGCAGATTGAACCAGACCCAGTCCGTTTGAATTTGATACTGACTGGTATAATGACTCATAATGTCATCAATTTGCCGAATCCGCTGATTCTCTTCACCCCGCGAAATGGCTTTCCGCACAGGTCGCACATACATATATTCAAAGTAAGACAGGACGCCACCCGGCTTGAGCAGACGAAAATAGGCTTCAAAGATCTCGCCCACCAGATCCGTGGGAAAATTGTTCAAAGGCAGTCCGGAAACGATATAGTCGTATTCTTCTCCCGCTCCATATTCCTGCAACGGACAGTTGTGGATGGATGTCTGATCCTTGATCTCTCGAAACCCCTGTTCCTGGTCAAAACGTTTATGGAGAATCTCGACAAACTTGTCATTCAACTCCACCAGATCCAGTTGGTCTCCCGGTTGAATCTGTTTGACGATCTGCCGTGTCACAGCGCCGGTTCCGGGACCAATTTCCAGAACTTTCTTAGGCCCCTGATGCTGCTTCATCGGCCCCGCCATATCTGACGCCAGAAAACGGCTGCTGGGAGCAATTGCACCGGTGGTTTCAAAGGTCGTACGAAACTGTTTGAAAAATTCCAGATAGTGTGACACGGTGATAGTTCCTGGTATGTAATCAAAACAAGGGAATAATATGAAACCGGCAATTACGAAAGTGTCTTCCGTCTCGCGTCACCGATCTGTACAGCCTGTTGAGCAATATCAACCCCGACGGCTTCGCTCCACGCTACGAGTAACTGCATAAACACAGGCCCCGGAACGCCCTCTGAAATGGGAGTTTCCCCAAAACGGGTCACTGGCATCAGACAATACCCGGTCGAAGACGTCAATGCTTCATCGGCCTCGAGAATCGCATTTGCCGAAATATCTGCCTCTGCATAGCGAAGTCCCAGCTGTTTCGCTAATCGGATCACCATCTGCTGACTGATCCCTCCCAGAATATGCTCCGGACGTGGTGACACGATCATATTGTCTTTGACAATATAGAAGTTACCGATCGTCGTTTCCGCGGCAAATCCTGACTCATCAAATAAGAGTGCGCTGGCTTGTGGCTCTTTTTTACGAATCAGTTTATCCGCTCGATACAAGTGAATGCGGCTGCGGGATTTGACCTGGGGATCAAATATTTTTGCATTGAGCTGTTGTACTTCGGATCTCACCAAATGTTGGCCGACTGCGTATTTTTGATCCCATAGTTCAAACGCCAAAGGAAACGTATGCACGCAAACCGTCGGCGTTTGACAGGTTTCAAGTTCGGCAAGTCCCAGGTAGGGCAGATTCTGGCCGGCTGTAATGAAGACCGTCAAACCCAGATCCTGCTCTGTCGGTAACAATGCTGCGTTCTGATCGATCAGGCGTTCACAGATTTGTTGTAGCTCCGATTTTGCCACGGGGGATTCAATACAGACATAATCCAACGCAGAGTAGAGCCGGTCCAGATGCTCGTCCAGCATAAAGGGGCGATGCGCGAAGGTGCGAATCATCTCCGTCACCGAAGCGCCGTACACAATCCCCAGATCTGTCACCGCCAGCTTTGCGTCGGAAAAAGGGATCAAGGCGCCATTGAGATACGCCAGTGGTTCAGTCATGCCGGAAATTTCATCACAAAAGGAAGATTCGTTGAAACGCAGAAGCGGAAGCTCATCAATAAGACGAGTTAATAACCATCATACACGGGGTACGAATACGCGGGGACTGGTGTCTGATACTGTGGGTACTGTGAATTCAAATAAGGCCGTCTGCCATAGAGCCGGACTTGCAGATACATGAAGTTAGACACCATGCGGCAGCCGAGCGGAAAGGCGGAATTATCACAGCGGCGATGTAAATCCTGGCGAAATTGCAAGTCACAATAACGGCGGCTGACTCCGGGAATTTCATAACATCGATCATGCTGTATGCAGGTCCCTCGAAAATTGGCTCCCATGAAACCCTGCGGCGTTAAAAACCGTAACAAAGGCGCACCATCCGGGCCGCAAGGATACCCGCACCCCTGGGCATAAACAGTGCTGTGACTGCCTGAAGCAGGCATTAACCAGAGTGTGAAAAACAGGATCGCTAGTTTCCATTTCATGGAGAGGCTCGCTTTATCATCTGAAAATTAGTCGACTGACACCCAAAAGAGGAGCGGGGCAGGTGTAGTGGTCGATTTTTACGATTTTCCCTACTTGGCGTGCGAATCGCAAGTTTCTTTTATCACCTCTCTTTAAATCCCCCGACAAAAGACCAAATCGCCAGCAATTGTTGTCAAAAAAATGAACCAGTGGTATGACTTCTGAGTCAGAGCTCGATATACTGCCAAGGAGAAATATTGTGCTAACTTGAGATCTGACAATCATTTTTTTACGATTTCCAGTAGGCCATTGTGAATAGAAATACGAACTTGAACTGAGAGCGAAAAGGATTGAACAATATGGCGATACCAGCAATTCAACCAGGACAAACGAAAGTCGGCTGGATTGGAACGGGAGTCATGGGTGCCAGCATGGTCGGACACCTGATGGACGCTGGTTTTTCAGCAACTGTCTATAATCGCAGTAAATCTAAAGCAGAGCCTTTGATTCAGAAAGGCGCCAACTGGGCCGATTCCCCAAAGGCAGTCGCAGAAGCGTCTGACGTCATTTTCTCAATTGTTGGTTTCCCTGCCGATGTCAGAGAAGTCCTATTAGGAGAGCAGGGGGCATTAGCCGGAGCCTCTGCCGACAAAATTCTAGTCGATATGACAACCAGCGATCCCTCTTTGGCCGTGGAAGTTGCCGAAGCAGCGAAAGCAAAGGGCGTCTATAGTGTAGATGCCCCCGTTTCCGGCGGAGATGTCGGCGCCAAAAATGGCACCCTGTCTATCATGATCGGGGGAGAGCAAGCAGTGGTCGATGCCCTGCAACCCTGCTGGGAAGCCATGGGCAAGACGATTGTGCATCAGGGTGAAGCCGGTTCCGGTCAGCATACGAAAATGGTCAATCAAATCCTGATCGCCACGAACATGATTGGTGTCTGCGAGGCCCTGCTGTATGGTTATAAAGCAGGACTGGACCTGCCGACCGTATTAGAATCTGTCGGCAGCGGCGCTGCAGGCAGCTGGTCGCTTTCCAATCTCGGTCCTCGTATTATGGATAATAATTTCGATCCAGGATTCTTTGTCGAACATTTTATCAAAGACATGGGCATCGCATTGGCAGAAGCCAAAGCAATGAACTTGAGTCTGCCTGGTCTGGCATTAGGACATCAACTGTACCTTGCTGTTCAGGCTCAGGGACATGGTCGCGACGGAACACATGCCCTGCAGCTGGCACTGGCGTCTTTATCCAATGTTGACTGGGAAAATCGTTCCTAGTTGCAAAACGGATCAATCACATAAAAGTAGATCATCGATCTGGTCAAACCGGTCTGACCAGTCAACTTAGTTTTGAGGTAGAATAAGCATGTCTAATCAAAGTGACCTGTTTGCAGGTCTTGCGGTGGCAATGATCACCCCTTTTAAAAATGGCGAAATCGACGAATCAGGCCTCTGCGCACTGGTCGACTACCATATTGAACAAGGGACTGACACCTTGTGTCCCGTTGGAACAACCGGTGAATCACCGACTCTCTCCCACGACGAACACAAACAGGTAATTTCGATCGTTTGCAAACATGCGGCAGGCAAGATCAAGGTCATGGCGGGCACCGGTTCAAACAGCACCCGCGAAGCCGTCGAATTGACCAAATATGCAGAACAGGCTGGTGTCGATGGCGCTCTGCACGTTGCCCCGTATTACAACAAACCAACTCAGGAAGGCTTTTTCCAGCATTACAAAGCCATCGCCGAATCGGTTGATATTCCGATTGTGATCTACAATATTCCCGGTCGAACGGCTAAGAATATTGAACCTGAAACCATTATTCAGTTAGCTGATATCTCCAATATCGTGGCCGTTAAAGAGTCCACGGGTTCCATGGACCAGGCTTCCCATATTCTCTCTGCCTGCGATCTGGCCGTCCTTTCAGGGGACGACAGCCTGACTCTGCCACTGATGGCACTGGGAGGAAAAGGCGTTGTGTCTGTTGTGGGAAATATCGTTCCAGGCGACGTAAAACAAATGCTGAACGCTTTCAATGCCGGCGATTTGAATCTGGCCCGCGAATGGCACTTTAAGCTGTTCAGTCTCTGCCGTAATCTGCTGGGACTGGCGACGAACCCAATTCCCATTAAAGCGGCAATGCAGTTGCTCGGACGGGACAACGGTGAAGTCAGACTTCCGATGACGCAGCTTGACAGTGCTTCCATGAAGGTTCTGGAAAAAACACTGCAAGATTACGGTCTCCTGTAATCGATTTGCGGCTGAGTCTTTCAGCCTGTCAAAGTCGAAAATGCACGTCACTACTGAGTGAAGGCGTTCAGAAGTGAAAATTTAAGTCAGGCACGTTTCCCATTTGAAAGAGGTATCGCTAGTGATATTTGGTTTTGGAAAATCCCGGGAAGAAGAGGACGATGAGTTCGAAGAAGAAATCGAGCCGGTCTCCTTCCAAGGCGCTTTAAATGGGCAACCAGCAAATCTGAAAGATAATGCGCGACTCGTGAAAGCGGGCCTGATGCCTGCTAAGGATATCATTACCGATGGGCTTGCCCTGCGTGCTGAACTGATAAGGTTTGAGCCAAAAGGGGAACGATATCAGGTTGCCTTTTATGTCGATGGTGTGGCAAACTCCGGCCCCAAACTCTCGAAGCAACAGGGAATGGCGGTCGTCCAGGTGGTTAAGCTGCTCTCAGGGCTGAATATTCAGGAACGAAAACGACCTCAAACCGGAGGTATTGTGGCTGAACTGGAAGAAGTTCCTTACCAGTTACGCGTTACAACGTCTGCCACTCCGGGGGGAGAACGTTTATCAGTCAAAGCCATCAATATGAACCAGCCATTAGACCGCGCTGATGACATTGGGATCACCGATGAAATAAAAGAACGTATTCGGGAACTCAGTAAAGGCCGTAACGGTTTGATCCTGATCAGTGGCCCCCCTAATTCCGGCACCACAACGACTACCGTTGGGATTGTGCGTTCTGTTGATGCTTACCAGTACACAATTTTTGCTCTGGCAGATCCTGAGCACCGCGAGTTGAGCCACATCTCGACCCTCGACAAAAAAGAGGGAGATACGTTTGACGATGACCTGCGCAGAATCATTCGTATGGAAGCGGATATCATCTACCTGAATCCGATTACAGATGAAGCGTACGTCGGCAGTATCCTGAACGTCAAAGATGAAATTACGACGATTGCAGAATTGTCAGCCAAGGATGCGGCCACTGGTTTACTCAAATTCTGCAAATTAGCAGGCAGCGTCGAAAAAGGCGTTGGTGCATTACGCTGCGTCATTGGTCATAAACTGATTCGTACCCTGTGTGATGAATGCAAAGAAGCCTTTCGGCCTAATCCAAAACTCATCGCGAAAATGGGCCTGCCGAAAACCACCAAAATGCTCTATCGTCCCCCGCGTCAAACTGTTGACGATGATGGTAACGAAATCGAACCTTGTGAGAAGTGTGATGGTCTCGGGTACTACGGACGTACCTTGATGCTGGAAATGATCGAGATGACTGATGAAATGAAGAAGTTCATCATCAGCGATCCCGATCCTGCAAAAATCAAAGCATTCGCCAAGAAATCGGAGATGCCCGGCTTCCAGAAAGATGGAATTCGTTTAGTCGCCGAAGGCAAAGTCTCACTGGACGAGTTACAGCGTGCCTTTAAGTCGTAAGCAATTTGTTCTTGGATGATGCGAAGTCCGATTGAGCTTAGCGTCAGGACGGCACTACTGTTACGATTCGTCGCGACTGATGGCCTTTTCAGGAGCTGACGAGCATGGCTTATTTAACGCGCGGTAATCTGACAGGTATTTGCCTGGGGCTGTTGCCTGCGATCGGTTGCACATCCGAAACGAAAATAGAGCTGGAGCAAACGATGAAGTACCGCCGAGAGCAGAAACGGTCTACACAACCATAGCCACCACTGATTCTTCCTAAATTAACACCCCGTCTTTCAACGGCTTCCGGTAGTGTTCATACTTTCCCACCCTGCCATATCTATGCCCTGCGGACTTTCTTTATACAAAATATTGTCCGATTAGGAAGAATATGCCGAAGATTCCGGTTCTGTATGTCGATAAACCAAGTACACACATTGTACTCATGTGTGACCTTGCGTGTGGCTTCCCGAACAAGTCACCGGATTTAGTTTAAGGACAGACTGATCCCAAGGTGTTCCCGGCTCCTGTCTTACCCTGTTTACACGCGTCTCCCCAACAGGTGCCTTTCGACAACTTTTCAATTCCGAGGAAAATCATGGTAATTCGCCAGTTTAAAAATTGGTCAAGTTTAGGAGTTCTGGGTTTAGCATTAATCGGATTAACCAGCACCGGTTGCCAATCCAGTATCGGCGGCCAGACGCTGCCATCTGCTTATTACCTCGATGATGACGTTCAGTACTACCCAGCCGGTCCCGAAGAACAGCTCTACAACCAGCGTGAAGTTCTGGAACAATACAAACTGGAGCGTAAGCTTCAAGAGGATCAATAAATCCTTGTCGCATCCATCTTGAACAGGTACACCTCTTAAAAAAGCGTGCCTGTTCAATCTCCTACCCTTAAACGAAACAGGGGGGACCCTTTCGCGTTCTTATTGCAGTCCATGCGCTGGAACTTCATGGGCTGCATGCGAAAGGAAATTAGCCGGGCATAGAGAACGGGACTCTCGCCCGGCTTTTTTTACGTACCTGACTTCGTACCACTGCTTAGAGCTGTTTCGACATTTTATCTGCCAGCCGAGTCAACGCCGGACTGACATCCGTAGGCTCCAGATGCACGTTGATCACGCTCAAACTGTCCTTATTTGCCAGTGCCGCTTTGATCGCCTTCTCCAAGTCACCTTCGGTGCTGACTTCAAAGCCCCAGCCGCCACCGATCAGGTCGGTAATGTTATGATATTTCCAGTTCGGAATATCGTTAAACGGACCTTCCTGCAGGAAACGCTCGGTGGTGTAGCCTTTATTATTCAGGACAATGACAATCGGGTTGTACCCCAGCTTGAGTGCTGTTGAGAGCTCAAGACAGGTCATCTGAAACGCACCATCACCGACCAGGACAATCGGGCGTAAACTCGGATTAGCCACCTGTGCCCCAATCGAAGCCGGTATCGCAAACCCCATCGAGGTATAATAGGCGGGACTGAGGAATTGTGTGTGCGTACCGATCATCAAATCAACGGCTCCAAACAGACAGTCTCCGACGTCGGTCACTACGACCGTGTGATCACCCAGGATCTCATTGACACTCTCAAACAAGTGCTTTGTGGTAATCGGCTGTGTTGGTTTTACCTTAAAATCAACAGGCTGAGGGCGTACATTGTCCGGTATTTTACGCACGACCACCTTCATTTTTTGCTTACCAATCGCTTTGACAAAATCAGAAAATATCACATCATGGAAGTGATGATAACTGATCCGCAGCTTTTCGCTGGTCGCATAGATACATTTTCCCGGGTCCAGATGTGCCGTGTATATGCCCAGGTTAATATCTGTCATAAACGTTCCCAGTAGAATCACGCAGTCACTCTCTTCGACATACCGCTGGACTTCGTTTCGCCCCATTGCTCCTTCATAAACGCCCAGATAAAGTGGATGAGATTCACTCACGACCGACTTACCTAGAATCGTCGCACACATGGGAATTTTGTGCTGCTCTGCAAACTTCAAAACCTCTTTCCGCAGGCCAAAGCGGTGCACTTCAACCCCCGCGATAATTACCGGCTTTTTGCTTGCCTGGATTAACTCCTCCGCCTCTTCTAGGGACTCACGCAACGCGTTTTTATCGCTGGTCGGCTGATAATCTTCAGGAACATGCGGCATGATGGCTTTTTTGTGAACACAATCGCGAGGCAGCTCCAGATAAACGGGTCGCTTATACCTCACGCAAGCTTCCAGACAACGATCAATTTCCTGAAACGCCGTCAGAGGATCATCAAGCAAAGCGGTTGCCACTGTGATCTTTTCGAAGACATCCCGTTGCGTATGAAAGTCTTTCACGCGATGATGGAGCAGGGGGTCTGTTTCCCGTTCTTCCATTCCCGGGGCACCACTAATGACCACGACGGGTGACTTCTCTGCATAAGCACCGGCGATGGAGTTACACAAACTCAAACCACCAACACAATAGGTGACGCAGACGGCCCCCAACCCATTGACGCGCGCATAACCATCCGCAGCATACCCGGCATTGTCTTCACGCGTTGTCCCAATAATTTGAATCGGGCTCTCTTCGAGCATGCCGTAAAACTGCAGGACAAAGTCTCCCGGTATTCCGAACATCTCGTTGATACCGTAATCCTGCAAACGCTGAATCAGATAACTCCCGATCGTAGGTACTTTGCCGTTGTTCTTTGAAGCGGTACGCTTCGGAGTTTTTTTCGTTGTCGTACGTGGCTTCGCGGTAGGTGCTTTAGACTGGGAGATTGTTTTTCGAGCCGCCATATCAAACCCTTCCTTGCAGAATGAAAATCAACGTAAATACGGTATATGACTCCATATAGTCATTATAACACTATAAACACGTTGATTAAGGGCGATTTTCGTAAATCATTGATATACAATATGATACGGCGGGGCTAGTACATGTCGCTTCTCAGGAATCTGCGAACTTAGCGGCGGATCAGCTTGCGAATACCGCGACGCTCCGCATGTTTTGCAGGCTCAGAACCCTGACCTGGACCAGGTTGACTGGATGCCGATTCGCTATCGAATTGCCCCCAATAGCTGTTCAACAGGCGATAGCAGTCCAGATAACGCTCAGAATCCCAGGCAAACGAGAGCGTGGACACAAGCTTGGTTAACTGCCTGTCGTCCGCTGGAGAGATTTTATGGATCTGCAGATCAACGTCATCGATCCACAAATTGTCTGCTCCCAGTTTTTCAATCAGAATATGGGCATTCGTAATTTGCTGCGAAGGAATATCCTTTACACGAAACAGATATTTTCGCCACTGCTGATCAACAGAAATGATTGCCGATTGTACTTTGAGCTTTCCATTCTGCTCTGCTTCCAATGCAATCCGAACCTGCATGCCTTGGGTATTCGTTTTCATCCAGACACTCATATTCAAATAACGGCAATCCTGCAGCGGGATCACATTCGTTTTGAGAGAATTATTTCCGGGTGCACGATCCAGAAGCAAAGAAACCTTTCCTGAATGCGACTGAGTACGGTCCAGATTCCAGGAATGTGGTTTCTGGTCCTTCGATTCCCAACCTGCCAGAATGTAGTCGCGGGATTTTTGCCCTTCAAAATCAGCCTGCAGGACAACAGCGGTCGCGTCATTCATCGTCTGATGCAAACGAATCAAACTGCGTTTTTTTTGATCGATCTTTGCCTGCAAATTCAATAATTTTTGACTCTCTACCTTGGCATCCACCGAAAGAATTTGAACTTGTGAGTCTTGTATTTCAAACGCCTGAAAATCAAATGCTGCTAACTCAATTGAATAAGAAACACTACCTTGCGACGACTTGATTATTTTGACTTTTTCACCACTCGCCAGTTGAACCACAGGCTTACCTGAAGGCACATTCATTTCAACCGTCACCTGGCAGGCATACGGAAAATCATTGACCAGATAGTAAAAAGTTTTCTCCTTACCACGTGACAAGCGAGCAACCACAGGCTGCTTTGCTACTTGAACCGTTTGGAAAGGCCGCGCCGGCAACATCTGTAACTGTCGGCGGATCGACTGAGTTGCCTGCTCTTGCCCAAAGGGAATCGTCCAGCCACCATCGAACACAAGATAAGGATCCTGTCGTGCGATTGAGTGCACATAACGCATGCGATTGACGGCACCAGCGGGTGATGCCTGCGAGACAAGCCATGTAAATGCAGGTTGCCAGGGAGAAAGCTGGTCAAACTCAGAAATCCGAACTTCTACCGGATGATGATAAAACAGTGTCCCATTGACGCGTGTTTTAAATGCATCATCAACGGTGGGATTCGTATTGAGAATGTGAGCAGTCGCGTTTTTTTGCTGTGTAGAATGGTACTGTTCCGGTCGCAGGACAACTCCATTACTGATTTGATCATAGCCGGAAAAATCAAGCCCCATTTCCATTAAAACAGGCCGAATTTGTGCTCCTGCTTTCAATGAAGAAACCACATCACCCTCTTTACTGTGCGAGGGCACTAACTCTCTGGCAGCAAATACAATTTGTGCATCAGGGCGTGCTTTTAAAAGGATTCCCGCCAACCGTTGATGCAACTCTTTAATTTTCTGACAGCGCCATTGTGTCCATTGCGGAAATGCAGATGTTGTCAAAAACTGATAACGTTTTTGATATTTTTGTGCCCCCGCAGCGGCTGGAACTTTAACGCCGGTCTCTTTTTCAAATCGAGCAACCGTGAAATCATCGTACCCCCAGCTTAAGCCGGGCAACTGGAGATAGCCATTCAAACTCAATTGAACAGCCACACCCCGAAAGGCAGCATGCTGACTGTATCGCGCCACTAATTCACTAAAAATGTTGGCGATTTCGTTCTGAACGCGGGGGTGCAATGGATTATAATAAGGAGCTTGCCCCCTGGGGGCACCTTTTGCATGCATCCAGGTTTGCCCATGCTGATTGACCAGCTCAATTCCCACGGCCTGTTCTGATCCATCCTGAATCAGCTGCTCCAGTCCTGACAGAATTGAAGAGAATTGCAATTCTGGCATCAAGGTCAGCTGCTCACGATCAAAAATCTGAAACAGCATTTCCAACACATCTTTTTGCTGAATATCCTGACCAGAAGAATGATACACACCAGAATCATAACGGGGAGTCGGAGCCAGATACTGAGAAGGGTAAATCGCACTTCCGTCAGCAGAAACAGCGAGCAAGACACTGTTGAAATCGTGATACTTTAAATAAAAGGCCAGTCGATTGCCGGCCTCATAAAATGTTTGCCAATCATCCAGACTGCGATTGCTGCTCTGATCCAGGACTTGTGAGGCACCAAATATTTCCGGCAGCAACGGTTTTTGCAAATACGGGCCTATGAGCCGTTTGTTTTCGATACCCGAACCAGCCACCGGTTTGACATCCTGCTCCGGTAGCGGTAGTTCATAAACCTGCACTCGTGTCACTTCTGCTGGAGTTTCTGTTCCCAGACTGTGAAATAAGAGAATTGGATTCTCGATTTTAGGCCAAAACAATACTTCCGCTTGCTCTTCTCCGGACTCAGACGCGGAAGTTGACACCAGGTTGGCAGCTGTTTGATAAACCCCTGAGTCCACACCAACGGGTACCAACTGGCCTGAAGCATCCGGCTCCAGAATACTGAACCCAACATGACCGTGAGGACGACGGGGGTAACTGATCACCAGACGATGTGGTCGGCCTTGATGACTGAGCTTTAAATGATATGCCGACCAGGGAGCGGAGCGATGCACTGCGTTGTCTGGCTGTGCTCTTGCTTTGAACAGCGACTTGAATGATTTCCGGATGCGTTGGCGGGGGCGTCGGGCAACCAGTTCATGATCATCCTGGGCACCGTTCAGATCAAATTCATCGATGAGCACCTGCCCCTCACGCTGAGAGACACTTTGAGCAAAACGCGGAAACTGACTGGAGATCACAATCAACTGAGTCTCTGCCTGATGTGCTTCTCCCAGTTTAACCACCAGGTTATAGACTCCTTCCTGAGGTGCCTGAACAGACAGAGAGATTCCTGACTTCAGTAAATCATGACGATCCTGTGCTGGAATTGGTTTTGAACCTGATGCAACCAGCTCCTGAGTACGAGAGCGGTAAAGTAACCATTGAAGTTCTGAGCCAACCGTTTCTTCTGAGGTCAGCAGGTACTTGGGAAACGCCTGGACTTGAATAATTTCATCCGGCACAAATACCAGATGGGGTCGATTGATCTTCAAAGCAAAGGCATCACCGGGGGCTTGCTGCACCACCAACTGAGTCCCCGTCTGGGGAATGGCGAGAACCTCTTTTTGTTTGAGAATATCCTGCAGTTCAAACTGATGCTTGACCGTAACGCGCGGATCATTCCGATCCTGCATGACAACCTGCAGTTTTGTTGACAGATTACCGCGGATTTGAAATTCCATACTGTTAAAAACACGGCTGGTGCGAGGCTGATATACAACTTTTGCATCAACTCGTGAAATCACAGTTGCCTCATCCGCATCGACACCCAATGAATTCACTGACACGAATTCACCGTCGGTCAAATCAAAGTGGGCTTTCCAGAGCCGGGGAGTTTTTTCTCCCCATTCCACTCGCAATCTCACGGAGACAGGAGCGTTGGTTTCAGCCCAGGCAAAGGCAGACGCCTGCAGACTGCACAAAAGAAAGATTGAGGTCAGTATCTGAATAGGTTTCACAGAAAACCCGCTATTCCATACCAGAAAATCAGGTATTGTAAGATCGAATGGATGCTGAAAGAGAGGAAGCGAAAAGTGCCAAAACAGGCATATGCGAAATGAGCATTGAAGTGGAGACTGACGAGTATAGTTATTTTTGAGAATCAGCCAAGACCAATTATTTTTTACACGAAGTTCCTCAAAATGGACCTTGAATTCCCCATAATCCTCTTGACGTAATTCCAGAAAAATGTAAAAAAACACATCCTCTCTCAGACAGCTTGCTTTTCTCTCTCAAGAAAAGTGGTTGCAGATGTTTCAATAGTACAAACCGAAGTGAATCAAACTGATTTGCCTGTGAATATTATATTGAAACAACAAATCCTCACTCCTCTCGAATCCAATACCTACCTGGACTGATCATGATGTTAAAAAACGGTTTCTCTCTGGTAAGCGGCATTTTACTCCTCACACTGATGACTGGTTGTGCTTCTCTTGTTGAAACACAAGCCATTGAACAGTTTGCCAAAGCAATCGAAAATGAGGATCTCAAAACGCTGAAACATCACAGCACGATGAAATTTTCAAAAGTGGCCCTCAGAAACCCCTCTTCAATGGATGACTTGAAAATCCTCAAGATTCCAACGGGAGAAACCACGGTCGTCGAAATCAAAGACCTTTCCGACAATCACAAACAAGTCGTTGTGGAAGTTGGAAAAAACAAAAAGAAGCTGCTCTATGATCTGAAAAAAGTGACCAAAACAGGTGAGTGGATCGTTGATGACCTTTACATCAACCAGAAACAGAAAAATTTGAATGTCATGAAATCGGTTACCGAGCAGATGGATCTGCTGTTAACGGTTCGTGAATTCGTAGCCGCCTGGGAAACTGGAAATCGAGACGATATCCTGGCGACAACAGATGGTGAATTCAAAGAAGTTCTGGAAGAACTGCATCCAGGATTCCTGGCGAAACTCTCAAAGAAAGTTGCTGGGGAATCCGGGAAGTCGAAAAAACAACGCCCCGACGCACAGTTAGACAAAGATATTGCCATTGTCACACTCCCTCGACGTTCAGGCGAGATGATTATTTCCATGAAACTGAAAGAGGGGAAATGGAAAGCGACCGATGTTGCCGTCGAATCAAAGACTGATGGGAAACATGTGAATTCAGCCCATAAACAGGCCAAGATGCTCTTAGCCATCAGTAACTTTCTCGATGCTTACAACAAGAACAATAAGGATGAACTCAAAACATATTCTGCCAGCCAGTTCTACCGCGGCAGCTTGGATTTTGGCGACCTGAGCATCGCCCCTTTACCTGAAACGCATGCTGCCGCTACCGATTACGAATTGAAGATTGAAGGAAATCTTGCCAATTTCGTAACCCATATCCAGGGAAAAATGGTTAACTTATCGGTGATTAAAGTTGAGTCCGATGAAATTGATATCCCAGAAAAATATCTCGTAGAAGAAGTCACCCTGTTTCAGGATCAAGGCAATCAGCAAATTACGCTGACTTCGCTATTCTCTTCTCGTGCGATTGCACAGTTATTCAGTGAAGCACTCTCGAATCGGGATCTTACGATTCTTGATTTCAGCTCAACACCAGACTTTTCTGCTCGCGTCTGGAAAAAAGTGATACCCAAACTGGCTGCACAGTTGCCAGTACAAGAAATCACAGAGTCGGGCTTTTCGATTCTAGATATCAAATTCAATGGCGCTGTCACGAAAGTCTCTGTCAGACAAGGAAACCTCCCCTTAACCTATATCTTGCGTGAGCATCTCGGCAAACTTTTAGTTGATGATGTTCAAGTGGATCTTAAAGGTAGACCCGCGTCTGTCAAAGAGACACTGGAGTTGATGGTTCAGGTTCAAAATTATGCATACTACATGCACGAAGAAAACATCGGGAAATTGCAACGGCATTCCTCACGCGATTTCAATGAGCTGGTCTGGCGTCAGGTAGGTCAGGTTCCTCAGACTCAGTACGAGATCCCCGAATTACTAATGTCGAAACTGACGAGTCTGGAGCGGAATGAAAACGAAGGGTTCGCGCGGATTCAAGTAGGCGACAAGCACCAGGGAGCCACAGTGATTCTGAAAAAACAATATGATCAATATGTGATTGACGATATTATGGTCAATTCCGATAAGGTTGCATCCAGTTATGTCTCGGCCAAAAAAGAACTGCGACTAGCAATGGCCGCCACCCCCGGAACTCTCAAACAAACTACGGTTCCGGCAGCCTTCACCATTTCAAATATGACGGAAGAAGAGAAGCCACAGGTTCCGGTGATTGAACCTGCCGCTTTTGATTTGCCGCAAGAGGAACCTTAAAAGGGATCAATCGGACCGTCTTCGTTTTCCGAACTCAGATAACGAATATGTTTGTGGATACCAACATTCACACTCTGATAGCGGGACTTTAAATGGCCGGTATCAAACAGATCTTCTCGCAAGAGCTCCAAGTCATCGGAACCGACAGCATTGTTAAAGATCTTGGAGAGGTAGTCGATACCCAGCTTCGATGGTTGGTATCGGTGTTCGTCATAAAAAGAGGGATGCAACAAGCGTGGATGAATTCCGCGCCAGGAGTCACGTAGGGCATTTCCATTAATCGAACTGACATGGAACCCCTGTTCTTCATTCCATTGCAGGATCGCGACATAGTTGTTTTGACGTTGCACAAGCAGATCAACTGCTTTTCCCCCTAGCTGCGTCGCATAATATCGGTCAAAACGAATTGGTCGTCCGCCCCGTTGCGTATGACCAATTTTACGTGTGAATGTTGCCGCGGCAGCCTGTTCATGACGCTTGCGTGAAACAAAATAATGATCGCCCATTGATTCGATGAGCATGTTCTGCAGCACTTCCGCAGCCCCGCTAAAGATCACGTTCCCTGCCGGGTCTACGCTCTGCGAGATATCACCTAAACGTTTCCCCTCCTGGTCACGTAATCCTTCGCCGATCACAATCACGACATTTTTCTGTGCATCATAGAGATCGCGTACGCGGCGTTCAAACCGTTCGAAATCTAAAGGAATTTCGGGGATCAGAATAATATCAGGTTGTCCATAGGCCGCCCCTAATGCAAGATAACCTGATTCTCTCCCCATCACTTCCACAATCGCAATCCGACGATGGCTTTCTGCCGTCGTGCGGATACGTTGAATTCCCTGCACACAGACATACACCGCAGTGGCATATCCTGGAGTGGCAAAATTGACGATGTCTTCCAGATCCAGATCCTGCTTGCTCGGTAATTTCCGGAAGGTTTCCTTTTTACTTTCAGGATCTACCTCGCGCACCCATTCATTGGGTTCATCCAAATAATTCAAACCCAGATCGTTATCAATTGTTTTCGGAGCCAGAACGCAAGGCATGAATTGAGAAATCGGCTGCATCCCATTCAGCGTTCCATCTCCGCCAATACAGATCAAACCTTCGATTCCTAATTGATCTAGGCGTTTCTTGACTACCTGCAGTTCCCCCGCGTGAGAATCATCAATATAAGTTCGAGAAGAGCCTAGAATCGTCCCACCACAACGGGGATCAAGCTCTGGAATTGTTGAATACAGTGGATTAAGCCGCAGATGGGGCACATTCGGGTCGAGCAATCCACCAAAGCCTTTAATAATCCCTACGACTTCGACTCGAAGTTCATTGGCTCGTTCGACGGCTCCATAAATGGTCGCATTCAAAGCCGGTGTGTCTCCACCTGCTGTTAAGAGGGCAATCCGACGCATATTGATTCTTTCATGCTGAACTTCGGGTTGGTCGTTGAAAACATCGTTGTTTTCAGCGTGTTCGCTTTTTGCCAAGTCACTTCGACTTTGATTTGTAGAGTGTGAATCTCTATTTACCCTTCAGGCAGATTTGCGATAATGATTGCGATCTGATTACTATAACATAGTCAGAAAGTTCTTCAGTAATCTGGTATCGGATTATGATATAGTTCCATCCAGAATTCATGTGATATATGAGAAATCTCGTAAACTCATTTATCAAATAGTAATCCACACGAAACCCCTTAGCTTCTTATTTTACCCAGTCTCTTCGAGTTCCGTGACATGTGAGGTGTTACATGAAATATGTTATCGGTTGTTTTTTCTCTGCAGTATTAGGCAGCTTGCTTGTCTCTTCCATTGAATCACCATCTTCTCTCTGGATTACCGCTTCCGAAGCACAAGTCCCTTTGAAACCAAGCGGCCCGCGGATTATCCCTCCTACACCGCTGTCTCCTGCAGTCTCAAAGCCCACTACGAATAAATTGGGAGAGGCACATCGGCAGAACTTATTCAATGAGCGCGGACTGTCGCCTGAAGAAGAAATCAATGTCAGCGTCTATGAGAAATTGAATAAGAGCGTTGTTCACATCACAACGAAGAGCACAAAAACAGATGGATTTTTCTTATTGGAATACGACACCGAGGGAGCGGGCTCAGGTGCCATCATTGATAAAGCGGGGCATATTTTAACGAATTACCATGTCATCGAAGACGCGAAACAAGTTAACGTCACGTTATTCAATGGCAAGTCCTACTCGGCGACGTTTGTTGGCGCTGATGCCATTAATGATATCGCAGTGATCAAAATCGATGAAGCCCCCCAAACACTAAAGCCCGTGACAATGGGTGATTCCAGTCAACTCAAAGTTGGCCAGCGGGTCTTTGCGATTGGAAATCCGTTTGGCCTGGAACGAACCATGACTTGCGGTATTATTTCCAGCCTGAACCGGTCACTCAAACTGCGCGGAAATCGCACGATCAACTCCATCATTCAAATCGATGCCGCCGTCAACCCCGGGAACTCCGGTGGCCCGTTACTCAACTCTCATGGCCAGTTAATCGGCATTAATACGGCGATTGCCAGCAGCACCGGCCAGAGCTCAGGTATCGGATTTGCAATTCCCTCGAATCTGGTCGCGCGCGTTGCCCCACAGCTTGTGACGCACGGCCATATGATCCATCCGGAAATCGGAATTCAACGAGTTTACGAAACCGAACAGGGATTACTTGTGGCCAAATTGACTCCGGGAGGCCCCGCCGAAAAAGCAGGCTTACGGGGACCTAAAATTGAGCGACAGAGAAGGGGGCTGATTGTCATCGAACGCGTGGATCGCACCGCGGCTGACCTGATTGTGGCGGTGGACAAAAACCAGATCAAAACGGCTGCTGACTTTTTGGACTACATCGAAAGCCAAAAGCCGGGAGACACGGTGATCGTGACGGTTCTGAGAGGGAAAGAACAAACACCGACAAAAATCACTGTGAAATTGACGGCCAGCCAGCCAAATCGGAAATGAAAAAAGGTTTCCTGAAAGATAGATTCAGGAAACCTTTGATGTGTCTTGTCGCGGAGTAGATTTAGTTCAATACAGGCTCAACGTTGATACGCCGACCTTCTTTGTCGAAATAAACCTTGCCTTCAACCAGAGAAAAGATGGTATAGTCTCGTCCTAAACCAACATTTTTTCCGGGATGCCATTTGGTACCACATTGCCGTGCGATAATGTTTCCAGCGAGGACGCTTTCACCACCGAATTTTTTAATTCCGCGGCGTTGTGCTTGTGAATCGCGTCCGTTACGACTGGATCCTTGTCCCTTCTTATGAGCCATTGCTTTTATCCTCAGGTAGCAAAAGTTGCCCACTAATGGGGCGAATTCAATAAAAGATGTTATTTGAGGCAGTATCTTGGCGAATCAGGCCTGAACTTGCAAGAGATAATCGGTTTTCCAGACAACTTCCTGCTATTTTCCAGTAAGAAACCAGAGATTCAGGGCGTTGCCTTTGTGGAATCATCGATATTCAGCTCTTTTGCAGCAATTTCTGGATCATTAGACAGGTAAGCCCAATAGGGTCTGCCTTTAGGGCGAAATTCGCGTTCCTGCTGACCGAACTCATCGCCGGGCCGCCAATACTGCTGCACGAGCACTTTTCGCCGGGTTAACTTTTTGCCATCAGGGCCATCTACTATTTTGTAACCATTGGAAAGCCCTGAAAACAACAGCGTAAAGTAATCCGTACTCGAATCGACGCCTGTCCAAGTACAAACACCATAGATTGCTTGTTCGCCTTTGGAATCAGCGGGAGTAAGAGGGGGGAGCTCACCGATAATATCAACTGCGTTTTTGAATTGCCTGCGTTCCCGTTTGTTAATAATCGCTTCGGCTTCGGGAAGAATCTGGTTGGGATAGCTTTTTTGCTGGCCATTGTCGTTCGTAATCAGTGTCACTTCGGGAACAAACAATGCCGGTCCTGGTGGAGGGACCTCAGCATTTTCCGGTGTAAATTCATCTTTATCACTCGGACGCTCAATCGGTCGCAGCACACACTTGTAGACAATATACCAGACGAGCGTTTTCTCTTTTTTGCCCGTCTTGAGGTTTGTCAAATCCATTCGAGCCATTCGCATGGGCTTAAACGTCGCATCGAGCACCCACAGCGATTTCTGAGCGGCACGTTCTTCCCCCGTAGCCGTGATGTCGGCCTTGATCGAAAATCCACGATTCAATGTCTTCTGTTGAGCAAAGCTCTGATTTCCCACAGAAGTAAGAGCCAGACAACCACAAAACAGGGCTGCCAGAACGGATTGTCTCAGAGAATGACGCATGAAATACCCCAGGGCGGCTGACGATTCAAGGTTGTGTACGGTTTTCGAAAGTATCAGTATATCGACTCAGTGATCCAGATTCCCGCAAAAGCTTGCTGAATCAAAGAGAAATTCTTATTGAGCTGAAACAACGAGGCTTCCACTCCAAGATGCGCCTCACTGAAACCAAGACCTGCACATTGGAACAGACAAACTAACTCTTGCAGCATCGCAATCGAGTCTGATTCGCCCATACTGACTATATCAGTGGTTTGAATGGGTGGTCAAGCTTTTGATTTACGATCTCAGTGAATTCATCGGCAAAAGCAGGCCGGAACTGTGGTTTGAGACAACGATAAGATCGTTTCCTGGAATTCCGATGCTGCCAGCAGTTCCAAGATGACCAAAGAAGGAATCACTGGATCGTTGACCCAGAAGGGAAAAGACGAACAAGCAGCATAACCACTACAGACGGCTGAGCATCAGCCTGGCTCTCTCGATGCAGATGACTTAATGCAAGTCATGCCCTGTGAGCTGATGTTCAATTTCATCGGCATGGTGTGCCACTGCCATCACACTCTTGCGAATGTCGTCCGCACCAACAGAAGAGCGGGGAAACGTATCAACCATCACAAACTTCGATTCGTCATTGACTTCACGAATCGAAATCCCGCCGTGCGAGATTTCTGCATTCAACCTGAGTGCTTCTTCATAGTATTCCGGTTGCGCATCACAACAGGTGCTGTAAATCAACAAGAGTCGCTCCTGCATCTGATGATCACTCGGTTCGATGAAAACCGTCTGTCTTCGTTTCGCAGCTTGTTTGACTTCCAAAATGTACTGCGAACCATCTCTAACCCAAGAGACATTCTGATTGTTGCCAAATGCCTCATGCAGCATCGCCTCGATATTTTGAACCTGTCCCAGAACCGCATTCAGATAGAGTGCCGCCATGAAACCATTTTGAAATCGATTGGCGGGGCTCTTGTCTAACATCAGTGAAACACATTCCGATATTTCCAAAGGAATCTCGGGGCAAAAATCACGCACGCTTGGTGCAGGTTGAGACGTCACGTCCTGAATCAGTGAATTGAAAGTCTCACCTCGATGGGGAAGCTGTCCCGTTAATAAGACAAAAAAGCAGACCCCCAGCGAGTAGACATCAGAGGTCGCAGTAGCAGCACTCCCCTGAAATAACTCTGGCGCCATATAATTGGGCGTGCCTGCCAGATATTGCGATGCAGCTCTGTCGTCAGCTGTAATCCGTTTCGCGAGGCCAAAATCAGCGATCTTCGGAACTCCAGATGTGGTCAGGAGGATATTTTCCAGCTTCAAGTCCTGATGGATAATTCCTTTGGCATGCGCGGTTCCCAGGCCGGAAGCCACCTGTGCTATCAAAGAGGTCGCATGAAGTGCACTCAAAGGCCCATCTTCGCGCACCACGCGACCTAAAGCCCGGCCGGCAATCAACTCCATTTCAAGAAAACGATAGCCGCGTTCTTCTCCAATTGCATGGGCGGTAACAATATTGGGATGATTCAAGGTCGCAACGGAGCGGCCTTCGTGCAGAAAACGTCGGACATAATCAGGATCACGCTCCGCCAGTCGCGGCTTAAGGATTTTCAGGGCACAACGTCTTCCCAAATCACGATGCGTTGCCAGATAGACCATTCCCATCCCACCACGACCAATCATCGACTTGCATTGATAGACGTGCAGATCGGTCCCGGCAATCGGATCGTCCAGATCGGTCTCTGGTTCCAACTGCTCTGAAAGTCGGTCCGCCAGATCATGTGTCACAATGGTTTCCTCTAAATCGGAAATCATCACCCCATCGACTTTGGCATCACACGTGGGACAGTGCTCGACTCCTGCCTCTTGAAAAAAGGTCGAATTGCAATTGGCGCAATAATGCAACTGGCAGTTTTGCTCGGCTGTATCCTCTTCAAGATCTTGATCTGGTAACATTTCTGAAACTTGCTCGACAGAACAGATAGCATCTGTAGTTAATGACTCGTTCATAAATCTGGCCCTGCTAATATCATACCCGGTTTTGAGGTAAAAGCGATAACGAGTTCTCTCTGAGAAGGGATTGCTGCACTCTCTTATTCGCTCTGGAAGACTCATTATTTGCACGGAATCTCCTTTTTCCTGAAAAAAACTCGAATTCGCGCTTCTGAAATGGGACTATAAAGACATAGACTGAAAGGCAAGGGGCTGATGTGCTATTTCATTATATCAGGGACCCTATACCATTTGACTGATACAATTTACGTCGACCACACCGTTTTAGACATGCTGAAACAGTCAACCAACCAATCACCCTGAAGCAGAAATTCTCTATGACCGCTCCTGATAATACTCCTTCCGATGATCCGGAATCCGATTTGACGGACCTGGAATTCTTAGATAACCCGGATGCCGAAAAGGGAGCGATCTCCTCAGCCCCCGATCAAGCCGCAACCGAACTCGACCAGGTCTTCCAGAACGCATTACAGACCGCACGCTCTGAAGAGAAAACCAAAACGAACCGCCTTTCAAGGAAACCGCCGGGGCCCGGTTTGTTTGAATCGATCTGTTGGATGTTCGGTGTCTTTGGTGCGCATTTCGCGGGTATCATGCTCTTTATCGTCGGCGCATTTATTTATTTGATGACGACATCCAATCTGGGACAGAACGCGGCCACAATTCAAAAACATCTCAAGGAATTTTTTGAAAATCATCCGCTTGAGATGGCGGGAGTCGAGCAGGGCATCTTTGTCTTAATCGCCATCGTTGCCATTAGTCTGCGACTGGGCAAAGGGGTTTTAGCTAAAATCAATTTGCAACCCTTTTCCGTCTCAACAGGATTGTTATTGCTCATTTCCGTTTTACCCTTGTCCATGCTTTCGGGCGAATTTTACCGCGTCGCCTTCGATGCCTGGAGCACGTTCGCCGAACAGATTCCCTTGTTGAAACGGTTCAACGAGTTGCAAACGATGGAAATGGTCAAGCAGATGGCCGAAAACAGTCCCCTGTGGGCACTGATACTGGTGATTGCCGTCTTTCCTGCCATCGGAGAAGAAATTGTCTTTCGCGGCGTGATTGGTCGCGGACTTCTGGCGCGCTGGGGATTGATACCTGGAATTCTGATTACATCGATCATGTTTGGTCTCGTACATGCACATCCCGCTCATGTGATCGCGGTCATTCCCTTAGGGATGTTCATGCATTTTGCGTACTACGTCACGCGGAGCTTCTGGGCGCCGATGCTAGTCCATTTCCTGAACAATGCCTTTGCCGTTTCCATGGCGAAATTGGTCACTGAACTTCCCGATCAAGCCGCGAAACTGGGCGATGAAACACAGGCCGTCCACCCGCTGATTACTGTAGCGGCGGCGCTGTTCGTTGCAGTCGTTTGCGTTTACCTCTGGAAGACACGAGCGAAATACGTCACGCCGTCGGGCAGCGAATGGACTCCCGGTTATATTTCGAACGAACGACCGCCGTCCGAAGAAAATGTCACACTCGAGCGAAAGCCAGCCGCCCTGGGATATTACCCTGGTTTGGCTCTGCTCTATCTGAACTTCCTGGCGATGATGGGGCTGTTCGGATTGCAGTAAGCATCCACCGATCGCGTAAGCACAGAGCATTTTCGCGACGTCAAAGCGTTTTCAAATATTCGAGTACCGCCCGTTTCTCTGACGGATTCAAAGCGTTGGGGTAGTCATGGCCACTCGCCGCTTTGCCAAACTGCGAAGTGTCAAAATAACTTCGCTTTTGCCTGATCGATAAGTTGTCTGGCAGCTTGGGAAATGAGGAGATTTCCAGGCCCACTTTCTGTTTGTCATAGCCGTTTTCAGTACGCTTCCAGATTTTCGGACGCTCTGCCGGATGTAGCACGTGCCATAAAGTGGGCACCGATCCATTATGAAAATAGGGGGCAGACGCCCAAACGCCATTCAACGGGGGAGCCACATAGCCACCCGGATCTTCCACCACCGGATCTTTCCCATAACGCGAGAGCCAGCTTTGATTCAATGCGGCTCGATAAGCGGGCGGCAACGATTGCAACCGTACCGGGTCCGTTTTCAATTCCGCAATCGCGACCGTTTTCTCAGGGTAGTCTCCATCGTCTCCATAGGTACCATGACAGCGTGCGCAGTGATCATTAAAAATTTGTTTGCCCTGCTGCGCCAGCGATTCATCAACGGGCCAGCGATAGCGGGGGGCTTCCAGTGATTCAATATACGCCAGAATGTCTTCAAAGTCGGCTTCCCAGCTTTTGATCTTCTGGGCATGATTTCGCGGTATCAGAATGAACTGCATTAAGACACGATGATTCTTGGTCATGAAAGCATCGGCATAAATTTTCTGTTTCCGCTTCACATTCCACCAGGCTGGCGGATCCATGTCATGATGTAATAACTGAGGAACCTTGCGGGTTCGATCAAAATTCATATCAGGATCGCGGAGCGAATCGAGAACCACGCCAAAGATTACGGAATTGGTTGTCCCATGAGTCGTCCCCAGTGGAATCCCAATCGCAGCCAAATCCATATGGCTCAATTTTTTCAACTGCTGCAATTTTATCTTGCTCACATCCTCCGTCAGTGTGTGCAGAGCCAGGTGACTGTTCGGTGCCCCTGGGATGACCGTCCCTGCCACTTTTCCTCCATGGCAGGTAAAGCAGTTCATGACCCATTTCTGTTCTGGTGTGACCACGTATCCGAGCGGCGTCGTTTCCGAACCGGGACGCTGCATTATGCCATAATAGGAATAGATCATCGCGCGACGTTCTTCGGGAGTCGCTTGTTCTGCCTTGGCACGCTGTTCTTCAGGCCAGACTTTCCACAGATCCTCAAGCACGGCCTGATCAAAGTCAGGCGGCAGGTAGGCTTTGGATGTCAATATCTGGTAACCCCGATCGGCAGAGGTTTCTTCTGCGACGAGTTGTCCCCCACAACAGAACAACAAACTTAAAATACAGATCATTCGCATTTGCGCCACCGTATTGAGTTTCGTTTTTAAAAAATGGATCAACTGCTTCGAGAAAGAATCAAACACCAGTATATCAATTTTAACAGCATTCTGTATCGCAATGGATTTTAGTACGTGTTTTTAAAATGGCGAATCTAAATCTCAAACTGCAGTGACAGAAATACGACACCTGTTTTTGAGTCTGCCCAGAAATTCGGCTCCTGTTGTGCTCCTTGAAATACTCTGCTTGTTTCGCGCATCGTGACTCCAGCATCACATCAAACCAAGTGCAAATCCCTGTAAAATTAGCCTTATCTAATATTTGCCCACTTAACGTAAATCTTTGTTGACTAACGAATTATCCAGGTGTATATTAATGAACTGCTGTATTGTGCACTTTAGAAATCGGCATATTAAGTTTTGAGATACAGAAGGGTTCCATTAAAAAAATAGACCGCTGCTGAAATATTACGGCTTTCTTCATAAATACTCATTCGAGTACCTGAAAACTGATGCGTCCCTGGATCGAATTTTTCCTGTCAATTCTGACTTTCTCTTTATTTTTACAAAGGAAAAGAACAATGAACCTTCATCCCTGGCAGAAGCGTGGTTTTACATTAATCGAATTATTAGTCGTCATCGCCATCATTGCCATTCTGATTGCATTACTCCTTCCTGCTGTTCAACAGGCACGTGAAGCAGCGAGACGGTCTCAATGTAAAAACAATTTAAAACAACTTGGCATCGCGCTCCACAGTTACCACGAAGCACATGGTGGCTTTCCTGGAGCCTCCTATTGTGGCGGGACTTCTGGGATTTCACACTGTCATACCTGGATTGAATCATTACTTCCGTACATCGATCAAGCCCCCCTTTATAATAAAATCAATTTCGAGATTCCGAATCACCAGGGTAATAATCCGGCAGCGCTCAATGATTGGAAAGCGACTGTTTTAATGTGTCCTACGGATCAAGATAGCGGGCTCTTTCCCAATTCGCGAGAAGCAGGTTATACACCAGGCACCGGAGACTCTCTCGGCGCAAATTATAAACCATCTGCTGGGCCGCTGAATATGAATCTCTGCCCCATTCCCGCATTAACCCCGAATATCAACTGTAAAAGTACGGGAGGCGCACGTGCCAGTGTCGAAGCTCCCGGCATGTTTAATGGAGGCCGCCTTTCCTACAAATTCCGTGATTGTCCCGATGGTACGAGTAACACGTTTCTGGTGGGAGAAACGCTCCCTATCTACAGTACGTTCAATATGTATTTTGCATCTCATATGCATATTGGCTCAACGAATACTCCGCCGAATTATTTCAAAACATATACGGCTTGCCCCAAATCTCGAAACACCCGAATTGATTCCTGCTATGCCTATATGGGCGGTTTTATGAGCCGTCATGTTGGCGGAGTCCACATGTGTATGGCCGATGGTGGTGTGCGATTTATCAGCGAAAATATTGATTATGAAACATGGTGTTATCTGGGAGACAAAGACGATGAGCAAGTGGTCGGCGAATTTTGAAACACCACCTGCATTTCTGATGTCTCTAATAGTCCATTCATAAAATCCGGGGAGGATCATTCGTTTGATGACTCAACTTGCTCAAAATCTGAAACGATTAACATGTTTATTTTTCCTGATCCCGATGCTCCCATTTCTATTAGCAGGCTGCAGTGGTAATGAACGGCCGAAAACCATTCCAGTCACAGGGACCGTGACCATTGATGGAAAACTATTGCCCAAAGGTACTGTGACCTTTCAGCCAAAATCTTCGAGCGAAGGAAATGTGAAGCGGCCTGCCATCGGTCAGATTGATACGACTGGTCGCGTGCAGTTATCTACGTTTGAAGCGGGCGATGGTGTCTTACCAGGAAGCTACGCAGTGGTGATCACGGCATTTGAGAATGATCCGACGGCAGAAGAGTATGCAGCCGGCGTGAAACGAAAGTCGCTCATTCCCGATAAATATAGCAATGCTCTGACATCGGGCCTGGAAGCAGACGTGGCTGAGGGAAAGAATGACTTCACCTTTGATCTGAAGAGTCGAAAATAAAACAATCTTGGCTTGCTTATTTGACTCGTCTTTTCTGTAAATCAAAACTTATGGCAAAAATGGAAACAACGTCTTAATCTTCTCAGAGCAGAGAGGTGAGCCATACTCACAAGGCTCATAAGCTTCGATGTATTGGATTTCGTTGCCTCGTTGTTCGCCGTAAGTTTGAATGATCAAATCACGATAACGATCTGCCAGAGGGGCAATTCGCGCCTTCATTTTTTCACTCAACCAGGCTTTGCGATCAGATTCGTCTGCAGGCACTTCATCTTCGTAAAAATGATTATAAGGCAGCCAGTCATAAAACTGAGAACGATGACTGTCCAGCGCGTCCACCAGTCGATCCCATACCGGTTCGACATCGACGACCACCGTCGGAGAGAAGGGGTAGGGACGCGTGAAATGATCCGATAAGTATGCGATCACCGGGTTGGTTCGCAGGGCCGGTACATCGGGTACGATGGGAGGCACCGTCACCATATACGCCGCATCGCACACCAGTTGAGAGGTATAACGGTGATCGGGATGATAATCATTGGGTCGGTGCGTGAAAATTAGATCAGGCTGAAACGTGCGGATCAGGCGAATAATCTCAAACCGCGCTTCAATTGTCGGCTGCAGATAGCCATCCCGGTTTTGCAGTACCTGATATTCAAGTCCCAGTGCTTTTCCCGCGGCCGTCGCTTCTGCGCGACGGATATCCGCTAGTTCAGTCCCTGAAAGCCGTTGATGGCCCGATTCTCCGTTCGTCACACTGACGAATTTAACGGTATGTCCCGCCTGCTGATACAAGGCAGCCGTTCCCCCCGCTTTGATGTCACAATCATCAGGGTGAGCCCCAAAAACCAGGATTCGCAATGATTGATCTGCCATAGAGTTCTCAACCTTCACACAATGATATAGAATAATAGCGTCTTGACGAGAATCGTTTTCCGTTAACAATAGTACTGTAGTTGTACCGGAATCGCTTCAGATTCTCCAGTATTAAGTGAAATGAAGTCTTGAACTTTTGACGGCGATCTCTTGTCCGTATAGCAAGTTCCGTTTTGAATAATTGATTTTTTGAGGGCCTGAGCAAATGTCATTGCCAACAATCGATAACTCCGAAGCAGTCTACGAAGATCCGCTTGATCTGATGGACGAAATCGATCGCCTCAAAAAAGAAAAAGATGCGACACTACTGGCTCACTTCTACATTGATGGTGATATCCAGGAGATCGCTGATTTCACCGGCGACAGCCTGAAACTCGCCCGCGATGCCGTCAAGGTGAAGACATCGACCATCGTCTTCTCAGGTGTCCATTTCATGGCCGAATCGACCAAGATTCTAAGCCCGGAAAAGACAATTTTGTTACCGGACCTGAATGCAGGCTGTTCTCTGGCTGACAGTTGTCAATATGGAGACCTGCTCCAGTTTCAGGAAAAACTGCGGGCGGAAGGCCGCGATTTTGAAACCGTTGCCTATATTAACACGACGGCCAAAGTTAAAAGTCTGTGCGACTGGATCGTCACCAGTGGGAATGCACGAGAAATTATCGACCGCGTCCCCGCAGGCAAAGAGATTCTGTTTGTGCCCGATCAACACCTGGGGCGGTATCTTCAGGAAGTCACGGGACGCCTCATGATTCTCTGGCCTGGCTCCTGCATGGTCCACGAGATCTTCAGTGTACAGGATTTGCTCCGCGCCAAAAAGAACAATCCCGGTTCGCTGGTTTTGGCGCACCCCGAATGTCCTCATCGGATTCTCGAAGTTTCTGATTTCGTCGGCGGAACAGAGAAGTTGCGGCAATATGTGATGGCAATCAAAGAACCGGGAACCTTCCTGATTGCCACCGAAGCGAATATGATTCACCCGCTTCAGAAATCGGCGCCGCAGCATACTTTTCTTCCGGTTCCCGGAATCATGTCTTCTACCGGTGAAACCTGTGCCTGCAATCGCTGTCCGCACATGGCCCTCAACACGCTGCAGAAAGTCCGTGACTGTCTGAAGTATGGAAAACCGGAAATTGTCTGGCAGCCCTATTTCGATAAAGCAAAAGACGTCCTGGAACGCAGCCTGCTTCAGTAGACATCGAATTGCCCATCTGCACAAAATAAATGCTTATTCAATAAGCATTTCCACGAATCCCTGCTCAGAAACTAGACTGAACATTCGGGCCGCTTAATATTTTTTGAGTCACAAAAAGACAATATCGTCCTCTAATAATAGGGGATTTCTGCCTGGATAACGCCCCCCCCTACTTTCTAAAGATAGTTGACTTATTTTCTGGCACATGCTTTGCCTTTCTATCATGACATTGAATTTAACTTCTTACGATCATGCATCATAAGAAGCAGGCCTACTGCAATCTCTACTGCGCTATCAGGGGATTCAGTCATGAACTTGAGAGAAATACAACAGCATCATTTTCCGACAACAAAGCCACTGAAATCCAACTAATTTTTTGTGCAAGCAATTAGAGTAGCGCTCCCCTCCTCAGCTTGCGGAAGAGATACAAGCTCTTCTCCCTTTTTCTTTATTACTTCCTACAGAAGGATTGCGCGCATTGTCTCGCAGGTAATTGCACGAGAGAAAAGTGAGAGGAGCAGAATCAGACCTCTTCATTGAGACCCACTTCAAGAAAGCGTTTAAGAAATGGAAATCCCAAACAAAGCAACTAGAATCAATCTGTTTAATTTTACGACGCCCCAGATGCGGGCATTTCACATGTCGTGGTTTGCCTTCTTTCTCTGTTTCTTTGCCTGGTTTGGAATCGCACCGTTGATGAAGGTGGTGCGGGAAGAAATGCTGCTGACCAAAGAGCAAATCGGCTGGTGTATTATCGGCTCAGTTGCCATTACAGTCATTGCCCGACTGTTTATAGGCTGGCTCTGTGACCATATCGGCCCGCGACTGTCTTACACCTGGCTTTTGATCCTGGGATCAATCCCCGTCATGGGAATTGGTTTCGCCCATGACTACACCACATTTCTGATCTTCCGCATTGCCATTGGTGCAATTGGTGCCTCGTTTGTGATCACTCAATATCACACCTCGGTCATGTTCGCACCGAACTGTGTGGGAACGGCTAATGCAACCACGGCCGGCTGGGGGAACCTGGGTGGTGGTGTTACCCAAATTATAATGCCACTCATTTTCACGATGTTTATCAGCGTACTTGGATTCAGTGAATCTCTCGGCTGGCGGGCTTCGATGTTCTTAGCCGGTCTTGTTTGTGCTTTAACGGGTGTCGCTTATTATTTTCTGACTCAGGACACCCCGGACGGGAATTTCAAAGAACTGAGAGCAGCAGGTAAATTGCCACAAAAAGAAGAAAAGAAAGGCATGTTTATGAATGCCTGCAAAGACCATCGTGTCTGGGCTTTGTTTGTGATCTACGGTGCCTGCTTTGGAATTGAACTCACGATCAACAATGTCGCGGCTCTCTACTTTCTGGACTACTTTGATTACTTCAAAAATATGGATACCACCAAAGCCATCAAAATGGCAGGTCTGTTTGCTGGTATGTTTGGGTTAATGAATATTTTTGCCCGTACCCTGGGTGGCGCTTTTGGTGATCGCTTCGGAAAAACATGGGGGCTCAGTGGCCGCGTTAAATGGTTATTCATCGTAATTTTCTGTGAAGGGATTGCCCTGATGGTCTTTTCACAGATGAATGTTCTCGCCATGGCGTTACCAGCACTGATTGTCTTCAGTCTGTTTGTGCAAATGTCAGAAGGGGCGACTTACTCCGTCGTACCATTCATCAATAAAAAAGCACTCGGTCCCGTTTCTGGAATTGTGGGCGCTGGTGGAAATGCCGGGGCTGTGGCAGCAGGATTCCTGTTCAAAACCCAAGCCATCAACTGGCCTACGGCTCTCTTTATTCTGGGCGCCATCGTTACCAGTTGTTCCTTCCTGACATTCCTCGTCCGGTTTAATGAAGAAACAGAAGAAGAAGCCCGTCTGGCAACAGAAACAGCAATTTCCATCAAAACGGGAGAGAAAGAATTAGCGGCTACAATGGGGAACTAATTCCTGATGCCCCCGCGTTTAAAATAAAAAGTGCTCTGATTTAAAGGTGGACTCTCTGTGATTCAGCGAAATTCTGGACAAAAGAAAAATGTAGTTGTGATTGGGAACGGTATGGTCGGCTTGCGATTTTGCGAGCAGCTCATCGACAAGGACCAGTCACAGGAATATAAAATTGTCACGTTCTGTGAAGAACCCCGGGCCGCTTATGACCGTGTCGGCTTAACACAGTTTTTTGCTCATAACGACGCAGAAAAGCTGATGCTGGCCCGCAAGGAATGGTATGCAGAAAACAACATCGATCTGCACCTGGCAGATCGTGCAGTCAGCATTGATCGCAAAAACAAGATCATCCGCTCCCAAAAGGGTGTCGAGATTCCTTATGATAAAGTGGTCATCGCGACAGGCTCTTATCCGTTTGTGCCAACGGTCCCCGGAATTAAAAACCGCGGGGTTTTCGTTTACCGAACGATTAACGACCTGGAATTAATCATTGATTACGCCGCAAATTCAAAGAATGCGGCAGTGATTGGCGGGGGACTGCTCGGTCTGGAAGCAGCCAAGGCCGCTCTGGATTTGGGATTGAAAACTCATGTGTTGGAATTTGCCCCGCGACTCATGCCGCGGCAGATCGATGATGCGGGTTCTAAAATTCTGGTCCAGAAAATTGAAGAGCTCGGTGTTGAGGTTCATCTGAATAAAGCCACTGACGAAGTTCTCGGCGAATCCAAAGTGACAGGCATTCGTTTTCAGGATGGGGAAGAGCTGGAACTCGACATGATCATCGTCTCGGCGGGAATTCGCCCCCGTGACGAGTTGGCACGTGAGTGCGATCTGGAAGTCGGCGAGCGAGGCGGCATTCTGGTAAATGATCACCTGCAAACATCCGACCCCGATATCTACGCAGTCGGCGAAGTCGCCTTACACTCCGGGATGGTCTACGGTCTGGTCGCCCCCGGCTACCAGATGGCTGAAGTCGCGGCGACACATTTATGTCAAAGTGGTGAAGCACACTTCACAGGCAGTGACCTTTCCACGAAACTCAAGTTGATGGGCGTTGATGTTGCCAGTTTTGGTGATTACGAAGCCGACCCTGCAATATCCAAATGCCTTACCTTTCAGGATCCTTTCAAAGGCGTCTATAAAAAACTCGTATTTAACCTGGATGGTACCAAATTACTGGGTGGCATTCTGATCGGCGACGCTTCTGATTACGGAACGCTCTCGATCCTGACTAAATCGGAAGATCTCTTGCCTTGCAGTCCCCATGAACTTGTGGTGGGCGCCGGAGGTGGTATTCCCGGTGGTAACGCCGCAGATATGCCTGATGAAGCACAGATCTGTTCCTGTAATAATGTCACGAAAGGACAAATCTGCGCGGCAATTCAGGACGAAAGTTTAACCTCGGTCGATGAAGTCAAAACATGCACCAAAGCCGGAGCAGGCTGTGGTGGCTGTCTGCCGCTGGTGACCGATGTGTTTAAAGCAGAAATGGCTGCGTCCGGCATCACAGTGAATAATTACCTCTGCGAGCACTTCGAATATTCGCGGACGGAATTGTTCGATATTATCAAAGTCAAGAAACACAAAACGTTCAATGCTGTGATCGCTGACTGTGGTTCAGGATCTGGCTGCGAAATCTGTAAGCCCACTGTCGCATCGATCCTTGCCAGCCTCTGGAATGATCACATTGTTGATCATGCCAACCTGCAGGATACAAATGACCGTTTCATGGCGAATGTGCAACGTGGGGGGCTGTACTCTGTGGTGCCCCGTGTACCGGGTGGCGAAATCACTCCTGAAAAACTGATCGTTCTGGGAAATGTCGCCAAAGAATACGGGCTTTATACGAAAATTACCGGTGGACAACGTGTCGACTTATTCGGCGCGGAGGTGCACGATCTACCCGCCATCTGGGAAAAACTGATCGATGCCGGTTTTGAAAGCGGGCATGCCTATGGTAAGTCGCTGCGTACGGTCAAAAGCTGTGTTGGCACAACCTGGTGCCGTTACGGTGTCGGAGATTCCGTTGGTTTCGCAATTCGACTGGAAGAACGCTATCGTGGCGTTCGCGCTCCGCATAAACTTAAAGGGGGCGTTTCAGGGTGTGTGCGTGAATGTGCTGAAGCGCAAAGTAAAGACTTCGGACTGATCGCCACAGAAAATGGTTATAACCTGTATATCTGCGGGAATGGCGGCTCAAAGCCCCGGCATGCTGACCTGTTCGCTTCTGACCTGGATGAAGAAACCTGTATTCAATACCTGGATCGTTTTCTGATGTTTTACATTCAAACTGCTGATAAGTTAACCCGGACAGCAACCTGGCTGGATAAACTGGAAGGCGGTATCGAATATCTGAGAGAGGTTGTGATTGAAGATAAACTCGGGATCTGTGACGAACTGGAATCCATGATGCAATCGCTTGTCGACACGTATCATTGTGAATGGAAAGAAGTCGTAGACAACCCTGAGAAGCGGCGACTGTTCGAACAATTCGTCAATACTGATGAACATCAACCATCGATTGAACTGATCCCGCAGCGCGGGCAACATCGTCCTGTTGACTGGGAGCCTGATTTTATCCCCATGGATGACCTTAAGCCGCTGGAAACGTCTCAGAAAGATGACGACCAGGAATTGAACACGGAACCTCGGGAATGGATTCGTGTAGGTAATGTCAGCGACTTTCCCGCTGAGAATGGTTCGACGATTAAATATGGGAATTCACAAATCGCAGTATTCAACTTTACCAGTCGTGGCGAATGGTACGCTTGCCAACAGATGTGTCCTCACAAAAAGGCAATGGTTCTGTCGCGGGGGATTATTGGTGATAAGGGAGGGGTGCCTAAAGTAGCATGCCCTTTGCATAAAAAAGCATTCTCCCTGGAAAATGGTTCCTGCATAAGTGGAGAACAGCAGTATTCAGTCAACGTATTTCAAGTTAAAGTAGATGAACAGGAAAATGTGTATCTGGAACTCCCCGAAGAAAAAGTACTCGATGAAATATTGAATCAAGTAGAATGTGCTGGCGCTCACTAAGCACAGGTTAAAAAATGATCGAATCAAAACAACAAGATTCCAAAAAACAAAACGAACAACTGGTTTCACTTCCCGTAATCGAAGTCATTCAGGAGGCGGACGAAGTTCGCACCTTTCGGGTAGATAATTCCGAGGGCCGCGTGGCTGTTCACAAACCAGGCATGTTTGTGAAGGTGTGCCTGAACATTAACGGAGAAGACGTCTGGCGCAGTTTTTCGATTAGTTCTTCGCCACTGCATCCCGAGCGAATTGATCTCACGATTAAACGCAATCCACTGGGGCAGGTGGGGAATTACTTTTTTGACCAGATCGGACCGGGCAGCAAGTTGCTCCTCAAGGGGCCGTTAGGAAATTTCTATTTTGATCCACAAGAACATACTGAGCCCCTCGTTTTATTGTGTGCGGGAATTGGGATCACCCCCATGATCAGTATTGTTCGCTATCTTAATCAATCAAATCGAAGCAAGCCCTGTTATTTATTTTATGGTGCGAGATCTCACCAAGATATTATCTTCGATGAAGAAACCCGCAAGTTAATCACTGAAATGCCGGAGTTCCATTACTACCTAACCCTTTCTCAACCAGCACCACACTGGCTGGGTTACTGCGGACATCTCAATTTTGATTTCATCCTGTCAAAAATCCCTCAAATTCCAACTCCCCGTTTTTTCCTATGTGGCCCACGGCAATTCAATCAGGATTTTGAAAAGCAACTATTTGAAGCCGGCGTCCCACACGAATTGGTTCACAGTGAACAATTTCATAAAAAACGAAAGTCGAAATAAGTACATATGAATTTCAACGCTGAGGGGCAGAATCAAAATACACCTTTTTCTCTGGACGAGATCACTACGATTCCACAAGAGAATTCAGCCTGCCATACAGACATCGATTTGATCGCACAACTGCTGAAAGAACAACAGTCTTTAACAGCCGTGGATCAGTTTGCCAAACAATTTGAATCGCAATCCCTACCAGCACAGTCACGCTACTATGCTGACCTGATTCCATCCGCAACCCCGCAATCAGGCGAGCAATATGCGTTTGAAGTCGATCTGGATCGATGCTCCGGCTGTAAAGCTTGTGTGACCGCCTGCCATTCTCTCAACGGGTTGGACGAACATGAGACATGGCGCGATGTCGGCCTGATTATCGGTGGGTCGAATCAGGAACCCATCTATCAGCATGTCACAACCGCTTGCCATCACTGCCTGGAACCGGCCTGTATGCAGGCCTGTCCGGTCAACGCTTATGAAAAAGATCCACAAACGGGCATCGTCAAGCATCTCGACGATCAATGTTTTGGTTGCCAGTACTGCACATTGGCCTGCCCGTATGATGTCCCCAAATACCAGAGCAATAAGGGCATCGTGCGCAAATGTGATATGTGCAGCCAGCGATTATCCGACGGCGAAGCCCCCGCTTGTGTGCAGGCCTGCCCGCATCAGGCGATTTCGATTGATATTGTTAACCAAGAACAGGTCATTGCCGATTCGGAAATCAATCAATTTCTGCCGGCTGCTCCTGATCCACAACACACCTTTCCTACGACAACTTATAAATCGAAAAAACCGTTCCCCCGTAATGCATTACCGGCTGATTATTATTCTACCAGTCCACAACATGCGCACCTGCCTCTGGTGATCATGCTGGTTCTGACCCAGCTTTCGGTCGGAGCGTTTCTGACAGGATCGGCGCTGGAATATTTTCTCAGCGGTGAAACAACGGCCGTGATGACTCGAATTCAAGCTACGTGTGCGTTGTTCTTTGGCTTAGTCGCTTTAGGAGCCAGCACATTGCATCTGGGACGCCCCCTGTATGCCTTTCGTGGGATCCTGGGACTGAGACATTCCTGGTTGAGCAGAGAGATCCTCGCCTTCGGTGCCTTCGCAAACCTGGCGATGGTGTATGCCGTTTTGACTTGGGTTTCTGCTTCTACGTTTCCAGAACTAAAATCTTGGCAGCCTCTGGCAGGACACATGGTGGGGGCAGTGGGAGTCGTCGGTATTTTCTGCTCGGTCATGATCTATGTCTTTACCAAACGGGAATTCTGGAGTTTTGAATCAACGGCGTTTAAGTTTTCACTCACCGCCATCCTGATGGGAATCGCGTCGACCTGGTTAACCATATTTGTCTTGAATCTGACGGATAACTCCCCAGAATCAAATCGCCTCATCGCGCAAGCAGGGCCGATTCTCTCCAAATCTTTAATCATAACGACAATACTCAAACTCAGTTTTGAAGCGTCGATATTTCGTTATCTGCTGCGGCGACAGAATTCCCCCCTCAAACGTTCTGCGGTACTCATGAGTGGTGAACTGTCAAATATCACACTTGCCCGATTTGCCTGTGGGATTCTAGGCGGCATTCTCATGCCCGCCTTCTTGTTGAATCATCAGACACAACCACTTCAGAATTTGACTCTGTTTATTATTGTCAGCATTTTATTCATCGCCTGCTTAGTTGGTGAATTATTAGAACGCTACCTCTATTTCTCCGCGGTAGCCGCTCCCCGCATGCCCGGAGTTTTACGATAAATCTCTTTTGACGTACTGGAATCGATTTCATGTCAATCATCGATCGATCAAAACTGACTTCACTGATCCATCAAAAACAGGGACACCTGACCCGCGAGTTATTACTCTCTCCCGGCGGGTTCGGTCTGGGTAAAGTCCCTGAAAAGAATCTCCCCGATGCAACCACGCAAATGGTCTGCGGATATTGTGGGACAGGCTGCAATCTGAATATCCACCTCAAAGATGGGGAAGGCGTCTGTATTACTCCAACCACCGAATACCCCGTGAACCTGGGAATGGCGTGCCCTAAAGGATGGGAAGCGTTATCGGTTCTCAAATCTCCCGACCGGGCGGTGAGCCCCTTAGTTAAAAAGTCACCCAACCATTGGGAGCCAGTCGACTGGGATTCGGCCCTCTCTCTCTTCACACGAAAGTTCAAAGGAATTCAGGAACAACACGGGGCCGATTCCGTCGCTTTTCTGAGTACCGGTCAATTGGTAACCGAAGAAATGGCGTTTCTGGGCGCACTTGCCAAGTTTGGCATGGGCATGGTTCACGGCGATGGAAATACGCGTCAATGTATGGCCTCTGCCGTCACCGCGTATAAACAATCATTCGGATTCGATGCGCCCCCATTCACGTATCAGGATCTGGAAGAATCAGATGTTCTGGTCTTCGTGGGCGCCAATCCTTGTATTGCGCACCCGATTATGTGGGAACGCGTCATGCGCAATCCGCACTCCCCGGAAATCATCGTTGTTGATCCACGCCGGACAGAAACAGCCATGCAGTCCACGCTGCATTTACAGATTTCACCGAAATCAGATCTACCTCTGTTCTATGGTATCGCCAACATCCTCATCGAACGCGGCTGGATCGACCAGGATTATATTCAGGCACACACAGACGATTTTGAAGAATTCACTGCCCATGTGAAAGAGTATTCGATCACGCGGGTTGTTGCCGAGACGGGACTGAGTCCGGAAGTCATCGAACAGTTTGCGGAATTAATTCATACTGGAAAACGTGTTTCGTTCTGGTGGACGATGGGCGTGAACCAGAGCTATCAGGGAGTCCGCACGGCACAGTCCTTAATCAACCTGGCACTAATGACCGGGAACATCGGAAAGCCGGGCACCGGCCCCAATTCGATTACCGGCCAATGCAATGCCATGGGATCTCGTTTATTCAGCAACACCACCAATCTGTTAGGCGGGCACGACTTCCTGAATGAAGAACATCGCGCCAAGGTGGCTGAGATTCTATCAATCCCTGAGGATCGCATTCCTGCGGAAAACAGTCTGCCTTACCACAAAATTATCGAAGGCATCCTGGCGGGTAAAATCAAAGGGCTCTGGATCATCTGCACCAACCCCGCGCACTCCTGGATTAATCAGGGACAGATTCGCGACATTCTGGACCGCCTTGATTTTCTAGTCGTACAGGATATGTACCATACTACAGAGACCGCGCGTCACGCCGACTTAATCTTACCAGCCGCTGGTTGGGGAGAAAAAGAGGGGACCTTTATTAATGCCGAACGCCGAATTGGTCGCGTAAAACGGGTCACCCGCGCTCCCGGTCAGGCATTGTCTGATTTTTCAATCTTTAAATTGATCGCACAATACTGGGGCTGCGCAGATCTTTTCTCAGAGTGGAAGTCACCGGAAGATGTATTTCATATCATGAAACAGCTCTCGGCTGGTCAGCCCTGTGATTTTTCGGGAATTGAAGACTACGCAGATATAGACGAGCAGGGGGGCATTCAGTGGCCGCTTTCTCAATCAGAAAACAAGCCGCCTGAACAACAGAGACGATTATTCGCCGATGGCCAGTTCTTTCACTCGACTGGACGAGCTAAATTCATGTTTTCAGATCCGGTCAAAATGCCAGAGCCGCCGAGCGAGCATTATCCTTTCATTCTACTCACAGGGCGGGGGACAGCTTCACAGTGGCATACACAAACTAGAACAAAAAATTCTGATGTGCTGCGCAAGCTCTATCCCAACCAGATTTATGTAGAAATGAATCCACAGGATGCAGCACACTATTCCATTAAACCGAATGATTATATCTTTGTGGAATCGCAACGAGGCCGCCTCAAAGCGCGTGCTTTTGTAACCCAGTCTGTTCAACCAAAGCAGCTGTTTATTCCCATGCACTATGAAGAAACGAACCGGCTAACCGATGCGGTCTTCGACCCTCATTCCAGCCAGCCCTCGTATAAATGCTGTGCTGTGCGTGTGATCAAAAACTAAATTCGCGCTAGAACGCTTTGACTCGATCTGCCTCTCTTCCGTCCTGAAGGCCTCTACACCTGCGCCTGGAGACTTTAGCTAAACCCCTCTTTTTTTGCACATCCTCGGAGATCGCTTCGCGGTAATCCTCAAAACCGGAGTTTGCATTAAATTACGTTATGGTAGCAGGGAAAAGACCGATATCCCTTATAAGCGCTTCGCGCATTACCAGACAAATCATGCGCGCTGCATGTGAGAAAAGAGGAACTTGAGCACATCTGATGAATCGACCGCGGTCTCGGTTCCCATTTTAGAGCTCACATGGTTCTGAAAAGACAACACCATACCCGACTTCGGGCTTGTCCCACTCATCCATTGAATTGAATAAATCAGGCCAATGAATTTATTGAATCCTCAATCCATGCAGCTCAAAGCAATTCTCTGCTGCTGCCTGCTTTTCTGCTCCACTCAACTGCTTGCTCAAGAGGCACCTGCTCCCGCCGTTTGCGTGAATGAGGAAAGTCCCTGCATTACTGCCCCGGACTGCACATCGTGTGTTACGGAGATCAATTACTGGGTTGTCAGCAGTCGATGCTGTATTCAGAAAAGCAAATGCTGTTGCCCCTGTTGTGAATTTGATGTCTATCATTCGGGTGAAGATGGCTGTGTGACGGAATCGACGTTTGATACGATGACCCAGGCGATTGATCCCAATGCACCAATTTGCATTATGGTGCACGGCAGCTTTGTAAAGTGGGAGAGTGCACTCACAGATGCGTATAACACCTATTTCTGGTTGAGAAACGCGGCACCAAAGACGCCATTGAATGTTATCTTTTTCACCTGGCCCAGCGATGATCTCAAGACAAAGATCTTGCCCATTGATGTCAATATTCTGGGTAAACAGGCTGAATACAACGGCCATTACCTGGCACGATTGATCTCTGAATTGCCCCCCCATCACCAGATCAGTCTTTTGGGGCACAGTCATGGCGCACGCACCGTCTCTTCCGCATTACATCTGATCGGAGGCGGCTCAGTTCAAGGCGTCTCACTCAGCGAGTGTGGAATTCAAATCTGCTGTCGCTGCCGACATTTTCGAGCCGTTTTTGCTGCCGCTGCTATCAACCACAATTGGTTGAACCCCGGACAACGGTATGGCTGTGCCTTGAACTGCACCGACTGTCTGGTGAATCTGCGCAACAAAAAAGACCGAATTCTGCTGTTCTATCCTGTCCTCGCCCCCATCTCCCGCCGGGCCTTAGCCCGCACCGGGTTCACCTGGCTCGATCGGCGAGCTCTCGGCGATGAAGTTGACCGCGTGCATGATATTGATGTTTCAGAGTGTGTCGGTGCAGGTCATATGTTCCCGAATTACTATAGTCACCCTGAAATCGCCGAGACCATTATGCCTGCGATTTATTTCCGCCAGTAGCACTCGAAATATTTCCTTCTCCCACTAGACGTATTTGCTTCCCAGCTTTCTATCTACTGCAGTGACTCAGACAGGCAACGTCCACACCAATCAATGTGCACGTCTGTCCCAAGGTGCTTGAGAAATTCTTCTCTTCCTGCGCCTGTTTTCCGATTTCTTTTTTGCATCGCGGCGACCAGATGCTTATTCTTTCTGAGGAATTCGGAGGCAGCCATTAATTGAGTTATGCCGTATCTCACTTCCTTTACTAGAGTTACACCACACACTCCTCAATCGTATTTTTTAGAAATCTTATGAGATTCTGAAAATAATGGGGGCTGCTCGTGCATCATTATTACTAAAAGCCGTGGTTTTGTTATGAGACGGGAGTAGATATTGCCCACCGGTAACGATGGCAAACTCGCCCCCGAGGTCGTCCATCAATTAGTTGAAACTCATGCAGTCGAGCTGCGCGCTTTTTTGACGGGGTTATTACGTAATCATGATCTGGTTGATGAAGTATTCCAGCTGACGTTTTCCAAGGCACTCCAGTCGGGAGGCCAGTCAAAGGAAGAGACTCGTAAGGGCTGGTTATTTCGAGTGGCCTATCATGAATCCATGGGGTTGCTCCGTCGCAATAAGATTCACAAAAAATCACTGAATAACTTGTGCCATACAACCAGTGTGTTCTGGACAGAAGCACCGGAACAACGACTTTTAGAGAGTGAAAATCGGGAACAGATCAAACGAGCTTTGAGTAACTTGCCTGAAAATCAGCAGACCGTTGTGATTGCCAGAATTTATCAGAATAAAACGTTTAATGAAATCGCTCAGGAATTCGGACTTCCGTTAGGAACGGTGCTGACTCGCATGAGACTCGCCATTAAAACCTTGTCGAAACAAATTGATAACCCGTCTGAAAATCCTTGAACTCGTAGTTTATTATTGTAAGCCAGCTATTATGAATCACCTTTCCAACACCGCGACACCTGATAATGATCCAGTCGACCTGGACTGGACCGCGTTCCAATACCTGTCGAATGAGCTTTCTGAACAGGAATCTGAAGCGTTTGAAACACTGCTCTCCGAACATCAGGATGCCCGTGAAGCACTGGCGACTGCGACTCAGCTGATCGCAGGATTAAAAACGCTGGAATCTGTACCAGCTTTGAACCCTCAAACAACGATAACAACGCAGGCAGCCCCCAGGACACGCACCACTGTCTTCTCGCGAACTCAACAATGGGCTCTGGTCAGTTGTGCGGCTGCCCTCTTGCTTGCCGTGACCTTTCTGCTTAACAGACCAGCAGTTCACGACACACCAATTACCAAGCTCGCTCAAACAGAGCCCACACAAGAAGACTTGGAACACGTACTGAATCTCTGGTCGGAATCGGCTGAAGACAGCAGTCTCCTGGTTGCCTTGAATTCTGGTGCCGAACCAATTGATTTCGTTGATCAGCCAAACGCCCTGGCAGAGAATCATTCTCTGGAAATCCCAGAATGGCTCTACACCGCAGTCTCTCTCCCGGAAGAAAGTCTGAATTGATTTGATGTTATTAACACGCTTAAAAATCCGTAACCTTCCCTGTTTGATCGCCGGCATCGTTTTCTGTCTGTGCGTTTCACTGGCGTCTTTCGCTCGCGCGGAAAAACCTGCGCAGTCCAAAACCGTTTCAGTCTCGAAAGGTGATGCTTCAAAAGCAAAGCCATCTAAATCAACTGATTCCGTCAACAAAAACCGCAAGAATTCCAATTCCCTTAATGCGGAGCGGGAGAAACTGGCGCTCGAATTCGCGAAGTCACATCACCCGGAATTAGCGAAACTGATCCAACGACTCAAAAAACATAATCTCCGTGAATACAAACGGGCCATTCGCGATTTAGACACCACACTCACAAAGCTGGAACGGTTCAAAAAACGAGACGATGAACGCTACCGGTTAACATTGGAACGCTGGGAAATCGATTCCCGCATCCGCCTGTTGGCGGCTCGCGTTTCGGTGATGGGAAGTTCGGAAGACAAATCCGAAATAAAGTCGCTCATCAAACAACGCGTTGATCTGCAGCTGGAATTATTAAAACACGATCAAAAGCTGGCGGAAAAGCGAGTTCAAAAACTAAAAAAATCAATCGCTGAAATAGAACAAAACCGAGAAACATTCGTTGACTCCGAATTTAACAAAATCAATCGCAGCATCAAAAAAACGGGTCAACAAAACAAAAAACAAAAGTAAACGGATTACCCTTTGACTGACATTATGTCGTCCCTAGTGCAAGGTGTGTTATGAAAACAATCAGAATAATCAGTTACTGTGTCCCATTCATGGTCGGAATGCTGGCTTTGACTGCAGCAGGCACCGCCGCTGAAAATGCCGCTAAAAATGCCGGCATCAAACAGCCCGTCACCCAGCGGTTTGCTGCACCGGGAGTTAAGGAAACACCGCAGTTCCAACAGCACGTGGTTCCCTTATTAGGAAAGCTGGGATGCAACGGCCGTGCCTGCCATGGCTCCTTTCAGGGGAAAGGGGACTTTCGGCTTTCCCTGTTCGGCTATGACTTTGCCATGGATCACAAACAACTGACTGCTGAAGATGTCGCACGGATCAATCTGAAAGATCCTGCACAAAGTTTAGTTCTGCAAAAAGCACTGGAAGAAGTCGATCATGAAGGGGGCCAGCGTTTTGAACCGAATAGCTGGCAGCATCGACTGTTATCGCGTTGGATTGAAAATGGTGCACAAGGTGTTCCGAAAGACGCTCCTAAATTTGAGCGACTGGAAATCACTCCGAATGCCATCCAGTTCACAAAAGAAGGGGAAACCGTTTCCTTACGTGCCGTCGCCTACTGGTCGGATGGCACAAAGGAAGATGTCACGCCTCTCTGTCGCTTCCAGACCAATAACGAACAGATCGCAACCATTTCAGAATCAGGTCTCGTCACTGCCGCCAAACCAGGAGACACGCATGTTGTCGTCTTTTATGATTCGGGCGTGATTCCGGTTCCCGTTCTACAACCGGTCTCTGATCAATACGGTAAGAACTACCCTCAAATCGCTGCCAACACGAAAATTGATAAGCTGGTCGTGAATAAACTGCAAAAACTGGGAATGGTGCCCGCGGAGACATGTGATGACGCCGAATTCCTGCGTCGTGTCAGCCTGGATATCACCGGCACTCTTCCAGCGCCTCATGAAATTGAAGCCTTCCTGAAAAACAGCTCCCCCAACAAGCGTTCTGAAAAGATCGATGAACTGATCGAAAGCCCTGGCTACGCTGCCTGGTGGACGACCAAGCTTTGTGACTTCACCCAAAACAATTACGACGATCTGGTGAATGTCGCTCCTGTACGTGAGCTTCCCAGCCAACACTGGTACGACTGGATTAAAAAACGCGTCGTCGACAACGAAGGCTACGACAAAATCGTCGAAGGCATTCTGCTGGCGACCAGTCGGGAGCCCGGCGAAGATTTCGAACAGTTCACCAAATCAATGAATGAGATCTATAAGGATAAACCAAGTCAGGAATTCGCAGACCGCGACCAGATGCCTTACTACTGGGCGCGACGGACTTTCAAAAAACCAGAAGACCGCGTTCTTGGTTTTGCCTACACTTTCCTGGGCATCCGGATTCAATGTGCACAATGTCATAAGCACCCGTTTGACCAATGGACCCAAACCGACTTTAACGAATTCCGTGGTTTCTTCACACGGGTCAATTTCGGTGTGAACCCCACATCACGTCAGGAATACACGGCCATGGTTGAAGAACTAGGTGCCGACAAGGTACGTGGTAATCAACTAGTTCGCGAATTGAATAAACAAATCAAAAATGGGAAAGACGTTCCTTTCATGGAAGTGTATGTGCCTAAAGCACGACCTCAGCGAGCCAACAATAATAAGAACAAAAAACAAAAGAAACGCCGCAACAACAACCAGAGCCCGGCGACAGCCAAGCTCCTGGGAGCAGAAGTCGTGGAAATCAACAAAATGGATGATCCACGGACGGCTTTGATGGAATGGTTACGCCGTGAAGATAATCCCTATTTCGCCAAAGCATTTGTGAATCGGGTCTGGGCGTCTTACTTTAACCGAGGCATTATCGAACCACCGGATGACTTGAATCTGGCCAATCCTCCCAGCAATGGTCCGCTGCTTGATTATCTGTCTCGCGAGTTTGTCCGTCGTGACTTCGACATGAAGTGGCTGCATCGCGAAATCGCAAACAGCGACACATATCAACGCAGCTGGAAAACCAATAAAACGAACGAACTGGACGAAGTAAACTTCAGCCACTTTATCCCACGTCGTCTGCCTGCGGAAGTTTTATACGATGCGATTCATCAGGCAACCGCTTCTGATGATGCCATCGATTCCTTAAAAAACAGCATTAGTGATCGTGCCATCGGAATCGCTGCTTCAGGTGTCCGCAATCGAGCAATACGAGACAAGCAATACGCCTTGACCATCTTTGGCCGCTCGACTCGTGAAAATAATTGTGACTGCGATCGCTCCGTAGATCCCAGCCTGTTACAGACAATGTATATCAAAAATGATAACGACGTCTATTCTGCGATCAATCGTTCCAACAGCAGTTGGTTGTTCCAGGTGGGACAGCAACTGGGTGCGGTTCAGAAACCCAATGAGCAAAAAGAGGGTATGAATGATCGTATGGCTGAGATCAAAGAACGGGTCAAAGCCGCGAAACAAAGAGTTAACCAGTTGAAAAAGCAGGAAAACAAGAAAAAACAACTTCAAGAGACACAAAAACGGTTACGCACCTTGACTGCGCAGTTGAAGAAGATGAAGCAAACATCCTCTCGCATGGCAACAAAAGGGCCAGCTCGTATTCAGACGTTCGAAAAACCAATTTCTGCTGATAAAACAGAGGAGATTATCACAAAAACATATCTAAGAAGCTTGAGCCGTTATCCGACGGAATCAGAAAAAATGGCTGCCACGAAATATCTGAATGAGTCTCAAGATAAAATCGCGGGAGTTTATGATCTGATCTGGGCTGTGATTAACACCAAAGAATTCATGCTCAATCACTAAACAACACAAAATATTGATTGCTTCGAAATAACAGCAGACACAAACAACTTACGCCTGAGTAAACAACATCAGGCACTTCACTGTGAAAGGAATTCAAATGGCTTTATCAATGACATGCGATGGAGTGAAACGCCGTGACTTTCTCAAAATCGGCACACTCGGTTTTACAGGGCTGACGCTCTCTTCTTACCTGCGAATGGTGGATGCAGGCGAAGCCAAACCCCAGAAGGCAAAGTCCGCCATCTTCATTGAACTCTCCGGCGGCCCCTCGCACATGGATACGTTCGATTTAAAACCAGAATCAGCCAGCGAATATCGAGGCGAATTCAAGCCAATTAAAACCAACGTAAACGGAATTGAAATCTCCGAACACCTGCCGAAGCTTGCCGGCTGCATGGATAAATTTGCCTTGCTCAGAGGCGTCTCTCACTCTGTCGCAGCCCACGCGTTGGGTCGCTCCTACGTGAATACGGGCAATCGTCCTTTGCCTTCGCTGGAATATCCCGGATATGGTGCCGTCTTCACCAAAGAAAATCCCGGTCCGGAAAACCTGCCTCCTTATGTATCGATTCCCAATTCGACACAAAAGCCAGGCTTCCTGGGTGTGAAACATGCCCCCCTGAATACGGGAGCGACTCCGCGTGCTGGCCAGCCATTCAATGTTCGCGGCATCTCCTTGCGGTCCGGGTTGACTGTGGAGAACATCGAACGGCGTGAGTCACTACTACGAGATATCGATCAAACATTTAACAGTATCGAGAAGAACTCACAGCTCATCGAAGGTCTGGATCGCTTTGGTCAACAGGCACATTCGATTATCACCTCAAAACGAGCACGCGATGCGTTTGATATTTCCAAAGAATCGCCGACATTTGCCAAACCATTCGGCGAATCCAGTTTTGGACAAAGCTGTCTCCTGGCTTCACGACTCGTTGAATCCGGCGTTCGTTTTGTCACTGTCTCCATGGGTGGCTGGGATACACACCGTAACAACTGGGAGAGTCTGGAAAACAGATTACTGCCACCATTTGATGAAGGTCTGGCGGCTCTGTTTACCGGTCTGGAAGAAAAAGGACTTCTGGAATCTACGGCTGTCTACGTCACCGGTGAATTTGGGCGTACTCCCAAAATCAACACAACGCGCGGCGGTCGTGACCATTATCCACGCTGTATGTTCATGTTGATGGCAGGAGGGCAGGTCAAAGGGGGACAGGTCATCGGCAAGAGCACCGAAAACGGGACCGAGCCCGCTGATGAGGGGCGTTCGCCTGATGACGTGGCCGCTTCCTTCTATCATAATCTCGGTATCGATTTCACAAAAGAATACCACACCAACACCGGTCGACCAATTACCATTGTGCGGGATGGTGCTGTGATCGATCAATTATTTTCCTAACTGATGAGTCTTCCATTTCAGCCAATATCCATGTTGTATATCTGGCATATTTAGTAATTTCCTGAGGGGGAATGAGAATGTTGAAAGTATCTAAAGCGCTTGTAACGATGGCCTTAATCCTGGCTTGTGTCGCATCAGTTGATGCAGCCGAAAAAGGCAAAAAGAAAAAAGGGAAAAAGCAACAAACGGTTCAGATTCAGGCGTTGAAATTACCTGCTACCATTGAACTTTCTGCAGATCAAAAAGAAAAAGTGGCTGGCCTGAAAAAAGAGTACACACCACAGTTCGCTGCATTGCAGAAGAAAAATCGTGAGATTATGACTCCCGATCAGGTAAAAGCACGTCGTGCAGCAATGAAGGAAGCCAAAGACGCTGGCAAAAAAGGCAAAGAACTTCGTGAATCAGTCAACTCGGCATTGAACCTTTCCGATGACCAGAAAAAGCAAATGAAAGAAGTTTCGACAGCAACTCGAAAGCTGAATGGTGAAGTCCGCGGAAAACTGGCCAAGGTTTTAACCGCAGACCAACTCACTAAAATTAAAAAACCTGCTAAAAGTGCTAAGAAAAAGAAGAAGAAAAACAGCTGATTTTACCAGTGAGAATCTACATGCTTGTGCTGAATGAGCTGTATGGTCAATAAGCGATCTTCGCGAAATCCCCCGATTCCGATATTGGAATCGGGGGTATTTTATTATCAGGGTGATTCTAGAGTCCGAAAACGGGGGTCGCTTTACTTAAAACCTGCGCGAAAAGGAGTTGTTTCCGCTCCTAAATCATGATATAAACATAAGTTGATCCCCCTTGAATTTCTAATAAACTCAGAGTTCTATTCAACTGAGGAGCATGCTCAATGCCATGGTCTGAGCAAAGTTTCATCCTGAAACGTGTCGTTGTCGCCATCGTTTTGATGCTGGCAGGCGGAGCACCAGTTGCCAGCGCCAAAGAGGCACCTGAGAAAGACCGTGGAATTGAATTCTTTGAAGCCAAAATCCGGCCGGTTCTAATCAAACACTGCTACGAATGCCATGCGGCCGACGCCAAATCGATTCGCGGAGGATTATTACTGGATACGCGTGCCGGAACCTTAACAGGCGGCGATTCTGGCGAATCCATCGTCCCCGGCAAACCAGACGAAAGCCTGCTGCTGGACTCGCTCCGGTTTGAGAGTTTTGAGATGCCCCCTGCGGGCAAACTGGCTCCCGAAATCATCGCGGACTTTGAAACCTGGATCAAGATGGGCGCTCCTGACCCGCGCAAAGGGGAAAGCAAAGTTGTCAAGCAGACGATTGATCTGGAAAAAGGGAAAGAGTTCTGGTCCTTCAAGCCCATTAAAAAACAAACAGTCCCCCGTGTTACCGACCCAGACTGGTCGCATACCGGCATTGATCGCTTCATCCGCGCCCGGCAGGAACAACAAAAACTCACACCGGTGTCTGTCGCCGATCGAACCACACTGGTCCGCCGACTCTATTTTGATCTGATTGGCCTGCCACCAACGCCCGCTCAAATCGATCATTTCCTGAATGACAAAAGCCCAGACGCCGTCGCGTATCTGGTCGATGAATTACTGGCATCGCCTCATTTTGGCGAACGCTGGGGCCGTTACTGGCTGGACGTTGCCCGGTACTCACAATCAACGGGGGGCGGCCGTTCGCTGCTCTATAATTCTGCCTGGCGCTACCGTAATTATGTCATTGACTCATTCAATAACGACAAACCTTACAATCAATTTATCAAAGAACAAATTGCCGGCGACACTCTTGAATCGAAAGATCGCCTGCAACAACAGGAACAATTCATCGCAACCGCCTTTCTGCTGCTGGGGCCCACCAATTATGAGCAGCAGGATAAAGAACAGTTGCGCATGGACGTGATCGACGAACAGATTCAGACCGTCGGCCGTGCCTTTCTGGCGATGACGCTGGGATGTGCCCGGTGCCACGATCATAAATTTGACCCGATCCCCGCCAGCGACTACTACGCACTGGCAGGAATTTTTCGCAGCACAAATGTACTTACTCCCGGCAATGTTTCCGGCTGGACGAAGCGATCGCTTCCCGTTCCCGCCGAACAACAACACCAACGCGACGCCTATGATCAGAAACTGGCCAGCCTGACTTCGCAACAGAAAAAGAAACAGAAGCAATTAAAAAACCTGGAACAACAATTAAACAGCATCGTCCTTGATGATTCCGCAGCCACGCTGGTCGGCGATTGGAAACAGTCGACCTTCATGAAAGACTACATTGGTGAAGGATATATTCACGACCAACATCAGGCGAAGGGCAAGAAGCTGGTCAAGTTTATTCCTCAAAAGCTCAAATCAGGGCGCTACGATGTGCAACTGGCCTACAACTCTGCAGAGTCCCGAGCCTCACGCGTTCCCGTGACAATAAAAACGGCAAAGGGCGAACATACGGTTTATGTCAATCAAAGAGTCGAACCAACTGATGGTACTTATGCTTCTCTAGGGAAATTTGAGTTTACCGGCACCAAAGACGAGGAAATCATTGTTTCCAATGAGGGCACCGATGGTTTTGTCATCGTCGATGCGATTCGATTCATCTCAGCCCCCGCTGAACCAGAGGCGGAAACCCAACCGCAGACAGCAGTCGTAGAATATAAGCAGACGTTACTCAGAGTTGCTCAAACGAAAAAACGACTCAAAGCACTGAAATCGGAAATTGCACAGACGAAGCAGGCGGCTCCGCCCGAAATCCCGGAAATCATGTCCGTTTACGAAGGAGAAGAACCTGGAGATTACCATCTTCTCATTCGCGGCGACGTTCATAATCTGGGAAAGAAAGTTCCCCGCGGTTTTCTCACGGTTGCCCAATCGCAAAATCCCGTTTCCATACCCGCCACTGCCAGTGGGCGACTTGAATTGGCAGAGTGGGTCGCCAGTTCACAGAATCCATTAACGGCGCGGGTCTACGCCAATCGAATCTGGCACCACTTGTTTGGTTCAGGACTGGTGCGCACTGTCGATAACTTTGGCTTGCGAGGCGAAACCCCCTCACATCCGGAACTACTTGATCATCTGGCTTTAAAACTAATGGAACAAGGCTGGTCAACCAAATCCCTGATTCGGGAAATCGTGCTTTCCAGAACGTATCAGCTCGCCAGCCATTCAACAGCCAAACAGCGCACTACCGACCCGGATAATCGGCTCTTAACACATCAAAATCATCGACGCCTTGATGCAGAAGCGATTCGAGATACGATTCTATTTGTCAGTGAGAATCTCGATCTGTCACAGCACGAGCAGACCATCAGACCCGATACAAAATCGGAATACGGTTATGTATTTCAAAAACAATTTCGGAGCGTCTACATTCCGGTTTTCCGAAACCGCTTACACGAATTACTGGCTGTCTTTGATTTCCCCGACCCGAACCTCTCAATCGGCCGCCGCAATACCAGTACGCTTTCGACGCAAGCACTATATCTGATGAATAATCCCTTTGTGATTGAACAGTCACAAAACCTGGCAAGCCGGCTGATCAAAGAGTTTCCGGCTGACGCGTCAAGCCGCATCGACGCGTTGTTTCGAACCACATTAGGGCGGCTGCCTGATCAAACTGAAAAAGCCAATGCAGAACGATTTCTGAGCCAGTCTCAAACAGAGGGAGGACCGACCGAAGTGGAAATCTGGTCTGCTCTCTGTCAAACAGTCATTGCCTGCATTGATTTTCGCTATATCAAATAATTCTGGAGTGATTCCATGATGGATACAAACGGTCTCGTTTCCCGACGTAATTTATTACGCTCGTCCGCCTGTGGTTTTGGCTCTCTCGCATTTTCCGGTCTGCTGTCTCAAGCTAAAGGAAACACTCCCAGCATCGTTCATCAAAACCCGTTGGCACCACAGGAGCCGATGTTCCCTCCGCGTGCGAAACGCATTATTTTTATCTTCATGCAGGGGGGACCGAGCCATGTGGATACCTTCGACTACAAACCGTTACTGGAGAAGAAAAACGGCGAACAACTGGAATTCAAAGATTCACGGACCATTGCCAAAACGGGAAAATACGGCAAAGAAAAGGTGATGCAGTCTCTCTGGAAGTTTCGTCAGTACGGCGAAAGCGGACATTGGGTCTCCGACCTGTTCCCGGAAATCGGCCGACAGGTCGATGATTTGTGTTTCGTTCACAGCATGCACACCAACGGGGTTGCGCATGGCCCGAGTACGTTGTTCCTGCATACTGGAACTACGAATTTGATCATGCCTTCGGTTGGTTCCTGGATTACGTATGGACTGGGAACGGAAAATGAAAATATCCCCGGCTTCATCACGATTTCTCCGTCTTCCTCCAATGGAGGACCGCGAAATTTCTCGAATGCGTTCTTGCCTTCACATTATCAGGGAACCGCGCTCGGCAGAGCAGGGCAGCCCACTGACAAAGTACGCTTCAAGAATATCAAAAATGAACAATGGTCTTTGAACAAACAGCGGCAACAACTTAAACTGCTCCAGTCATTCAATCAGAATCAGCTGCAGTCTCATAAAGAAGATGATGAACTGGCGGCGGTAGTCAACTCATTCGAACTGGCATTCCGCATGCAACAACATGCACCAGGACTAACAGACCTCACAGCGGAATCCAAATCCACATTCGACATGTATGGAATTGGAACTCCGGAAACCGATGATTTTGGTCGGCAATGTCTCTTGGCACGGCGCATGGCAGAAGCCGGCACGCGTTATATCCAGGTCAACTATGCCGACAATGGTAATACGCCGCGTTGGGATCAGCACAGTAAAATCCAGAAGCACGAAATTCATGCCAGAGCAACAGACAAACCAGTTGCCGGCTTGATTCAGGACATGAAACAACGCGGACTACTCGAAGACACGCTCATCTGGTGGGGCGGAGAATTCGGCAGAAATCCCTTCTTACAAAATGGTGATGGCCGTGACCACAATCCCAAAGGGTTCACACATTTTCTGTGCGGTGCCGGCGTCAAATCGGGCTTCTCTTATGGGGCCACCGATGAATTCGGACATGAGGCGGTGGAAAACAAAGTGCATATGCACGACATGCATGCCACGCTGCTGCATTTGCTGGGCATCGATCACGAACGCCTCACTTATCGGCATGCTGGTCGCGATTTCCGCCTGACCGATGTTGAAGGACGTGTGGTCACCGATCTGTTTGCTTGATCAAAATAAATCAGGTTCGCAAACGACCCCTCATTTGCGAACCTGTTATTAATTGTTTGATTCATTTAATCCGATACGCAACCTCCTTTGTAACTGTCTGAAGAAGAAAATCGAGGCTGTTGTGATGTTGAAGAAGGATCTTAGCCTGTGTCCAGGTTGGTTCTCGCGTCACCCAATGCCATTTGGATCGAGCCTAATCGTATGGCTGACGCGACGGTTAAATGGGGCGAACGAGAAGGTTAGCGTTACCGTTGTTCGGCTATCCAGTAATTCTTTCCTGTTCGTGACCGGAAACCCCAAAACGCCGGCTAGTGACAAGCAATCGTTGAACTTGTAATCACCATCGAATGCCATCGTGATCACGTCATTACCGACGACATCATTTGAATCGAGATTGATCCAGTCGCCGTACTGAGTATTAACTTGAATTTCATTTCTCTCTCACTCTGAGATTCTATTTACCGTTAATGAGAAAAAGATCCTCAGCCGGTAGGTTTTATTCTTTTTACTGAGACAGAGGCACGTATTCCGACAATTCTATCTTTAAATATAATTTCGCCCCTCATAGAATGCGCGCGTGAGGACGAAAATAAGCCTAGTGAGATTTTTAACGAAAATGACATTCACGAAGCTGCAAGGTTTCACAATGGATCTAGTTTGCGGTGTATCAGTCCACAGGATGGGGTATATCCCTGAAATCCCTAAGTCTGGCCTGTCACAAGGAAAGTCAGATAGGCCTGAAAGAATAATTGACTAGAATATCCTGTTTTCGAAAACAGTGCTCGGTAAAAGAGTTATCTGGTTTTGTTTTCAATATGTACCATTCAAGTTCCGGAGCAGAGGAGCAAACGTGTCGGCAGAATCTACGATAGAAAATGTCAGTCAGAGCGGGAAGCTGGAGAAATTTGTTTATGATGACCAAATTGCAAGGATGTTTGCGCTTGCGACACTGATCTGGGGTACCATTGCGTTTCTCGTCGGAATTATCATCGCCACTGAACTGGCGGCTCCTTCTGTCAATATGGGCATTGATTTTATTACTTTCGGCCGCTTACGCCCTCTGCATACCAACGCGGCAATTTTTGCCTTCGCTGGTAACGCCATATTCACTGCCGTTTACTATTCGACACAGCGACTCTGCCGTGCCCGTATGTGGAGCGATAAACTATCGCTGCTCCACTTCTGGGGCTGGCAGTTGATTATTGTATCGGCCGTCCTGACTTTGCCATTTGGCATCACACAAAGTAAAGAATATGCCGAACTGGAATGGCCCATTGATATCGCAATTGCCGTGGTCTGGGTCGGCTTCTTTGGTGTAAACTTCTTTATGACGCTGGCCAGACGCCGCGAACGGCACATGTATGTCACACTCTGGTTTTATATCGCGACGATTGTGACGGTGGCTTTGCTGCACGTGTTCAACAATTTAGTGATCCCTATCGGACTCTTTAAAAGCTATTCGATTTATGCCGGCGTGCAAGATGCTTTCATGCAATGGTGGTACGGCCATAACGCGGTGGCGTTTTTTCTCACGACCCCGTTTCTGGGGCTGATGTACTACTTTCTGCCCAAGGCAGCCAACCGTCCGATTTATTCCTATAAGCTCAGTATTCTGCATTTCTGGTCATTGGTCTTCATTTACATCTGGGCCGGTCCGCACCATCTGCATTACACCGCATTACCACAGTGGGCTTCGACCTTAGGCATGTTGTTCTCGATCATGCTCTGGATGCCTTCCTGGGGTGGCATGATTAACGGCCTGCTGACCCTCCGAGGAGTCTGGCAAAAAGTAACCACTGACCCGGTGCTTAAGTTTTTCGTGGTCGGAATCACATTTTACGGAATGTCGACATTTGAAGGCCCGGTGCTGTCCATCAAATCGGTGAATGCCTTATCCCATTATACAGACTGGACCATCGCACACGTCCACGCCGGCGCACTCGGCTGGAATGGTTTCATGACGTTTGGCATGATCTATTGGCTGCTTCCCCGATTATTCCAGACAGAACTCTGGAGCACAAAACTGGCCAACCTGCATTTCTGGCTGGGGACAGTCGGGATTCTGTTATACATCTTCCCCATTTATATTGCCGGTCTGACACAAGGTTTGATGTGGCGGGCAATCACGGAAACCGGCCAGTTGGCTTATCCCAACTTCGTCGAAACGGTTCGCGTTTTGATCCCCTTGTATTGGATTCGCGTCGCTGGCGGTCTGGTTTTCCTCTCCGGCTCTCTGTTAATGGGGTATAACTTTTTCCGAACCTGGAAGACTCGTCCTGACGTTTATGAGGAAGTGGTACACACCGCCCCGGCGTTAGAACGTCATTATGTTGATGATCCGATACCGAAATCAGAACTGACTGGCGTGCTGGAAATTGCTAAATCGATCGATGTGTTTGAAAAACTGAACTGGCACAGAAGATGGGAACGTTTGCCACGACTGATGACGATCTGGGTGATTATCGCTGTCGTCGCCGCCTCATTGTTTGAAATCATTCCCACTTTTTTGATCAGGTCGAATATTCCCACAATCGCAACGGTGACTCCCTACACCCCACTGGAACTGACCGGTCGAGATATCTATGTGGCAGAAGGGTGTTACAACTGCCATTCCCAGATGATTCGGCCCATCCTCTCAGAAACGAAACGGTATGGAGAATATTCCAAGCCAGGCGAATTTATTTATGATCATCCGTTCCAATGGGGCTCACGCCGCATTGGCCCTGACCTCGCAAGAGAAGGGGGCCAGCGTTCCAATCTCTGGCATCTCGTCCACTTCCGGGATCCGGCTTTGATGACCAATGGCTCCATCATGCCGCCTTACCCCTGGCTGGAACAACGGAAATTAAATTTCAAGACCATTCCAGATCGTGTCTGGGCCGCCTGGTATCTGGGGGCTCCTTATACGCGTGCTTTGGACGATTCGATTGCCATGGCGAAAGAGCAGGCGAAAGCCATCGCCGATGACATCGAAAAACAGAAAGGCCCGAAAGGTCTGGAAGATAAACAGGTGGTTGCTTTGATTGCTTACATGCAACGCCTGGGAACCGATATTTATAAGAAACCGGCTGCACCGAAGAAATCAGAGTCAACGGAACCGCAGCCAGCTGCGAACAAAGCAGCACAAAAATAATCCGTGATCGAGGTTAAATCAGATGATTAGACAAGTGATGGAACTCTTGAATTATGATTACTGTGCCGAGATTGCACTCGTCCTGTTTTTGATTGCCTTTACCCTGGTCATCATCAAAACCACATTCACGAGTAAAAAAGAAATAAAACATCAATCAGAAATTCCGCTTTCTGACGATTAATACTGGTTCGGAGAAAAACATGTCAGAGAAAGATCAGTTAAGAACCCACGTCTATGATGGGATTCAGGAATACGACAATCCAATGCCGGGCTGGTGGGTAATGCTCTTCTGGGGGGGCATCTTTTTTGCAATTCCCTATTGGTTGTACTACGAATCGGGAGTTCCCGGGCGTTCCGTCTATGATAATTACAATCAGGCGGTCGCCGACAATCTACGGTTGCAGTTTGAAGAAATCGGCGAGCTCAGCTTAGATTCCGCGACCGTCTATAAATTTAAGGATGATCCGAAGTGGCTCAAGGTCGGCGCCAGTGTTTATGAAATGCACTGTGTCGCCTGTCATGCCGCCAAAGCGGAAGGAAAAGTCGGCCCGAATTTGACTGACGACTATTGGATTCATGTGAAAGAGATCGGCGACATTGCCAAAGTCGTCGAAAAAGGAGCCAACGGTCAGGCGATGCCCGCCTGGGGAAATCGCCTGCATCCCAATGAAATTGTACTGGTGGCTTCCTATATCGCCGGGCTCCGTGGATCATTGCCGGCAGGCACTGGAAAAGCACCGGAAAAGAATGCAAAACAAATTCCCGACTGGAAAGCACCTGCAGGGGAAAAAGCGAAAACCGAGGCAGAGTCTCCCCAAACAGACGACAGCAAGCCCCAAAAAGAGGCCCCAGAGAACGAGAAGCCGCCAGAAACGAAACCAGCCTTATGAACAAGAATTTCTTTTCGATGAACGGTAAGCTTTGATGAACGACCAACTTCTTGAATCAGAGGAACATGTTTTATCCACATTGGAGAAAGATGGCTCCCGTCGCTGGATCTATCCACGTCTCTTTCAGGGGAAATACTGGACCAGACGCCGCGCAGTGGGTTATTTTCTGATCATCGTCTTTATCGCGTTACCTCATATAAAGATCAATTCCAATCCTGCTTTCTTTTTGAATATTGCCAGACGGGAATTTACGATCCTGGGATTCAAGTTCCTCCCGACCGATACACTCCTGCTGGCATTCTTCATGATCTCGCTGTTCTTGTCGATCTTTCTGTTAACGGCTTTATTCGGCCGGGTCTGGTGCGGCTGGGCATGTCCTCAGACAATTTACCTGGAATTTGTGTATCGCCCGATTGAACGGTTATTCTGCGGAACCGCCGGACATGGTGGCAAACCACACAAGTCGGTTCCCATTGTCCGCCGACTGATGATGTATGGCGCTTATCTGATCATTTCCATGGTGTTAGCACATACATTTCTGGCCTACTTCGTGAGTGTCGGTGAACTTCAGCGTTGGGTTCAACAATCACCGTTCACTCATCCAACCGGCTTCCTCGTGATGACGTCCACAGTAGTTTTAATGATGTTCAATTTCGCATTTTTCCGCGAGCAACTCTGCACCATTGCCTGTCCTTACGGCCGCTTTCAATCGGTATTGCTGGACCAGCGATCCTTAATTGTCAGCTATGATATCCTGCGCGGCGAACCACGAGGCAAAATCAGCAAACAGAAGACCGAAGAAACACACGGCGATTGTATCGACTGTGGACAATGTGTGCGGGCCTGTCCGACTGGCATCGATATTCGCGATGGCTTACAAATGGAGTGCATTCACTGCACCCAGTGTATGGATGCCTGCGATGAAATCATGGTGAAAGTGGAACGTCCCACCGGACTGGTACGCTACTCCTGCCAGGATGAAATCGAAGGGAAGCCGACCAATAAACTGCGACCACGTATACTGATCTATCCGCTACTCCTGCTGTTATCCGTTTCCGCATTTACGGTCACCCTGATCAATAAAAAATCATTTGATATTACAATTATGCGGAATTACGGTAACCCGTTTATTGTGACAGATGACGATCTGGTCGAAAATAATCTGCAGATTAAACTGGTCAACCGAACTGATATCCCTGACGTATATCAACTCATATTACCAGAGAAGACCGACATTAAGATGGATATCATGGGGAGCACCAGCCTGAAAGCACGCGAGACAAAGACCATACCACTGTTGGTCGCAGCGCCACGCGATTCGTTTGTCACAGGATTGCGTGAAGTGGAACTTACAATCCGTTCCCAGAATAATTCCGAAGAGAGGAAAATCACATGTCAGTTGCTGGGACCATAACGACCGAGGCAGAACAATCCTCCGAAACTTTGGCACGCTGGACTTGGTGCGGCGTGATCTTCTCATTCCTCGGACTGCAGATCCTGCTTTCGTCCGTTGCCATATTTCTATCGACGAGTGACCCTTCTAACGTGATCGTCGAAGGTTATTACGAACAAGCGCTCTCCTGGGATCAACAGCGTCAAACACAAGCACAGAGTGATGCGCTGGGTTGGAATTCAGTTGTCACTCTTGAAAATTCAACAGAACTGCTCTCAAAACCCAAACTGGAACTGTCCCTGCTAAATCAGGCCGGCCTACCCATAAAAAACAGCAAGGTAGAAGGGGAGCTCTTTCATCATGCCAGAGCAGGGGACGTCTTCAAAATCCATTTTACCGAAACCCGACCAGGACACTACGCAGCACTGGTTCCGATCAAACAGCAGGGGCTATGGGAACTTTCGATCGCCGCGTCCGGTGCTGCGGGAACATTTCAGGAAACGAAACAATTTCAGTTCAAAACATCAGGCGAGTTTAAACATCTCCCAACAAAACACTAATCAGGGTTCAATAGACTACTGAGACAATAATCGCGTAGCAAGGCATTACATGACCGACTTCCATTCGACAATTCCATTACTGGCCACGATCTTCGTCGCCAGCATTGCCGGAAGCGGTCACTGTGTTGGAATGTGCGGGCCTTTGATGCTGCTCGCTGTGCATCGAAATTCCGCGACAAACAAAAAGTCGTTCGGTCCGGAAGCCCTTTATCATGCGGGGCGACTGCTCGGATACGCTGTTTTGGGACTCGTTGCCGGCAGCCTGGGCTGGATGCTGGAATCCGGCGGCGAACTGGCGGGCCTGCAGAAAATCGCAGCTTATGTCTCTGGGATCGGCATGATTCTGTTCGGCAGTTTTTCGCTGCTGACGATTTACCGAAAGGGAAGCATGCCTCATTTCGGTACTGCCGCGGTTGGTAAATATTTGACGAAGTTCATCAAAAAGAATCAACGGCTCCCTCAAGGAATCAGGCCATTTGGAATGGGACTGATTACGGCCTGTCTCCCCTGTGGTTGGCTCTATGCGTTTTTGTTGCTGGCTGTCGCCGCCAGAAATCCTCTTACGGGAAGTCTGGTCATGATTGCCTTCTGGCTCGGAACCATCCCCGCGTTATCACTGACCGGACTGGCCAGCCGCCTGTTTCCGCAAAAGTGGAACCAGCTAGGCAACACCTTGATCGCCACTCTGCTTATCGTCAGCGGCATTTTCACCATGAGCATACGCGCTCACGCGGATATGGGAGAATTACAACAAAAAGCCGAGGGGACATCAAAAATGGAACTTCTAAAAACCATAAACGACCAGCCGCTTCCCTGCTGCCAGCCTAAACAGACTGATTAACCCGTTCCCGGATGCGATAAGGCTTCACTCCGTTGATTGAGCAAACGCACGAAAGCGAAACGATTTCCCAGCAGCAACAAGGCACGTGCATCCACTGCAATCTTCCAGTCCCGACCAGTCGGCAAACAGACGAGCAACCCTGGTTTTGCTGTGCCGGATGTGAAGTCGCTTACGCTATCCTGCAAGACATGGACGCCTGCCTACTGGAAGAACTCAACAATTCAGAATCCGTTTCTTCCTCTGACCTCTCCTATGAGGAAATGGACCACCCCCGTTTTCGAGAACTGTATGCCCGTGAAGTCGAACCGGGGCTCTTCCGCATTCGCTTTCACCTGGAAGGCATGCATTGTGCATCCTGCGTTTTTGTGATTGAGAAACTTCCGAATTACTTGCCGGGCGTCATCAGTGCGCGGGTGAATTTAACAAATACCAGCGTTGATTTGATTTGGGATTCCACCAGCGTCTCGCTCTCAGAAATTGCCCGAACCCTGGATCGGCTCGGTTATCGTCCCCACCCACCCCAACACAATGATGCGGAACAAATATTTCAACGGGAAAACCGTAAGTATCTGATTCGCCTGGGGATCGCCGGTGCCTGTGCCGGGAATGTCATGTTGATCGCGTTTGCCCTGTACGCTGGCATGTTTTCCGGAATGGCAGCGGAGCATTTGGACCTGTTTCGCTGGACTAGTGCGGCACTGGCGCTGGTTTCCATAGCCTGGCCTGGCCATGTCTTTTTCAGAGGGGCATTCTCTGCAATCAAAACGCGCAGCCCGCACATCGATCTGCCCGTGGCTTTGGGAATCACCATTGGCGGCATCGCTGGACTGATCAATTCCATCCGAGGCACGGGCGAAGTCTATTTCGATTCCTTAACCGTCCTCATTTTCTTACTGCTCGTCGGTCGTTACATTCAGTTTCGACAACAACATCGCGCGCTCAGTCAGCTTTCCCTGTTGAAAAGTATTACGCCACGCAGTGCGCGTTTAATTTCCCATGATGAAATCCTGACGGTTCCCATTGAAGTATTAAAGACAGGCGACCAGATTGAAGTCAGAGCAGGGGATGTGATTCCCGCAGATGGCGTTGTGTATTTCGGAGATTCTGCCGTTGATGAATCGATCCTCACAGGCGAATCGCGGCCTCGAATCATTCAAAACGGCGCGCAAGTGACTGCCGGCACGATCAACCTGACGTCTCCCCTCAGAATGGAGATCGAAAGCGTCGGTGAAAACACGCGCATGGGTCGTTTGATGAATCTGGTTGAGCTGGGAGTCAGTTCCAAGCTCCCTTTACTGGAACTGGCCAATCGCATCGCTGGCATTTTTGTGCTCACTGTCATTGTGCTGGCGATAGTCTGCCTGGGAATCTGGTGGTCGAGCGGCGTTAAAATCGCTGTTTCCAATTCGATCTCATTACTGATTGTGACCTGCCCCTGCGCCCTGGGATTAGCCACGCCCTTGGCACTCGCGGTGGCCCAAGGCAAAGCCGCGAAACGGGCGATTTTGATTAATTCCGGCGATGTGATCGAACGCCTTTCAAAACCTGGATTTCTCTGGCTCGATAAAACGGGTACTTTGACCTATGGCAAAATGCAAGTGCATGAATGGTACGGCGACCGCAGTCTCTTTCCACAGATTCGTGCTCTGGAAAAACAGGTCGTGCATCCCATTGCCAGTGCCCTCACGCTCTTCATCGACCAGCAAATCGGAACCGAAGAACAAGACTGCCACACGCTTCAGGATATCGATTATTCCCCCGGCTTAGGAATTCGCGGGGAAGTCGACGGCTCGCAACTCGCGATCGGCAGCGAGGCCTATATCACAGAACAGAAATGGCAGATTCCTACTGAATTTCAGAAGAAAATTGCGGAGTGTCGCCAGCAGGGATTAACCGCCGTACTGGTTGTCGCTGATGAAGAACTCCTGGTGGTCTTGGGAATTGGAGATGACTTACGGCCCGATGCATCGGCTACGATTCAAAAATTACAATCAGATGGCTGGACCGTTGGCATCCTCTCTGGCGATCACCCCGAAATCGTAACGCCAATTGCCAGTCGCCTGAATATTGATCCCGAATTAGTCCATGCAGCAGTACGCCCGGAAGAAAAACTCAAAATCATTCAGGATTCCACCAGCCGCGGGATCACAGTGATGGTGGGCGATGGCGTTAATGACAGCGCGGCATTAGCGGCTGCTTCGGTCGGCATCGCCGTGCATGGCGGGGCAGAAGCCAGCCTGCAAGCCGCCGCCGTATATCTGAATCGGCCTGGCCTGGCACCACTGAAAGAATTGATTGATGGTGCCCGCATGACAAATCACGTGATTTATCGCAACTTGCTGATGTCTCTGGTATATAATGTGATTGCTGCGGGGCTGGCCATCGGCGGGTTGATTAACCCGCTCATCGCCGCGGTGCTGATGCCGATCAGTTCTTTGACGGTCCTGATTTTATCTTTTATGAACCGCGCTTTTCAGGAGCCCCATTCTTGAGTGTTCTCTATATCGCCTTACCGGTCGCAATCTTATTAGCGTTAGCGGCAGTCATCGGATTTGTCTGGACCGTCTCGCGTGGTCAGTACGACGATCTCGAAACGCCGGCATATCGTATTCTGGAAGACGATCAGAAGCCGAAGTCGAAAGACAAATCAAATTAAGTCTGAGTTCAATTGCTGTTTGTGAGTCTATAAAAAAACGCCCGGAAAAATCCGGGCGTTTTCTGACTGATTTTTATGAAATCGATCAGGTCTCTGGCAGGCAGAACTTATTCGACAACGCGAACAGAAGTAGCGCAAGGTCCTTTACGACCTTCACCAACTTCATACTCAACTGTCTGTCCTTCCTGTAGTTCTTCGAGAGTTCCACCCTGAACTTCAGAATGATGAAAAAACAAGTCGCCCCGTTCTCCTTCGATGAACCCAAAACCGCGATCTGAAACCAACCTTTTAATTTTACCCTGTGGCATTTCTGCTCTCCAACATGATAACCTACGACAACCGGCAGCGCTGATAAAAAATAGACTGCCGAAGCCCAAAAAATGAAAGCAGATAGAGCCACAAAAAACAGAAGCTGAAACTTACTTAGAAGCCCTGCTAGTAAAATGAAGCGGGAAGAGATGAACGACCCGAAGGCGGTTAAACTGCACCTTGTCTCTGCTCGTCACAACTGGCGTGACATTAGTATTATACTGTGTAGTGTCTGTCTGTAAAGCTTGACCTGTCCGCTTTCATCCGAATCCTGTGAACCCCACAACCTTTCTCCCCAGCGGAATTCAGGGAAATTGGGGGCACTTTACTGAGAATGATACCGCACCAACCAGACAATTATCGGCACCAGCAGACTCAACGGGATGAAAATCCCTAAGAAGCGAGCATTATAGTGAACTAGATCATCCAATTTAAGCACTGCATATAAGGCTGCTTTTTAGCCCAATATGTTCTCCCACACATTGATGTAAAACTCGATGAGAGGAGTGATCCCGGGAACCGCAAACAGAGGAGAGTAAAATCGTGCGATCGTATCCAGGCCTGAAGAACCAGCCATCGGACTCGCGGCAAATTGACGGCAGATCGCAATCACCGGTCCGACACTCAACAGATAGAACAGCCCCAGACTGATCAGAATATAACTCAAACGCCTGACATTTTTCGAAATCAACGGTTTGTTTTTAAACATCGATCTGGCCTCAGATTCAACTTCACTTTAGCCCCGCAAGTGATCGCTGAATCATTGATATTAGCGGTTATGAATTAAAACAGAAACAAGCGAATCAGTGTAGTCGAAATCTGATTCAACTCTTGTAGTCATGACAAAAAGAGGCACTTGTTTGACACAAGTAAAATCAGCTGGCATACTGTTCATCAGCTATAAAACATAACACATTCATTCATTTTCATCATTAAAGAGTGTGAGCAAAAACCATCATGACGCAAATCCTTGAGATTCCGACAGCGGGGGGTGAATCAGTTTTCGTTGAAGTCCGTCAACCCGAGTCACTGGAACACCGTGCTGGATCAAAAGCACTGATTGAGAAATCAGCGACAACACTGGAGGCGATGCTCGCAAAAATTCGGCCCCTGGCGAGCGCAGCAGTCACCGCGATACAGGGGATGGGAACAGACGAGATGACACTCGAAGTAGGAGTGAATTTGTCGTTGGATGGTAACGTGGTGTTTGCCAGTGTCTCTACAGAAGCAAATTTCAAGGTCTCTCTCACGTGGAAGGGACAAACGAAGACAACAGATGAACTATAAGGTTCCCCCCGTAGTCAGTATTTCCGGTGGCGAGGCAACTCCCCTCGTTGGAATGGGCGTAGTGATTGATGAACGTCATGTGATCACTTGCGCTCATATCATCAATTACGCGCTGGAACGTGAGGCCAACGATCAATCACTGCCGGACGCAAAGATCTGTATTCGGTTTATCCTCGATCCACAAGAACCAGTTGGTTGGGCAACAATTCTGAAATGGCTTCCCCCACTTGACTCTGGAGAAAATGAAGATGTTGTCTTACTGGGCCTGGACACCCCGACCCACGTCGATATCGACCAATCCCAGTTTTCTATTCCGCGGATTAATGAACCGATTCGCGCGTTTGGCCTTCCGCACGGCTCGACCCTGGGAATCTGGTGGCGCGGTCTCGTCTCTCTGCCTGTCCGCAGCAATCGCTTTCAACTGGAACAGAATGAGAATGCCTCTACAATTCTGGAACCGGGCTTCAGCGGGACGCCGCTCCTTTCACTGAACGGACAAAAGATGTACGGAATCGTCGCGCGTGTGCGAGGCAAAGTCGGCTATATGATACCCAGTCAGGAGTTAAACCGGGTATTCAAGGTGCTACCTTCAAGCGAAAGCGAAGAAGAAGCGAAAGCCGATATAGGGGGGGCTCTAGTTTCTTCGCCACATGAGAACAGATCGACTCTCACGAGGGTGGCGACAGATACAGAACAGCAAGGCGCCTTGTTTGAAATCGAAGTCAATGCAGACTATGGCAATTTCTCAGATGAAGATTCCTACTATTATCAAAAACTGATTGAATACATGCAGGGGTTTCCCGGAGTTATCATCAAAGTCAGCTATATTCGCAAAGGGAGTACAATCATCGGATTTCGTGTGAGCTCCGAAAAGGCAGAAGAGGCTGCCGCAACAATCGTCTCAGCGATCAATGAAGGTATGCTGGCAGAACAGGGCGTCGTACGCGCCAACATTCCGTCACCAGAAGCACAACAAGATTTCACACATAAAATTCAGGTATCGCGTTATTTGCACAGGAAAGGGCCCTTCGATCGGATTCTAGCTGCGCTACTCCTGATTCTGTTGTCGCCAGTTCTCTTGCTCTCAATTGTGTTGGTTCGACTGACTTCTCCCGGTCCAGCTTTGTTTCGTCAGACCAGGGTCGGAAAAGACGGTCGCAATTTCATGATGTACAAATTAAGAACGATGCGCGTCAATGCAGAAGCCGCAACCGGTGCAGTCTGGGCGATTGAAAGTGACCCCCGAGTGACGCCTGCTGGGGTTTTCCTGCGTAAAACGTCTCTCGATGAGCTGCCCCAGTTGTTCAACGTCCTGCGCGGCGAGATGTCGCTCGTCGGACCAAGTCCGGAGCGTCCTGAGTTTCTTGATGTCCTTTGTAAAAGTATCCCGGACTATGAAAACCGGATACAGATTAAGCCGGGCATCGTGGGATTAGCCTCATGTAATCTGCATCCAGTCACGATGATTGAAGATGCCAGAATCGAAGTTTTGATCGACCGATTCTACATTGAACACGCGAGCCCCTGGATGGACGTGCGGATCTGCTTGGAAAATATTCCCCGATTCTTGCACTTATCCATCCCCGTCCGACTGACACGACATTATGTGAAACCATTTCTCCCCGGATATTTAAAGTCAGGTGAAGACAACCCTGGCGCTGCCAGTCAGTGGGACCATTAATCCAATCAGTCGCTTATATTAGCGTTTGCATAACTCAACCAATAACACAAACCTGAAGACAGTCGCCAACACGTACCTGATCAAAGGAGAAAGCATTCAGAAAAAACAACTGGTGACAAAACTCGACTTCTGGTCACGTTTTCTCTATCCAGTTATTCTTGGAATCGTACTCGTGATTTCATTTGTGATTTGATGACCTTGAGGAACGTGAAAGGGTGCAGGGCTTTATATTTAAGAGTCGCTGACCCCTTATCCCCCTTCAGATACAAGTTCAAACGGACGAGGCGATTATGTGACACTCCAGAATTTAATTTCACTTGTTAACGATAGCACGCGGTCAGGCACGAGAGTACGAATCAATGTTGAAATAGAATCTGTAGGCAGTTAAAGAGATCGAAATCAAGGGACGTTTAAGAGGTCAGTTTCTCCAGTTCGTTACCCCAGTTCGTTACCGTGGTGGGCGACCTGCGATGAGGACCATCTTTTGGCCAGACCAGGTTAACTCCCGCCCACCTGCAGAGAGTGTTGCCTCACTGCTTCGGCACGCGAGGTGCCGCTTGCTGCCCACGGTATAGAAATACCAGTTAAATGTCGTCCAGTAGTCTGGCGTGTAACGCGGTGAATTGACACGATTGTTGGTGTAAAGGATAAAGTCCTTTTGATCGCTTGTCTTATAGACGGCCATTCGTTGCACACGGATAAACTGAAGCTTCCAATACTTCCGATTCACCGGTTTCCCTTTTCCGGTAAGTACATTGTCTGGCTTTTCCATAAACGCAACGCGGCCGAATTGCGGATCAACGAAATTCACGATCACCGAACGGCCATGAAATTCATAAGTTCCAATCTTGCGGTCGCCGTCCAGTACGAGTTTGTTCGGCGTAAAGTCACACGTTAGCCGGATGAACGTGTTCGTACCGGGAAGGACAGCCACAAACTCCCACAAATCGACAATCGAGTCCTTCAGTGCTATAGACGGTTTCGTGCCGATCAAAGATTGTCCCGCAGTGTTCGGCATCAGAACCGGAGCAATAATTTCGCTCTTGAGCGTGACGCCATTCATTAAAACACGACCGTTAAGATGCCAGCCTCCGATCCAGTTTCCTTTATAATAAGCCCCTCCTGCACGGGGCACCGCACTGCCCTCCCTGCCGAAATCAACCTTGTCGCGGATTAAGGTCCAGGGAAGCCCCTTGCTGGTCTTGCCATCCGACATCAGTGTGAGCCGTCCGCCTTCCAGTTGCCCGCGATAGGTAGTGACAACTTCCCAAACTGCGATCTGGTCAGCAGCCCCAGCAGTTGCAATTCCCCAGCCCAGCAGGATTCCCAAGATGATGCCAAGTCGGTTCGCCTTCGAAAACATTTCTATCATATGTTCGTACCCCGGTCAGTCTGTGAGAGGCATATACCTGTGCCCAAAAAACAACCATGTAAACATAACATACGGCCAAATCGCGATCAACCATGTAACGTACGTTTAGATCAAAAGGTGCTGCATTCTCACTACTACGCGTTCTCGAAGCAAAAAAAGCTGGTGTTATATGCAATGATGTAACTAAAGCATCAGTGAAGTATATCCCCCCCAAGCCATTCCTTGCTCAGCGAGTGGCGTTTCCTAGACTGGAATCAAAAGGGGTCAGGTCTGTTTTAATTGTGTCGGAGTTGTGGTAGACTTCGGTCATGCCTAGATCTAAACGAATTTGTCCTGCCGGTGAGGTGTTTCATGTGCTTAACCGGTCTGTTGCGCGGCTGACGCTGTTTGAGAAGCCGGATGATTACGCCGCGTTTATGCAGGTGGTTGAGGAGACATGGCAGAAGAACCCGCTGCCGATCTTTGCGATGTCGGTGATGCCTAACCACTGGCACTTTGTCGTGCGTCCCACGACGGATACCCAGCTAACAGAATTCTTCCAGCGGCTGACCGTAACCCACACCATGCGCTGGCACTCCCAGAATGCAACCGGCGGCACCGGCCACCTCTACCAGGGACGCTTCAAGTCGTTCCCGATTCAACCGAATGAGCACTTACTGACCGTCATGCGTTATGTGGAACGCAACCCCTTGCAGGCGAAGCTGGTCAAACACGCTGAAGAGTGGGAGTACAGCTCTGCCTGGGCGCGGCAGCAGAAACAGGCTGCCCCCGCGTGGCTGGCGACACCGAAGAAACCGCCGCTACCGCGAAATTGGCGAGCGCTGGTGAATAAACCGCAAACCGACGCCGAGCTAGTCGCCGTCCGAAAATGCATCGTCAGAGGCACTCCCTTTGGTGGTGACAAATGGATCAGTAACACCGCAGTTCGTCTCGCCCTGGAAAGTACTACGCGGCCCCGCGGGAGACCTCGTCTTAACAAAGAATCCTAGCTCTTGCAGATAAGCAGCAGGTGTTGGAAGTTCATCAAGTGGGATTTGATGGCCTTTGGTTCGTTTCAGTTTTGCTGCTTCATGTTTTGAACGGCACTAGCCGCCGTACAGCTCAGATTTGGTGGGCTGAACTTTCTATAAAGTAGTTATGATTGGGGCGAGTTTGCTCTGGGGCAGACACATAGGGCCGCATCCTACTTTTTGCGAGAGCAGCATCTGGTATTCGCAAAATATAAGACTGATACATTCGAAACGCATCCTGAGGATGTGAGTTAATCAGTGCTTCATAATCCAATTATTTGAACTATGTGATCACAAACCAATTGTACCTTAGAGCACTGTTTCGTACACTCTAGTGTATACTTCGCTCTGGAGTTCGTCTTGTCAGCCCCACGTTTGGGTTCGCCTTGAGCGAATAATGGTTTTCAATCGGTGGGGTTGCTCCATTGTGCTTGCTGATTTCATCAATGCGGGAGGGTACACAAATACCACGATAGTTGCGAAGGGGCTATCGAATTCGATGTGATCAGGTACTCTCAGCATAACCGATTGCCATGAAATGATGTTCTTGAACTTCCCTTCAAGGAGTACACACAGTGGGTGATATTTATCAACAGATTTGGGACGCTGATCAGTCTGAGAACGGAATTGTCCCTATCCTCGACACTGAACAGGGCGACCCCAATATTGGATTTGTGAAAGTAAACTCGAATCTCGATATGGATTCTCCTGATCTCAAGGTTCTCCCCGAAGCAGTGATACCCGAGTCAAAGAAGCGGACCTACGATCTCTGTCGCGTATTGTTTGACAATTATGCGCTCCGGGAACGAGACGAAGAATTCGACACACCGGAAGAACGTGAAGAGGTACACAATTTTGTAGATACAATCATTGATACCGCACCAATGCAAGTCGCTAAAGAATACCTGGTTCAAGCTACGGGAACCAGTATCACACGAGAGCGATGGTACAGCACAGTACTGGAGATGTGGTTCCGAAAGTTCCAGCAAGGAGGAGACCCACAACTAACTGGTTTTGAACATGTTGTCGTTGGCGAACAGGAAGAGGGTAAAGTTCAGGGATACCACAACTGGTACAAGTACTACCTGGATGATGGTTTTGCCAGACAAGTCGATGGGATTCATGCGGACACCTTCCCGGGACTCACCGACGACCGAATCCTTTATCTCGGATCTCATCTCACCAATGGCCAGAAACAGTTTCCCGAAAGTGTTACGATCTCCTACAAGTGGATGGCCGCTGATTATGATCGAGATGCCTTACGTCCATTGACAAAACCTAAAGGCGGTTTCTTTGTCGGATGTAGCGTCGAAGGCTTACTCGCGATTGGGACAGTCCGTGCCCATTTGGGGGCAAGAGCGCCTAAGAAAGCGGTGATCAATGGCGCCAAGTACGACTTAAAGTTATTCCACGGCCCTGAACGCAGAAGCGTTCGCACCTTCTACCCCATGTTTAAAGGGGCTCAATCTGAAACGGTTGATGATATTCAATTGAACCCACCAATTGAGATTGTAACCTCCAAAGTGCGTATGGTGGCTGCGTTGGTCAATCCATCAGGCCATGACCCCGGGCACGAGTCCATAACCTTGTTTAATACTGGCACGACTCCCGTTTCGCTTACCGGATGGCAGATCACAAACCAAAACGCTCAATCTACTAATTTGGATGGCTACATTGATTCCGGGATGCCGTTACGAATTAACCTGGATGGCTCTGGGGTCCAGCTTTCAAATCGGGGCGGAACCATTCGGCTCTTGAATGAATCCGGTAAAGTAACGCACAGTGTTTCCTATTCCAAAAGCCAGGTTCGAACGCAAGGAGAAACTATTCTCTTTTAACGCTCCGCGCGAGGCGAACAGCTTTTACAGATTGTCACATAAAAAAGGAGGGTTTGTATGAGTCACACGGATACCAGTCATCCGATCGTTGATGGGCCAGAAATAGTTAGCGAAGAGTTAGTAGATGGACCTGAAGACGGCATCGGCTTATGCCTGTCCGGTGGAGGCTATCGGGCCATGTTGTTTCACGTTGGCACGATTCTACGGCTGAATGAATTCGCTTTACTTCAAAAGTTATCGCGAGTGTCGAGCGTTTCAGGTGGTTCGATTACCGCTGGTGTGTTGGGGCTAAATTGGAATCGATTGGACTTTAGCGATGATGGTCGTGCGGGCAATCTCTCGGAACTGTTGGTTCAACCAATCATGCGAATGGCCAGCAAGACAATCGACCGTGGGTCGATTTTGACAGGAGTCTTATTGCCGGGAAGCGTGAGTGATCGAATCGTCGGACACTACCAGGACATCCTTTTCGGAGATGCAACATTACAGAATCTCCCTTCAGATATCCAAGGGCCCCGATTTGTAATCAACGCGACCAGCGTGCAGTCTGGTGCCCTGGTTCGCATGTCGCGGCCCTATCTCGCCGACTATCGAGTTGGAATGATTCGCAAACCAACAATTTTACTTGCCGAGGCCGTAGCCGCATCCTCAGCTTTTCCACCGTTTCTATCACCTGCCGAAATCGACGTCGATCCGAGTGACTTCACACTGGACAATTCGTGTGATCTACAACATGAACCGTATACAGACACCTTGGTTCTTAGCGATGGCGGCGTCTACGACAACTTTGGTTTGGAAACAGTGTGGAAGCGATACAAGACGCTGTTGGTAAGTGACGGCGGGGGAAAAATTTCACCTGAGCCAGAACCTGCTGGCAACTGGGCACAGCACTCAAAACGCATCCTCGACATTATTGACAATCAGGTCCGCAGTTTGCGAAAGCGACAGCTTATTGGTTCGTTCAAAGTCGGCGATCGGGACGGAGCGTATTGGGGCATCCGCACAAATATCGCACATTACCAGCTTGAAGATGCAATGGCCGCACCGCATAAGGACACGCTACGGCTCGCCGATACTCCCACTCGATTAAAACGCTTACCAAATTTACGCCAGCAACAACTAATTAACTGGGGCTATGCCGTATGTGATGCAGCGATGCGCAAGCATGCTGACATTGATATCACCAATTCAAGTCCCAGTGCGACGTTCCCATTCAAGTCCGCCGGAATCGCTTAAGTAATTTGGAATCTCCAGAGATTGAAATGATCCTCGAACACAAAAGGGAAATCATGACAACTACTGACTATGTAAAATCTGACACAGCGAAGCTGTCTTGCGTAAACAGTAAGGGAAAAAAGTATTCTGTCGAACTTCTGTGGGGCGACGAAGTACGTATCCTCAGTTCCAATGGAACGACGGCAAAGATCAAAGCACGTGGATTAGAAGGAACAATCAAAAAAAGCGACCTTGGTGGTGAGCCGCTTCTTGAAACCTATTTCATTGATGTCGGACAAGGCGACGGAATGCTCATTGTGACGCCTGATCGTCGGCACCTGTTGATGGATGGTGGCTGGCCTCGGCGTTTTCAACCGACCAATAAAAATGCAGCTGACTTCGTCGATTGGAAGTTTCATAAAGATTATGGCATGGATCAAATCGAACTCGATGCCGTTTTATGTTCACACAACGATCAAGACCATTATGGTGGTTTGTGGGATTTGTTCAATCCCGCGGAAACCCACGAACTCGACATAAAAACAAAGAATGTCGTAGTAGAAAATTTCTACCATGCGGGACTCTCATGGTGGAAACTCAATGGCAAAAAGTCGCTTGGCAGAACCGCCGAAACAACAGAGGGAAAATTCTTCACTGATTTGATTGACAGTCGCGCGACTGTCATGAATGCGCTGAAGACCACCAGAAACCCGCACCTGCGAGGTGAATGGTCTCAGTTCCTGAAATGTGCGACGAAAATCAAGACGAAATCAGGAACGGCCATGCCAATGAAGCGACTGAGCCACTGTGACGAATTCGTGCCCGGCTTCGATCCTACCAGCAGCGATATTGGGATCAAGGTTCTCGCTCCGGTGGAATTCGATATCGAAGGTGACGAAGCGATTCGATATTTCTCAGGCGGCCCCAGCAAGAACACCAACGGCAATAGTTTGTTGTTGCGAGTCGACTATGGGCGTTTTCGCATGCTGCTAACTGGTGACCTGAATACAAAGAGTATGCGGGCGTTGCTTGATGACTGGACTGGTCAGCGACAGGAGTTCGAGTGTGATATCGCGAAAGCCTGTCATCATGGCAGCGATGATGTTTCGTATGAGTTCCTATCGGCTCTCCGTCCAGCCGTGACAGTCATATCGTCTGGTGACAACGAATCACACGACCATCCGCGTCCCGGAATCGTAGCTGCTTCCGCTACGACCGGCTACCTTATGATTGACAATGACAAGATCATCTCACCATTGATCTACTCCACGGAACTGGCACGCAGTGTCAAGCTTGGTAAGCCGGTCAAAGCCAGAGTCCCCAAGTCGACGGGCACTGGCACTCACAAAATCGAAAAGGCCGATCTGAACAAGATCAGCTTAACCCTAGAGGAAACGAATGCTGGACAACGAAATCCAAAGACCAAGTACCGCCGCTTGGGAAGCTCACACGTGGTTTCCGGCACAATCTACGGCCTTGTCAATATCCGCACAGATGGCGACCGCATTCTCTGTGCGACGATGAATGAAGCCAAACATGAATGGGAAATTAAGGTATTGCAGTCTCGCTTTTGAACAGCAGCGAAACATAATCTTAGCTCCGAAATTCAATCTCTCCAGATCGCATTTGAATGTTCATCTGAGAGGGTGTTGGTGATATCTAGTAGGATTTGTTTGCCGTTGGTTAGCTTCAGGTTTACTACTTCCTGTTCGAAACCGCGGCTCGCACCGTGCCGCTCAGGGGGGGGACGGTATTGGCGTGCGATGTTGATCTCTGATTCGATTCCAACCCTGTTTTGGAATTGAACTTCGCCAGGCGGGCGGATACAGGGCTCCCGCCCCTCTTTTTTTGTGGATGAATTCATGCCCTGGTTTTGTGAGTCGATCAGTCAATTTCCTGCTCGCTGCGCTCGGCTCGGATCTGCATCCAGGCCTCCCCTTGACTACAAGGTCAGTCCTATGGGTTTGCTGCTAATTTTATTCCTGCGATTGTTTGAGATACCGATGATCATCTGCAGGGGCGTAGGGGAGTCAATGGGGAGTCGCTTTTTTTACCTGCGAGCGACACGTGATGCCCTGGGAAGTCCTGATGAAGCAACGCGAAGCGTTGATGATGGCCTGTGATGTCGTTTGATAACTGAGGTGCGGGCGAGCAGTGGTTTTGGAAATCGTGCTGAAACGAGCGGGTTATATGGTGCGATTATCTCAGTAGTTCAGAAGCATCAGCTGAACCAGTAGTGTTCTCGCGCGCGACGCAGATAACAGAGAATCATTTCGAATGGCGTGACGCGGTCAAGTCTGATTTATTCAGCAGGATATTGCGGAGGTTCAGACGTGAAGATAATGAGTTGGTTAAGAACATGGCTGGATCGAGAGAGTGACAGGCATCTGCCCCTGGCATCTCCCAAAAACAAAAGCCATAACTCGAATTGAGTTATGGCTTTTTGAGTGCCCCCGAAAGGAATCGAACCTTTAACCTACTGATTAAGAGTCAGTTGCTCTACCAATTGAGCTACAAGGGCGTTTTATTTGATGTTGGTATTTTAGTTCGCTTAAAATCATTCGACAAGCGAATCAATGGACCTTCTCTGAGTTGATACAAAGATTTATCGTCAAGTGTGTCTCAAAACATCGGCAAACTTGTTTGAAAATCAGGAACCGGCTGTTTTTTTCCGCAGCCGGCTCCTGGTTTCAATGTCTGAACTCGTATTAAGTACTCGGGAGCTAAATCTGGTCCAGAGCCTGTTTGAGGTCGTTAATTAAATCGACCTGATCTTCCGTCCCGACAGACAACCGGATGAAATCAGGAGTCACGCCGGAACTGGCTTGTTCTTCCGGTGCCAACTGCTGATGTGTTGTACTGGAAGGATGGATGATCAAGGATTTACTGTCGCCTACATTTGCCAGATGCGAGAACAGTTTCACACTGTTAATTAGTTTAATTCCATTGGCCTGCTGTTGTTCTGGTGTGTCTCCCTGAATCCCAAAGCCAAACACAGCACCACTGCCGTCGGGCAGATATTTTTGTGCCAGCTTATAGGAAGGATGCGATTCCAGACCACAGTAATTGACCCAGGAAACCTTCGGATGGCTTTCTAGAAATTCAGCGACTGCCATTGCGTTCTGACTGTGCCGTTCCATTCTTAAGTGCAACGTTTCCAATCCCTGCAGGAGCTGGAAGGCGTTGAATGGACTCATCGCCGGTCCCAGATCACGGAGCAATTGAACCCGAATCTTGAGCACATAAGAGACATTCATGCCACCAAAGGTCTCATAGAATTTAAGACCATGATAGCTGGGATCTGGTTCGGTCATACCAGGAAATTTTCCATTATCCCAAGGGAAATCCCCTTTTTCGATAATGATCCCACCGATGGATGTTCCATGACCGCCGATGAATTTGGTACAGGATGAAACAATAATATCCGCGCCATGCTCAAAAGGCCGAATCAGAGCAGGAGAGGCTAGAGTGCTATCGACAATTAGAGGAATCCCTGCATCATGGGCAATTTTCGCAATCGCTTCGAAATCAGGAATGTCACAACGGGGGTTTCCGATGGCTTCAACATAAACGCAGCGCGTATTTTCATCGATGGCGTTTTTAAAGTTTTCCGGATCGCTCTGATCGACAAATTTGGTCTGAATGCCAAACTTAGGAAAGGTATAATGGAACAGATTATAGGTTCCGCCATACAAGCTGGATGACGAAACAATGTTCTGACCAGATTCGACGATATTGAGAATCGCCAGCGATTCTGCGGCTTGACCGGAAGCGACTGCTAATGCACCAGCACCACCTTCCAGAAGCGCCAATCGTTTTTCGAGAACGTCACAGGTCGGATTCATCAACCGTGAGTAAATATTGCCGAACTCCTGCAAGCCGAACAATCTGGCCGCGTGATCAGTATCGTTAAATACGTAGGAAGTCGTTTGGTAGATGGGAACTGCCCGCGAGTTGGTAGCGCTGTCAGGTTCCTGACCGCCGTGTACACAGAGAGTTGCTAATTTCAATGCTTCGGCATCCATTGTAAAACCCTTTTTGTAATGGGGATAATTTGGCTTTATTAAGCACAATTGCTATTTCAGAGAACTCAAATCAACGGAAAACCAAGCCAAAGCTGATAGCACAATGATCCGAATCGAGTTACAAATGAGGCGAATTTTGCAGAGGAAAACAGCCCCTCAGATTAATCTGCCATCCTATCGATGTTCACGGTAAAAAACAATTCGCCCGCGGGGATCTCTTGACTGAACCGTGCATTCCCGAAAAATGGAGTGATTACCTGACTTACACTGAAAAAGAACACATTTCCCCCTGATTAACCAGATTAGATTTTCGTTCCCAATTCCACTTCTCTACAATGAATGATATCCTGAACCGGAACTTGTTGGTTGAAACTTCATTTTGAGACCTTTGGTGAAGAAAGTACAACTATGACTCGCTTGCTGACCGTCAAATCACTCTCGATGCTCCTATTCTCTGCGTATTTTGGTTTTTGTGCGACTGCCGTTTCGATGGGAAATGAAGCAAAAGCAACGACACCTGACCAGCCTGGCCTGGTGATGCAGGAATTCGTTTATGACGATGCCTCGTTTCCTTCCTGCCATGCCTCGACGATTGCAGAGACCCCTGAAGGTCTCGTTTGTGCTTTTTTTGGTGGGACAGCAGAAAAGAATCCGGACGTGGAAATCTGGTTGACCCGCAATCAGGGAAATGGTTGGTCTGCTCCAGAGAGTGTTGCTAACGGCGTGAAAGATGCTTCGAAACGCTGGCCTTGCTGGAATCCGGTTCTGTTCCAGACGAAACCGGGAACACTGTTGCTCTTTTACAAAGTCGGGCCGAACCCAAGCGAGTGGTGGGGCATGCTGAAAGTCTCACACGATCACGGCAAGACCTGGGGACCGGCAAAACGCCTGCCGGATGGCTTTGTTGGCCCGGTGAAGAACAAGCCTTTCCTACTGTCTGACGGAACACTGCTCTGTCCAGCCAGTACAGAACACGATGGTTGGCAGGTGCAGATGGAGTGGACTCCCGATCTGGGAAAAACCTGGCATCGTACAGGACCCTTGAATGACGGCAAGAAAATTGGCGCGATTCAACCCTCCGTACTTCGCTATGGAGATCGCCTGCAGATTCTCTGTCGAAGTAAAGGGCTAGGAAAAATTGTCGAAGCCTGGTCGGATGACGATGGACGTTCCTGGAGCGAAGTCACCGCGACAACTCTACCCAACCCCAACAGTGGTACTGATGCTGTCACACTAAAAGATGGCCGCGCTCTGCTGGTTTATAACCCGACCACCCGAGGCAGAAGTCCGCTGCATGTCGCTGTTTCTTCCGATGGGAAAAACTGGAAAACCGGCCTGGTTCTGGAAAACCAGAAAGGGGAGTACTCATACCCTGCTGTGATTCAAACAGACGATGGCAAAGTCCATATCACCTATACCTGGAAACGCGAATTGGTCAAACATGTTGTCCTCGATCCCGCGAAGCTGCAACTCAAAGTGATTGATTAAGAGGCAGAGTCTTTGGCTGAATTGACACAAGTTTCGCACACCAGACGTAATCGTAGAAACCTTGTCTGGATCCTGTTTCAATGGATCCTGCAGGCCTTTTTTGCGTTCTGGTTGCGCTATCAGTCACGCGGAAAAGAGCATTTGCCCGCCGAGACGGGAGGCATAATGATCAGCAACCATCAGAGTTTTCTCGATCCCTTGCTGATTTGCCTCCCACTTAAGCGGCCGGTGAGTTTCATGGCACGTGACTCCCTGTTTCGGATCCCGATCCTGGGTCCCTTTATGCGGTATCAATTTGTGATTCCGATCAGCCGCCGTGCGGCTAGCTCAACGAGTTTTCGAGCGGCCATTGAAAATATTGAAAATGATAACTTTGTCGGCATCTTCCCGGAAGGAACGCGTACAATCGATGGTACAGTCGAACGCTTCAAGCCAGGTTTCTTAGCCTTATTGAAGCGAACCGATTGTGCCATCTATCCGATTGGAATCGCGGGTGCGATTCGCGCCCTGCCACGCGGGGCCTATTTTCTACGTCCTCGCCCGGTGCGGGTCATATTTGGCGAACCAATCCCCTTGACGCTGATCAGGGAATATTGTGAACGCGGTGCGGAAAAAGAATTAGTGGAACTCACCAGACAACGTGTTTCCGAATGCCAACAACAGGCCGAAGAATGGTTGTTACCCGAGCCCCCTCGCTGATTTCTTCTCGAGTCGGGATTGTCATTTTAAGTCGTCTGCATTATGGTTTTCCCAAATCAACTCAAAGTGATGCGACAACTCTACTTTTCTTGAGCAGGTAAATACCATGTCGGAACGGATACTCAGTATTTCCGGATTGCGGGGCGTTGTAGGTAACGGATTGACGCCCGATTATTTGACACGCTTCGCAGCAGCGGTGGGCACCATCGCCAACAAAGGGACGATCGTTTTATCCCGTGACGGCAGATCCACCGGTGAAATGGTGCGTCATGCGGTCATCGCCGGCCTGATTTCCACAGGCTGTCGCGTTGTTGATGCGGGCATCGCGACGACGCCTACCTGTGGCGTTCTTGTGACACATCTTAAGGCTGCCGGAGGAATTCAAATCACGGCCAGCCACAATCCGATTCCCTGGAATGGCTTGAAACCCTTTTCCGCCGAAGGTTCGGTCTTTAATCAAGAGCAGGGTGAGCAACTGCTCGATGTGCTCAACAACGAAACTTTCAACTATGTTCCGTGGGATGAACTCGGGCATTTAGAAGTTTATGAAAACGCAGCCGGTCCGCATATTGTCCGTGTTTTGGAACTGGTCGATGTGGATCAAATTCGGCAACGAAAATTCAAAGTGGTTCTGGACTGCAATCGTGGATCGGGTGGGGTAGCGACGCCTCAATTCCTGGAAGCACTGGGTTGTGAAGTGATTGTTCTGGGGGGAACGGCCGATGGTCAGTTTGAGCATACACCGGAGCCCCTCAAGGAAAACCTGACGTCATTAAGTGAAGCAGTTGTTAAACACAAAGCAGACGCCGGTTTTGCACAAGATCCTGACGCCGACCGACTGGCGATTGTGGATGAAACCGGTCGCTATATCGGCGAAGAACTGACGCTGGCGTTGGGAGCCGACTATGTTCTGGCACGGACGCCCGGCCCGATCGTCGTCAATGGTTCGACCAGTCGCGTCACTGCTGACATCGCTGCGAAATACAACTGTCCTTTTTTTCGTTCGTATGTGGGAGAAGCACACGTCTGTGCCAAAATGAAACAGGAAACCGCGATTATCGGCGGTGAAGGAAATGGGGGAGTGATCGACCCCAAGGTGGGCTACGTCCGCGACAGCTATGTCAGCATGGCTTATGTTCTGGCCGGTTTAGCCGCTTCCGGACAGACATTGAGTGCCTGGGCAGATTCACTGCCTCAATACAGCATTGTCAAAAACAAAATCACCTGCCCGCGCGAGCAGGTTGATAGCGCCTGCAAAGCACTCGAAGCCCACTTCGATTCTGCCACCGCATCAACGGGCGACGGCCTGCGACTGGACTGGGATGACCGCTGGGTTCAAGTCAGAGCCAGCAATACGGAACCGATCATTCGCGTGATTGCAGAAGCGCCACAGCAGACAGAAGCCGAAGCACTCTGTAACACTGCGATGGAGATCGTTGGCAAAGCGGTTCGCTGATCTATAAAAAAAATGGAGTAAACATTCAGCACGATGTTTACTCCATTTTGACTCAAAGACTTGGAACTTTATCCTTCCCAGCGGGATTTCATAAATTCCAGCCCCTTGGTTGCTAAATGCTCTTCGTTCGGGAACATTTTACGCCAGATTCGAGTGGCTGCTGCCAGTTCGGGTAAGGCCAGACCGAAGGCTTCAATCGTTAACCAGCCATCGTAGTTGATTTCTTTAAGCGCGACGAAGGTTTCGTCCCAGTTCACGCCGCCTTCTCCCGGGGTGGAGCGATCGTTTTCAGAAATGTGCACATGCACCATCTGGTCGGCACAGGCTTTGACGGCGCCTGTGATTGATTTCTCTTCGATGTTGGCGTGAAACGAATCGTACATCATTTTCAGATTCGGATGATTTACTTCTCGCGTAAACTGCGAACAATCTTCCGCACTGTTCAGGAAATAACATTCGAATCGATTTAAGTATTCGCAGACGAGCATCACATCATGTGTTTGTGCGTAATCGGCTGCTTTAGCAAGAATATCTTTGCCGTAGTTCCATTCGTCGGCTGTTCGACCTTCGCCAGAGAATTCACCTAAAGCAGAATGAAGCGGCCCACAGATATGAGTCGCTCCTGAAGCGGCACACATATCGACCATGCGTTTTAGTCGCTCCAGACCGGCTTCACGAATTTTCGGATCGCTGGAGATCGGATTTTCTTCAGGCGTGCAGACTGTTACCGCGGTACGCCCCAAACCCAATTCAGACAGTTTTTTTCCGACCTGCGAAAACTTCTTTTCATCGGCTTCGAAAATCGGCAACTCAACGCCGTCATAGCCCCAGCCTTTAATCTGTTCCAGCAGTCCAAAATGTGACTCATTCACATCGGATGTCCAAAGCAGCATATTCAAGCCGTACTTCATAGTTGTTTTCTTTCAATCAATTGAGATTCAAAATGCTCAGGCGGTAATAAATCGTCGAGACGCTTTTCCACGATCCTTCGGCCTGTCTTTAGAATAGAAATAGTTTCCACAGGTAATGTTTGTAGTTTGACCCGTTTCATCACTTGATTCAAGCGTACCAACAGTCTTTGTGAATCAAGGTAATCTCTTAAAAAACCTTCTTTAGAAAAATGCCCCAGCCAGAGCTTTAACTGATCTGTATTTCTCGTGGCCATTTTGTTGGTGGCTTGTTCAATTTTCAGGGGATCAATCTGGTCGAAGGCTTCGTAATACTGGTCGATCAGTCCCGGGTTCTGATCCATTAAAACCCCGTCCAGCAAGAGCTCGGTGACAATATGTCCCAAAAACCCAACCCGTGCATACTCATCGTCGGCAAATAGTTTACGGAACAGGAGTGATAAATCGGTGCTGGTTTCCAGAAAGCCTTGCGTGGAATGAAACCAATGATCATCCTCGAGATGCTGTTGAATTCCGGATGCGACTTCCGACTGAATCGTAGAATCGTCCTCGGTAAACGGCGTCACATTTTTTATCCGCAAGCGGACACGACGATCGACTACAGACAGCAGGTCGGGCAGGGCGGTTCCCACTAGATAATAAGGGCGATCGACAAACCTCATCCCATGTGCAAAATAATTCATGAAAACGCTTTATCGATGAAAGTCAGGAGAATTCAACTTGAAACTACTATCGTAGCCAATCCCGGAGGAAAATCACAGTTTCCGGGGCACTTCTCCTGTTCGTTTTGCGGTGAACTCGGACGATCCCTGCAACACCGTAATTCATGTTGGTTTTACTTACAAATCTGATCCGCCTTGGTCGAGAACCGGGCTCGGAACATTGGATACCACAGGATCGGCGCGTATAATGCCTGACATATGACCGAGTTCATCACTCTTTGATTCTGTGCTGAAAGTAAAACATGCCCGATTCGCCTCTCAATTTAATGTTCCTGCTGCGGGACCAAAGCGCGCATATTCAATCAGCGTGGGAACAAATTCATAAGCATCTTCAAGCACAATCCTCGGTTTATGTCTCTGCTGTTTCCATCATCGAAGACTTTTACCCAGATGAATCTGAGGTCGATCTGGTTGTTGTGCTGGGAGGTGACGGCGCAATTCTTCGAGCGTGCCGTCAAATGCGTCTTAAGCAACTACCGATGATCGGCGTCAATCTGGGGCGGCTAGGGTTTCTGGCAGACTTGACTCCAGAAGGATTCTGTAAGAATTTCGCCATGATTTTGGAACGAAAATACAAAATCGTGGAACACCTGATGTTTGAGTGCAAGCATTTTAAGGCGGATGGAACCCTCGACACTTACCTCGGTCTGAACGAAGTTGTCATCAGTTCGGCAGGAGCCATGTCGATGATCGATGTCGAATTGGCCGTTGATAACGAATTAGTCACGACCTACAGTGGGGACGGCCTCATCATCAGCACCCCCGTTGGTTCAACCGCCCACAGTCTGTCGGCAGGTGGGCCGATCCTGAAACAAGACCTGCAGGCGTTTGTGATCACCCCGATTTGCCCGCACACGCCCTCGAATCGCCCGCTGGTTGATAATGCGAATTGTCTTTACTCTTTGACAGCCGCTAATGTTCCCGAGGGGGCCATGCTCGTGATTGACGGACAAATCAAGGTCCCTTATTCAGCTGGAGATCGTCTGGAAATCACCAAAGCGTCGGTCACATTTAAACTCGCGCGCATCCCCGGATTCAACTACTATTCCAGACTCAATCGCAAATTAGGCTGGGGCGGGCAGCCCAAATATGGGGCAGAATAGCGATTGAACGCGAAATTTCTCCTGTGTGCGGCAAAAATGGCCTCCCCATAAATTCTCCGATCTGATAATCTCACCACAGGTTAAGGAGAACCAGCAACTATATTTTTTGAGGGAAGGAGTCCCTGATGCGGTCTTTTGTGTTCTGTGTGCTTTCATTTGTGCTGAGCCTGTCGACGGTAGCATTGCCGGTCACGTTTGCGGCAGAGGACGCAACTGAATATTCCCTGCGCTATAAATTCACTCCCGCGGAATTTGTCCATTACGACGTGGATTCACAGAATACCATCGAGGTTCAATTAAACCAGGATAAAGAGAATACCAAAAACAGCACCAACACATTGAAGCATTACCGTGTGATCTGGGTCGACGAAGAGGGCAATGGTACACTGGAAACCATGATTGATCGTGTGCAAATGAGTGTGCAGTTTGACGACCAGGTACCTGCCACATTTGATTCTAAACTGCCGAAAGAAAAAGACCTGAAGCAATTCGAAAAAATTCGGGGCACCATCGGCAAGGCTTCACGAATCGTCTACACCCCCCTGGGTAAAGTCGTTACCAAGGATGGTAAGCCAGAAACGCAAACTTCGGGATTTCTGATCCCGCTTCCTGAGAATCAGGTCAAAATCGGAGACAGCTGGAAAGAAGAATACGATGTAGAAGTATCCGTTGGCAAAACATTGAGAAAAAAAGTCCCCATCCACCGGATCTTTACACTCGATTCTGTCGAAAATCAAATCGCAGTCATCACCTTCAAAACAAAAATCCTGTTACGCCTGAATGACCCCAAGCTGGGACTCCAGCTCATTCAAAAAACTCCCTCCGGGACGATTAAACTGGATCTCGACCGCGGAATTATCATTTCACAGGATGTCTCGCTTGATAAAGCACAAGTCGGAGTCTTCGAAGGTCAGGGAGCAATGCGAGCTGTTTCCACTCGCATCGAAACCCTGGTAGATCCAGCAAGCCTGGCCCAGAAAGACGCAGATCCCATTAAAAAATAACAAGGCACTGTTCAGAAAATGCAGCTCTATTTCACCGAGGTTTGAAAAGATCTCATCCTTCCTGGCACTTTCTGGCCCCGGTATTACTTTTTTTGCAGGCTGACAAGTCCTTATGTGTTGACGCTGACAACAATTATTTTACACTTAGAGATCGCCGTGAAAGTATGTAAGCCCTTGTAGACTGCCACTTCTCTTCGTTTTAGGCCGTGTTCAGGAAACCGTGAACACATGCTGAACAATCATCGTACCCCAAGTTCTTTGACGTGGAAAATATCGAGGATACTGCGAAAGAAGAGTCAGATGACAGGCAAGGCATCAGCAAAATCGGAAAGACACGTCAACAATAACCACAGCTTCTATTGAGAACGGACATGAAACGGGTTGAGCTTTCTTCACAATTAACAAGCTTGCTAAAAGCAGCAAAGCGTTTGGCCAGTGATTGTGATATTGAAGTCGTCTTCCTGTTGGCCGATATCCCATACGACTTTCTGGAAATCAGTAAATCTCTGGGAAAACTACGGCTTGTTGTCTCCTCAGATAAGCCTGATGTCCAGCGTGCTGCTCAAGAAGACGGCATCGCCCTGGTTCCTTTAATTCACGAGCCACAAACCAGGCAAGTTCAGATCAGCCAGGCCATTCTGGAGGCGATTGCCGATGAAATCCTGGCTTCCGGCGATCGCATCATTGCACTCTATGCCGGTTTTGAAAGAGAACACGCCGATTCATTGAGTATCGTCAGTCTGGCAGACCATCTGGCTAAGTTGACCTCACGTGACTTGCAACGACTCGAGACCAAAGTCCCACTACAAACCCTAAGGACCGTCGTAGACCTGGCGGTCGAAATTGGTCGTGAAGGACGGGAAGGAAAACCTGTCGGCGCCTTATTTGTCGTCGGAAACCACCGCAAGGTCTTAACCCTATCGCATGAACAAGTTCATGATCCGTTTAGAGGTTACTCCCAAAAAGAGCGTGTCGTAAGTAACCCCCGCGTCAAAGAGAGCATGAAAGAACTTGCACAAATCGACGGTGCCTTCATCATCAGCTCTGACGGGATCGTCCAGTCTGCCGGTCGGATTTTAAACGCCTCTGCTGAGGGATTAACCCTGTCAAAAGGTCTTGGTGCCCGCCACTGGGCTGCTGCCGCCATTTCCAAAGAAACAGGGGCCATCGCCATCGCAGTCTCTGAATCAACGGGAACGGTCCGGATCTTTCAGGATGGCTATGTTGTTCTGCGAATTGAGCCGATGAGTAGCGCGATGAAGTGGTTTGACTTCGATACCGAACCACCACAATCTGAATAAAACGCGACGGTTCAGTTAAGTTCGACTCTGAACCTATCATCGCCTTTTATAAGCAGATACGCAGAATTCCCCAAATATTCTCTTCCCTTGAATTGTAATATTTGCTATGAAACGCTCACACAATGCAGTATTCGGTCAATGTCTGTTTTGATGATAGAGTTGAGCGATCTAATATCCACCAAATTCATCTGACGTTTCAAACCTGAAGATGGTGGCCTGCCTGTTAATTCTGTGTTATTTAAGAGCTTGTTCAGCGGGAAGGGAGTCCCATGTCGAATGTAGCGATCAAACTCATCGCCGTCACCGGAGTCGTAGGCCTCGGCGTTTTGATGTTTCTTCAAGCACAAAAAGGAATCCAGTCTGGTAGTATCGAAAACCAGATCAGCCAGCTGGATCTACTGGAATCACAACCAGAGGATTCGACTTCGACGAACTCAGTGCCTTCAGATCTTTCCAATCAAACCGAATCTCAAATCGGCGAGATTAAAATTCCTCGCGGTAAGGTTCCAGCCGAGCTTTCAAAACTCGCAGCGCGAAATGCCACTCCGATCAAATCGAAAACAGAACCACCATTCGCACCGAACATAACCACAGCCCCTTCGAATATTAAGCTCACAGCAGCGTCGGATGAAACAGTTCTCGAGAACCAGGATGCGAATGAGTTTGAACCAGCCGGTAAAAACGCCTTCAATGCTCCTGTCAAAGGTCTGGATTTTCGTGAAACTCCCGAAATGAAAACGCCAGGCCTGAATGAAAACCCATTTGCCGATCCCAAACAGCCAGCCACTTTAGAAAAGCGAATACCAGAAACGGCAGCCCCGCTTGAGTCGGACTTCAACGCCGGCCCGCAATTTGGCCTGGATACGAAATTCGAAACCACGCCTTTTCCAGAAGATACCAAAACAAAGATCCCAGCACGGGAAACTATTTCAAACGAACTCAGTCCCTTCGAGCAGGAAACAGTACCAGAGAAACCAGATCTGTCTCCCACACCTGAGTTACCGACGGCCAGTACCCCTCAACGGGATAGCCTGGAAAATTCATTCTCGGAAAAGACGTCTCCTGCCAACAAGCTGGAGACTGCTGAGTCTCCCTTTGAACTCAAAGAAGAAAGTCTCCCAGCGGCTCCCAAAGTTGATGCCAACCCCTTTATGACGGCACCTAATTTCGAGGAATCACCTGCAGCAACGCCGCTCACAACACCTCCTGCTCAAGTCCCCGCGCCGGAAGTTGAGTCGAAATTCAATCCCTTTGGCAATGAACCTGCTGCAGAACTGAAGCTGCCTGAAAGTGTCACACCAAACAGCACTAAAAATGGGAAAAACCAATCAACTTCCTTTTCGTCAGAACCTGAAAAAACCGCGAACACACCTACACCGTCACCACAGGAAATGACTCCCCAGCCAGAGCCAACGCTCACAAACGAGCCTTCGGATATCGTTGTCATCAAAAAACGGAAAGAGACTGCCCCACAGGAGCCTCCCCTCTTTACGATTCAAGGCAAAACGGGATCCCAGAATACATCTGCACCTCAGCAGATTGAAATCGCTCCCGCTACTGAACCGAAGCCTTTAAATCTTGTCGAGGGCAATCAGCCTGTTCCACAAGAGCCAACTAAGCTGGCAGTTCAACAGAAAACTCAGTCTCCCAAAATGACTATTCAGAAACTGGCTCCTCCCGAAGCCGTTCTGGGACAGCCATTCATTTATCATGTGCTTGTCAAAAATAGCGGTACTACATCTGCTCATAAAGTAGTTGTTGAAGACCGTATCCCCAAAGGGGCAAAATTGACTGGTACTATTCCTCGTGCAGAACAGATTAACGATCGCATTATCTGGCGATTGGGCGCGATGAGCCCTGGCACCGAGAAGAAAATCTCGATCCGTGTCATACCGGAAATGGCCGGGCAAATTGGCAGCGTTGCGACGGTAAATTTCGCTACGGAAGTTGCATCCGAAACCAAAATCACATCTCCCAAACTGGCCATTCAGTCGGACCAGCCAGGAGCCGTCAAACCGGGTGAGATTACCGTCGTCAATTACACCATCACCAATTCAGGCTCGGGCGATGCCAAAAATGTTTATATTCGCAGCATCATTCCTCCGCAATTTACACACCCAGGTGGCGATGACCTGGAATACAATGTCGGCGTGATTCCTGCCGGTGCGACCAAGCAAATTCAATTGAAGTTAAAAGCCATTAAACCTGGTGCAGGAAAGACCATCTCCAGTGTGATTGGAGATGGAAATCTCAAAGCAGAAACCGAAGTTCCCCTCAAAGTCATTGGGAACGGCGAACAATTTTTGTTAACCCGCAAGGGGCCTAAAAACAGGTATCTCGGTCGTTCGGGAGTCTATGAAAATGTGATTGCCAACAACACGGAAAAACCAATTCAAAACATTTCGGTCTTTGAATCAGTCCCTCCCGGCATGAAGTTTGTCACCGCGTCAGCCAACGGACAATTCGACACAGTTCGTAATGTTGTCCAATGGGACATCCCCGAATTAGCAGCCAGCGATCAGCGGGTTCTGACGATTGAACTGGAACCTGTTGAAGTCGGCAAGGTGATCAGTACAGTCCAAGTTGTCACTGACAACAATACGAAGTTTTCCGCAAACCTGCAGTCAGAAGTCACAGTCATCGGTCAGCCTTTACTCAAAGTGGAAACCAGTGAATTAAAGGGACCACTTGAAGTGGGCGAAAAAATGGCGATGCAGATCCAGCTGGTGAATCAGGGCAGCGCCTCCGCTACCAATGTGGAATTTCGCGTCAAGATCCCCAAAGAGTTGGTCTTTCTCGCCGCTAAAGGCCCGGTCCGCTATCGGCAGGCGGGATCTTATGTCATCTTTGAACCGACCCAGGAATTAGCCGCGAAGCAAGCATTAAACTTCGAGCTCTCCTTCACTGCACAAAGCACCGGGGATGCCCGCGTCTTAGTGCAAGTCCAGTCGAAGCAGATGCAAAAACCACTCAACCAGGAAGAAGCGATTCCTGTGCTGGAAAAATTACAGTAGCAATACAAAAACAAGTGCTCCCGTTTTCACAACAGAAGCACTTGTTCGCTTTATGATTCCAGTTCTACATTCCAGTATGTTTCACTGATGAACCGGGACCAGCTGTCAATTCGCATGCTTTGCATCGCATAAAATGGCTTCCACTTGGGACGCACTGGTTCTTTCAACAGCTTCATCCTTGCCTGACGAGGCGTGTGAGCCGCTTTACGCGAATTACATTTAACACATGCCAGCACACAATTTTCCCAAGACGTTTCGCCCCCCTGGGAACGCGGCAGAACATGGTCGATCGTCAGTTCTTCACTACCGGGCTGGCAACCACAATACTGACAGGTAAACCGGTCACGTTTAAACACGTTTCGTCGGCTGAATGTCACCACATTGCGAGGCACCCGATCGTACTTTAACAGTGTGATCACTTCCGGTACTCGAAAGCGGGAATGACTGCTCTGGATCGATAATTCATCGTCTTCCGGCTGCAGCTCCGCCCAATCAGACCAGGAATAGGTCTGATAGTCGGCAGGGTCAACGATCAATGCCGATTCATTCCAGATTTTAACAACGGCACGAGCCACCGTCGTCACACCCACCGGTTGCCAGTTCCGATTGAGTATTAGCGTTGGCCGCTGCAGCGTTGATGCCACCATGATTCCACCAATCCTGTAATTCTAAAAACAAGGGTGTTCGAGGGGAATTGAACCCGCCTCCTTAACAGTCACAGTGTTACGTGCTAACCTTTACACTACAAACACCATATCGAATTCACACATAAAGCGGAAGGCATGGGATTCGAACCCACAAACCCAGCTAGGTACACGCATTAGCAGTGCGGTCCGGCGAACCGTATCCGGCTACCTTCCGTAAAACAAATATTCTCAATTTGAGCCCGAATACTGTCATATCACAGAATTCAAAGCGGAAGCCGTGGGACTTGAACCCACAAGTACTTTGCAGCACCACCTGTTTTCAAGACAGGGCCCTCATCCAGCCGGATGACTTCCTTATCAGTTTGATTCAATACGAATCTAGTACCCCGTGCGGGAATTGAACCCAGCGTCTCCGGCATGAGAGGCCGGTATCCTTGCCATTAGACCAACGGGGCAAAATGAATTTTGCGATGTAAGTGGATCGGGAGGTGCTCGAATCCTCGTCTGCGATTCTTCAGATCGCCGCTATACCATCTCAGCTACCGATCCCTAATAAAAAAGCCTGATGCTGCGAAAACATCAGGCCAGATAAACAATCAGATTTCTCACGACCAGATGCTACAAACGGAGCGGATGACTTTCCTCTGTTCCTCGGGAGAACGAAAGATCGTCATTACTCAAACTAAATCTGTACGCCACGTCGATCAATATCACTGTAAAGCCTGTACTACGAAAAAGAGAACCCACTCATGATTCATGAGTGGCTTGCATTGCTTCAACTTATTACTAAGACGGACTTGCTGAATAAAAGTTCGCTTGAGATCTGAATTTTTTTGAATCACAAAAAAAGCATCGGAAGTTCCAACCACCAGATCAAATAATCTCATAATTGACTCTCCCATCTTCATCTGCAAAAAAAATGAACTGAGTCAGTCGAAGGGGATCGAAAACAGCCAAAACAATTCGGACTTTAGGCAGTTTACCGCACTTTGATTCCTCAAAATCTTCATAGATTTCACCAATCTCTATTGACCTGAACATGTTTTATATATCTTATATAATATACAATATATTAGATCTAATATTCACGTCGACGTTTTTATAGCTATTTTCCAATCTCATGCGCGTTGAGGACAACAAAATGTGGTTATCCAAGTCTCAAAAAAGAATCGGTTTTACCCTCATTGAATTATTGGTCGTGATAGCAATTATCGCGATTTTAATTGCCTTACTGCTCCCCGCCGTCCAACAGGCACGAGAAGCAGCACGCCGGTCTACCTGTAAAAACAACCTGAAGCAGTTAGGCTTAGCGTTACACAACTACCACGATACCTTTGGCGTTTTTGTCCACATGATGGGAGGAACTGCCAACGGTCGCTGTTTTGGCGGATCCCCCATCACTGATGGATGTGGAACAGGTACATTTGGTAGCGGAAACGAAAGTCGCGTCAGTGGATTTATTGGGCTCTTGCCTTACATCGATCAGGCGCCGTTGTTTAATCAAATTTCCTCTCCGCTGGGAAGTTATCCCGCATTTGGTTCTTCTCGAGACGATAGTGGCTATGCACCCTGGAAAGCCAAGCTCTCTTTAATTCTTTGCCCGTCGAACCCCAACCCTGCCGACTATCGCAACTTTGGGTGGACCGTTCCCCAGAGTTATGTCTTCTGTATGGGAGATACGATCAATAACTGGGGCGTCCGAAATACACGTGGCATGTTTGGATTCCAGTCCAAGACCCGGATGCGCGATATTCTTGACGGCAGCAGCAATACCATCATGCTGGCAGAGCGGGGTATCTATTCAGGTAATGCTCAAGATGTTCGCGGATTAGCCGCCAATGGAGTCAGCTCCGTACTGACTGCCCCCAACACCTGCTTTGCCACAGCCAGTGGTGGCCTCTACAACGCCGGACAAAGCGTTCAGAAAGACAGACACATGGGTGGCATGTGGCAACATGGACAACCTCATTTTGCCGGGTTCTGTGCAGTTCTACCCCCTAACAGTCCTTCCTGTATGTCTAATACTCACGGCGACAGCTGGGCACTTTCCAGCTCCAGCAGCTACCATGAAGGCGGCGCGCATATACTGATGGGCGACGGTGCGGTACGTTTCATCAGCGAAAATATCGATACTGGAAATCTGGCAGCAGCACCTGCGACTTCGGGCCCCAGTAATTATGGTGTCTGGGGAGCACTCGGCACAAAGCAGGGAACTGAAACCATCGGCGAGTTTTGATACTGACCTCCATTATTCGATGATCTTAACTACATACATCATTAGATCCAGTGAGAGATGATCATGCTTTTCACGCAAACCTGTCCCCGACTGCAAATTTTCCTTTCCCTGACCGTATTGAGCATAGTAGTTGGTTGCTCATCCGATACTCCCGATATTCCCGACACGGCTTCCGTATCAGGAACTGTCACCTACAAAGGAGAACCACTCAAAGGGGCTTCAATTGTTTTTTCAAACACCGCTGTAAAACCTACTGCGAAACCCGCTGCAAACGCAACCATTAATGCCATCACGGATGAAAGCGGGCAGTTCGAACTCAAATCTTATTTTGGTGCGCGCACGGAAAGAAAAGGTGTGATTCCTGGAACATACAAAGTCACACTGTTGAAAATGGTCCCACCGGGAAAAATGACCGCAGCCGAATATCAGGCCAAAGTAACAGCAGCAAATCAAATCGTTTCGGGCGGCGGAGTCCTCACACAGGCACAAACACCACCAGAACTTCAGCAACTGCTACCGCGACAGTACTCTGATGTGACAGCCTCTAAACTGGAAGCGACCGTCGTCGCCGATCAGGAAAACCAGTTCCAATTTGACCTGAAATAAGAGTCTGCAAACTCGATTTCACTTGTTCTGTAAACGGTCCTGCATCAGTTCTTCAACCAGATTCGCCGTGTTCCGAATATGCTGTTCCATTTCCAGAGCGGCTCTGTCGCACTCATTTTTCTGTAATGCTTTAATGATCGCTGCATGATCCGAAAGTGCAATTTCCTGAGCCTGACTTTCATTATCAACTACTTCACGGATCGCCTGAATCAGCGTGTTATACCGCCGCAGTTCATCTTGCAGACGAAGGCTACCGCAATGCGCCGCAATCAGGCTGTGCAATCTGATATCGAGCGACATCGCCTTCTGAGACCAGTTTTGATCGCGAGCTTCTTTTGCGATAGCGGCAAATTCATTCGACAGATCAGTCAACCGATGAGGCTCAATTTTTCCGCAAGCTGTACGCACCGCTTCCACTTCCAACAGGCGACGCAACTGATAGATTTCACGAATTTGTGTGACACCAAACTCTCGCATCACGGCGCCACGATTCGGCAGATTCTCAACTATCCCAATCGAAGCCAGTTCCACAAGCGCTTCCCGAACCGGAGTCGCACTCACCCCGAATTGCTCGGCCAGATTTTGAATCACCATCCGATGACCAATCGGAAATTCGCCCCGGATGACGGCAGCCAAAATCCTCTGTACCACGACCTCGCGAATATTACCGCGGGGAACCATTGAGAATGATCCGGGTAGATTGGTCGTCGACATAATTTTTCCTCGAGCCGCCTTCTAAAGGCTTATAATAAACAGACTAACACAGCGTGTATATTATATATGATTAGCCGAGGAGATAAAAGCGGACGTTCTGAAACTTCCAGAAAAAGAAGTCTGACACATCGATGCCGACTGATTTGAATCGTCAGGAAATGATATTTTGTACAACTTCGCCCGCGACATCGGTCAATCGGAAATCCCGACCCGAATAATGATAGGTCAATCGTTCATGATTGATCCCCATCAGATGCAAAATAGTGGCATGTAAGTCATGCACGTGAACTTTATCCTGCATTGCACGGAACCCGAATTCATCCGAGGCACCGTGAATCGTGCCTCCTTTGATGCCGCCTCCCGCCAGCCACATGCAGAACCCAAACGGATTATGGTCGCGACCATTGATCCCGCCTTGCGCTGTCGGCGTTCTACCGAATTCGCCCCCCCAAACAATCAACGTCTCATCCAGTAACCCGCGTTGCTTCAAGTCCGTCATCAATTGCGCAATCGGCTGATCGATGTCTTTACACAAACGCTCGTTGCTCTTGTCATGATTGCTGTGCGTATCCCAGGGCTGCCGGTTGCCGTAATACACCTGCACGAAGCGCACGCCACGTTCGCTCAAACGACGGGCCAATAGACAGGCCTTGGAAAACTCGCTCTTGCCATACGCTTCCTGCAGTTTCTCAGGCTCACGTGAAATATCAAACGCATCCGTCGCCGCGAACTGCATCCGGTAAGCCAACTCCATCGACTTGATTCGAGTCTCCAACTCATTATCCCCGGCTCGCGAAACCAGGTGCTGTTGATTTATCGCCTGCACCAGATCCAGCTGTTTCTTTTGTTCGCTGGACGACAACACTTCATTCTTCAGGTAGGGGATCATCTGCTCGGGAGTCAGATCTTTATTGTTGATGTGAGTCGCCTGATGCTTACCGGGCAGAAACGCGCTCCCCCATAATTTCGGTCCCACCACCGGTTTCCCCGGACACAATGCAAGAAACCCAGGCAGATTCTGATTCTCTGTCCCCAACCCATACGTCAACCAGGAACCCATGCTGGGCCGCGTCGGCGTCAACGTTCCCAGGTTCATCATGCACAAAGCAGGAGCATGATTCGGAAAGTCGGTGTGCATCGAACGAATGATCGCCATATCGTCGACATGTTTCGAAAGATGGCTAAAATGCTCGGAGACTGGAATCCCTGACTTCCCGGAATTGATAAATTTCACCGGCGAAGGCAGCAGCCCCATCGTTTTCGAAGCCGTTCTGATGTTAGCCGACTTGGGACGTTGACCTGCATATTTTTTCAACGCAGGCTTCGGGTCAAACGTATCAACCTGCGAAGGGCCACCGCTCATAAACAGGAAAATCACACGTTTGGCTTTGGGAGCAAAATGCGGAATCTGCTGGGGAACTTTTTTCGTAGCCGCATCCGAGGCAGCCAGCATCCCGGCCAGACTCATCATCCCGAAACCGCCCCCGACACTCTGGAGCATTTTTCGTCGGGTGAATAGATTCTGCGAATTTGAATTGATCATTTCCTGAGTCTCTTTATCAATGGAAAATGAAAATCGGGTTCATCAACTTATTCAATCAACAAACATCATTTCATTACTGCACAACAAAGCCTGACAATAGCGCTGCCAGGGAGTCAACTGCTTCGGGTCGGTCGCTTGTCGGCCTTCATAAACACCATCATTTTTATTATCCGTGATATCAGCCGCTTGCGCGAGATACGGATTGTCCGTCCGTAAAGGCCAGCAGGACAGGGGGTCTGACTCTAAAATGGACGCAACATATTCTGCATGCGATAATTGATCTTTTTCCAGTTTTGCAGACTGAAAATGCTTCTGAACTTCATTCGGACTCAGCACCCGGTTAAATAGAGCCACAGCACCCAACTGGCCCTGGAAATTCGAAAAATTATCGTTTCGGCCGGCGATGATCACTTCAGAAACACCCGACTCATATCCCGGCTTCGCTTCACCTGTAATTTCTGGTTTCGAGTTGCCATTCAGATAAACCTTAATCTGCTGCTGATTACGAATAAAGACCACATGATTCCACGTCCCCGGCTGAATCACAGTTTCACCAAACAGTGACTGACGCTGAGAATCGCCATTATAGAAAAACAGACGGCCCGCTTTGTTCGGTCGATACTTGCCGGCAATCCCCAAATGGTCGCCTGCTGCCTTCGCGGCGGAGTCTTTTCCGCGTGAGAAAAAATACCCCGTGATAATGCGTTGGTTATTCGGAATCTGATTTTTCACCCAGATCTCAACCGTATAGGCATCACCCAACTTCTTCACATCGGCTTTCATCCGCTTGCCGGCAAATGTTGGAATTTGATCTACCGCAGGCCTGGGTTCATCAGTCAAACCAGCTCGTTCGATAAACTGCAAACCAATTTGCGTTTCCTTTTGTGTGGGTTCGCGGGAAAACAATAGTTGATAAACTTCGTCTATCCGTTGTTCCGATGATTCACCCTCAAAACGTTTCGCTAACTGCTGTGCCTGCTGTCTCACAAACGGAGAGTTCAACACAAACAACTGCTGTAACGGCGTCGTTGTTTTCGAACGACGGGCCGCATGAAGCGCAGGGTCTGGAAAATCATACGACTGCAGGAACGTACTCAATTTATGACGCGAAACAGTGGCGTAAATTCCACGACGATGAAACGTCGGATCATCAATACTGCCCGAAGGCCCCGCCTGAGTCGCATCCAGATTATTCCCCGCGGCTAACAAAGCATCGCGATAGACTTCTGCTTCCAGACGTCGGCGATTGAAATAGGTCAACAGGCGATTATTCGGGTCCTGTTTCTTCTGTGCGTCAGTTAAAACGACCTTCGATGACTGTTGATACGTCGCCGACAGCATAATCAGACGATGCAATTTCTTGAGTGACCACCCCTGGTCCATAAACCAAATCGCCAGATCATCCAGCAGTTCAGGATGGCTCGGCAAGGCACCGGTTTTCCCATAGTTACTCGGCGTATCAACCAGTCCTTCACCGAAATGATGCTGCCAGACTCGATTCACCATCACCCGCGCCGTCAACGGATTATCGCGGCTGGCAATACTGCGTGCCAGCTCCAGTCGGCCACTGCCGTCCTTGAAAGGCGCGACTTTGTCACCAGCGAGTACTTGCACAAACCTGCGTGGAACCACTTCCCCCAGATTCCCGGCATTTCCGCGAATAAACACGTTCAAATCCCGCGGCTTGTTCGGATAATAGACAATCTTCATCTTGTCTTCGGTGATCTCTTCCACCCGCACTTGTTCTTCCGTCAGCGCATTCGCCAGAGGCAGATCAAATCCGGGAGTCGCCTTCTTGATTTCTGCAGCTTTCGCTTTGTTGGCTTTAACCGTCTTATTGTGTGCAGCGATCAATGCTGTGTTCTGTTTCAATTCTTCCGGCGGAATCGGAAACTTGACCGTCTTCTGTTTTTTTAAATCGGGACGCGGCGCGATCAACACAAATTCGGTTTTCCCCGCTTTTTTAATCTCTTGTTTCAGGACCACGTTGCGTTTGTTTAACGCTTTTACTTTGGCAGTCAGACCCGTATTGCTTTTGGTTAACGCGTCAACCTTGTCGCGGGCAGGTTGTGTTTTAGCGACTTCTTCATCCGAGATAATGGGCCGCGTCGTCTGTCTGACCGATGCGAATACACCCGCGATGCCATAGTAATCTTTGACCGTCAGCGGGTCATACTTATGATCATGACAGCGGGCACACGCCATTGTCAGCCCCAGTAAACCACGGCACAAACTGTCCACGCGGTCTTCCCAGTCATCAGCATATCGGTTTTCCAGCGTGACTTGGGACAACGCGACTTCTTTATGATACGAAGGCCCGAGTCCCATAAATCCAAGGGCAGGGTAGTCTTCCGGCCCTGTCTCCGGCAGGAAGTCCGTCGCCAACTGGCGAATGATAAATTCATCGTAAGGCAGATCGTTATTCAATGCCTGAATCACCCAGTCACGATAGCGATACGCGTGTGGATACGGCCCGTTGTGTGGACCCATATTCGTGTTATCTTCTGCATACCGTGCTACATCCAGCCAGTGACGTCCCCAGCGTTCGCCATAATGCGGCGACTCCAGCAACCGATCAATCAAACGAGAATACGCGTCCGGGGAACCATCTTTCACAAACTGTTCCACTTCCTGCGGCGTTGGAGGTAGTCCGATTAAATCAAAATAAGCACGGCGAACGAGGGTTTGCTTGTTCGCAGCCGGAGCAGGGGAAAACCCTTTCGCTTCCTGAGCCGCGAGGATAAAAGAATCGATCTTGTTTACAGGCCAGTTCTGCTGTTTGACCTTGGGAGCCGGATGAGGCTTCGGCAACTGGAACGACCAGAACTCGCGTGCCTTATCAAAATCGATTTCTGCTTTGACCGCTTTTTTACCCGTTTCGTTTCGCGGGTCAGAAGCACCCATCGTGATCCATTTTTCAAAATCCGCAATCACGTCATCAGGTAGCTTCCCCTTGGGAGGCATCTGATAACTGTCCTCACCATAACGCATTGTTTCCAGCAGCAGGCTCTCTGCAGGTTTCCCTGGTACGAGCGATGTTCCCGAATCACCCCCTTGGAGTGTTCCCTGTTTCGTATCGAGTAGCAGACTCCCTTTCAGATTTTTGGAGTCGGCGGAATGACATTCGTAGCAATGCTGAATCAGAACCGGACGAATTTTCTTTTCAAAGAAATCGAGCCCTTCCTGATCCGGCTGCGGTTCCTTCGCGGAAACTCCCGGAAGGAACAAACCAAACAGGCCTGTGATTACGATGACAGCGGTCACTTTTTGCAAAGTTTTCATAATCATGTCTACGATGATAAAAGTCAGGTGGGAAAAAGCCGCGCCGGCTGAGGTCACTATTCTGTATCTCGTTGTTTCACAAACAGATACATCAAGTATGCTTTATATCCTATCGGGTAAAACCGGGAATAACAATATAATATTTAAAAAAGGCTTCCAAATCCGTCGATTTCCGCAATTCTGCTCCGAATTGAGACTCCCTTTTTCATGCATTACACCCTCGCAAATTCAAAAAGCTCTCATCGCTCTTTTCCGTTTCCTCTTTGTCCCGTTATTCACGATTCACTTTTTCAGCCTTGTTCAACAGAAATCGTTGCAGCGGATTTCATTCCTCGCTAGGCTGAGAGACGGCGAGAGTCCATCAAAATGGCATCTCCTGTGAAAGCAACATTGCCCCCGAGTTCGAACATTCCGGAAATGAAGGACATCACATGTTACTGAAAGCCCCCGCTGCGACGACTCGAATCTTACTCCTCGCCGCGGCATTCAACTTCCTGATCAACACTGCTTTCGCTGCAGAACCACAACAACCCGGTTTCACAATTCCCTACGTTGACCTCAACGATGAAACGGATCGGCAAATCATCGTCGATCGGAAAGACGGACAATACCTGGGGCATCCCACGACTGTTCTGCTGGAAGACAATAAAACCATGCTCTGCGTTTATCCCAAAGGGCATGGTAAAGGGGGCATCGTCTACAAACGCTCCAACGACGCCGGTAAAACCTGGAGTGATCGTCTGCCAACTCCCGCATCCTGGGCGACCTCCCGCGAAGTTCCGACGCTGCATCGCGTCGTTGATGCGAATGGCATAAAACGAATCATCATGTTCTCCGGCCTTTATCCCACTCGCATGGCAGTCACCGAAGATGACGGTCAGACCTGGAGCGAACTCAAGCAGGTCGGCGACTGGGGCGGTATCGTCGTCATGGGTTGTGTCGAACCCCTCAAAACCGGTAAAGGTCATTACCTGGCGCTGTTTCATGACGATGGCCGCTTTATCTCAAAAGGTTCGAAACAGGAATCTCCGATCGCCTTCACTCTCTTTAAATCACTCTCTAAAGATGGCGGTTTAACCTGGTCCGACCCCCAGACCATTCACAAATCATCCGACGACCACATCTGCGAACCCGGCATCATTCGCTCTCCCAACGGCAAACAGTTAGCCGTCCTCCTGCGTGAAAACAGCCGCCGTCACAACTCACAAATCATCTTCTCCAATGATGAAGGGAAAACCTGGACCGCCCCTCGCGATCTTCCTGGCTCCCTGAACGGCGATCGCCATACCGGCAAATATGATCCCCTCAGCGGTCGACTGCTGATCTCCTTCCGCAGTAAAACCCCCAAAGGTCACACCGCGCCCACCGAAGGCGACTGGGTTGCCTGGGTTGGCACTTATGATGATCTCGTGAACGGCAAAGAAGGGCAGTACCATGTGCGACTGAAAGACAACACCAAAGGCGCCGACTGCGCTTACCCCGGCGTCGAAGTCCTCCCCGATGGCACCTACATCCTGACAACCTACGGCCACTGGAAAAAAGGCAAAGCCCCTTATATCTTAAGCATACGACTCAAACTCGCCGAACTGGACGCCCGCGCCAAAAGTAATTAAGCGTCTCCTTCCCGACAGGTTTCTAACTAACAAGGGTGGCCCCGAATGCAATTCGGGGTTGTCGCCAGACAACAGGAAATGGCAGAGCAAGCGTTCAAAGAAGAGAACGCTTTTCTTCTCCTTTCTCCCAGTCTATGACGATGCAGTCTCCAATTCTCCCCCCGCATCCGTTTCCACAACTAGAGTCTGAGACGGATCCACACCCAGCGATGCCACCCCGGCAATAAAGAACGCAATCGCACACGTAATAAACGCCATGTTCCAGTGATGTTCCACGCCTATCACCGCGATCATCAATGAAGGCGCCACAGCCGCCCCCAGATTCCCCCACATATTTCCCCAGCCTAAAACCGAGCCTACGTGCTTGCCAGCGATATCCTGGTTAAACGCCCACATGGCAGGCGAACCAAAATCGGTGGAAAACGCAACGATCGAAAACATAACCACTGCGACCCAGGGAGAGACATCCAGCATACACACCAGATACGCGGCCATCGCCGTAAATCGCGAGATCGCAATCGGCAGCACACGGCTCCAGCGCAGACTGATGCGTTTCATCAACCAGTCCGTCACTTTACCACCAGACAAAGTTCCAAGCCAACCAACCGCCAGCGCAATCGTCACCATCTTTCCTCGCTCTTCCAAAGGAACCTGATACGTCTCATCCAGGAATCGCGGCAACCAGGTTACCAGAAACAGCCAGCCCACATTCGTGCAGAATTGTGACAAAGAAAGCAGCCAGAGACTCTTGTTCCTTGTAATCGCCTTGAAAGGAATCCCGCCGATCTGTTTTGAGTGATCTTTGTCCTCATCCAGACGACCATGTTCAATCAGTTCCAGTTCCTGTTGGGAGCAGGACGGATGGGCGCGGGGATAATCGCGAATGATCCACCAGAAAATCGCCGCAATCAGGATTCCTACCATTCCATAGGAAATCATCATTTTCCGCCAGCCTTTTCCCTGCACTTTTCGTACATCGGAAGAATAGCGTGCTTCAAATAACAATCGATTCAACCGGGATTTCTGCTCAACATTCATTTCAGCAGGGCTCACATTCAACAGCTGTTCGGCCTGCTGATTGAGTGTTAACCCTTCGAAGTCTGCCGGATCATACAGCGTCTTTTCCAGCAAAATAGAATTCAAATTCGTAACAAAGTCGCCTTCCACCGCCGTGCCTGGCTCAATCTCCGGATCAGCAGCTGCTGCTTTCAGATATTCTCTATCTCCCGATGTAAGCTGTGAATAGATCTTCGTTTCAAAAACTTGTTTCTCGTCTAACCGATTGATAAATGTCTCTGCCAGGTTGTGTGGATTCATAATATCCCCGGATTTGAGATCCGAGGATTCCGACATCGGCACGAATGAGATAATCAGTAATGCAGTCAACACCGGAGCCAAAGCACCACCAATCCGTCCCCCGACAGTGACCATACTGCTGGCGAACCCGCGTTCCGTTAATGGCATCCACTTACTGACGATATTGGCACTCGTGGGATAGGCGCCTGCCTGGCTCAGTCCAAACCCCAGACGAAAAATCAGCAGCATGATAAAACCGGTCGCAAATCCCGTCAAAGCTGTGAACAGCGACCACATGAGAATATAGAACGTCAACATTTTCCGCGCACCAAAGCGGTCACTAAACCAACCGGAAGGCACCTGGCATAGCGCATAGGAAACAAAAAACGAACCGAGGAGAATGCCAATCTGCTGGTCGCTTAATCCCAGCTCATCCTTGATGAAGACCTCTGCGAAGGAAATGCAGAATCGGTCCAGATACAACAAAACCGCCATCAACATGCAGGCAAAAATGACGCGATAACGTACAAAAGAATTGGTCGGTTCCACACTGGCCATAAGTTTCTCAGCTTTCCTTCAAGGTCGGTGAGCAATTTTGATGCAGGAGTATAACAGCATACTGATATGAAAACGAGCGCCAACTCAAACGACAGAACAAATCTCAGTGCACACCCGCTGAACTTACTTCTTTATTAACAGCTTGACAGCATCCCGAAACGAAATAAACTTTGCGAAGCTTGCGTCGGGCGCGCGAGTCACAAATTCCCGGTTTGTTTTATCGCCCTCGGTTTTCAGCAGTTAGCGCAATTGAATCAAAATACAACACCCTATGAGAAATCGCTGGCTCTATGTTTTCCGACATCCGTTTCACTCAACAATGATAGAGTATACTGAAATTCGCCACTCGCTGAAGTTCACTCTCTTCACCTCGCATGTTCGTGAGCTATCAAAGGCGTTCACGACAACATCGATGAAGATCAGAAGGGTATCCCTGGTACTTCATGTGCTGTTCACAAGCAATCAAATAGGTACACATCGGGAACGACTCAAAATGAACTGGTTTGGGAAATCATATTCCGTAATATTTTTGCGGTCGCGAAATATGCAGCAAATTCACGCAAGATATTGAAACATCTTTGTACTTTAAAGAACGATAAAACAAGAACGAAGGGGTAAGCCCGAATGCAATTCGGGCCGAGCGCAGCGAGCAGGAAATGGACAGTTCGATTAACGTATCGTGATAAAATGAGCCATTCGGCTTGAAAATGATACTGGTATCAAATTCGGAAAAGTCCTCTGTCAGTTTTCCGTTGTCTTGCGACAACACCGAATTTCATTCGGTGCTACCCGATTACTCCTTGATCATATTTCTCCATACTCCACCTTGAATTCATAATTTTCATATCAGGCAAATGCTCACATATTGGATTTGCCATAATGCGAACAATCTGTCACGATGGTAAGCCACTGTCTCCAGGAACCAGATCACGACCTAAGGAACACTCCCCATGTTAACCAGAGCCGCCGTTCTTTACGAAATGGAAAAAACGACTCCCTATGCCGAGTCAAAACCGCTGGTCGTCGAAGAAGTCAACCTCGCCGATCCCGGCCCAGGGGAAGTCCTCGTCGAAATGGCGGGCGCCGGCCTCTGTCACTCCGACCTCTCTACCATCGATGGATCGCGTCCCCGCGTGATGCCGATGGTCATGGGCCACGAAGCCAGCGGCATCGTCCGCGAAGTCGGGCCCGGGGTGCACGATCTGAAACTTGATGACCACGTCGTTTTCTCCTTCGTCCCCCTCTGTGGTCACTGTCTCCCCTGCGCTACAGGTCGCCCCGCATTATGCGAACCCGGTGCGAAAGCCAACAGCGCTGGCACATTACTCTCCGGCCGTCGTCCCTTTCGCAGTCTGTCCGGTCAGGAAATCAACCATCACCTCGGCGTTGCCGCCTTTGCCGAACACACGGTCGTCGCCCAGGAATCGCTGATCAAGATCGATTCGCAACTCCCCCTCAGCACCGCCGCCCTGTTTGGCTGCGCCGTGATGACCGGCGTGGGTGCAGTCGTCAACACCGCGAGAGTCGAGCCTGGTTCTACCGTCGCCGTCTTCGGCCTTGGCGGCGTCGGCTTAAGTACCATTATGGGTGCCCGCGCCGCGGGTGCCGAAACCATTTTCGCCATCGATCTGCTGCCTGACAAACTCGAACTTGCCGCGAGTGTCGGTGCGACGCACCTGATCAACGCCGGCGAAGAAGACCCTGTCACCATGATCAAAGACATCATGAACGGCGTCGATTACGCCTTTGAAAGCGTCGGCAACGAACTGGTCTTGCAACAGGCCTATGCCGCCACCAAGCGAGGTGGCACCACCATCACCATCGGTCTGCCGCATCCGAACAAAATGTTCTCGATCCCCGCCGTCAGTCTGGTGGCAGAAGAACGCACCGTCAAAGGTTCCTACATGGGCTCAGCCGTTCCGCGACGCGATCTGCCCCGATTCATCGCCATGTATGAAGCAGGTCTACTCCCCGTCGACAAGCTCCTTTCACGGACCATCCAACTCGACGAAATCAACGCCGCCTTCGACGCCCTCGCCACCGGCGCCGCCGTCCGGCAGGTGGTGACGTTTGAGAAATAAAGTATGGAGAATTACTTTGAGATCAGTCAGACGAATAAGCCGACCCGATGATCCCCCAGACAACCTCTGTCATATCTAGATGTCCCGCCTGTGAAAGATGAATACTATCCAGCGTCGCATCCCCGCCAGCGATGATCGATAGAAACACCCGTTTCGGCACCAGCGCCACGTTATGCTTTCGCGCCAGGTCACGCTGAATACGCCCATAAGCATGATAAAACGGAGGCAGCGGCAGTTCGAGCATCACCAGCTGGCGGCTTGGCGCAGCCAGTTCCGATAACAGTGCATCCAGCTTCGTCTCAAACTGGGCCGCCGTCGTCGATCCCAGAATATCATTGCCACCAATTTCCAACAGTACCAACGGCGATTTGATCTCCGTCGCCGCCACTCGCTTCCGTGCCGAGGCAACCGTATCACCCACATGTGAAAGGTCCTGCACAGCAATGCCATGCTTCCGCTGCAGAATCCGCGGCCACGTTTCGGTATCCTCATCTCCCAGACCGGCCGTCACCGAATCCCCAATCACCGTCAGACTGCGCGATGCATCAGGCTCCACTCCCGGCGTCAGGTGATAAGGCACTTCCAGCATTAGCGCGACCAGCCAGACACCCATCACTGCATAAGCGGCTCCCCGACGCCATTTTTTCATGAAACCGGAACACACCCAGACCAGTGTCACCACGCCAGCGATACTATAAAACCACCAGGGCAGGGGAGTCGAAGAGACTGCGATCAAGATCATTCCCAACAGGACCGAAAGCACCATCACCCGCCGCGCCATGCGATTCTCACGCAATGACAACAGGGCCGCGAGGATGATCAGCACTACCCCCGAAAAGAAAGCCTGCCCCGAGACGATGTGATAGACGATCGGATTCACTGGTGATTCTCAATTGCTGTAACCATATGGATCCCCCTTCAGAAAGCGTTTGCCAGCTTTTCATAATAAATCACACATCATCTTCCTTCTGCAATGTACCATAATCGCGGCGTCGCACCACTGTTGTTTCGACGAATTCATGCTCTTCCGATTTTGAAACGACCTCTTCAGTTTCCGATGGTTTTGATTCATACTTCTATCTCAGTGACGCAGCACAGGTTCGATGGTTCTCTTGTAGTCAAAAATTCTTCAAACATAAAAATAAAGGGTAGGCCCGAATGCAATTCGGGCCGAGCGCAGCGAGCAGGAAAATGTCAGTTCGACTCACCTTCCAGAGCAACATTGCCAACCCCAATGGAATACAATCATTGACGATGATAATTTCCAATGACTTTCACAGACAGTTTCCTGTTGTCTATGACAACACCGAATTTCATTCGGTGCTACCCAACTGTGAAATCTACTTTACACTCAGAGATTCCTGATCTAAAATCGATCTGACAACAATACTTTGAATGTGTTCCCAACAGATTTTTCCAGTAAAGATCCGCTAAGACGATGCCGGACCCTGACTTTCAACTCACAGCCGACTTCTATTTCCCTTCGGAAAACTGTCCCTCGCTCGATGTGCAGGAGGTCGTGAGGCTGCTCGAATCGCGCATCCCCACAGTCACAATTGACTTTGAACGCGGGCGGCAGCAGGTTCTGGCAAACATTGACCGTCTCAAATCATTGAGTACGCCGGAAATCATCTACTGCGGCGAGTATCAGCTCGTGGACCGTACAATCTATGTGGAAATCCCCGTACCCGAACGTTCAGAAAAACTTGTGGGGTATACGTCAGGCTTCAACTACTACGATGGCTGTCTCGGTCTTGAGTGCCAGCCGTTCGACACGGAGGCACTCAAGCGGGGAGCCATATTTGCTGCCAAATCATTGGGGCTTGACCTTTCGCTTATGACTTCCGACTACCATGAGATTGGCATCCTCTTTAAACCCGGTAAGGTAACGCCACCAGACTTGATCGCCGAGCGCTATGCCGATTTAGTGGCTGTCTCCGATGTTCGCTCTGTCACTGATGACTGGCAATCGCGGCTGGAGACCGCCTGCACTAACTGGCTGAACACGCATCCGACTGAGCAGACGGCACAGCGCTGGCGGTCTGTCATCACAGATGGACACAGTCTGGCCCGGTCACTGATCCATCGCCTGACCTCGATGGGAACGGTTCGCGAAGCCAGCATCATCGACTTTGACCGTGAATTCTGGCATCATTGTCTGGCCCTTGACTATGACGAGTGGAGTGGCCTGGTCAATTTATCCGGACTTCCAAAACCACTACTTGATCTTTGAAAACCACGCAAGAAATTGGAAGGCGACGACCATTCCCTGATCCCAAAATCGGATTTCTCCCAATCCGCAAGTGACATTCACTCCCATGCCTGCTAATATTTAATATACTTTATATATTAGCACCCTCGTTCGTATTCCTTCCCCGTCAAGAGTGGGTCCATGCCTCAACTGTTACGGAAATCGGTCACGCCATTACTACTGGTCCTCAGCCTGACCAGCATGCTTTACTCCCCGATTTTGAAAGCCACCACTGAGGAAAAACCAGAGCAGGATCGCATCGAATTCAATCGCGACATCCGCCCGATTCTCTCCGAAAAGTGCCTGCATTGTCACGGTCCTGATCCCGCGACCCGCGAAGCTGATCTGCGGCTCGATGATCCAACCGATGTCCGCCGGCCTCGTGACGATTATTCGATTATCAATCTCAAGCAACCCGTCAACAGTGAACTGCTCAAACGACTGTTGACCAGCGACACCGATCTCAAAATGCCTCCCGCCGATTCGGGGAAGGAAATCTTCCCACAGGAAATCAAACTCATCCAGCGCTGGATCGAGCAGGGGGCTGAATACCAGCAGCACTGGTCCTTTATCCCGCCAGGCAGACCGGAACTTCCTGCAGTCAAAGATCAAAGTTGGACACAGTCTCCCATTGACCGTTTCGTGCTCGCCCGTCTGGAACGCGAAGGTTTAAAACCATCGCCCCGCGCCGAGAAAGCCACCCTCTGTCGGCGTCTCTCCTTCGACCTGACCGGCCTGCCACCGACTCTGGCTGAACTGGATGCATTCCTCAACGACGATTCTCCCCACGCCTATGAAAAACTGATCGACCGTCTGCTCGCGTCACCGCATTACGGCGAACATCGGGCCCGTTACTGGCTCGACGCCGCCCGCTACGCCGACACCAGCGGCTATTTCACCGATGACGAATGGCAGATGTGGCGCTGGCGGGACTGGGTCATCAACGCCTTCAACGACAACAAACCCTTCGATCAATTCACCATCGAACAGCTGGCCGGCGATCTGCTCCCCAATCCCACACAAGACCAGCTCATCGCCACCGGCTTCAATCGCAATCATATGACCACGCAGGAAACGGGGATCATCGACGAAGAATACCGCGTCGAATACGTGGTCGACCGCCTTGATGCCACGTCCACCGTCTGGATGGGTCTCACCATGGGCTGTGCCCGCTGTCACGATCACAAGTACGATCCGATTTCCCAGAAAGAGTTCTATCAGCTCTTCGCCTTCTTTAATAACAGCCCCGAAACCGGCAACACCGGAACTGCGGGCAACGCGAAACCAATTCTGAAAATCCCCTCAGACATGTATCTGGCTCAAGAACAACAACTCAAAGATCAAGTGGCGACGCTTGAACAGCAACACAAACAACGCGAACAAGATCTGACAAAACAGCAGGCTGAATGGGAAATCCGGGTCCTGAAAGGCCTCAAGCCCCCTTCCAACGATCAATTAATTCTGCATTACCCACTCGACGATTTCACACAAAACAACACGCTTAAACTGGTCGGCGACCCCGAATCCGTCTCTGGCTTTATCGGGCAGGGCGTGAAATTCGACGGTACCACTCTCCTGGAAAGCAGCACGCCCCTGGCATTGGATCGCAACACGCCGTTTACCATCGCAGCCTGGATCAATCCCGCATCCGGCGGCCCAGCCTGTCTGCTTTCGAAAAATGACGACCGCAGCCAACTCCGTGGCTTCGACATCATGCTCCGCAAAGGCAAACTCGCCGTTCACCTGATTCACAAATGGAACATCAACGCGATTCAAGTCGTCACCGACAACAAACTCAAAACCGGTCGCTGGCAACATCTGCTCGTCACCTACGACGGTTCATCCACCGCCGCCGGTGTTCGCATCTATTTTAACGGCACGCCGCAGGCCACATCCGCTCCCTTTGACAGTTTGACCGACAGCATCACGACACAGGAACCATTCCGTATCGGCCGCCGCAGCACCAGTGCCTTTTATAAAGGTTCGATCGACGACATACGTATTTTTCAGCGAACACTCTCTCCTGAAGAAGCCCGCCAGCTCGCCGACTATCAGTTCCTGAGCACCACACTTTCCGTTCCCACTGAAAAACGAACCAATCAGCAACAGCAGGCACTCCGCAACTACTTCCTCAACACCGCCGCCCCCAAGCGATTTCAAACGGCAGAACGCGACCTGCAAAGCATGCGCAGCAAACTGGCGGCGCACCAGAAAAACATCCCTACCTCAATGATCATGCAGGAAAACGAAACATCACGCGACACTTTCATCCTGCTGCGCGGCGTTTATAACAAACAGGGCGAAAAAGTCACCGCCAGTGTTCCCGCCGCCTTACCCAGCTTCACCAACGAACTGCCTACCAATCGGCTCGGCCTCGCCCGCTGGCTGACCAGTCCCGAACATCCCCTCACAGCCCGCGTCTATGTGAATCGACTCTGGCAGCAGATCTTCGGCGTTGGTCTGGTCAAAACCGTCGGCGACTTCGGCTCTCAAGGAGAGTGGCCCAGCCACCCCGAACTGCTCGACTGGCTGGCCGTCGAATTTCAGGAGAGCGGCTGGGATATAAAACACCTCATCAAACAAATTGTCCTCTCCGCGACTTACCAGCAATCTTCACGTGTCACCGACGAATTATACGAACGCGATCCGGAAAATCGACTATTAGCCCGCGGTCCGCGGTTTCGCCTCGACGCTGAAACCGTCCGCGACAACGCCCTCCAGATCAGCGGCTTGCTTATCGCAAAGCAGGGGGGACCGAGCGTCAAACCGTATCAGCCCGCCGGTCTCTGGGAAGCCGTCTCCTATGACGGCGATGTCACGTATCAACAGGACACCGGCGACGGACTCTACCGCCGCAGTCTCTACACCTACTGGAAGCGCCAGAGCCCGCCCCCCGGCCTGATGGCCTTCGATGCGCCGACCCGCGAAACCTGCACCGTGAATCGTCCCCGGACGAACACGCCGCTGCAGGCACTCGTATTGATGAACGATCCGACCTACCTCGAAGCGGCACGTATCCTTGCAGAACAGACTTTGAAAAAACATTCTACCGAATTGAAACGTATCCAGTTCGCGTTCCGTTCCGCCACCAGTCGCATGCCCAACAAATTCGAACAGAGTGTCTTACATCAAATATTGACTCAACAATTAAACGTGTATCAAAACAGCCCAGCAGTAGCCAGAAAACTTCTGCAGGTCGGCGAAACTCGTGTTGACAAAACCATTTCACCAGCCGAACTGGCCGCCTGGACGATTGTCACCAACACGATTTTCAACATGGATGAAACCGTCACCAAACAATAATCGACGCCCCACAGGAACCGTCATGCAACTCGATTTAACAGCACTCCAACAGGAATTTACCCGCCGGCAGTTCTTCCGCCAGAACGCGACCGGCATCGGTGCTGCTGCTTTGGGTTCGCTGCTCAACCCCCAGTTATTCGCCAATGAATCAAAGTCGAACACGGATTCCACTCAGCCGTCGCATTTTCCGGGCAAAGCCAAACGTGTGATCTACCTTTTCATGCACGGCGGCCCTTCGCAGATGGAACTCTTCGACTATAAACCGCGTCTTAAAGCGTTAAACACGACGCCGCTCCCCGATTCGGTCCGCGGCGATCAGCGACTGACCGGCATGACCTCGAACCAGAAGTCGTTCCCCATCGCCGCCCCCAATCAATTCCGGTTCCAGCAGCACGGCGAGAGTGGCACCTGGGTCAGCGATGCACTCCCGCACTTTGCACGCGTCATCGACGATGTCTGCGTGATCAAATCAATGCACACCGAAGCCATTAATCACGATCCCGCCGTCACGCTAATGCAGACCGGCCACCAGCAACCGGGGCGTCCCAGTTTCGGCGCCTGGTCGAGTTACGGCTTAGGCAGTGAAAATCAGAACCTGCCCTCCTTTGTGGTGCTGATTTCCGATGGCAGCGCGTCGCGTCCCGCTGATCCCCTCTATGCCCGCTTATGGGGCACCGGTTTTCTCCCTTCGAATCATCAGGGCGTCAATTTCCGCAAGAGTGGCGACCCGGTACTCTATCTCTCGAATCCCCCCGGCATCGACGCCACCAGCCGCCGCCGCATGCTGGATGGTTTAGCGCAACTCAACCAGCGGCAGTTCGAAACGTACCGCGATCCAGAAATTCGTACCCGTATCAAGCAATACGAAATGGCGTATCGTATGCAGACCTCGGTCCCCGATCTGACCGACCTCTCCGAAGAAACCGATCAGACTTTCAAACTGTACGGCGAAGCCTCCCGCAAACCGGGCACCTACGCCGCCAATTGCCTGCTGGCTCGCAGAATGGCGGAGCGGGGCGTGCGGTTTATTCAACTGTACCATCGTGGCTGGGATCAGCATTACAACCTGCCCAGCGACCTCCGCCTGCAGTGTGGTGACATCGATCAGCCAACCGCGGCACTCTTAACCGATCTTAAACAACGCGGTTTATTAGACGACACGCTGATCGTCTGGGGCGGCGAATTCGGCCGCACGATCTACAGCCAGGGCACCCTCACCAGCACCGATTACGGCCGTGACCATCACGGCCGTAGCTTTACCATGTGGCTGGCCGGCGGCGGTATCAAGGCCGGCATCTCCTATGGTGCAACCGACGACTTCTGTTACAACATCACCGACAACCCGGTCCACGTTCACGATCTGAATGCCACACTACTGCACTGCATGGGCCTCAATCACGAACGGCTGACCTATAAACATCAAGGCCGCGACTACCGCCTGACCGACGTCCACGGCACCGTGATTGACAAAATCCTCGCATGAACGATGTGCCGATCCCATCTCAGCAAATATAGGGGTAGACCCATGTGTCTACCCGTGGTATCGATGTGTTATTTTTGCAGATGGTCGAATGATTTCTTTGCCCCACCGGAA